>Ga0316192_10000138_pt1 | contig 49822 bp, 43 predicted proteins | sample MerIslwburrow_MG_FD_204931 | JGI IMG/M metagenome (GOLD analysis project Ga0316192, IMG submission 204931) | Coastal sediment microbial communities from Maine, United States - Merrow Island worm burrow | ecosystem: Environmental > Aquatic > Marine > Coastal > Sediment | place: USA: Maine...
GTGTTCTTGCCGAAGACTCCGATACCGGCCCGGCTAGCGAGCTCACGTTCCAGGACCGGCCCGGTATCGACGTGGGCTCGCGTCGTACAGCCCGGGAACTCGTTGCGGATCCTGTCAGCCAGGTTCCGCAGTCGCTGTTTCATGAGATCGTGGTAGTCGACGCCTAACGCGTAGCGGGCTACCCGTGGCCAGAGGTCGCCATCGACCTCTCGCTGGCCTTTCAATGGGCTGTATTGGAGGGCCACACAGACAGCGCTTCGAGCCCCGGGGAAAATATCTCTCGGATCGAGACGCAACTCGGTGCGCCGACTCATGTAGGCCATCGCCGCATGATCGCCTCTTGCCAGCCAACGCAGAAACGCCTGCTCCTGGGACGAAGGCTCGAGCTTGGCGATTCCAGCCCCATCAAACCCCTCTTCCAGGGCCCAATTTCGAAGGAGGTCGGATGAACTTTCTGGACTCACCTGAGGCCATTCTAGCCTTTTCAGATCGCTCGCCAAGTGCATTCAAAGCATTTGCCGCCTCACGCTGAATTCAAGTAGACTGTGGACGATTCGACGTACCCCGGGCGGGTACGGCCTGTGTTTCCAGCCGGTCGTCCGCTCAGGCCAGTTACGGTAGCTCCGAGCTGAGGAAAAATCAGAGGGATCAAAGCCCATTCAGTGGGTTCTAGTTCGGAAACCGCCGAGAAAGCGAGCCTGACGGGCAACTGGACAGTTCAAACTCTGACCTGATCAGGAGATCTGGCACATGGAGATTTTCGAACGACTCGCCGACATGGGTCACGAGCGCGTGCTTTTGTGCTCGAATCCCGAAGTAGGACTGAAAGCCATCATCGCCGTCCATTCCACCGCCCTCGGCCCGGGACTCGGCGGACTCAGGATGTGGCCCTTCAAGGACTTCGATGAGGCCCTCACCGATGTTCTCCGCCTGTCGCGGGGAATGACATACAAGGCGGCAGCCGCGGGTCTTCACCTCGGCGGCGGCAAGGCGGTGATTCTCGGCGACCCGAAGTCCGACAAAAGCGAGGCACTCTTTCGCTCCTTCGGGCGCTACGTCGAGTCCCTGAACGGCCTCTACATCACCGCCGAAGACGTGGGTACAGACATGGAGGATATGGAGGTAATCCTGTCGGAGACCCGCTGGGTCACAGGCGTCTCACCTGCCCATGGAGGCAGCGGCGATCCATCACCGGTTACGGCATACGGGGTCCTGCAAGGAATCAAAGCCGCGGCAAATTGGAAGAACGACGAACCCTCCCTCAAGGGTCTTACCGTTGCCGTGCAGGGAGTCGGCAATGTCGGGTACTACCTCGCCAAGTACCTCACCGATGAAGGCGCCAAGATCATCGGGGCCGATATCGACCCAGAGAAGACAGCCAGGGCCGAAAGTGAGTTGGGAGTCGAGATCGTCTCGACCGACGAGATCATGGAAGTCGATTGTGACGTCCTGGCACCGTGTGCTCTCGGCGCCGGTCTCAACCAAGAGTCCATCCCCAAGCTGCGTTGCAGCATCGTGGCCGGTGGCGCCAACAACCAACTGCACAAGGAGGAGATCGACGGTGTTGCCCTGCACGAGAGGGACATTCTCTATGCGCCTGATTTCGTCATCAACGCCGGTGGACTGATCAACGTCTACAACGAGCTGACGGGCGACTACAACCAGGAAAGAGCGCTGCGCATGACCCGAGGCATTTACTTGAATCTAATGCGAGTGTTCGAAATCTCCAAGGAAGAGAAGGTCCCGACCTATGTCGCGGCAGATCGCATGGCCGAGGAGCGCATCGCGACCATAAAGAAGCTCGGATCGCGGCACTGGGGCCGTTTCATCAGCAACCACTAGCCCGACGGCAGCCGCTACCGGATCTCTTCCAGAATCATCTGTACGACTTCTTCGATCGACCGCGACCCGGTATCGACGATCCGGTAGCTGCTGTTCACGGTCAGTGGTGATTCGGCCCTGGTGGAATCTCGCTCGTCCCTCTCGCTGACCTCGCGCATGAGCTCGTCTGCGCTCAAGTTCGACTGGCCGGACTCCTCGAGCTGTTTCAGCCGACGACGAACCCTCGTTGCCAAAGGAGCCTGCAAGAAGAACTTGTGCGGCGTGTCGGGAAAGACCTTGGTACCGATATCGCGTCCCTCCACCACCGCGCCAGCCGACTCGGCGAATGATCGCTGGTGCGCAACCATGACTCGGCGAACGCCCGGATAGGTCGAGATGGCCGATGTGATCTCCGAGATTCGCGGCTGACGAGCTTCCTCGCCGAGCCTCCTGCCATCCAGAAGCACCTCGACAGTGCCATCGGGATTGCGGCGCAACTCGAGGTCCAGGTCGGATGCCAGAGCCTCGACAATTTCCCGGTTGGCCGGATCGACACCCATTTGATCGACTTTGAGGCCCAGGGCCCGATACATCGCCCCGGTCTCGAGGTAGGGCACGTCCAGCGCCACCGCCAACCGTCTGGCCACCGTGCTCTTGCCCACCCCAGAAGTGCCGTCGATTGCTACGACCAGGGGTTGACCGGTCATCGCCCTGCGCTCCGGGTCGTCCGTCGCCGACGCTTCCGTTTGGGCGCCTTTGGCGCCTCACCGCTCCTCAGGGACTCGAGCTCCTGGGTACTGAGCTCCCTGTAGGAGCCCACGGGTAGATCCCGGTCCGCGACCCTGCCGATGCCGACTCGGATGAGACGCTGCACCGGGTTGCCGATGCGAAAGAACATCTCGCGAATCTGTCGATTGCGGCCCTCCTGCAGCTCGACCACCCACCACGAATTGGACTCGCCCTTCCCGCCTCTCGGCCCCTTGAGCAATCGGATTCTGGCCGGTGCGGTCCGCTTGCCATCGAGCATCACCCCCGTCTTCAGCTTGGCGATCGACTCCTCGGCCGGAATACCCTTGACCTTCACATGGTAGGTCTTCGAGCAACCGAAGCTCGGATGCGCGAGACGATGAGCTAGATCTCCGTCGGCCGTCAGAATCATCAAGCCCTCGCTGTTGAAGTCGAGGCGCCCCGCAATGACTAGGGACTTGCGGAATTTCGGGGGCAGAAGATCGAACACGGTCGGACGCCCTTGGGGGTCCGACCGAGTGGACATATAGCCCCTGGGCTTGTATAGCAGGTAGTGCGATTTGCCTTGTGCCGGCTTGAGCCGACGTCCGTCGACCTTGATTGCGTCGCTCAGCGGATCGGCTTTCTCACCGACCTCGGCAACTCGGCCGTTGACGGTGACCCGTCCCTCTTTGATCATCTCCTCGGCTTTGCGGCGCGAAGCAACGCCGGCTCGAGAGAGGATGCGCTGCAGACGTTCAGGGCTCACGATTCGTCGGACTCGAGAGATTCGATCACGCCAAAGGACTCTTCGGCCATTTCCTGCTGTCGCTCCTCAGTCCGCCCTCCGAGGTCGACTCCGTCCGGGCCGAAGATCTCTTCGAACTCCTCCAGAGGAGGTAGGTCGTCGAGAGATCCGAGGCCGAAGTGCATCAGGAACTCCCGCGTGGTTCGGTAGAGAAACGGCTTGCCGACCACTTTCTTTCGACCCGATATCCGGACCAGTCGCTTCTCGAGCAGGGTCTTCAGAACGCCCGCCGGACTGACTCCTCTGAGCTCCTGGATCTCGGGGCCCGTAACTGGCTGACGGTAGGCCACGATGGCGAGCGTCTCCAGGGCCGCCATGGACAGGCGGGTCCGACCAGACACCTCGAAGAACTTCCGCAAGTAGCCGTGCAGCTCGGGTCGGGTTACGAGCCTCAGCCCGCCCGCGACTTCCTCGATGCGGACCCCTTTGTCGGGACCACCCACGTAGCGCTCGATCACCCGCTCCAAAGCGGCTGTAGCTGCCTCTCGATCCTGGCCTCCAAAAATCTCCAGGAGCTTCTCCCGGTCCACGGGCTCGGCGGCGACGAAGAGAACCGCTTCCAGCGCCGCCTCGATCTCGGGGTGCTCGGTCATCCTTGAATCGCCTCCAACTCGTGAGCCAGCAACTCCTTCGAGGTGCGGTAGAGCAGTATCTCTCCCACGCCTGTGCTGTGTAAACGAACCAGATCCAATCGAGCCAGCTCCAGGATGGCGAGGAAAGCAGCTACGGCCTCTGCGCGACAGCTTCGGCCTCGCAGATCGAGGAGCAGGTCATAGGGTCGATCCAGGTGCAGATGGCCCAGTAGGCGCTCGAATTGACCGCGCACCGAGAACGTCTCCCGATGGATATGAAAGGGGGCCGGGTGCTCATGCTCGTATCGCACCAGGACCTGTTTGAAGGCACCCAGGAGATCGAACAACGAGACCTCGTCCAACTCGACAGAGCCGTCACCTGCAGGCAGATCGAGAGCCTGCGGTTGCCGGGTCCACAGCCCTTGCCGTAGCGAGTGGAACTCGGCCAGCGACTGGGCTGCTTCCTTGATCCGCTGGTATTCGAGCAGACGCTCCACCAGTTCCTGACGGGGATCGTCCTCGAGGGTACCGTCCTCGGCGGACCGACGGGGAAGAAGCATCCTGGACTTGAGATGAATGAGCACCGCGGCCTCATAGACAAACTCCGCCGCGACATCCAGGTCGAAGACCTCCATGAGATGGAGATACTCGTCGAACTGATCACAGATCACGGCCACGGGGATATCGGTGATCTCCACCTCGTTGATCTTGATCAGATGCAGCAGCAGATCCAGAGGCCCTTCGAAGATCGGAAGCTGTACCTGCCAGGCCTCGGGCAGACTGCTCTTGCTGCTGGTCGGAGACGTCATCACCGGCTCTCTTCGCCGACCTTTCGATAGTTGATCGAGAGAGCGGACCTCACCTCGTCCATGGTTTCCCCTGCCCGCTCCGCCGCCTTCCTGGAACCCTCCGAGAGAATATCCAGAAGGACATCCCGATTCTTCAACAGATCCTCCCGCCTGGCGCGGATCGGTTCGAGAAACTCGTTGATCTGATCGGCGATCAGTCGTTTGTCATCGACACAACCGATCTGGGCCCGTCGGCATTCCCCCGCCACCTTCTCTTGCAGCTCGGCGGACGAGAAGAGTCGGTGAAACTGGAATAGGTTGCAGGTTTCGGGATGCCCTACGTCCGTTCGCCGAATCCGTTCCGGGTCCGTGAACATCTCCCGGCACTTGGCGGTCACTTCCTCCGGACTGTCGGACAGATTGATCGTGTTGCCATACGATTTCGACATCTTGCGTCCGTCGAGTCCGGGGACCTTCGGCGTCGGCGTGAACAGGGCCTTCGGCTCGGGGAAGATGTCACCGAAATAGCTATTGAATCGGCGACCGATCTCTCGGCTGAGCTCGAGATGGCTCGCCTGGTCCTCACCCACAGGGACGAACTGCGCTCGATAGAGCAAGATGTCCGCCGTTTGCAGGACTGGGTATCCCAGGAATCCGTAGGTGAACAGGTCCTTGTTCGACAGCTCCTTGATCTGCTCCTTGTAGGTCGGAACTCGCTCCAGCCAGCCCAGCGGAGTAATCATGGAGAGTAGCAGGTGGAGCTCTGCATGCTCCGGAACCAATGACTGGACGAAGATCACGGAACGCTCTGGATCGAGTCCAGAGGCCAGCAGATCGGCGAGCATCTCGAGCGAATTGCCGCCGATCTGCGACGGCTCGGCGTAGTCCGTTGTCAGCGCGTGCCAGTCGGCGATGAAATAGAAGCACCTGTACCGATCCTGCAACTCGACCCAGTTCTTGACCGCGCCGAAGTAGTTGCCAAGATGGATGCGACCTGTTGCCCGCATCCCGGAAAGGACGACATTCTCGCTGGTCATGGTCTGGGGCCTGCCTCGGTACTGCCGCTGTTCACGTTTTGGGAAGCCACTTGTGGCTCGAGAGGTCCTTCCCTTCGGCGTCGGGTGATTATAGGACAGGGCAGGCGACTCGCGACCGAATCATACTGCTGAGCCCCAGAGGATCCTCTAGGATGCTTGCGCATCGGACTCAACGGACTTGACCTGACTGTCCACCTGTCGCATCAAACGCTCATTGTCGCCGAGCACCTTTCCCTCGATGACCAAGGTCCAAACCTGGATCGCCAGGGTCGTCCAGAACAGTGACGAATGAACCCATACTGGAAGGACCCTGGTGGCGACACCGCCCCCGACGATGAAGGTTGTCATCACGGCCATCATGGCCAGCATCAACCAGGAGTTGCTGCGATTCTTGAACGCCCGTGTCTGCGCTGCCAGATTACCACCGAGGTCATACTCTTGCTCCGCCGTCTTGATCGCTTTGCCCGTACCGATGAGATAGAAGAGAATCCACGAGTGCGAGAACAGCAGCAACAGCGTCGAGAACAGAGCCGCCAGAAGATGCCCGCCAAGCGATCCCTGTTCTCCAACTCTGTGGCCGAGGATCCCGGTAAGCACCAGACCGCCAGTTGAAATCCAGCCCACCATCAGGAGCGCTCTGCCCATCATGGCGTTTTGCCCTTCTCTGGTGACATGTCTTGCTCTCCCCCGAGCTGGTTGGCTATCTGGGGAGGAGCCGGCCCGGTCGCCTCGCCTCCTTCGAGATGCTCAAACCAGATCTTCGCGGCTCGCTCAGGCCTGAAACGGTCCTCGAGAAGCCGCCTGCCCGCCTCCCCTCGTCGACTCGCATCCTCGGGATGGTCGAGAACCTCTGACAAGGCTACGCTCAAGGCGGCTACGTCCTCCGGTGGGAACAGCCACCCGCTCGCCGGATTCACGACCTCTGGCAAACCGCTTACGGCGCTCGCCACGACTGGAAGCCCACTTTCCATGGCCTCGAGGACTACCAGGGGCATTCCCTCGTAGATCGAAGGAACCACCAGCGCTGCGGCTCGCGACATCAACTGTCGAACGGCTCCTGCATCGCACCCACCAAGAAACCGTACCGAATCCGCCAGCCCCAGGCGACGGGAGGTAGCCTCGAGAGAGGCCCGATGCTCGCCATCTCCAACCACCACCAGTCGAACGAGCCTGCCGTCCTCTCGCAGGACCGAAACGGCGTTCAAGAGAACCTCCACGCCCTTGCGAATACGCAGTCGACCCACAAACAGAAGAAACCCGTTGAAGTCCTCGAGCGCCGGTGCAACAGATGCTTCGATGGGGCGTCCCCCCATTACGTTTGGCAGCACCAGAACCCTCTCCACCCCGTAGTTCCTCTTCACCTCGATCGCGGTCTGGTGGCTCGGCGCCATCACCACATCGCTCAGCCAGGCCGTGAGCGATCCAAAAGCGATCTGCACCGGTGCCTTGAAAAGGCGGAACATCCACTCTCGCAGACCAGGAGAACCCAATACCCGCCCGTCGAATCTGAGAGCGCGCACTGCCCTCATCTCCTCCAGATAGCTCACTTGCAGGAGCGCCACCAGGCGGGGACTCGGAACCAGAACCGGGCTCAAAACCCTGGTGAGAAGTGCGACCAGGGCCCCGTCTGACTCGTGCACCTGGACGACATCGGGTCTGAATCGCCGCAGAGCTCTCCAGAAGCCGGGCACGATCGTCAACGGGAAAAGAAGCTTCGGCCCCCTGGCGCCGTCCCGTCCTCGCCCCAGAATCTCCACCTCATGACCCATCGATTCCAGACCGGCAGCCAGCTGGAGCACCTGTTCTCCCACTCCCGAGACATCCTTGGGCGGTAGGGTATTGGCCACGAGAAGCACTCTCATGCTCAGCCTCCGGCCAATCTCTTGTATCGGCTTCTAGCCCGCTCTGCCATGCGCTGCATGAATCGGGTCTTTCTCGCTCCTGTCGAATCGACCAGGAGCTCCCTGGCGTCGCTTCGCGACTTCTCCAGCCACATTCGATCGGCCACGATGTTGGCCACCCTGAAGAGCGGCTCGCCGGCTTGACGTGTTCCCAGCAGATCGCCAGGGCCGCGGATCTCGAGATCCGCTTCGGCGATCCGGAAGCCGTCGGTGGTCTCGCCAAACACTGCCAGACGCCGCTCGGCCTCTTCCGTGAGCTTGCCATGAAGGGCCACGCAGTAGGACCTCTCGGCACCCCGCCCAACTCTGCCTCGAAGCTGGTGGAGTTGAGCCAATCCGAACCGTTCTGCGCTGTCGATGATCATGACCGTTGCTCCAGGTACATCCACGCCCACTTCGATGATCGAGGTCGCCACCAGAAGTCTTGTCTCCCCGGCGCCGAACGATTCCATGATCCTCTCACGTTCCTCGGTCTCCACCCTGCCATGGAGTACCTCCGACGGCCATCGTGCCAGGAGTCTCCGGACTGCTTCTCCCTGGGTTGAGATCGAGGCGCACGAGATCTGTGAGCTGTCGTCGATCGAGGGAAACACGACATAGGCCTGTCCCCCCTTCTCGAGGTGCTCGGCAAGCCACTGATGGACGTCGTCTCGGCGATCCTGCCGAACCACTCTCGTGTTCACCGCTCTACGCCCCGGCGGCAGCTCGTCGACGACCGACAGAGAAAGATCGCCATAGGCCGTCAAGGCCAATGAGCGGGGAATGGGCGTTGCCGTCATGACCAGCATGTCGGGACGCTGCCCTTTCTCCAGCAAGACCTGCCGCTGCGCCACCCCGAACCGGTGCTGCTCGTCCACCACGGCCAAGGCGAGTCGGTCGAATGCCACACCCTCTTGAATCAGGGCGTGGGTGCCTACCGCCAATTGGATTCGACCGTCTGCCAGGCCTCGACGAACCTCTGTGGTTCTGTTTCCTGAACCTGTCACCAGGGCGAGACGGAACCGAGGCTCGAGGAGGTGTCTCAGGGATCTGAAGTGCTGCTCCGCCAGCAGCTCCGTGGGGGCCATGAATGCTCCTTGCAATCCATTTTCCATGGCCACGATCAAGGCCAGGGCGGCGACGATTGTCTTGCCACTTCCGACATCGCCCTGCAAAAGCCGGAGCATCGGGAAGGGACTCTCCATATCGGCCAGAATCTCCTCTAGAGCACGCGCCTGGGCACCCGTCAGCCGAAACGGCAAGGCCTCCTGCATTTTGGAGCGAAGCCCCTTGCCCACTTCATACCGATGCCGCTTCTCATCCCGGGTCTGGAAGGATCGCAGCATCCCGAGCTCGACCTGCAGCTCCAGGAACTCGCCGTAAATCAACCGGCGATGGCCTGGACTTCGCCGTTCGTTGAGGAGGCCCACATCAGCCGAATCGTCCGGCCGATGGACCTGCAGAAGCGCCTCCCCCAAGGAGGGCAAGTCATGCCGCCGCCTGAGACTCGAGGGTATCTCGTCGTCGAGGCTTTTCAGCGGCAGCTCGTCCACTGCATTCCGCACAAGCCTGCGCACCAGAGCCGGACCGAGACCGCCAACGGAGTTGTAAATAGCGACGATTCGTCCTCCGAGCATCGCCTCGCTCAAAGGCTCGCAGCTGGGATTCACCATCTCGAGGCGCGAGCCTCGGCGACGTACCCTCCCGTGGAGCAAGTACTGTTCCCCGTCTTTGACCTGCTGAATCAAGTAGGGCCGGTTGAACCACACGGCCGGCAGTCTGCCCGTCTCATCTTCCAGCCAGCCATTGACTACCGACAGGCCTCGCCGTCGTAGGTGGATCCTCTTCAGCCCGCCAACTCTGGCAGCCAGGGAGAAGGTTCCCTCTTCATGCGCTTCGCCAACAGATGTCAGTTGGCGACGGTCTTCGTAGCGAAACGGCAGATGGTGGAGAAGATCTCGGACGGTTCGCAGACCGGTTGTTGCCAACTTCCCGGCCCGAACCGGTCCGATGCCACGCAGCTCGGTCAGAGGGCTGTCGATTTCCAGGGACATCGATGCCTGACGTCAGGATCACTTATTCCGCTGGGGGCGGTTCTGGTTTGGAGGGCCCGCTTGCTGCCGATCTGGCGCCGAATAGAACCCTAGTCGAGGCCCCACTCAATCGCACGAGAAGGAAAGCTCCACGAGCCCGAAACGCACCCGGTCGCTCGACTTCACTTCGACAGGAACGCCTGTGCGGATCCGCTTGTCGTTGAGGAATGTGCCGTTGGTGGCACCGATGTCCTCGACCAACAGGTACATCTGTCCTTCCCTGTACATCTTGGCGTGACGGCGGCTGCTCGAGCGCTCGGGATCCACCGAGGTCAAGTCGATATCAGGTCTGATCCCGGTTACCGGGTCCTGACGTCCGATGGTCACTGACCCGTTGGCTGGCAGCGTAAACACGGTCGCCGACTCCCCATGACCCAGGAATCCCGACCCGGGCTCGACTTCGATCACCTGAGGCCGCAGCTTGGTAGCCAGATCGACGCGCTCCTCCTCGGAGTCCAGAACCCTATGGAGCAACTCGTCTGTCGTTCGCACTCGTCGCGACAGCTTGCGCATGATGCGGACGCCGATCTCCGGATTCGCGCGGAGCATCGAATCGAAGGTGGCACTGTCGATGACGATGAGTCTGGATGGGGACGCTGCCCTGGCGCTCGCATTGCGCGGCAACTCCTCGAGAATCGACATCTCGCCAAAGAAGTCACCCTTCTCGAGCACCGCCAGTGGACGCTGTTGATTGCCAGCTGTCTGGAAGATCTCCACCTGGCCTTCCTGGATGATGAACATCTCCGTGCCAAGCTCGCCTTCCTGGAATACGTACTCACCGACTGCCACCTCGAGAGTTCGATCGGCGGACGGCTCGCGGCTACTGACGACGAATTCGGGGCTCATTTAGGGTCACCATTACTCGTGCTGCCTTCGAGACTAGCGGACAGAAGGGTCTCGATCAACAGGATCTCGCAGCCGGCGGGCGCTTGCACTTCGCAGAAGGAAACCCCGGAGTGCTCCGTAAGCCGAATTCTGTCGTGCCAGTCACCTGGCTCTGCGCATCATTCCTCTGGGACCGACGTTGCCGTCGGCCTCGTGCGACCTACCCGGAGACGGATTCGACTCTCCACCCGGAGGTGGCGCAGTCGAAAGCAGGACGGGCAACCCGCATCTCGCCTCCCTATTTGGTCTTGCTCCGCATGGGGTTTACCGTGCCTCGATCCGTCGCCGGCCGAGCGGTGCGCTCTTACCGCACCCTTTCACCCTTACCTGCCCCCTTCGGGTCAGGCGGTCTACTCTCTGTGGCACTTTCCGTCGCGTCGCCGCGCCTCGCCGTTAGCGAGCATGCTGCCCGTCGGAGTTCGGACTTTCCTCCCCTCGGCCTCCGCAGTGGGAGCGAGGGGCGATCGCCTGGAGCACTCCGGCGCAACGCCCATTCTACCGCGCAATCTCCCAGGAGCTGTCTGACGGCCCAAATCCCTCCATTGCCACCTCACCCTCAGGCCCGGGTGCCTCTGTTGAAGAGAGCGCGAATCGCCTGCGAGAGACCCTTCTTCTCGACCGCCTTTGGCCCTGACCTCGACCTCAGGCGATCCAGAGATTCCCTCGCCGCGATCACATCCGGTCCCTTTTCGAGAGCGAGCTCGTATTGCTCTCGCGCTCCATTCGTGTCGCCCCTGCGCTCCAGGAGGCTTCCGAGACGCAATCGCAAGGACCCATCATGGGGTCTGAGCTCGACAGCTCGCCACATATTCTGCACGGCACGATCGAGCCACCTCGGGTTGTAGGACTGGCATTCGGCCAACAACGCAAGATACTCGCTCTTCGGAGCATCCTTGACCGCTTGCTCGAGAAGCTGGATCGCGGCATGGAACTCCTGTCGATCGGCTAGATTCCTCGCCAGCTGGAAATTCCTCCGCGCTAAGGCCTTCATTTCCTCCTGCCGCTCTTCGACGGTCGCCGCATCTCCCTCATTGATCTGCAGAGGCCCCACCTTCTCGAAATACTCGGCCCGGCGCTCGGAATCACTGAGGGTGAAGTAGGCCTCTGTCGCTCTCTCCAGAAGCAGCCCGAGAGCCCTCTCACCACCGGCCACCGCCAACCGGGTGGCATGGGAAGGGTGCACGAGCCGTCCCAGTTCCATGAAGGCTCCTTGAACCTCATCCACCTCACTCTGAGGACTCACGGCAAGGAGCTCGAAGAACGTCATGTCACCCATCCGCCCGAGGAGGTTGCCCAACAGCTCCCGGTGCTCTTCCGTCGACAGCGACACGGGCTCCTTCTCCAGGCTATCCGCGATGCGCTCGGCAAAGCGTCGCACGAGCTCCGCGCCAAAGGAGCTGGTTTGCGCACCGCCTGCCGAGTCGGACTCACGACGGATCAGGCCTACTGCGAGGAGCCGGCAGAGAGTCTGCAAGCTCTCGAGCCTCTCTACATTCATCTGCTGAACAAGGTCACCGACCGACAGGGGCTCCTCGAGACGCGACAACAGGAAGGCCTCTTGCGGATTGAGCTCCAGTCCAGACGGTCCCCTTTCGTCCGCCGACGAAAGAACGAGAGTCGACTCCGCGCCGTCCAGCTGACGAAGCAGACCACCCTCATCCTCTCCCCGGACAGAGGTCTCCATGACAAGCCTGCCTGTCGGAAGCGGCCCTATCAAGTCCAGTCGTATCTGCCCGGCGCCGTCGACGAAATGACAGGCCTCTCTGGCGCAGGGCTCGAGCAGGTCGGTGAGCTCCGTGGTCAATCTCTTGGTGGCCAAGCGGGCTTCGACCTCATCCTGGCTGGCTGGCACCGATTCGGAGGTTTCCGCACTACCCCGCTCCACCTCCGTCTTACTCTCGGATTGACGCCGGAGCGCCCTGATCGTGTTCGCCCAGGCAGTGGCGGACGCCTCGAAAGGATGCTCTGGAGAGACGTAGAGGTCTCCGCCTACGAAGAACAACTGGCCCCGAAGGTCGGCCGAGTCCAGACCCAACCGACCTGTCCAACCCTCCTGGTAGGCCAGGCGAATCGCGTCGAAGAATCGAATCTCTGAAGGCTCTGTGGGCTCGGTAGGCATATCTTGTTCAGGACCTGTTAACACTCATTTTACCGAACGGTCCCCACCCCCTGTGTGAAGTGATCAACCCTCCACGCGGTCGGGGTTATCGATCAGGTGCTTGAATACCCTTTCTCCCAGCACCGGTCCGAGGGCCCCCACCAACTCCTCCCGAGGCGCCTGCCTCAGCTGCTCGACGCTGCCGAAGCGTCTCAGCAGCAGCTTCCGTCGACCCGGCCCGATGCCTGGGATTCCGTCCAGCCGACTCGTCAGGGTCTTCTTGATCCGGCGTCTTCGATGTCGAGCCAGGGCGAACCTGTGCGCCTCATCGCGAAGCTGCTGCAGGAGGCGTAGGCCCGAATCGCGGCGCGGAAGTCGTAGAGGTTCTGGACGGTCTGCCAGGTACAACTCTTCTTCCTTCTTGGCCAGACCCACCACCGGAGTCTCTTCGACCCCCAACTCAACGAGGGCGCTCAGAGCGGCGTTGAGTTGCCCTCGGCCACCGTCGATGAGAATCAGGTCCGGCATGGCGCCCAACTCCTGCAACCGCCTGCGGTAGCGCCGGACCACGGCCTGATGAATCGAAGCGAAGTCATCGGCTTGCCGCTGATGCTTGATATTGAAGCTCCGATACTCCGCTTTCTGCATTCGACCCTGCTCCCAAACCACCAGCGAGGCCACCGTCTCGCCGCCATGAAGAGTCGCCACGTCGAAGCCCTCGATCCGTTGCGGCGGCTCTGCCAATCCCAGATGCTGCCTCAGGTCCTCGACCATCTTCTCACTTCCCGGGTCGGTTCGAAATCTCCGCCGATGGGCCAGGGCGGCGTTCCTCTGAGCCAGAGCAATCCGCTGCGCTTTCGTGCCGCGCACCGGCAACCTGATATACACCCGCTCGCCCTTTCGATCGCTCAGCCATGCGGCCAGCGACTCTTGTCCATCGATCGGGAAAGGCAGATGGATCTCGCGAGGGATGAATGTCGTCCGCTCGTAGATCTGAGGCAGCAACTCCGACAGTACAGCCTCGCTGGACACCTCCTGTTGCCCTTCCCAGAACAACTCCCGGCGATCCAGGACCTGCCCACCTCGCATCACCAAGGCACAGATCGCGGCACTTCCTCCTGTTGCGTAGACACCATAGACATCGACGTCTTCGCCGTGGACGGAAGACAGTTTGCGTTGCTGAGTCACGGACTCGATCTCGAGCATCAGATCTCGGATCCTCGCTGCCTGCTCGAACTCGAGAGAATCTGCTCGGGCAGCCATCTTCCCTCGCAAGCTCCTGAGCAGCTCGTCGTTCCTACCGGCCAGAAAGAGCCGTGCTGCAGCAACCGCCTGATCGTAGTCTTCCTTCGTGGTCAACCCAGCCACACACGGACCCAGACATCGCCGCATGTCGTGGTAGAGGCAGGGCCTGGGCAGCGATCCGTCGATGTCGATTCGGCACACCCTGATCTCGAACAGCTTCTGCACCAGCTTGATCGCTCGGCGAGCCAAGCCTCCGGGCAGGTAGGGGCCGAAGTACTCGCCTCCATCCTGGCGCAGACGACGGGTAAACGTCACCCTTGGATAGTCGTCGAGTGTCAACTTTACGTAAGGGTAGGTCTTGTCGTCGCGCAGCAGGATGTTGTAACGCGGCCGTCGGCCTTTGATCCAGTTGTTCTCGAGAAGCAGGGCCTCGGCTTCGGTGTCGGTCACGACGAACTCCACGTCGACCGCTTCTTGAAGCATTGTCGCTATACGCGCCTCGTGCCGACCGGAAAGATAGCTGGCTCCGCGCTTGCGGAGCGAGCTCGCCTTGCCAACGTAGAGCGGGCGTGACTCGGCATCCTGGAAGACATAGATACCAGGCCGATCCGGAAGCTCGCGAATGCGCCCCGCCAGCGCGGAGCTCACCATGGTCTCAAGTCGCGCACGATCCCTCAGTCGGTGTAGATCTGCAGCTCTTTGAGCTCCCGAAGCTCATCGCGGAGTGTAGCCGCCTCTTCGAACTCGAGCCGCTTGGCAGCTGATTTCATCTCCCTTTCCAGCATCTCGATCTGCTGGCCCAGAGGGAGACCCGAATGCTCGGCAACTTTCGAGGGGAGGCGGTCACCGAGCGAGAAATAGTCCAGATTGCTCATGGTCACCAACGGGCTATGGATGTCTTTCAGCACACTCCGGGGCTCGATACCGTGCGCTTCGTTGTACGCCTGCTGGCGAAGCCGACGGCGGTCGGTCTCGGACATCGCCCGCCGCATGGAGTCAGTCACCCTATCGGCATAAAACAGCACTCTGCCTTCCAGGTTTCTCGCCGCCCGGCCAGCGGTCTGGATCAAAGAGGTGCCACTTCTCAAGAAGCCCTCCTTGTCCGCATCCAAGACTGCCACCAGGGCCACCTCCGGCAGATCCAGCCCCTCTCGCAGGAGATTGATCCCCACCAGAACATCGAAAATCCCGCGCCGCAAGTCGGTCACGATTTCGACTCTTTCCAGAGTATCGACATCGCTGTGGAGATAACGCACTTTGACGCCTACCTCCAACAGGTACTGCGTCAGCTCCTCGGCCATCCGCTTCGTGAGTGTCGTTACCAGGACCCTGCCGCCCGCTGTCGCCACGCGACGGATCTCGGCCAGGAGGTCATCGACCTGTCCGCTGGCCGGTCGCACCTCGATCTTGGGATCGAGCAGACCGGTGGGACGGACTACCTGTTCTGCTACGACTCCCTGGGAGCGCTGCAGCTCCCATTCACTCGGAGTTGCCGACACATAGATCCGCTGGTGGCCGCGGCTGTCGAACTCCTCGAACGTGAGCGGGCGATTGTCCAGGGCGCTGGGTAACCGGAACCCGTACTCGACAAGGGTCTCCTTGCGGGATCGATCGCCGTGATACATGCCCCTGACCTGTGGTATCGACTGATGGCTCTCATCGATCATCAAGAGGCTGTCTTCCGGGAGGTAGTCCAGAAGTGTAGGAGGCGGCTCACCCGCCAGTCGGCCGGAAAGGTGTCTGGAGTAGTTCTCGATCCCATGGCAGTAGCCGATCTCGCGCAGCATTTCGAGATCGAAACGGGTCCGCTGTTCCAGTCGCTGCGCCTCGAGCAGTTTCTCCTGGGATTCCAACTCTGGCAGCCGCGCTTCGAGTTCACCCTGAATCCCGACGATCGCCGCTTCCAGTTGATCCCTCGGAGTCACATAGTGGGTCTTCGGGAACACGGCGATCCGATCCAGTGCCTCCAAGGCGTCCCCTCTGAGCAGATCGAAGCGCGAGATGCGTTCGATCTCGTCGCCGAAGTACTCCACTCGATATCCCGTCTCCTCGTAGGCAGGAAAGACCTCGAGCACATCACCACGAGCCCTGAAGCTGCCCGGGAACAGATCCATCGAGGTCCTCTCGTATTGCATTTCGACCAGCTTTCGCATGGCCGACTCCATGCCATCGTCCTGGCCGACGCCAAAAAATTGGAGCATCCCGTAGAAGGCCTCCGGAGATCCGAGTCCGTAGATGCAGGAAACCGAAGCGATGATTACGACATCACGACGCTCGAACAGCACCTTTGTCGCTCTCAGTCGCAGTCGGTCGATCTCCTCGTTGATGCTCGTTTCCTTCTCGATGTAGGTGTCGCTCTGCGGCACGTAGGCCTCGGGCTGGTAGTAGTCGTAGTAGGAAACGAAATACTCCACGGCGTTGTGCGGGAAGAAACTCCTGAACTCCTGGAACAGCTGGGCTGCCAGCGTCTTGTTGTGAGACAGGATCAGGGTCGGCCGATTGACCATTTCGATCACCTTGGCCATCGTGAAGGTCTTGCCCGATCCGGTGACTCCGAGCAGGACCTGCTCTCTCAGACCGCTCTCGAGGCCCTCCACGAGTTGCCGAATCGCCTCCGGTTGATCACCCTGTGGAACCAGAGGGGATTCAAGGTTGAACCTGTCCATGGGCAGGATTCTATAGAGCGCTCAAGACTGTGCTCATTGGATCGGCTCCGGATCCGAGAGCGGCAGATCGGTCTGCGAGGCTCCGACGTGCTCCGACTCGGGACGATCGGCATCGTCACCCGCAGTCCTACCCGAGACCCGATCCAGAGCCCCGATCAGGTTCTGCACCTCCTCTCGGCTGAGGCGATTGGGACCATTCCCGAGCGCCTCACGGAGCATCTTCTGAAGATCCTGGAGCGCCACAACGTTTGCCCGGTCCTCCCGCACGGCTTCGACTGCAGCGTCGAAGGCAGCCGACAGCTCCTGCACCTCGGGCTCGGTGATATTGGCCGGCAGCGACTCCATCACCTGGGTTTCGAGCTCACTCATCATCCACCCGAAGAGGTCCTTCGCCTTGAGGAGAAAGACCACCGATCCGATGCCCAGCAGAAGAATCAAGGCTCCACAACCCAAGAGCCCCCAGCGTGGCCCGCCGGACCACTTCGACTGGGGCCCCTCAGGAGAGAACGGCTCCCTGCTTATCTCGACCGAGCCCTGTTCTGGCGGAGTATGCATCGATTCCATCCCTTTCAGTGACGTTCAAGCTCTGACCGCATTGTAGTCTTCACCCCTGACCGTCGCAAACGCGAGAAAGATCGACCCGGTGCGGGGAATGTGCTCTGCGTCGACTGCCATAGGAGACTATAATCTGCAGCCGTGAGATCGAATAGCTCAAGCTCCGAGCAGGCCTCCGCGTCCCGCCGATCCGGCTCCGACCGTCGATCCAGAATGAAGGTCCTGGCCTGGATCGTAGCCCCCGCCATCGCTCTTCTCCTCGGCGTTCTGGGCGGGGTCGGGCTCGCCTCGATCATCAACATGCCCCAGGTCGAATCACTGGCGAACTTCACCCCCGGGGTGATCACGCGTCTTTTCGATCGCAACGGCGAGGTCTTTGCTACTTATGCCAAGGAGAAGCGAGTGCTGATCGAGGAAGGAGAAGTCCCACAGCTCCTTCAGAACGCGATTCTGGCTGCGGAAGACAGCAACTTCTTCCAGCATGGAGGCATCGACGCCGAAGGTGTGCTGCGCGCCATGTCTCAGAACTTGCGGCAAGGAAGATTGGCCATGGGCGGTTCGACCATCACCATGCAGCTCGCCCGCCAGCTCTACCTGACTCCCAAGAAGACCTGGCAGCGCAAGGCAGAAGAGGCCCTGCTGGCGGTCGAGCTGGAAAAGAACTTCAGTAAGCAACAGATTCTCACCCTTTACTGCAATCTCATCTTCATGGGGCACGGCAACTATGGAATGGAGTCCGCCTCCCGCGCCTATTTCGGCAAGACGACAAAGGACGTGGACCTTGCAGAGGCAGCGGTCTTGGCCGGCATTCCGCAGCGACCCAGCGCCTACAGCCCCTACAAGAATCCCGAACTGGTGGTCACTCGGCGCGACTATGTACTGCGGCGCATGAGGGAAGAGGGGTATATCACCGAGGAGGAGTACCAGGTGACCATCAGCCTGCCTCTGCTGGTGGTCCCGAATCGGCAGAAGGACCTCCGGGCACCCTACTTCGCCGAGGAGGTACGGCGGTATCTCGAAACCACCTATGGTGCCGAGGGGCTCCTCGAACAGGGCCTACAGGTCGACACGACCCTGGATCCCCGCATCCAGAGCGCGGCCGAAGCGGCCCTCGAGGAGGGCCTGGTCCGACTCGACCATCGGCATGGCTGGCGTGGTGCTCTGCATCATGTGGAGGCTGAAGAGATGGAGGGGTACGAGCTTCCTTCCTGGCGCGACGTCGAGCTGATCGCCGGCAAATGGTACGAAGCTCTCGTCCTGAGCGTCGGCTCGCAAGGTGCCGAGGTCAGAATCGGAGAAGCCGTCCTGCAGCTGCATCCGGACGGCATGAAGTGGACACGACGCCAGGACCCTCGCCAGATTCTCAAGCAAGGCGACGTCGTCTGGGTGAGCCTCGAGGCGGCCGGCGACGAGGAGGGTCCTCCGGAGATCGTGCATCTGGAGCAGGAGCCCGAGCTGGAAGGAGCGGCGATCGTCCTCGAGTCCTCCACCGGGGCGGTCAGAGCCATGGTCGGCGGCTGGGACTTCGACCGCAGCAGCTTCAATCGCGCCACACAGGCCCGGCGTCAGGTCGGCTCGGCCTTCAAGCCCTTTGTTTTCGGCGCTGCGCTCGAGACCGGATTCACCCCTGCGGACACCATCTTCGATGCCCCGACAGTTTTCCCGGGCGCCAACAACGTTCCCAGCTACTCCCCGCGCAACTTCTACCGCCAGTACTACGGGATTACGACGTTACGACGAGCGCTCGAGAAATCCATGAACGTCTGCTCCGCCAAACTGATGGATATTGTTGGCGTCGACCGGACGATCGACTTCGCCCGTCGCTGCGGAATTCGATCCGACCTGCCACCCTACCCGAGCCTCGCCCTCGGCGCTGCGGAGATCATCCCGCTAGAGCTCGCGGCCGCCTACTCGGCCATCGCCAATCAAGGTGTGTACCTCGAGCCCTACCTGATCGAGACGGTTCGTACGCCGGATGGTCAGGAGCTCGAGACTCACCAACCGCGAGCCCACAAGGCGATGGAGACGGAAATCGCCTATGTGCTGGGGCACATTCTCGAGGGCGTAGTGGACAGGGGGACAGCCGCCCAGGTTTCGGGTCTGGAGCTCGATCTAGCCGGCAAGACCGGCACCACCGACGACTACATCGACGCCTGGTTCGTCGGCTATACGCCGACCTACACGATCTTGACCTGGGTGGGCCACGACGTGAACCGCTCCATCGGCAGGAACATGACAGGGGCCGCAGCCGCTCTTCCCATCTGGAAGTCGATCGTGGAGACCGGTCTGGAAGAGGGTTGGATCGCAGCGGGGTCTACCTTCGTCCGCCCGCCAGGGGTCGTAGAGATGCAGGTCGAGTATCTCACCGGCCTGCTGCCGGGGCCCGGAGCGCAGACTCTTATCTCGGAGGCCTTCGTCTCCGGCACCGAGCCGGCGCGTCAAGTTGATCAGGAGAGCTTTCGAATTCTCCAGCTTCCCTGGTATCAGCAACGGCCTTTCTACCTGCCCAAGGTCGGTGAGAGAATGCCCGACGATGTGGACGATTGGACCCTGGTCCAGGAAACCTGGGCCGAAGGAAAAGAACGGGACTGAGTCGTTTCGGCACCCAGTCGGCTACCGGGGCTTGGTGCCAACCATCGCGTAGTCCTGAAACCCGAACAGCAGCTCGTCCAGCTGATCCCGCAGCCGGTTGACATGGTCCGCCACGGGTTTCATCTCATCGGATAGGCCCGTCAGGTCGATCTCGAGTAGGCGATCTTCCGCTTCGAATGGCCGCAGATCCAGTCGCTCCACCGGCTCGAAGCCGGCTTGTTCGAAGAGCAGCATCAGTGTCGCAGGATGCACCGGTCTTCTGTGGGTTGGATCGAGCCAGAAATTCCTCGCTGCCACGACCAGAGAAAGAGGATTCGGGGTCTCCAGGATCAGCTTCCCATTCGGCTCCAGGGCTCGCCAGGCCAAACGGACAAGACGGTCCAGGTCCGTCGCCGGCAAATGCTCTATCACGTGCATGGAGAGCACGCCTCCCAGGCTCCCCTCTGGAGCTTGCTCGAGTGCGCCAAAGAGATCCGCCCGAGCTGCGGTGAGGCCCAGACCTCGGCAATGGGCCACCATTTCCTCGCTCTGGTCGACACCGCGGGCGGCTAGACCATGCCCTTCCAAGACTGCGAGCATCTCGCCCCGACCGCAGCCCAGATCCAGTACCGGGCCCTTTCCCTCCAGGTAGCCGAGGTACGCCCGGGCTCGATTCGAGATCTCCTCGCGGGTACCGCGGAAACGGTCCTCGAGCTCCAGGTAACCCTGCTCCCTCCAGGCCTCTTCCAAGACCTCGCGACTGACCGGCTCCCCTGTGGACTCCGACACTAGGGCCAGGAGGCTCCCCAATCGGCTCCAGTACTGTTTGCTCTCCCGTCGATACCGATCCAGCCTTTGATCCATCAAGGCGTAAAGAGCATCGGTATGCTGATTGAAGTCAGTCAGCACCTCGCGCGGAAAGGCCTCCAGGTAGGTAATACGGCGGTGATTGTTCTGAACATCTCGCACCAGGTCGTCGCGCACCTGGCGCAGATCGCGGATGAAGTCGCTAGGCGCCTGGCGCAGAAACTCGAGGTTCTCGAGAACGATCAAATTGAAGGTCTGCTGACGCACCCACAAATCGTGCTGCGGCAATGTCGCCGCCGGCCTGAAGAGGCGAGCGACGCGTTTCAGGAGCCGTTCGGCCCAGCCGGCCACCCCCTGGCGTCGGCTGACCACGGGGAAGGCGTGGTTGCCCTCCCACAGCCAACGCCACGCCGACAGGTCTCGCGTCGGCTCACCGAGAAAATCCTCGATCGAGGGGTCCGGTTTGGGCGACTCCGGGCTCGACATCTGCCCTACTCTTCCGATTCGACCGTAACAGTCACTTCCGCGACAACCTCCGGGTGAAGCTCGATCCTGACCTGATGCTCCCCCAGAGTCTTGATCCCGCCCTCGAGGTCGATTCGCCTCTTGTCGACTGTCACGCCCTTCTCATGTAGGAGCTCGTTGATCTCGCCAGCGGTCACCGAACCGTAGAGCGTCTCTGCCTCGCTGACCCGCTTGGCGATGCGCAACCTCAGACTGGCAATCGCGGCTGCGATCTCCTGGGCTGCCTCCCGCTCTTTTGCGTGTCGGACATCGATCTTCTTGCGCTGCTGCTCGAAGTACTTCTGGTTACCACGGGTAGCTTCCAGCGCCAGACCCTTGGGTATCAAGAAGTTCCTCGCGTACCCCGGCTTGACATTGACGATCTCACCCCGCTCGCCCGTGTGCAATACGTCCTGCATCAAGATGACTTGCATGATGCTCTCTCCTAGTCCGACGTATAGGGCAGCAAGGCCAGATGCCTAGCGCGCTTGATGGCTTGTTGGATGACGCGCTGATGTTTGGCGCAGGTACCCGATATGCGGCGCGGCAGGATCTTCGAGCGTTCCACCAAGTACTGCTGGAGAAAGCGAATGTCCTTGTAGTCCACGGTGTCGAGCTTGTCGGCACACATTCGACAGACCTTGCGACGTCGAAAGAAGAACTTCTTCTTACCTGACCCTCTGGCTCCGCCTGCCATTAGCTGTCCTCCTTGCTGTCAGCGTCCGTCTGAGTCACGGCTTCGGGGGCGACCCCCTCGTCCGGGATTGCCGGGATCCTGGATGCCCGTTCCCTGAGTCGGCCAGCGTCCATTCGAACCGTCAGATACCGCAGAACATTGTCACTCTGCTGCATTCTTTGCCGCGCCATGCCGAAGGGACTACCACCCTCACTCTGCACATGCAGCAGCACGTAGTGTCCTTCGGTCAGCTTGTTGATCGGATACGCCAGCTTCCGTTTGCCCCAGCTCTCCTCCTTGGCGATGATCCCTCCTTCATCGGTGATCATCTTCTGGAAGTCCTGGCTCAGACCCACGACCTCCTCATCGGAAAGACGAGGGTCGGCCACGAACATCAACTCGTATTTACGCATGGATATTGAATCCTCCCTCTGGCCTGGTCAGTCCCCGACTTCGCGGGGACAGAGAGGTTGATGGTTGGAGGCGCATCCTAGACAGCGCCTCACTTCGACTGGCCGCCGATTCTAGCCGATCTGCGGCCAAAATCAATGACCGAGCTCGACTCTATCCTTCCCAAGCCGGATCTCAGCCTCCGATTCAGACCAACAGCGGCGCCAGAACGAGGGCCACCACGGACATCAGCTTGATCAAGATATTCAGGCTTGGACCGGCAGTGTCCTTGAATGGATCTCCGACCGTGTCGCCGACCACTGCCGCTTTGTGAGCGTCCGATCCCTTGCCGCCGTAGGCCCCACCCTCGATGTACTTCTTGGCGTTGTCCCATGCTCCACCGGCATTGGCCATGAAGATGGCCATGAGCACGCCGGAAGAGGTGACGCCCGCCAGCACTCCGGCCAGGGCAGCAGTGTCCCAGAAACCCACGACGACAGGCACGATCACTGCCAACAATCCAGGCGCCACCATTTCCCTGATAGCTGCCCGTGTCGAGATGTCCACACACTTCGCAAAATCCGCTTCGGCCTCGCCCTCCATGAGACCCGGGATACTCTTGAACTGGCGACGGACCTCTTCGATCATCTCGAACGCCGCACGGCCAACAGCCCTCATTGCCATGGACGAGAAGAGAAAGGGCAGCATGGCTCCGAACAGCAATCCTCCCATGACTCTCGGATTCGCCAGGTCGATGACCTCCAGACCGACCGTCGTTCGGAATGCCGCAAACAGCGCCAATGCTGTCAAAGCTGCCGAACCGATCGCGAAGCCTTTGCCAATTGCAGCGGTGGTGTTGCCGACGGCGTCCAACTTGTCGGTTCGAGCTCGCACTTCCTCTCCGAGATGGGCCATCTCGGCGATACCACCGGCATTGTCCGCAATGGGTCCGTAGGCATCGACAGCCAGCTGAATACCCGTCGTGGAGAGCATTCCCAGTGCGGCAATCGCGATCCCGTACAGGCCAGCCTGGTCGTGGGCCACGAGAATCGCGCCGACCAGCACGATCACCGGCAAGGCCGTGGACCGCATGCCGAGCGCTAGCCCAGAGATGATATTCGTCGCTGCCCCGGTCAGGCTGTCCTTGGCGATCCCCTGGGCTGGCTTCTTCGACTCCGAAGTGTAGTATTCCGTGATCAGCCCGATCAGCACACCGCCAGCGAGTCCCGCCACTGTTGCCCAGAAGACGCCCGCCGCGGTGAATTCCAAGCCTGAGATCACGTAGGTATCTGCCAGGAGCCACCTGGAGAACGCCCAGATAGCAGCCAACATGACAACGGCTGCGAACAGGGGGCCTCGATGCAGTGCCCGGCCAGGGTCGCCCCCTTCTTTGGTGCGAACCAAAGCGGTGCCTAGCAGCGACACCACGATTCCGACACCAGCCAGCACCATGGGCAGCAATACCAGCATCGGGGTGTAAGCCTCGCCGCTCACGAGGGTAGCGTTGGCTCCCAGCACCAACGTGCCGACGATCGAACCGACGTAGGACTCGAACAGGTCGGCGCCCATGCCGGCCACGTCACCGACATTGTCGCCCACGTTGTCGGCGATGACTGCCGGGTTCCGAGGGTCATCCTCCGGGATACCAGCCTCCACCTTTCCAACGAGGTCGGCGCCGACATCTGCTGCCTTGGTGTAGATACCGCCCCCGACACGGGCAAACAACGCAATGGAGCTGGCACCGAACGAGAACCCGGTCAGCACGGTGACGACTCTCATCAGGTCGGCCTGGGGGTTTCCTGAATCGAAAATCGCTGTATAGAGCAGAAAGAGCAATGAGAGGCCCAGGACTCCCAGTCCAACCACGCTGAAGCCCATGACCGCACCACCGGAAAAGGCAACCTGCAGTGCCTCATTCAAGCTATTCCGAGCAGCCGACGCCGTTCTCACGTTGGCCGCAGTCGCTACCCGCATGCCGAAAAACCCTGCCAGAGCCGAGCAGAACGCGCCCGCAATCAATGACAAACCGATCAAGGCCGAGGTCTCGGCCTTGCCAGCATTGGCCCACGACAAGAGCACCGCGACGACCAGGACGAAGACCGCGAGGACGCGGTATTCGCGGCCCAAGAAGGCCATCGCTCCCTCACGGATGTGCCCGGCGATCGTGCCCATCCTCTCGTTGCCGGCATCTTGCCGTCGAATCCAGGCACTCCGGAACCAGGCGAACAGAAGCGCCAGGACTCCACTGATCGGTACCCAATACATCAAGCTCATCATTTCCACGGTCTGGTTCCTCCTCCAAGATGGCGCATCTTCTCCCGGTTAGGGTCTGTCGCTCACCGAGGGTAATCGCCCGATCATCGGTTGAACTCGTTCATGGTCGCCTCTGCACCGTCCGCTAGCCAGCACTCACAGGCATCGGCGGCTCGAGTGGTCATTTCCTCGACTTCGCCGGCCTCCGTGTCCAAGAACGGTGAAAGCACGAAGTCGACGAGGGCATCACCCTCGGGAGCGTCATCGCGGTTTCCTACTCCCAGTCGGAGCCGGGGAATCCTCTCGCTCTGCAGATTCTGAATCACCGACTCCATGCCCCGGTGCCCGCCTGGACCGCCGGACCTCCGAAACCGGAGCTTCCCCAAAGGCAGGTGAACGTCATCGAAGACGACCAGAATCGCATCTGCTCTCAAGTCCCGCTTCTCCGCCAGGCAACGCAGGGCATAGCCGCTTCGGTTCATGTACGTCTGCGGACGAGCCAGGATCAAGGACGGCTCGACGGCCAGTAGGGAGTTGCACTCGATTCGATCAAAAGAGCTGCCGCGTCGGTTTGCCAACTCCTCGAGCACCGCGAAGCCCAGATTGTGGCGGGTCTGGCGATAGCGTTCACCGGGGTTGCCCAATCCGACGATGAGTCGAACCCCAACGTTCGCCTCTTCTGCCACTGACGGACACATGGCTGGATCGGTAGCGGAAGACGACTGCTTCGGATCTGCTTCGGCACAGCCACAACCAGTGCCGAACCTGTCGGTCTTCTAGTCCTCTTCCTCGGCTTCGTCCTCTGCAGCGCGTCCGATGAGCTCGGGCTCGGCCTCCTCGACCTCCAGCAGTCCTGCCTCGGCAGCCTCGGCCTCGGCCTCCTCGACCTCGGTCGCCACTCTGCTGTGAGCTACTGCCACGATGACTTTGTCCAGCTCTACCATCAGCTCGACTCCCGCGGGTACCTCGAGATCCTTCACTTCGCAGTGGCTGCCTATTTCCAGGTCGCTGACGTCGAGCTCTAGAGTCTGCGGAATGTCTCCTGGAAGGCACTCGACCTCCACTTCGCGAGTAATGAAGTCGAGAACACCGCCCTCGTTCTTGACCCCCACTGGAGTACCCTCGAGATTGATCGGCACCTGGACCTTGACCTTCTCGGTCATGAGCACCCGCAAGAAATCGATGTGGATCACCTGTCGGGTTATCGGATCGATGGTCAACTCTCGAACCATGGAGTGGCGCTTCTGATCGGTACCCGCCAACTTGAGCAGGAAGACTGCATTCTCACCACCGGTCTGCTTGAAAAGGTCATGCAGGGTACGGCGGTCGACTTGAATGGCTACGGGGTCCAAATCCCCACCGTAGACGACTGCAGGGATGAGACCTGTGGCACGCAACCGCCGATTGGCGTTCTTGCCGGTTTCTTCGCGTGATTGAACTTCGAGGGTTATATCGCTCATGACAAAAAAGGACTCCCAACTGGCTAGACAAACAATGAGCTTACTGAGCTATTTTCGTGAATTCTTCGAATGGCCTCCCCCAGGAGAGGCGCCACCGATAGGGCCTTGAGCTTGTCACACTGGCTCAACTTCTCCTCGAGAGGCGTGGTATCGGTGACCAGGACCGTCTCCAATGGCGCACCGTTGATTCTCTCCAGGGCAGGCCCCGAAAGGACGCCGTGAATTCCTGCGGCCAGAATGCGCTCGGCTCCGTTCTCCTCTAGAGCCTCCACCGTCGAGGTCAGGGTACCTGCGGTGTCGATGATGTCGTCGATCAGCAGGACGCTGCGCTGCCTCACGTCACCGATGATGTGCGCGACCTTCGCCTGATTCGGCGCTTCGCGGCGCTTGTCGATGATCGCCAGCCCGGCATCCAATCGTTTGGCGATGGCCCTTGCCCGTTCCACGCCCCCGGCATCGGGGGAGACGATCATCAAGTCGGGAATATCCAATTCACGGATGGCATCCAGGAGCACAGGGGCAGCGAACAAATGATCCACGGGAACATCGAAGAAGCCCTGGATCTGCGAGGCGTGCAGGTCCATTGTGAGGATGCGGTCGGCACCGGCCGCCGAGATCAGATCCGCCACCAGTTTGGCGGTGATCGGAACCCTTGGCCTGTCCTTCTTGTCCTGGCGCGCATAACCGTAGTAGGGGATCACAGCCGTCACTCGAGAAGCCGAGGAGCGTTTCAGAGCGTCGAGCAGAATCAACAACTCCACGAGGTTCTCGTTCACTGGCGTGCAGGTTGGCTGAATGACAAAGGCGTCCGAGCCGCGGACGTTCTCGTCGATCTGGCAGAAGATCTCGCCGTCAGAGAAATTGAACGCCTCCACCCGCCCGAGGTCCAGACTCAAGTACTCACCGATCTCCCGGACCAATTCGGGATGTGCCCGACCGCCAAATACCTTCAAATCACCGTACATCTCGTTTCCCCATCAGGCAGCTGATCTGAATGGCTGGGGCGGTAGGAATCGAACCTACGAATGCCAGATCCAAAGTCTGGTGCCTTACCACTTGGCGACGCCCCATCATGAGCAAACCCTGCCGACCGCTCGGCTCTCCACAGAACCGAATGCTCGAGTGACAGAGCACCTCGATGGCCTGAACTGATCCCGTCTCCCCGAGTCGATCTGATCAAGAATTCCAGAATGAATCCCGTAGGTGCATCTCTGCCACTTCCTCGAGGCTCTTCTTCTCAAGGGGTTCTTCTTTCTGCCCTGCTTTGGGTAGCTCTTTTCTTTCAGGCGGCGCCGGCTGACTCCTGTCCCGTGCTTCACCCGATCTCTGCCCTGACAGAACGTGATCATACTCCGCCAAGATCTGGTCTTCGAGCATCTTCCGAGTCTCGTTGTTGAGCGGATGGGCCACGTCCTTGAACTTTCCATTGCGCTTCTTGCGACTCGGCATGCTGATGAACATTCCGTCCTTGCCCTGAATCACCTTGATGTCGTTCACCATGAAGCAGTCGTCGAATACGATGGAGACAAAGGCCCGCAGCTTCTCTTCGTCGACTGGGAAGACCTTGACCTCGGTTATGTGCATCGGATTTTCCCCCTCAGTGAACGACACGAAGTCGCTGGAGCGAGGTGCGAGTCAACGTCCGGGCACGAAACACCCGACAGCCCGGTGCCAACGCGGTTAGCAGGTCCGAGCTCTCTATCGAGTCGTCGAAAAGCGCCAACCAGGTCGCACCACTACCGGAAAGCCGCACGGTCCGTGCTCCGGCCTCGACCAGCGCATTATATACGCGGCACACCTCTGGGAATCGACGCATCACAATCGGCTGTAAATCGTTCCAACCCCGGGCCGCCATCTCCCAATCGACACCCTCCCCCCAGACGAGCGAGCCCATACTAGAAACCTCCCGATCCCCTGTCAATTCCCTGAATTCCTGAAACACCGACGCTGTCGACACCTCCAGAGCAGGTGTCACGAGCCAGATTTCACGCTCCGGAAGATCCGGTAGCGGCAGGATCTCGTCTCCACGCCCCGATCCCAGCGCCAGACCGCCGGTCAGGAAGAAGGGCACATCCGCTCCGAGCGCACGACCCAGCTCCTCGAGCCGTGCGTCGGTCGACTGTTGCACCCCAAGGAGATGTCGGAGGCCCTGAAGTACGGTTGCTGCATTGCTACTGCCACCTCCAAGGCCACCGCCCAGAGGGATGTTCTTCTCGAGGGTGATGCGAACGCCATCCGCCACGGGCCAGGCGGCTAGGAACGCGGTCGCCGCCTGGTGAGCGAGGTTGCGCTCGTCGGCGGGCAAAGCCTGGCCGGCTACCGCGAGGCGGACACCGCTGCCGCCGATCTCCAAATGGACCAGATCACAGAGATCGACCGACTGGAAGAGCGTTCGCAGCTCGTGGTAGCCATCGGGTCGCAGACCCAGAACCTCCAAGTGCAGATTGACCTTGGCAAAGCTACGGTAGATCACGCGTGTGGCACTCCAGTGATTCGTAGCCCGACGGAACCTGGAGATCGACCAATGGGGATTGCAAGGGCTCATTGACGATCTCCCGCCACTTGAACTGGATACCCTGCCGATGGGAGAGCACTCCGCCCTCCCCTTGCCGACTCCACCAGAGCGCGGGGCGGGACTCCTCCCAGAGGACCCACGACGTCGGCCGACCGGCATCGAGCCGCGATGTCCATCGCCGCCCGTCACGGCCCCGGAAGTCGATCTCTTCAGCCGACCTGTGGTCGATCGTCTCGGGCTCGGTAGGTAGATAGCCGAGGAGTACCCGCGGGAGGGATCGCCATGGCATCGCCTCGAGCACAGGGTCAGGGAGGAGAATGTCCTTGGCCCTGCAGAACTCCTTGCCTCGATGATCGATCAAGAGGGTCTCCACCTCGCTGGCCTGAAGGCTCCACATGGGGCGACCCAGTGCATCGGTGGTCGACACCTGGAACCTGGAATCCGAGGCGAGCTTCAGAACCAGCTTCATCCCACCGTGCCCTTCTTGTCCCTCGTAGCGAACCCGAAACAGACGTTGGGTACCCAGAGCATCGGCTGGCAGAGCCCATCCGCTGCCTGCTCCATCCGAGTCCGGCAGAACAGTCGGCCCAGAAGATCCACCAGCACATTGCAAAGCCACAAGAGCGGCGAGAACCACCGAGCACAGGACCCAGACTGATCCTCTGCCGACAAAGGTCGTTGACGTGAAACAGGACATGGGTTCGGGACCCGGGGTAGCGACAACAGATCAGGCGTTTCGATCCCTGACACGGAGGTACTCCAGCCGGGTCCGAACGCAGACCGTTCTTGTCTCAGGGCTGCGCCAGCCGATCCAACTTGCCTCTCACGACTGCGGCGTTGTCGGCCTCGAGATCCAGCGCCCGCTCGTAGACCTCCCGCGCCTGCTCGAGCCTGCCGAGGACAACGTAGAGGTCACCGAGATGCTCGTACACCACTGGATCGTCCCCTACCAACGAAGCGGCTCTCTCGAGGAAACCCCGAGCCTCTTCGTACTGGCCAAGTTGAAAGTGCGCCCATCCCAGAGAATCGATAAAGGCCCCGTTGTCGGGTTCGATGTCCACCGCCTGCTGTACCAGCAGCAATGCCCTTTCGAGGTTCTCTCCAGCTTCCGCCCACATGTAGCCAAGGTAGTTCAACGCCGGAGCAAAGTTGGGATCGATCGCCAGCAACTGCTGGAGCACGTCCTCTGCCTGGCGCTTCTTTCCCGAACGTTCATTGGCAGCCGCCAACCAGAACAACAGACTGGTCGAGTCCGGATCCAGCTCCAGGGCACGCTCCAACACCGGAATCGACTCCTCGTATCGCTGGCCCGACTGATACACCTCGGCAAGAAGGGTCAGATCATCGAGCGTTCCTTCGGCGGCCAGACGGGAGAGCACCTCCTCCGCCTCACGGTTTCGCCCCAGATCGAAGAGGATCTCGGCCTGCCTCGCCCAGCCGCGTCGCTCGGCCGGTGTATCCGGCTCGATCCGAGCCAGGAGCTGGAGAGCCTCGTCGTGCCTGTCGGCCCTGACCAGGGCTTCGACGAGAATCATTGCCATGTCCATATCACCCGGGGGTACCTGCCGCCCAATAAGCGGCTCGAAAAGCCCCACGACCTTGTCCCACTTGGCCTGCCGCATGAGCATCAATCCCCGCTGAACTCGCGCCTGATTTGCGGCCTCAATCTGCCCATCAGAACGAAGGCGCCTCTCCATGGCCCTCAGGGTCTCCTCAGCGGCCTGCGGCTCTTGACGGCTCTCCAGTAGGCGAGCCAGCAGGATTCCCAGGTCCAGGTTCATTGGGTGGTTTCGCAGAAGATCTCGCGTGACGACGATGGCCTCGTCCTCTCTTCCCATTGCGGCCAGGCTCATGGCTTGGAGGTAGCGATTCGGGAAATAGCCTGGATCCTCGGTCAACATCTCTTCGACGAGTTGAAGAGCTCGGGCGTACTGACCGGACTGGTGGAGCTCGAAGGCCAGCCGTCTCCGCACCTCCGGGTCGGTCAAGACCTCCTTGGGACCCTCTTCCAAAGTCCTTGCCGCACTGGCGTGGTCGCCCCGCTCGCTTTGAGCCTGTGCCAAACTCAATCGGGCTCTGGTGAATCCGGGGTCGACGTCCAAGACCTCCTGCATCGCTTTCTCAGCCTGCGCCGGACGATCCGCTCGCATCAGGGAGTCGATCAACAGCGAAAACACCATTCGGTTCCCCGATCGCCTGCTGAGGAGGTCCTTGAATACCGCCGCGGCCTCGTCTGGGCGAGACTCTCCAAGATAGATCTGCCCGAGAGTAACCATCGCCTCGATGTTGTCCGGCTGGCGGGCTCGAATCTCCTCCAGGGCTTGTCTCGCTTTCTCCAACGCAGCGGGGTCCTCTTGCGCCAGTCTCATCTGCGCTTCTGAGTAGAAGAGCAGCACATCGTCGAGCTCTGGCGCGGCTTCCCTCGCCACCGTCGCTTGCACGACGGCTTCCTGCGATCTTCCGAGACGCAGAAGCAACCGTCCGTACTCGAGTCGAGCGTAGACATCATCGGGCGCCCCGGCTATTGCGGTCTCGAAACTCTCGAGAGCCCCTCGATAGTCACCTTCCTCCGTCAGTAGTTGCGCCACTAGAAGATGGTATGAGGGCGCCGCATCAACACCCTCTCCGGCAGCCCAGGGCGCCATCAACAATCCAGCCAACAGAAACATCCATCGAGGTTTCACGGCCGGAAGGATAGCAACCGCCCTATTACCTTTACAAGCAACCATGCCCCGCCTATAATCCGCCTGAACCGCCTAAGTAGCCACATACCAATAACTTAGGCGCTTGGCTTAGAGATCTGGAGATCAGACCTTTGGGTATGCAGTCTCTCGGAACCCTCCTGCTTCAAAGCGGCCGGATCACCAAGGAGCAGCTCGGACTGGCCATTTCCAAGCAGCGGGAAATCGGCGGCCGGCTGGGGTCATGCCTGCTCGAGATGGGGGCCATTTCGGAAGGCATTCTCGACCATATGCTGGCTGAGCAACAGGCAGTTCCGGTCGCCACGGCGGAGGATCTGAACGAGATTCCCGCCGAGCTGATTCAGTTGCTTCCCGCCAGGCTCGCGATCCGCTATCAAGCAGTGCCTTTCAGATCTTCGACAGCTGCGGTCGAGATTGCGATGCTCGAGGTCGACAACCTTTGGTTGCAGGACGAGTTGTCCTTCATTGTCGGAAGTCGTCTCAAGATCCATATCGCGAGCGAGGTACGGCTCGTTTCGGCACTCGCCAGGTACTACAACGCGTCACTCCCGGAGCGCTTCGCCAAACTGGCAGAACTGCTCGACCAGCAGCTCCAACGGCCACCAGAAACCCGCCCCGGCCCTCATCCCGACTCCCGACTCATCCATTCGGCAGAGCTCAATGACCCGATATCGCATGTGGTTCCGATGAGGAGCGCGCAGCCCGAGCCGGGAGAATCCGAGATCGAGGGATCGACCCCACTGCCGCATCCCCAGAGCATTCCCCTCTCCGTCCGGGATCTCGCCAACCTGGATGCCGCAGCCGCGTCTGAAGATCCTGGGGCCAAGGTCTCGCCGTTTCTCTACACTCGCGACCACAGGTCAGACGGAAACGCCGAGATAGACGATGTAGAGGCCCAGCTCGCGGCGGCCGGACGTCCCGAGGAGGTCGGGCAGATTCTCGTCGACTACCTTGCTCAGTTTTTTGTCAGGGTCCTGATCTTTCAAGTCCGGCAAGGCACCGTGTTCGGCTGGCTCGGGCGCGGTCCCGGGCTCGACAGGGACCGACTCGCCGGTTTCAGAGTCTCCTTCGACGAGCCCTCCATCTTCCTCAATTTGCGAGAAGGCGGCAGCTTCTTCATCGGCAAGCTGCCCGAAATGCCGCCTCACCTGGAGTTGGCAGCCTGCTGGAGCAAGGACTTGACTGATGAATGTGCCGTATTTCCGCTTCGCCTCCAGGAGCATCTCGTAAGCCTGATCTATGGCGACCGCGGTCCTCTCGGTCTCCAGGCTCTGGATCTGGAGCTCATTCGGCGCCTCACTGCTGTGGCGAGCCGAGCCTTCGAGAGATGCATTCTGGAGCAGAAGCAAGCCAGGCAGCGCCAAGCTCTGAATGGAAAATGAGAGTCCCTGCGAGGCAAATGCCCACTTTCGTTGACACCCATTTTGGCCGTTGCTACACTCGGACGCCCTAATCGACCGACATGATCAAAGCCGATCTGGTAAACCGCGTCGCCGAAAGCTCGGATGTGCCGAGAGTCAAAGCCGCTCTCGCGGTCGAGACCATCTTCGAGGCCATGAAACGCGCCCTGAGCGAGGGCAAGCGCATCGAGTTTCGCGGCTTCGGGGTCTTCCAGGTGCGGGACCGCAAGCGCGGTGTCGGCCGAAATCCCAAGACCGGCGTTGAAGTCGCCATCTCTCCTGGCAAGACAGTTCGCTTCAAGCCGGGCAAAGAGCTGAAGAACCTCTGAGCGTGAGGCCCGGCCCCTCCTCTGCCTTGCCGCCCGACCCTTCGTCGTACGGCCCTCCGAAGCCATCTCGAAGTGCCGGCTCGGATTCGCCGATCGAGGAGCAGCCTTCGGTGCGCTCCCCCGGGGGCGCGCAGTCCAGCACACCAAAGCTGCTTCTTGCCCTCGGTCTGTTTCTGGCGACCCTCGCTACGACGACGACTTTCGGGGCCGGCTTCTACCTCTCGACAAGAACAGACGTCGTGACGGATCTGGTGCCCGCAATCGAGTGGGTCTTCCTGGGCCAGCTGGCGCAGTTTCTCGCCCTTACAAACTACATCTTTCGAACCGTCTGGTCTGACGGCCAGCTGCTGAAGATCGGGCTGGCATTCTCCTTGCCGACCCTGGCAATCCTCCTGTCCCATGAGCTCGGGCACTACGTCGCCTGCCGGAGAAACAATCTCCCGAGCAGCTACCCATACTTCATTCCGGCACCCTTCTTGATCGGCACTTTCGGCGCTTTCATCCGCATTCGGGCACCGATCCGAACACGCAGGGAGCTTCTCGAGGTGGGTGCCGCGGGACCGATCGCCGGCTTCGTCGTCCTTCTGCCCATCTTGCTCTATGGAATCGCGCAGTCCGAACCGGTATCGATTGTCGAGGTCGACTGGGATCTGCCCGGCGGTCTCCTATTGCTGAGACCGGGAACATCCCTTCTGATGTCGGTGGCGACCCTCGTCTTTCACGGCTCTCTGCCTCCCAACTCTGTCTTGAATCTGCATCCCTTCGCTCTGGCTGCCTGGGTCGGCACCTTCGTTACGGCCCTCAATCTGATCCCCGTTGGTCAACTCGATGGTGGCCATATCTTCTACTCGGCATTCGGCAGACGATATGTATCGTTGTCCTGGGTTTTCCTCGGCCTGCTGGCGGTGTTGGGCTTTCTCTGGCCTGGATGGTGGGTTTGGTGCCTCGTTCTGATGATCATCGGCCCTCGCCATCCACCGGTCTTGGCCGGCAGGCAGCCGCTCGACCGTCGGCGACGGGCGGTGGCCCTCATCAGCCTCCTCATTCTGGTTCTGACATTCATGCCTGTGCCCCTCGAGCTCCTGCCGATCCTCCCCTGAGATCCTGGACCGAACAAACTGAGCAGCAGCCTCACGGAGCGGGCTGGCAGTCCGGTTCAACGTCCAAGATGAAGGTCACCGGGCCATCGTTGACCAGGTCCACCTGCATCTTCGCGCGGAATCGACCGGTCTCCACCGGTACTCCGAGTCGACGAAGATCGTCCACGAGCAGCTGAATCAGCGGCTCTGCCTTGTCAGGGGCCTCGGCAGCGCCAAAAGAGGGCCTCCGCCCCTTGGCCAGACTCCCTGCCAGCGTGAATTGGGAGACGATCATGAGGGATCCCCCGACCTCCAGGATATTTCGATTCATCCGCCCCTCGGCATCTTCGAAGATCCTCAAGTGGAGCATCTTGTCGGCCACCTTCGAAACCTGACCGGCACCGTCACCCTTCTCCACACCGACCAGAACCAGAACCCCCGCCCCGATGCTGGAGATCGTCTCACCATCGACCCGCACCGAGGCCGAGCTCACTCGTTGCAAGATCAGGCGCATCGATGGCGTCCCTTATACATAGGCCGTTTCTCTGGGATCGATAGCGCGATTCCCTCATCGGCCAAGAATCGCGGCGGCGAAAGCGCTATGATAACGAACCTCAACAGAGACAAGGAGAGACATTCGAATGGTCAACAAAGTAATCCTGGTAGGCAATCTTGGACGCGACCCGGAGGTCCGATCGACCCCCTCCGGCCAACCCGTGGCCACTTTCAGTCTTGCAACCAATCGCAAATGGAAAGACCAGAGCGGAAATCGGCAAGAAGAAACCGAGTGGCACAACGTCGTGTGTTGGGGCCGTCAAGCCGAAATTGCCGGCCAGTACCTCACCAAGGGCAAGCAGATCTATGTCGAGGGACGGTTGCAGACTCGCTCCTGGGAGGACAAACAGAGTGGCGAAAAGAAGTACCGGACCGAGGTGATCTGCCAGCACTTCCAGATGCTCGGAGCCCGAGGCGGGTACGATGGTGGTGCTCAGAGCTCAGCCTCGAGCCCCGAACCACCCGGTGACTTCCAGGCCCAGCCCGAAGACGACGACATCCCGTTTTGAAGCCGCTACTCGTCCACCCTGGCTTTGAGGGTGTGAAGCAGGTTCAGAGCCGCCAGGGGCGAGAGACGCTCGAGATCGACCTCTTTCAAGATGGAGGCCACAACCTCCTCGGCGGGAGCGAACAGCATCATCTGATCAGCCTGCTCCCCGTCGGCCTTCACGCCCTTGGCCAGGCGTGGCTTTCCACTCAGATCGTACTCGTAGGCCTCCAGATTCTGCAGCACCTGAGAAGCTCGCTCGATAACAGCAGCCGGTATGCCAGCCAGCCTGGCGACATGCAGGCCGTAGGACTTGTCGGAACTGCCGGGCTTGACCCGCCGAAGGAAGACGATCTTGTCTTCCCATTCTCTGACGGCCATGGTGCGATTGACTACCCTCGGTAGTATCGCGGCGAGCTCCGTCAGCTCGTGATAGTGAGTCGCGAAGACGGTCTTCGGCCGGGCATGCTCATGCAGATGCTCGACGATGGCCCAGGCCAGGGAAAGCCCATCGAAGGTGGCGGTCCCCCTCCCCACCTCGTCGAGAATCACCAGGCTGCTGGCGGTCGCCTGATGCAGGATCTTGGCAGTCTCGATCATCTCCACCATGAAGGTGGATTCTCCACGGGTAAGGTCGTCGGAAGCCCCTACTCGGGTGAAGATCCGGTCCGCAGTACCTATCGAAGCCGACTCGGCCGGCACAAAGCAGCCGGCCTGCGCCATCAGCACGATCAGTGCAGTCTGACGCAGATACGTAGACTTGCCGCCCATGTTGGGTCCAGTGAGAATCACGATCTGCGCCGTCTCACTGTCGAGCTCGCTGTCGTTCGGGACAAAGGGCTCTCCCCCCAGCTTCTCGACTACTGGGTGCCTTCCCTCTGAGATGCAAATGGCACCTCCGGGTTCGCCGACAGTGGGCCTCGTGTACCGATTCCTGGCTGCGACTTCCGCAAAGGTCGCCAGCACGTCCAGTCTCGCCACCGCCTCCGCTGCCTTCAGTAGCCGGGAGGACTCTGCGGCCACCAGGCATCGCACCTTCCTGAAGTGCTCGTCCTCCAACCGAAGCTGCTCTTCTTCCGCCGCGAGAATCTGCTCCTCCAGGTCTTTCAACTCCGATGTCACATACCGCTCGGCGTTGACCAACGTCTGCTTCCGGATGTAGTCGTCGGGGACCAGATGCTGATTGGCCTTCGTCACTTCTAGGTAGTAACCGAAGACTCTGTTGAAGCGGATCTTCAATGAAGTGATACCCGTGCGTGCTCGCTCCCCTGCCTGAAGGGCCAGAATGTGCTGTCGGCTGTCCTGCGCCAACGACCGGTGGCGATCCAGATCCTCGTCCACTCCGGCCTTGATGACTCCTCCTTCCTTCAATGAGGCAGGGGGGTTCTCTTCGACCAGACGGGTCAATTCGGCCGCCAGATCCTTGACCGGGTCGGTGCCACCGATGTCCTGTAGGGTGGCGGAGTCCACTCCGGAGAGACATCTCAGGATCTCGGGTAGACGCTCGAGCCCCGACCGCAGAGTGGCGGCCTCGCGCGGTGTCATGGTCTGCAACACAGCTCGCGAAGCGAGTCGCTCCAGGTCCCCGACCTGGGACAGAAGGTCTCTCAGCCCGCTACGCACCTCACCTTTCTCCAGTAGCTCCCCGACTGCCTGCAAGCGCTCGTCGATCTCCGCCGGATCTTTCAGCGGACGCTTGAGCCACTCTCGCAATAGGCGTCCACCGGCAGGAGAGACCGTACGATCGAGGACTCCGAGGAGGGACCCGTGCCGACGCCCATCCCGCAGGCTGCGGAAGATCTCCAGATTGGCGACCGTGGTCGCGTCCAGGACCAGGTTGTCGGAGGCCTCGCTGACGCGCAGCTCCCTGACGTGCGAAAGATCGCTCTGTTGCGTCTCTCTTGCGTACCGCAGAGCGGCAGCGGCTGCCTGGACTGCCGGCTCTTCGTCATCCAGCCCGAACCCCTTCAGCGTGGAGGTCCCCAACTGTCGGCAGACCAATTCCGCCGCTCGCTCGGACCGGGGCCAATCCTCCTCCGACTCCGGCGTCCGGCAGATACCCTCCGCATCCATCCAGTCGACCAGACCCTGGGGAAGGTTGACAGTCGGGTGCAGGATCTCCTGCGGTCGCAGCAAGGCCAGGTCATCGAGTGCATCTTCCAGCCGGGTCCATCGACGCACCAGGAATCTCCCGGTCGAGATATCCAGGAACGCCCCGCCACCGCCCGCATCGTTCCAGGCCACGCTCGCCAGGTAGTTGGCCTCTGCACCTTCCAGAAGCTCCGGGTCGCTGATCGTTCCGGGAGTGATCACCCGGGTCACCTGCCGCTTCACCAGGCCTTTGGCCTTGGCGGGGTCCTCGACCTGGTCGCAGATGGCCACCTTCAGTCCAGCACGAAGCAGCTTGCCGAGGTACATTTGAAGGGCATGATGGGGGACCCCGCACATCGGCGCCTCATTCTCCCTACCCCGATTGCGAGCCGTGAGGGTCACTTCCAGAATAGGTGCCGCCCGCTCGGCATCCTCGAAGAACATCTCGTAGAAGTCGCCCATCCGATACAGCACGACGGCGTCTTCGTGTTCCGCCTTGACCTCGAGGTATTGGCGGAGCATTGGGGTGAGCTGGACGGCGCCCGACATGATGGGTCAGTATAGCGAGTCGTGACCGAGAACAGGACCGAGGTTCATGCCCCTACCATCCTGGCGGTGGACACTGGCTCACCCGTCGTCAGCGTAGCTGTAGCGAGGAACGGAGAGGTGCTGGCCGAGAGACAGAGTCCGAGCGGACGGTCCTCGCCGGGCCTCGTTCCGATGATCGATGCGCTGCTCTCGGATGTCGATTCCGAGGTCGGCGAGCTGGGCGGAATCCTGGCTCTCAGAGGTCCCGGTAGCTTCACCGGGCTGAGGGTCGGGTTGGCGACCTGTCTGGGCCTCCATCAGGCGCTTGGTGTGCCGGCTACCACCCTCACCACCTTCGAGGCCCTTGCTGCCGTGTCTCCGGAGGCGAACCTGACGGTCATGGCCGCGGTCGAGTCCATTCGTCAGACCTGGCTTGTCCAGGCCTTTCGCACCGATGTCGTTCCCGAATCGCTCGGCGATCCACGAATTATCTCCACCGACGAGCTCGCAGCCGAGCGTGTCGACTTGATCATCGGTTTTGGACTGGGCGACATCTCGATGCCGGCAAATCAAGCCTTCAGAGCGGCGATTCTGGAGCCCCCTCCGCTGGCCAGCCACGCGTTGATCCTCCAGGAACGCAGGCAGGGCGAGTGGGATTCTTCCGGACTCGTCCGCCCCCTGTACCTGCAGGCCCTGTCAGCTGCGCAGCCGGCCACAGCTGCCTGAGGAGATAGATCGTCCTGACGACAGAGACCACAGGCTCTCCAAGGAGGGGTCATCTTGATCGACATATCTGCCAGTGCTATCGTGCCCCCGCACTGTCGTGCATTTGTCTCTGGATGCGACTCATCTCGAATGCGCGCCCAGCCGGCGGTTCGCAGCAGCATGGATCGACCTACTGATCGACTCGAGACCAGCCCGACAGCTCGAAAGCCCCGTGTCCGCAGACCAACCAGACAGCCATTCTCTCGAGTGTGAGGGGATGGGTCCACTCTCGCTAGGAGGAACCGCAGATGGCGAAGACACCTGATAGCCTGAGGGAAGAGTTGCTCGCAACCAACGAGGAATTCCGTTCCCTCTATGACAGACACCAGGACTGTGAACGCCGACTCACCAAGCTCCACCAGAAATCACTGCTCTCCGAGAAAGACGAGCTGGAAGAGAAGCAGATCAAGCGCCAGAAGCTCTTTCTCAAGGATCAGATGGAAGCCATCCTGCGACAACGCCGAACTGAGGAAGCCTCGGCCTGACCCACTCTAAGGACACTCACGGCAAGTAGGACCCCCGCTGCATTTCGCACCACTCATCGGATCTTCATGACATTCGCCAAAGAATCCCTGCCCTTCGTGGCACCTCTCGGAATCGCGGCGCTGGTATTGCTCCTCTTCGGACAACTACCCGCGGCCCTGTTTCTGGCTGGTCTCGCAGTTCTGGTGCTGCTCTTCTTCCGCATCCCCAAGCGGCAGGCCGAGGCAGCCGACGGCATTATCCTGGCTCCGGCGAACGGCCGCATCCTCCGCATCGATCGAAGTCCGGCGCTGCTGAACCGAGAGGGAGACGTGCAGCGGATCGTCACGTTCTTGTCGGTCTTCAACGTCCACGTCCAACGCGCTCCCGTCAGCGGCGAGGTGGTCGAGAGCCGCTTCACCCCCGGCCGGAAGATTGCGGCCTTCAAGGCAGAAGCCGACAGCGTCAACGAGAACCACCTCACCGTTTTGCGACGCGAGAACGGAGACCTCATCGGGATACGACAAGTGGCCGGCCTGGTCGCTCGACGAGTCGTCTGTCGACTGCTTCCTGGCGACCTGATTCAACGGGGAGACCTGATGGGCCTGATCAAATTCGGCTCACGCGTCGATCTGATGCTGCCCGACCAGTACGAGATTCTGGTACGCCAGGGTGACCGCCTGCGCGAGGGCGATACCGTCGTAGCCAAGTCAAGGACACCGTGAAACCCCTCACTCCCCATACTGAGGGACTCTTATCAGAGCGCCGGGTTCGATCACTCAGAACCATCAGTTCCAAGGACAGGAGGTCCAAGCGTGACAATCCTGGCAATCATCAATCCGCAATCGCTTCTCGGCGATGAAATCAAGCAGGAGCTGGGCAGACGAAAAGCGCTGTGGTCCGAAGTGCGGCTTCTGACAACCGATCCGGAACAGATCGGCGCCGTGACCGACTTCGCAGGCGAAGCGGCATTGGTGCAGGAGTGCGACGCGGAGACCCTGCGAGGGGTCGACCTCGCGATCCTGCTGCATGGCGACCCAGAACAGGCGCCGACACTGGCGACAAGCTCGGTCCTGGTGGTCGTCGATCCGACCAGCGACTGGCCCGAAGGCTCGCTGGCGGTGGCCGGCATCGACTCCGATCCGACTGAACAGCAGTCTGACAGGGTTTTCGTCAGCCCATCACCTGCCGTGATCCTCCTCGCACACCTCCTCCAGCCACTGAGGCAGCTGGGGCCATCACGCGCCGTTGCCCAGGTTCTGCTGCCGGTGTCGATTCACGATCAGGTCGGTCTGGACGAGTTGTTCGGGCAGACCCGGTCCATTGTCGCTATGCGAAACGACAAACCCACCGAGGTCTTTGGCAAGCAGATCGCCTTCAATCTCTTGCCGGTCCCATCGGACCGTTCCACCGATCTCGATCAACTGAAGCGCATCCTGGGCCCAGAGCCTGCCGTGGCGTTGCAGATCGTCCAAACCGGGGTCTTTCACAGCTTGGCGTGCAACCTCTTCGTCACCTTCGAGGAGGATCCGGGAAGCGAGCAAGTTCGGGAGTGCCTCGCAGCACAACCCTGGATCGAAATGGTCGCTGAAGGGGATCTGCCCGGGCCAGCGGATGCGGCCGCTCGGGAAGAGATCCTGGTGGCTGATGTTCGTCCCAGCCCGGCTCATCCAGGGTCCTACCAACTCTGGGCTGTGATGGACAATCTCACTCGTGGAGGAGCCTCCAACGTGGTTGAGATCGTCGAGAACCTACTCGCGCCAACCAGCTGAGAATCGTCTCGTCCCGACGCCGACCTGTCTTCGACCTCGCACCGATCGGTTACGCGATTTCCACTTCTGGTGGTGGAATCTCTCCTCCCTCGCGCGCCAAGAACTCCTCCACATGCAGCAGTCCCTCTTCTCCCGCGCGCTTCACTACCTGTAGAAGGGTCCCCATGGTGTTGACCTCCTCGAACTGTTCGTTGACGAACCAATCGAGGAACCGGACGGCAATGTAGTTGGAGTCTTCCTTGGCAATGTCCACCAGGGTGTAGACCTGCTGCGTCACCTCTTCTTCCCACTCGAGGGCCAGCTGCACCGCCTGCTCCGCGCTGGCAAACTCGCTCTTGGGTGCAGGAATGGCGGGAATCTGGAGCGAGCCATCCGCATCGACGACGAAGCGAGCGAACTTCATGGCGTGATCTCGCTCCTCGTCGGCCTGCCGATAGAAGAACCTGGCCAGACCGCTCAGCGCCTCACGGTCGAAATGGGCGGCAATGGACACATACTGTAACGACGCTCCAAACTCGTTCCCAACCTGTTGGTTCATTGCGGACAGCAGCTTCTTGCTGGCTAACATCGGTTCGTCCCCCTCTGAGCTCAGGACCTGTCAAACACTCATCGACTCTCTCGACGGTGCCTCGTCTTCTCGACTGCGGCGAAGAGCATAGCCGATTCTCCGGCAAGGCGCGACGGTTGCTATACTGACTGTCCCTTTACCGACCGGGACCGTCTCCGGTCGTCGATTCGACATCCAGCGAGTGCGGAGGAGACTCAGGAAAACATGTCGACCACTGAAAGCCCAGACACCAACCACTTCAAGGTCATCGTCATGGGCTCGGGGCCTGCAGGCCTGACCGCCGCTCTCTACGCCGCCCGAGCCAACCTGCAACCCCTCGTCCTCGAGGGCATCCAACCGGGCGGACAACTGACCATCACAACAGACGTAGAGAACTTTCCGGGCTTTCCCGACGGGATCCTCGGCCCCGAGTTGATGGACAGGATGCGAACACAAGCCAAGCGTTTCGGCGCTCAGGTCAAGTTCGAGGCTGTCTCCGCCGTCGACTTGCGGACTCGCCCACTCGAGATCCGCACGGACGAGGACCGCTATCTGGCCGACGCCCTGATTATCGCTACCGGCGCCAGCGCCAAACAGATCGGACTGGAATCGGAGATGGAGCTGATGGGCTATGGCGTCTCTGCCTGCGCAACCTGTGACGGGTTCTTCTTCAAGGGCCAGGAGATCGTCGTGGTGGGAGGGGGTGACAGCGCCTTGGAGGAAGCCATATTTCTCACCAAGTTCGCCAGCAAAGTCACGGTCATTCATCGCCGGGACGAGCTTCGAGCCTCACAGATCATGCAGGACCGAGCAAGGGCCAACGACAAGATCCACTGGCTCTGGAACAGCCAGGTGGTCGAGATCCTGGGCAGCCGGCAAGACAAGGTCCACGGAGTTAGAGTGAAGAACACCAGGACCGGTGAGGAGTCCGACTACCCCTGCGAGGGAGTCTTCGTCGCTATCGGACACACGCCCAACACCGAGCTCTTTCGAGACGTTTTGGACCGGAATGAAGTCGGCTATATCCTGGTCCAGGAACCCACGACTCGAACCAATATCGAGGGTGTCTTTGCTTGTGGAGACGCTACAGACCCCATCTACCGGCAGGCGATCAGTGCTGCCGGCTCGGGGTGCAAGGCGGCCATCGACGCTGAACGGTGGCTAGAGACCGCGGCGGAATGATCTCGGCTTCAGTGGCCTGATTCGGTGGTTGGGCCGCCCTTTACCAGCTTTACCAGATCTCCTTTCGACAATCTCGAGTCGGGCTGGAGATCGTTGAGAAGAGCTGTCTTGTCGAGAGACAGGCTCGAACCGCTGCGCTGATAGAGCTCGCTGAGGGTCGTTGGCGCCTCGACTCGTACGAGCCGAACCCTGGCCGGCTGAACATTCAGCACTCGGGAATCGGTTTCCTTGGCGAAGGTCTGCATGGAGGCTTCGATCGTCTGGGTATAGCCGCTCCAGCGGCTGCGTGGCGTGTACCCGACGATCCTGTAGACCTTGCCTCCATGTTGCACAAAGAGTGCCCGCCCCGCGAGATCCTCGGCATTGTCGCCCGTCTCAACTTCGAATCGGGTCCATGCGGCTTGCAAGCCGTTGATTCGGCCCGTCCTCGGGCGCTCTCCGCGAACACTCTCACCCCGCGCGAACTCCTCTGCCGCTCGTAGTGCATTCTCCCCCTCGGCCAGACCCAGGACGATGGCCGCATCCTGCTTCGGGCTCACCGCGGCGACCAGGTCTTTGGCGTTATGAGTCTTCCAACCCCGAGGAAACTGAATTCGAAAAGCCAGATCGGGATGCCGGAAGAGCTCCTCTTCGAAATAGCCCTCTCGCGGATTCTGGCCGAAGACCATCCCATCGAGTCGTTCGAGGTAGCCTCGCCGCTCGACAGTCAGGTTCGGCGGTAACGGCTCGATCTCCGCCAGACGGCCTTCAATCAGACCCGTCCGATTCTCCGGCTGCGGATGAGTGGAGGCCCAACTCGGCATCGCACCCGCCCCACTGGCGCGAGTCACCCGATTCAACATGTCAAACACTTCCGGCGCCTGGTAGGGATCATATCCGGCTCCTACCATGTATCGAAGGCCGAGGTTGTCTGCCTGCCGTTCATCGTCCCTGGAGAATTTCAAAGCTGCCAGACCGAGGCCGGCCTGGGCCACATCACTCCAGGCTGCGACAGCCGGTTCCAGGATCATTCCCACCGCCAGGCCCACTCCCATCAGCTGCTGCTTGCTGATCTGATTAGCCGAATGCCGTGCGGTGACATGGCCGATCTCGTGCCCCAGCACGGTAGCCAACTCGGCTTCCGAATTGAGGTGGCTCAGAATCCCGCGAGTCACGTAGATATAGCCACCCGGAGCCGCGAAGGCATTGACGATCTCCTCATCGAGGACCCGAAAAGTCCACGGCAGCTCGGGTCGCTCGGACTTTGCCGCCAGCTGCGAGCCCAGGTCTTGGACGTAGTCCTGCAGAGCAGGATCTTCGTAGACCTGTCCACTCGCCAGAATCTGCTCGTCTTGCTGCAGACCCATCTGCGACTCTTGAGCCTCGCTGACCAGCATCAGCTGCCGGCCACCCGTAGCCGGGTTGGTGGCACAGCCCACAAGCGGAAGCAAGGTCAGCATCAGTCCTGCAAGAGGTGCTTGCGTCATCGGGTACCGAGTTCTGGTTTGCATTCGTCGAGTCCTCTTGGCCCATTATCCTCGATCTCGAGATAGTCTACCGCTCGCCGGATTTCGCAATCGTATCCGACGCCTGAGCAGACCCTATGCACCCCGAGGAAGACAACACCCAGTCTGCCGGGTCTGGTGATCTGCGCCAGCGGTTTGCCCGGCTCACCTTCCTCAACATCATTTCGAATATCACTGTTCCGTTGGCCTCCATGGTCGACACCGCCCTGCTGGGACACCTCGAGAGCATTCACTTCCTGGCCGGTGTCGCCCTGGCGGCAGTGATTTTCGAGTACGTCTACTGGTCTTTCGGGTTCCTACGCATGGGTACGACCGGCATCACGGCGCAGGCAGTCGGGCGCGGTGACACCGGCGAAGTCTTTCGCACCCTCTACCGATCGCTCCTGCTCGCCTGGTTGCTGGCAGCGGCGATTCTCATTCTGCAGACCCCACTCAGGGAGCTCGGCTTCCTGCTTCTCGGCGGGGCACCCGAGGTAGAGGCAGCGGGAAGGGCCTACTTCGATGCCCGAATCTGGGCAGCACCGGCCACACTTTCCAACTTCGTATTTCTGGGCTGGTTCCTCGGCAGGGAAGAGAGTGGCGCAGCTCTGATCATGACCGGGGTGGCGAATCTCGCCAACGTCGTCCTCGACTATGTCTTCATCGTGCAGATGGATCTGGCGGCCTTTGGAGCCGGGATGGGCACAGCGATCAGTCAACTCTTGATGCTGCTGGCGGCACTGATCCTCTTCTGGGCTCGCGCCGGCAAGGTCCCATGGGTATGGTCCGACGTCTGGCAGGCGCAGGCTCTAACGCGGCTATTCCGGCTGAATCGTGACATTCTGCTTCGCACCGTCGCCCTGGTCAGCGCCTTCGCGCTGTTCACCAACTTCAGCTCACTCATGAGTACCGTGGTCCTGGCTGCCAATGCCGTCCTCCTTCGTTGGGTCATGCTGGCCGCCTACCTCATCGACGGAGCCGCCTTCGCCACGGAAAGCCTGGCGGGAATTCTCTTCGGAACCGGAGACCGAGTGGCTCTGAGACGCCTCCAGGGACTCGCACTGAGATCCGGAGTCGCCTTCGCGCTGCCCTTTTGCGCACTGGCCCTGATGCGGCCAGCGGCACCGATCCGGCTGCTGACTTCTCACCCGCAGACGGTCGAGACTGCACTCCAGTATCTTCCGTGGCTGGCTCCGGTCCTGTTCTTCGGCTCACTGGCCTACATCTACGACGGTCTGTTTCTCGGCTTGACGGCCGGCCGGGCACTCAGAAACGCCATGCTTCTGAGCACATTCGGAGTCTTTCTGCCCCTCGCCGCGCTCGCCCTCCACCTCGAGAACAACAACCTTCTATGGGCCTCGATGGCCGCCTTCATGATGGCCCGCTCTGCCACTCTCTGGAAGGCTTCGGCGTCCTTCTATGCCCCGTCAAGTCCTATGGGCCAGTCTTCCTGATCGAAGCATGCCGCGGCTACTCAACGTCCTGCTTGGGCCCGCAGGAAGCGGTAGACCGGCACCGCCAGCAGCAACATCGAAGCACTCGCAGCACCGACAAGCCAGGAACCGGGTAGAAGCGGTAGGCCCAAGGCGCTGGAAACCGCTCTGGCAATGGCCGTCAATCCGAGCAGTATCGAGACCCAGACAACGCCGACAGTGGCCAGATTGGCCAGGCTTCGGTTCACCGCCTCCCCCATCAGGCGCCGGTCGTTCACGGCCAAGAATAGGAAGATCGCGACCAAGGGCAATAGGAGACCATTCAACGCCTGCGCCAGAACAATGGCCGGGACAGGCTTGACGCCGCTGAGGCCGAATCCGAGTCCCACCGCCAGCACAGAGAGCCACACCGCTCGGTAGCGCCAGGAAGTTGGGCTCCACCTCTCATCGTCACGACCCTTCTGCAGGAGGCTGCGAGCGGTCACGGCTGCCGCCAGCGGTGCGGTGATCGCCGAGGACAGCCCTGCTCCAAGAAGACCCACCGCGAATAGCTTCGCAGCCCAACCTCCCAAGCGCTCCGCCAGGACTTGCGAGAGTGCCAGAAACGAAAACCCCCCCTCGACAGCGGTGCCCGTTACCAGAACTGCCATCGAGATGAGTCCCCCGAGGCCGACGGCAACCGCCAAACCGATTCGCAAGTCCCGGAGCTCTTGCCCACCGGCGATCCCGGAGCCCAGAAAGATGTTGTAGGGCACGACAGTGGTGCCGACCAGGCCCAGAACCAGAAGACCTGATCCACGCGGCATCGAGGGCACGAGGCTGGCGCGAAGCAAGGCCCCCAGAGGAGGTCGTTGAAGAATGGCCGTGCAGAGGAATGCCACGCCCATCACCGCCACAACCAGACTCAAGGCTCGCGCCACGGTCTGTGGAGGGCTGCGCCACAGCATCCCCCCGGCGATCAACCCGCTCAGCAACGTCAAGGCATGTGCCGACCACCCCGTGGCCATCGCAGCACCCGACACGCCACCCAGGATGTTGCCGGCTTCGTAAGCGGCGCAGCCCGCGACAATCGCGCCGAGCACCAGTAGCAGCAGTGCTCCCTTGCGGGCCCCTGTCTGATACTGCTCGCGCAGCGCTTGACCGAGATTGCGTCCAGAAACCACGGTAAGCCTGGCGCTCGCCTCCTGCAGCACCAGGCAGGCTCCCGTCGAGAACACCAGGGCCCAGAGCAGTGCCAATCCATACGAAGCTCCGGCGGAGGCTGCCGTAGTCACCGTTCCGGGACCGATGAAGGCGGCCGCGATGACCGACCACAGCAGGATGGAAGCCAGGCGCCTCATTCGGCCTCCTCGGTCTCCTCCACTCCCCAGCCTCCGCCTCCTGGGGTTTCGAGCAGAAGCCGGTCTCCCGGCTCGATCTCGCAGCCGTCGATGCCCTGCAGTTTCACTTCTCCACCACCGGACCGCGTCACGACTTGTCTACCGAGCGAGCCCGCCCTGCCGCCCGCAACGCCATAGGGGGCCTCTACCCGGTGCTGGCTCAGGATCGATAGCGACACCGGCTCAAGAAAAAGGAACTGCCGGACCACACCGTCGCCTCCCCGGTGACGGCCAGACCCGCCCGAGCCCGATCGGATGGAGAACTTCTCCAAGCGCACCGGATAGCGGTGCTCGAGGATCTCGGGATCCGTAATTGCGGTATTCGTCATATGACTGTGGACGGCACTCTCCCCATCGAAATCGGCTCCCGCGCCACAGCCTCCGCAGACGGTCTCGTAGTATCCGAAGCTCTCGTTGCCGAAGAGGACATTGTTCATGGTTCCCTGACTGCAAGCGACGAGGCCGAGAGCCTTGAGCATGGTATCGACGAGACGCTGACTGGTCTCCACATTGCCGCCCACGACAGCTGGAGCCAATCTCGGGTCCGGTGGAAATGGCGGGTTCAGAATACCCTCAGGAATCTCCAGACGCACCGTCTTCAGAAGACCCTCGTTGAGCGGTAGAGGGCGATCGAGAAGTAGGCGAAAGGCGTAGAGCACCACGCTGCGGACTACCGCCGGAGTGGCGTTCAGATTACCGGGATGCACTGGCGCGGAGCCCGTGAAATCCACTACCCCCCGCCCATCCGACAGATTCAGGGATACGGCCAACGGCGAGCCATCGTCGAGCAGCTCAGTGGCTTCAAACCGGCCATCTCCGAGGCTTCTCAGGGCCTCGCGAACCCTGGCCTCCGATTGCCGCTTCAGGCTTTCCATGTAATGAAGGACGGCGGTGTGCCCATGTTGCTGCGCCAACCCTCGAAGCGCCACGATGCCACGCTGATTTGCCGCCACCGCCGCCGCCAGGTCGGCCAGGTTCTCTTCCACAGCCCGCGAGGGAAAAGCGCCCTCCCCGAGTCGCTGTCGCAGTTCAGACCAAAGCGGCCTCCCCGACCGGATCAAATACTGCGGTTCGAGAACCACACCCTCCTCCGCCAGGCTGCGAGCTCTGGGAGGCATCGAGCCCGGTCTGCTGCCGCCGATCTCCGCGTGATGGGCGCGGCTGGCGACATAGCCCAAAAGAGGGCCTACCTTCGGATCTCCTCCCGTTGCGTCACCAAAGACCGGGGAGATGACCGTGACATCCGGCAGGTGTGAGCCGCCGAATCCGGGGTGATTGGTGACCGCGACGTCTCCAGGCCCGAGGGGCAAGACGTTCTTGACCGTCCTCACACAAAGTCCGAGAGCCCCGAGGTGCACCGGGATGTGCGGCGCATTGACTACCAGCTCTCCATCGGGATCCAGGAGAGCGCACGAGAAATCCAGGCGCTCTTTCACATTCACGGACAAGGCGGTTCGACGAAGTGCCTCGCCCATCTGCCAGGCAATCGCCGAGAAACGGTGGACGAACAACTCCAGCTCGACGGCCTCGGTCCGCGATCCGTCCTTTTGCTTACTCATTTCCCATCCCTGCCGCCGCCTTCTCGACTCAGCACCAGGCAACCCCACGCATCGACTTTCCCGGACCAGCCCCCATTCACCACCGTTGAACAGTGTTTCTCGAACACCAGAGCTGGACCGCGGAACGCGAAGTCGGGCTCCAAATCGAAGCGATTGAAGGCCCTGACAGAGTGCCAGAAACCCTCCATGAATGCCTTCTGCCGGGCAGGTGGATCGGCCACTGACACTGCCGTATCTCCCCGGCCTTGCAGAAAGTCGATCGATGAGCCGACCGAGGACGCCACTACCCTCGCCGACTCCACTTCTATGGGCCGCTCATCGGGCCGGTATCCATAGTGATCTGCATAGCTCTGGAAAAAAGACTCTCGCAGATCGCTGGTCGGGACCGCTTCCACCGCGAGACTCGATTCCTGTCCGGCGAATCGCAGGTATACCAAGCGCCGCCGGACTTCCACACTCGACCGGTCGATCCCCTCGCTTGCGACCGCCTCTACCGCCTCGCGGCTGAGCGCCTCGAGCAGCGCATCCAGGGAGCTACCAAACCCTTCCAGCGTCTCCAGAATCTGTCGCTCGGCAAATCGCTCGACGCGAGCCTGACCGAGACCGACAGCGCTCAACAGGCCGGCATCCGCCGGTACGAGGACAGTAGGCACGTCGAGAATCTCTGCGAGGCAACAGGCATGCTGACCGCCGGCGCCTCCGAACGCCACCAGCGCGTAGTCGCTGGGCCTGTAGCCCCGCCGAATCGAGATACGGCGGACGGCCTCGGCCATTCGCTCATTGGCGATATCGAGCAGCCCTTCAAGCATCTCCTCCACGCAGACGTACCCATCATCGGCCTCGTTCACCTGCCGTTGCAACAGGGCGGCCGCCCGCTGCGCCGCCTCCGAATCGATAGGAATCTCGAAAGCAGAGGGCTGCAGCCGTCCGAGTAGCAAGTTGACATCGGTCAGTGTCAGTGGACCGCCGGCGCCGTAACAGGCCGGGCCCGGCGATGCCCCTGCACTCTCCGGGCCCACCTTGAGTTGATGGCCATCGAAATGGCAGACCGAGCCCCCGCCAGCGGCCACCGTCTCGATTGCCAGCGTCGGCGCCATGAGATGGGCATCTCCAACCCGGGTCTCGAAGAGATAGTCATAGTCTCCGTCGAATCGAGAAACATCGGTCGAGGTCCCCCCCATATCGAACGCCAGGCTGCGCCGGTAGCCCGACCTGATTGCAGCCTGTGCAGCGCCGACGACCCCGCCTGCCGGACCGGACAGCAAACTGTCTTTCGGCAGGAACTCCGAAGATCGGACCAGCCCCCCTGCGCTGGTCAACACATGGAGTCTGCCATCGGCCAACGCTGTTTCTACCCGCCGCAGGTACGACTCGATCACTTCGGCCAGATAGGCGTTCACGATCGCAGTCTGCGCTCTGGGCACGACCTTGATCCGAGGAGCCAGCTCGGCAGAACAGGAAACGTGGGTAAAACCCAGGGACCGGAGCTCCTCCGCCAGCGCCAGCTCGTGCAGCGGATTTCGATAGCTATGGAGCAGTGCGATGGCCGCTGTACGCACGCCCCGGTCCAACAGCTCCCGAGCTTTTTCGAGAGGCGATTCCAGGTCGAGGGGTACGACCACCTCGCCGTCGGCATCCAAGCGCTCCTCCACCTCCACGACAGCCTCATACAGAGGCCGAGGCTTGAGGACAGCCAGCGCGAACCGGTCCGAACGCTG
>Ga0316192_10000140_pt1 | contig 49449 bp, 51 predicted proteins | sample MerIslwburrow_MG_FD_204931 | JGI IMG/M metagenome (GOLD analysis project Ga0316192, IMG submission 204931) | Coastal sediment microbial communities from Maine, United States - Merrow Island worm burrow | ecosystem: Environmental > Aquatic > Marine > Coastal > Sediment | place: USA: Maine...
CATATCTCATAGGGTCTGTCCTTCTGATCTTGTTTTCTTGCAATTATAAAATCGGTTGGATTTGACCCTAACTTTTTTGTTTCCATATGTTTACGTCATTTTTGTGGAACGCTCAGTGAACAGTGTCAAATATTTTTTAGGGTTGATTCACAGCATCGATAATATCTTTTTTTTCCTCGTCACTTAATGTGAACTCCTTTAGAAATTGAGTTGTCCAGTAGTCCCGATCACGCCCTTTACGTTTTTCCATTAATGTTTTAATAATAGTGACATCCCTAAACGCCTTGTCGTCGGTTTCATTCAAGCATTCTGCCAAGGAGTACATACTACCTCTTCGAGAAAAAGCGACACTCAACTCTTTTATACGTTCTTGAAAATCGGGCAAATTTTTATTTTTCATAAGAACACCAAAAGGAATGCGAGGGTCATTTTTCACAGTGGAATTGTAGAGCAAATCAAACATTTCTTTGCGGTTTTGAGAATGCTGTACAGCTTCTGAAGCATAAAGATAAACAGGATTGTGCCCATATTCACGATAATCTTTTTTGTTGAACAGACTACCCAAGTAGTCTTCTCTCGCCGAACTATCTGAAATGTTTTCTATCCATTCGATAGCATCCTCGGGATAGTCTTGCACCCACCTCCTTAAAATTTTCTTTTTTATAGTCGTGATCTTTTTTTCATCCGCTGTTGAAAAAAACTCAGAAATCTCCACATTCATGGAATGTAAAAAAGCCTCTGAATCACTTTGAGAAATCATATCTATATAATAGCTGCCACTGGGGTTTTTTATAGATTTTTTATTGTTGTATTTTTTGAGTATTTCTAAGGAATTCGCCAAATCTTTTTTTGCCAATGCATTAAAAATTTTCCCAATGGGATAATAGACATTTTTAAAGATTTTCTCAGAATCATTGTTCATCAAGGTATCAAATAATTCATTTGGGTTTTTTTCAAGCCAACCGTCAAAAACTTCACTTATGAAATCTTGTCTACGAGATTGAAAGTGAAATTTCGAAGACTCCAAGTGACTAATAGCATTGTAGGGAGAAATAGATCCCCATTTTTTATAAAGTAATCTTTTAGTGTAATAATCAAAATGAACCAACTCCAGTTTGTTCAGTAAAAAAACGACTTCATTTTCTGACAACTTGTCGACAAACTTTTCCAATTCACCAATTTCACATTTATTTAATTTGTTTGCGATTTCTTTATAATTGATTGTCTTTTGTTCAACTTGTTCAGATTTTTGTTTGCTCTCTTGTTTTCCAGATTCTTTCTTTATTTTTTTTTCCGAAATACTCGTATGATCCAAAACTACAGAGATAGAATTGATGTTGTGGTTTGTTATTGACTTGTTGGAGATGTTTGACTGCTTTCCCAAAAAAAAGAATGCTAGGAAAGCCGATATCAATATGATGATTTTTATTTTCATTTAATGTTTACTTCAGATTTTGAAAAAACTGATCTTTCATATTTTCTTTTTTTAATATATCAGCCACTTTGGAATATTTTATAATTTTTTGGGCGTATGTTATTCGAACTTTTTTGTCATCGATAGTTTTCAATAAATTTGAAATACCTTCGACATCTTCTTTGTGATGAAAGGATTTAAAGGATGACAATTTTTGTAAAAACAGATCAATGATTTTAGTTTTATCCTCAAATTTATCAATATTGTTAGCAAACCAGTTCGCCGCATTTTCAACACCATAACGAGAAAATGTTTCCATAATGTAAGGAGATTCGTTATCAAGATCTTTACTGTTCTCAACCAACCATGCCAAGCTTTCATGTCCATGGACTGATAACGAAACGACACTTCTACGGGTTGAATCTTTTAATGATAACTGCAGTAAATAAAATTGTTCGGGTGCTGCAGAATTCAGATAATTGTATATTTCATTTTTACGGTTAGTTTTTTTTATTATTTCAATGAATTCTTCAGATGCATTCAAGGTTGAAAGAATGCCTTTAAATGCATATTCACTCCAGCCCATTTTTTTTAGGGGTTTCAGTAATTTTAAGGCAGCTTTTTGGTCTTTTCGAGCGATTTTTCTAAATAATTCTTCAAATAAATCTGAACTCTCATGCGCATGATCCTCATTGTCAATAATCCATTGAGTACAGGCAATAGGTTCAGAAGATGACCAACCACTCAAGAATTGGCGTTGGAAATTATCGTATTGGTGCGTTTGTCGTTTGAGTTCGTCTGACATGCTGGGCCCGTGTCTCTTTCCCAACTCATATAAAAATGTTTTTTGGGTAGTTTCGCGAGCCCTAATAGGACGGATTTTCGAAATTTTAGCCATTACCGCATTAAGATCGCTTCTCTGATATTCTTGAAAGAGACTGCTGATAGAGGTGTTTGTATCGGTATTTTTTGCACTTATCTCTTTTGAAATATTGTTATTATTTTTGGAGGTTGCAGCAATCAATAGGGGAATTGTCTTTATAATTTTTTCTTTTTCAAAAACTTTTTGTGTGTTTTGATCGTTGATATTTTTAGTGGGTGACAAGACTATATTATTTTCATTATAAACTGAAGAATCGTTGAATACTGAATAGCCAAGCAAGTATGCGATGGCACTAACAACTATAATTAATAGGATAAATGTCAGGCTCACATTATCATTCATTATTTTCTTTCACTTCATACCGGCGAGTGTGAATGTAACAATCTGGTAAGGCTTTCACCAATTTTTTTACACCTTCTGCCGTGATTTCAGTCTCCCTACCACCGAAGCTTCTTAAAGTTAGTAGAGTCAAAAAACTCAAAGACGATAAAGCTTCAACGCTTTTGTCTGATATTTTTGTCCCTCCAATATTTAAATTTTTTATATTCTGTAAGTGTGATAATTTCTTAAAACCCTCATCTGTAATGTCGGTGGCCTCTAAACTCAAATTTTCCAGAGAATTCAAGGAAGAAAGTTCCTTAAGTCCTTTGTCTGTGATATCAGCATTTCTCAAATCCAACTCTATTAAAGAGGTCAAAGCCCCTATTCCTTTCAAGCCCTCATCGTTGACCTCTGCTGAATTCATCTTCAGTGTCTTCAATTTCAGTGAAGATAATGCGGCGAAGCCTTCGCCTGTGATTTTTGTCTGTCTCACATTCAATGAAGTTAAGGAACTCAAAACGGATAATTCCTTAAGACCTTCATCAGTGACAGCGGTTGAGTCTAAACTCAAACTGGTTAATGAGGTTAACACATGCAAATGTTTCAAATCAGAATCCGTCAATTTTGTGTATCCCAAATCTAAATGTTTGGCATTCTTTAAATCTTCAATAGTCCAAAGCCAATATTTTTTCTCGTATATTTTTATAAGCCAATCCAATGTTGTTTGCCATTCAGATGCTTTTTCTTCAGGAATTGCGACTTTGCTTTTTGGCAATGGATTCTCAGGTTGTTTTTTCACAGTGCTTTTTAATTCTTTATGTGAAATAACAGGCGTCTCTTTCAAAATTTGATCTTGAACGTTAACTTGATCGGATTTCACAAAAACTCTTGGAGAATTATCAATTTCTCCCACATGTACTGAAGAGGAGTTATAAAGCCTCAATCCAAGAAAACAAAACAGCGCTACAGAAATAACAAGGATTATAGTTTTAAGGGGAGTCATCATAGCGACCTCTGACATATATTTGAAATCCCAATTCCATGGCAATAGAATTGTAAATAGGTTGTGTAGTTTTGTTTTTTTTCGAAGATTTTTTAGAGCCCGTGCGATATGTTGTGAGACGGCTTGCTGAGAAATGCCCAATTTTTCTCCAATTTGTGTGACTGTCATAGATTGAAAATACCGCATATTTAAAATTTCTTGCTGTCTGAGCGACAGTAATGCGAATTGCGTCAAAACCCATTCGATTTGACTTTCTGAAAATCTCTCCTCTTCTTCTGTCGCAATAGAATCCGAAGAAATCGATAATGTGGGTGTAGATCTCTTTTTGGCCATGTAATTTATTGCCACATTTCTTGCAATGGCATTCATCCAGCGTTTCAGATGATTTGGGTTTCTGTTCCAAAATTTTTCCTTTTCAATAATACGTGTGCACACCTCTTGCGAGATGTCATCAACAACATCATGCTTTTTAGCCACTTTATTCACAACCCTTCTGATATAAGGGATATGATCAACAAGATGCTCATCAAATGTCTGTTTCGTATTCATTTGTTCTTTATTATTGATTACAGGCTCAAACTAAATCCACAATCAAAAAAATCATCTTTTTTGTAATAATACAACATTTTTTCTAAAACCTTAAAAATAGTCAAAAACAAGGATTAGAATCATCCTCCGTTCATTCAAAATCACTCAAAAACCTTATTCAAGTCGTAATGTTTTTTCAGCCTCAAACACCTTCAAAACATCTTCCATTTCTTGTAAAACAACATCCATCTCATCGTACAAACCTATAATTTTCTTTTTGGTCAAACCAATCGATTTTGACAGAGCATGAATTTTTTCGTTGTTTTGATTTTCTGCCGCATTGATCATTTGTTGGTTTTCATCGCTTAGTTTTTCTTCACAGGTAACAATATCAACTTCCAGTTTTTCTATTCTTAGATTATAGGGCTTCAACAGTTGATTTTTTGCCCTGATGTATTCAGCTTTTTCTCTTCGCTGCTCTTTTTTACTGAGTTTTATTCCAGATTTTTTGTTTTTATCAGAAATGTTGGCATTTTCTCCATCTTCCCAACCCACATCTTTGAGAAAGTCCTCGTAGCAACCCTCATATATGGAAATTTTTCCGTGTTGGAAGACAATCAATCGATTGGCCACTTGCTTCAAAAAATACTCGTCGTGCGTCACAATAATAGCCGCGCCTGAAAAATTGTTGATAGATTCAATCATCGCCTGACAAGACTGCATATCCAAATGGTGTGTGGGCTCATCCAACAATAAGGTATTTGCCTCAGTACATAACAACTTACCTAATAACACTCGGCACTTTTCTCCTCCAGATAAAACACCAATTTCCTTCAAAGCCATCTGTCCACTGAACATCATAGCTCCACACACTTTGCGAGCCAAACCCTTATCACCATCTTCTCTCGAAGCTAAAATCTCACCTAATACCGTCATATTATTATTCAAGTCAGCCACATTCGCTTGAACAAAATGTGCTTTGCGACATTGAGGATGCATTTTCACATAACCTGTAAGGGACTGTAATCGGTTGGCCAGTAAATTCATCAGGGTGGTTTTTCCTTTACCATTTTTACCGATAATACCAATCCTATCGGTATTAGAGATGGTGATGGAAAAACCATCCACTAAAAAAGGTTTATTGCCATCATAAGAGAAAGTAAGATTTCTTGCTTCCAAACAATACTTGGGTGGTGGTGGCGCCTCATTGAATTTGAAATATAGGTCTTTCACCCGTCTTAATTTTTCTATAGAACCCATTTTATCTAAAGCTTTAATGCGAGACTGAATCTGACTGGCTCTACGGGCCTTGGCTCGATATTTATCTATATATTCCTTGGCCAATTTCTTTTTCTTTTCAAAATTAACCCTATTTTTTTCATGGCCTTCTTCATCCATAAAAATTTTTTCGTAATAATTTTCCGTGGTTCCAGAGATTTTGAACAGTTTTTTACGATGGATGCCCATAACCTGATTCACCACGGCATCCATAAAACTTCGATCATGGCTGATCAACAACACCTCACCGGGCCATTTTTTCAAAAATTGTACCAACCAACGGATAGAAACTATATCCAAAAAATTAGTTGGCTCATCCAACATCAGCAAATCGGGTTGTGCCACCAAAGCTTTGGCCAGATTGATACGCATCTGGTAACCTCCCGAAAACTCGAAGGGCGAACGATCAAAATCTGATTCCAAAAATCCCAGGCCCGACAGAATCTTTTCCACCCGCCACTGGCCTTCAGGTTCATCCTTGGGAAGAGCAGTACAGCTTTCTTCCAACACCTTATCTTTAGTAAATTCGATATTTTGGCGTAAATAGCCCACTTTATAATCTTTCGCTATACTGATTTCACCTTCATCTATCGATTCTACCCCCGCCAACATTTTAAATAAGGTTGTTTTTCCATGCCCATTACGCCCCACCAACCCCAAACGCTCGTTGGCATTGATGCTGAAATTGAGCCCCTCAAAAAGGACCTGATCACCAAATTGTTTGCTAAGATTATTAACTAAAAGCATTAAAAAACACCCATTTTTTGTATTGTATCTATCATTTATAATTTTCCAATAAAATACTAACTATTTTCACATAAACCCATATCTTGAGAATATAAAAAACTATAGATTACCGTTCATATGGACAGCAAAAAAAACTCCCTGCTTAGAGTACTCGCACTTATTATTTTACTCTGGATTTTTCTGATCAGTGTTAATGGTCTAGGTGCCACTTTCAAATACTTCAAGGAAACAGTGGAATCTATTTTGAGCATGTCTGATGGTCATCCCATCATTGGGCTGCTTATTGGAATCATTGCCACTAGCATCGTGCAGAGCTCTAGCACCACCACATCCCTTATTGTGACACTTGTCGCATCTGGAACGATCACCCTGCCCCAAGCAATTCCTATGATTATGGGAGCCAATATCGGCACCACGATCACCAATACTTTAGTCTCTATGGGCAGTATCACACGTCGTGAAGAGTTTAGAAGGTCTTTTGCTGCTGCCAATATTCACGATATGTTCAACCTTATGGCCGTAATTATATTTTTGCCACTTGAATTAATGACGGGCCTCATCTCCAAATCTGCCATCGCCATTACAGGAATGTTTTTCGAAGAAACTTCTATTGATAAACCAAATAGTTTTATCAAAAACCATTTCAAATCTGTGATTAAAGAAATTAAAAACTTTTTTACAGATATCTTTGACGAAAAAGGTGGGCATTTTGCATTATTGATTGTTTCAATCCTATTTATGATTTTGTCACTGACTTTTATTGTCAAAACCATGAAGGGACCGATATTGGCCAAAGCCGAACTATTTTTTGACAAAATCGTGGGTAGCCATTCTCTTGTAGCTATTTTGTTTGGTGCTATCTTGACCGCATTAGTTCAATCAAGTTCTATCACAACTTCTTTGATGGTTCCTCTAGCAGGAGCCGGAGTGATCACATTGCGTAATTTGTTTCCTGTAACTTTAGGATGTAATATAGGAACAACCATAACCGCCCTATTAGCGGCCTTGGCTTCTACCGGCGAACATAGCCATTTGGCTATCACAATTGCCGTATGTCACGTTTTATTCAATATTTATGGGATAGTTTTTCTGTATTACGTTCCTCCAATAAGAGAATTGATAATCAAAATGGCAGAAAAACTCGCCGAATTGTGCCAAAAAAACCGGTGGTTCGCTCCTTTGTATGTTGTTGTGATTTTCTTCCTCATTCCTGGTTTAGCCGTTTTGATTCAAAAATTTGTTTAAAATAGAAAGTTATAGGAGAATAACATGTTTGATTTCAAAGAACTAATCAACACTTTCAAGGAAGACAGTCTGATGAATACGATCATCAATGAATTTTCTTTGATGATCGAAGATGGCCGTTGGATGTTTGAAGAAATTGGCGAATCATTATTGCGAGGGGACTCTCCCGAAAACCACAAACAGGAACTCTATGACAGAGATCTGCGTCTTAATAAAACAGAACGCAGTATCCGAAAAAAAGTAGTTGAACACATTACTTTAAACCCCCGTAATGATCTCAGTACCTGTCTGGTTATGTTTTCTGCCGCCAAGGATGCTGAGCGTCTGGGAGATTATTGTAAAAACCTTCTCGAGGTTTCAATGCTAATGAATGGGCGACGTTACCCTGATTCCATATTTCCTCATATCAAATCAACTCACCAGATGATCTCTCAATTTTTCACTCGAACTGCCAAAGCTTTTTCTGATGTAGATACTGAGGATGCTCATAAGATCATGGAAGCTATTCGTTCACTCACCCACGAATGTGATGGCCATATTAAAGAAATCAACGAATCTCAAGAAATAATGAAAAATTATGAAGTAGTGACTTCCGTTCTCACCTTTAGATACTTCAAACGGGTCGCAGCACACATCAGTAACATTGCCTCAGGCATCATCAATCCTGCTCACAAGATTGATTATTTTGGAAAAGAAACAGATAATTAATCAAAATTCTTAAGCTTCAATAACAGATCGAATCGCTTTTAACAATTGCGAATTCGCAAAAGGTTTAAGCAGAAACATGCTGCCTTCCTTGTTTAATTCGTTTTGTGCAACATCAGCCGTATAACCTGACATAAAGATAATTTTAGATTCCTCATGAAGCAAATGGGCCTTTTTCCACATCTCCATTCCATTGATCCCCGTCATCACAACATCAGAAAGGATAATATCTATTGTATTTTTATATTGCTCGCAAATAATCAACGCTTCTTCGCCACTGGAAGCAGTTAACACATGATAACCTTCTATTTCCAACAAGTCTTTACAAAAATTCAACAAACTTTCTTGATCTTCAACTATTAAAATCGTTTCCTTGCCACCTTGTACATCATCTTCACCTTCTATTAGAACAGGATCTATTTCTTTATCAACTCTTGGGATATAAACTTTAAACGTTGTACCTTTCCCCAATTCACTAGACACCGTAATATAACTATTATGGCTTTCAAGAATACCAAACACAATGGAAAGACCGAAACCTGTCCCTTTACCAAATTTTTTTGTGGTAAAAAATGGCTCATATATTCTTTCAATATTTTCCCTATCTATTCCAGTGCCCGTGTCTGACACTGTCAAGCACACATAACTTCCCATCTCAATATTCATTTGATGATCAAAAAATTCTTTATCAACCGTGCAGTCGGAGATCATCAATTTGATTTCTCCACCTTTCACAATCGCATCACGGGCATTGACAACTAAATTTAATATCACCTGTTCTAGTTGACCTTTATCAAACTCAACAACACTCTCATGGCTACCGAATTCGGCAATAAATTTAATATCTTCACCTATCACACGGGCAAACACTTTCCCCATATCCTTTACTAATTTATTCAAATCGAATATTTCAGTTTTAGGAATTTGCTTCCGACTAAGCACCAACAACTGACTAGTCAACGATGCTGCATGTTGGCCCGCTTTTGAAATTTGACTTACCAGTTTTTCAATAGAAGGGTTGTCTTTATGTGCTTTGTATAGTATTTCACTGCAACCATTAATGACGGTTAAAATGTTATTAAAATCATGGGCTATGCCCCCGGCCAACAAACCAATGGCCTCCATTTTCTGGGAATGCCGTAGCTGTTGCTCTATAGATTTTCTTTCTTGGATTTCATCTTTTAACTGATCATTGAGCTGTTGCAAATCAATGGTTCTTTCGATCACACGACGCTCTAAATCCTCTTTGACCCAAAGGGCTTCCCGTTCATCCATGATATTTTTTGGCGTCTTCCTCATAACAATGTAATTATAATTGACTAAGTGTAAAAAGGTATGGTTGTTTGAAATTATAAGTATTTTTTATTCAACACAAAATACAACACATCCCAACAAGTAAACATTCCCTCGATACACTCTTATCCTTATCCGTAAGTTATAATACTTCTATGTCTCTAACTGGTCGGTACTGGCATTCCCTAAGTAACAACCAAATTGAATGTGATCTCTGTCCAAGAGCTTGTAAAATTGCCGAAGGACAACGCGGTTTCTGCTTTGTACGTGGCAATGAAAAAGGCCACATGCAACTACACACTTACGGCCGCAGTTCTGGATTTTGCATCGATCCTATCGAAAAAAAACCATTAAATCATTTTTATCCAGGAACATCAGTACTGTCTTTTGGGACAGCGGGCTGCAATCTTTCTTGTCGCTTTTGCCAAAATTGGGACATCAGTAAATCTAGAGAAATGCAACGTTTACAGGATAGCGCTTCTCCAGAAGCTATTGCTCAAGCGGCCAAAACACATGGCTGTAAAAGCGTCGCTATGACCTACAACGATCCTGTAATTTTTTTGGAATACGCAGTAGACACAGCTTTGGCCTGTCGCGCATTGAATATCAAAACTGTAGCAGTGACAGCTGGTTATATCTGCCCCGCACCACGCAAAGAGTTTTTTCAACACATTGATGCTGCCAATGTGGACCTTAAAGCTTTCAGTGAAGAGTTTTACAAACGACAAACAGGATCTTCCTTAGAAGTTGTTAAAGAAACCTTGCTTTATCTCAAAACAGAAACCAACGTGTGGTTTGAAATCACTACCTTGCTGATTCCCGATTTAAACGACAGTGATATAGAACTCAATAACATGACCTCATGGATTTATGAGCAGTTGGGCCCTGATATTCCACTACACTTCTCTGCCTTCCACCCCGACTACAAACTAACAGACCGCACTCGCACTCCCACCAACACGTTAACAAGAGCCCGCCAGATCGCCTTAAAAAATGGTTTACACTATGTTTACACAGGTAATGTACACGATCCTGAAGGTAACAGTACCTATTGCCCCGCCTGCAAAAAACTGTTGATTGAAAGAGATTGTTACACTCTTGGAAAATGGTCTATCACACATCAACAATGCACCCACTGCCATCATCCTATCCCAGGTTGTTTTGATCGTTCACCAGGCCACTGGGGCAGTCAAAGAAAAGCTATCCAAATTTCAAACAATACCTAATGACTCATCCCTGTTTTATAACCCCTGAAGAACTACTCAAACATTGCACACGTAAAAACTACAAGGACTCCGGACCAGGCGGGCAACATCGTAATAAAGTAGAAACCGGCGTACAGTTAACACACATCCCAACAGGAACAAGTGCCAGAGCAGGAGAGCGGAGACAACAAAGTGACAACTTGAGAATAGCCTTAAAACGTTTGCGATTGCAGTTAGCTCTAGAACATCGCAGCGAGTGGCAAGCTCCATCCGAGCTGTGGTCACAACGCTGCCAAAACAAAAAAATAGTCTGTAACCTAGAGCATAATGATTTCGCCGCTCTATTAACCGAACTGTTGAATTCTCTTCAAGCGAGTGAGTATGATGTTAAAAAATGCGCTGAATCTTTAGCTATCAGCCCATCCCAAATAGTTAAATTCCTTAAAAAAATTCCCCCCGCTTTGGAAGGACTGAACAAAACAAGACAAGAATACGGTTTGGGAATGCTACGTTAGCCTCCAATATATTGCTCTAACTGTTCGATAATAAATTCTTGATCAGCCAACAAAGCACGCGTTAAGTCCACGGCTGAAATCAATCCATCCAATTTTCCATTAACAAGTACCGGTAAATGACGAAATTTTTTGTTGGCCATTAAAGCCAAACATTCTTCCACTGTTCGTTCTGGAGTGACATACACCACCTTAGACGTCATAATATCTTGAACTTTCATTTCTCTCGCATTGTAATCGTTCAGAATAATTTTTCGAGAACAATCACGCTCTGAAATAATGCCCACCATTTGGTCATTGTCTATCACAGCCAAAACTCCAATATTCTTTTCTGCCATAATAGCAACGCCATCAAAAACAGATTTCTTAGGACAAATAGACCATACTTCGCGACCCTTTGAATCCAACACGTCTTTAACAGTTTTCACCAAACACCCCTTCTACACAGAAATAATACCCTATTATATCCCAAATTCTGTCTTTTGTAAAAAACTCATTTTTTGGTAATGAAGTATTATTCCCAACCACCAAAAAAGGTATCAAGGATGCCATCTCCTTTAAATTTATATTTGTGACAGATGTATAGCTCAAATTTAATTCGGTTAAAGACGTTAAATTCGATAAAGCTTTCAAACCTTCATTTTTATTTGAGTTTTATGTCATCCAAATTCAGAAAAGACAGCGATTTTAATGCTGCCAATTCTTTAATGTCTTTTAAATCCTCTAAAGTCCAACTCCCGGATTTTTCTTCGCTCAACCCCTTGAGCCATGCCAATATCGCTTCCAATTCGACATCCTCAGGAACATCACTTTTTGACATTTCTTCCGGAATTGATTCAATGAATTTCTCTATTACTTTGTCATTTTTTTCTTGATAACTGAATCACTCTGAACGGGATCATGGTCGACAACCTTCAAATCTTTTTTCGAGAACTGATGATCATTACCAATCAACATATCTACCCCCATTTTGAAAAACTATCAAATAAAATAGCACGCCCAGAAAAACTGAAGTCACAATATCACTCAACTTCCGCATAAATTTTTTCCTCAAACAACTCTATTACACCATCAGCTCAACGCATGTGCATTTTATAACGTCTCTTTTGATATTATCTTTCAGTTTTTATATGAGAAATAGATGATTATTAAGTGATATCTTATAATAACCCAGTGAGTTATTTAAAAATCAACTATTTTTTTATTTTTTTTATCGGAACGATAACACATTGCCTCAATGGCTGTTGTGCCTTTGTTTTAAGCGACACCCCTGACACCCCCATAGACCCCGAATGGATTGCCCACCGTGTCGCGCCAACACAATCTCTATGGAACAAGAAAATCAAACGTGTCATTATCGAAATAGATAGGGTCGACAATAGGCGCCCTCACAGCAATTCATTAAAAATTTTGAAAAAAGTTCTTCTCGATCACTTGCCACACGTTGAAGATGTGGACATTCGTTATGACAAACCTATTTCAATAAAAGAATACGAGAGTTTTTTTTGCGATGGCAAACTTAATATAGAAAAACTTGCCAAACAGCATCAAAATTTTCAAATTGCGCGCAACGAATACTTAATTTATTTATTGGCCACTCCTCATTTCAGTAACGAGCGTGCAGGAATGTTCACACAATTAGGAAACAACAAAGCCATGATTGTATTAGATAAAAAAAATATCCAACACTATGCCGTATTATACCTTTCCGAAAAAAGCGCTGAAGCCCGCGTACTGATGCACGAAGCAGGGCACGCCCTTGGCCTCTGTCACAATCCTTCTCATTGCTTAGAAATAGGTGGAGGTCATTGCACCAATCCTTGGTGTTGCATGTATCCCAGAGATTTTAATTACCGATTTATACTATGTAATTTATGGCCTGCAATCATTGGCCGGGTGAACAAAGATTTCTGTAGCGAATGCAAAAATGATTTAAAAAAATACAACACAAAATAAATAGGTGCTAGCCCCCACACTCTTTGCGATAACGATTAACATGCATATGAGCCTGACGCGTAGGCTCAGGAATGCGCCAGCCTTTGGCATATTTGAATGCCCATGTGGTGGCTTCTTTCACTGAAATTTTATGCCCAGGAGAAATATAAATAGGACTGACTTTATTTTTTGTTCTGAGTACTTCTCCCACCACATGGTTGTCGTAAATAAGTGATTTACGGTTACCTGCTTTTTGCCCCACATGTTCGTGTTCGCCCACAAATTTTTTCTTAGCCACGCCTATTGAAGCTTTACCCAACAATAAGCCCATATGGCAAGCCAAACCAAAACCCCGAGGATGGGCCAAACCTTGACCGTCAAAAAACCATAGATCCACAAGGGTGTTGATTTTTTTGATGGCGGCCACTAACACGGGGCCTTCACGATACGAAAGGTATCCAGGGACGTAGGGAAAAGTCATTTCTTGTACCGCATAGGCGCTTTCGACCACTTCTAAATTATGGGCCTTCATCACCACAACAGCCGCATACAGTTGAGATGAACCTTGAGCATGGCTCATATCCACACCGGCAATATGTTTGACGCCACTGAGAGTCCCCTCAAGGATCAGGTTCGAAGCCTCTTTTTCTTGCTGGCTCTTAGCTTCTTCAAAGGTTTTTGGCCATTTAATAGATGAAATTTTATTTTTAATGGAATATATATCCCGCTCCAACCTATTTATAACAATAAGATCTTATGATATAAAAATAATTGTATTCACAATAGGAGTTTTTTATGGAAAACAGCAACATGCAAGATTTCGTTAAAGATTATTATGGAAAGGTTTTGCAAAAAAGTTCTGATTTAAAAACAAACGCCTGTTGCACTACGGATGCTCCTCCACAGCATATGAAAAATGCACTCAAACAGGTGCCCGATCCCATTATTGAACGTTACTACGGCTGTGGATCACCCCTACCTTCAGAAATTGAAGGTTTGACTGTGGTTGATTTAGGATCTGGCAGTGGACGAGATTGTTATGTAGCTGCTTCCTTAGTGGGCCCTCAAGGTAAAGTGATTGGCATTGACATGACCGAAGAACAACTACAAGTAGCCAGAAAGCATGTGGAAAGCTACTGCCAAAGTTTAAACTACCCCGCAGCCAATCTCGAATTTCGTCAAGGTTACATTGAATTTTTAAATGAAACGGGCCTTTCTCCTAACAGTGTTGACTTGGTGATTTCTAATTGCGTGGTAAACCTTTCCCCAGATAAAAAACTAGTAGTCGATGGTGTTGCCAACATCCTCAAAGAAGGTGGAGAATTTTATTTTTCTGATGTCTACTGTGACCGTAGGCTACCTGACAGTGTCCGCGAACACAAATTGCTTTACGGGGAATGTTTAGCTGGCGCTTTATATACAGAAGACTTTATTCGCTTAGCTCATCAGGCAGGCTTTGCCGACCCAAGGGTCTTAAGCACCTCCACCATTGAAATTCATGACGAAGAGCTCAAAAAAATTGTGGGCGAAGCTAAATTTTATTCCATCACCTATCGCCTATTCAAATTAAAAACATTGGAAACCTTATGTGAAGATTATGGCCAGATCGCCATCTACACGGGAGGTATTCCCGGACAAGAAAATGGCTTTGTTCTGGATGACCATCATTATTTTGTGAAAGACAAACCGCATTTGGTCTGTGGCAACACCGCTTCGATGTTAGAAGAAACCCGTTTGAGTAAATATTTTAACGTTCAAGGAAATCACGACACCCATTTTGGCCTCTTTGATTGCTCCAACCCTGAATCTGCAACGGGCAGTGGTGAAGGTGGAGCTTGTTGCTAGACCATATCCAATAAATGGATTTTGCAAGGTCGTACCGATGTGTGCGCCCTTGCAAAATCAATATCAAAATTTCTAATTAAAAACCAAATTTAATTCTGTTGTACAGTTCCAATAACAGTCACGGCATTTGGAAATTTCTTTACGTTGTTCATTGTACCCCTCTGAGGCCCAAAATTTTACCAAAGGGGTTTCGCGGATGTTACCTACACTTTTACCTTTTTCTATCCACGGGAAACAAGGAAATATTTCACCATAAGTGTTGATCATAAGTGTGTGATAACTCGTGTAACACTTAATGGGCAAGGGTTTGTTTAAAAAGCAACTCTTGAACAAATCCAAATATTCGACAGAATTATCTATCAAACTTGTCTTCACTTCTTTTTTGAGCATTTCTATAGTGGCGTCTAACTCTTCCAACCATTCGGGCTCTTGAGTTTGTAGATTCACATCCATAAAATCAAAATTATGAACGGGCATAAAACCCAGACGATTGATTTTATTTTTTTTCGCAAACTCAATCATATCAGGGATTTGTTTTAAATTTTCTGTTGAGACCACGGTGACCACGTTGATTAGAGATTTATAACCCTTTTCTTCTTTAAGAGCGTTCATATACTCTATAGCATGACACAATTTATCAAAACCTCCTGTAACGCCTCGTAAATGATCGTGAACATCCGCTGTGCTGCCATCCACTGAAATATTGATCAAATCAACATTAGTTTTGAGAAGTTCTTCGGCCAAATCATGATTGGAAAGTAAGTTGCCGTTGGAATTAATATTTGACAACATGCCTTGTTCTCGTACTGCATGTAATAATCTAAAGATATCTTTACGAATAAGAGGCTCTCCTCCTGTAAAAGAGAGAGAAGAAGATCCAATTGCCTTAAAATCGTAGACCAACTGCATCAGCTCTTCTTCACTGAGTTCTTCATAACCCTTTACCTTACGGCGCTGGGCTTCCTGAGGGTAATCGCACATCAAACAGCGATTATCACAGCGGTAAGTGACCAGGATACTACCTAAAATAGGGCCCATCAAAGGACGACCTACCCTATCGCTTAGCTTAACTGAAAAACGTTTTGCGACCTGTTCTGTTAACCAACGCAGCCGTCCCTCTTTGAGAGCCTGCTTGGCCAGTTGAATATATTCGGTTCTCACCTGCCTGAAAAAGGTATATTGAGTATAAAAGAATGAGTACTAAATACAGAGTGATTATCATTATGTATTTTCATTGTGATCCGTAGCTGTGCAGGAACAAAAGTGCCTTCACTCTTTATACCACTATTGGCAACCAAATACGCACCAAAAAAATTACCGCCTGGCACATAGTCTTTTGTCCAATCTGCAGAAGGATAGTTCGCTGTAATATCGTAGGTTCTGCCGCCATTACCCGCTATGGAAAAACCTTCATGATATCTATATAAATTAGGCGATCTGATAAAAACAATCCTGTTATAGCTTGCCTTATCTAAAATAGGTTTACTAGGTTTATCAGCAAGTCCCTCTACTTCCTTATAGGACTCTCTCGCATAACCTGGTTTGCCTTGATAAGGCTCTGAATAACTTTTAGAAAAATCATCAGGATTTGGTATCAGTATCTCTGAACCGTTGATTCCAAAAATTGCTGAAGTATTGAACTCAGCACCTACTGTCGTAGCCTCTCCGGAATGATTCACCACTGTCTCTGCTGCGTCATCACTCACATGTTTGACCACTGCGGAACCATTAAACCCTCCTGTTCTATACATCGTACCTAAAGTGTTTTTACCTGTGGCGTCCTCATTAACCCAAGGATGTAATGACAAAAACATACCTGATCCTGAAATATGTCGATATTCGTCTTTAGTGGATGGAATAGTCGCCACAGCACCATTTACTTCAATATCTCTTTCATCCTTCCACAAATATTCTACTTTAAACTCAACACAATTTTTCACAACAATCTCACGATGAAAACTGGGCCATTCTTCACAAGAGGAATAACCCATTTTTTTTGAATTTTTCCAATCAAATTCATCGGAAACATAACGGTAAAGCGTTGTTCCTACAAGATCATAACTCACAAACCCCGACACTAAATCATCTGTCACCCGTGTGGTCGTGGCGAAACTAAGATAATCTTTAGGTAATGTTTTTTTGAAGTCCGGACGGTCCGCATAACGTGAAATCATGATAAATTGTTGTTGCCTTGAATCCAAAGGCAGACAATCCACCAAATCTTTACGTATTTTATCTTGAGCTTTACGAAAGCTTTCATTAATCTTGGCACGTGAACTCGCTATGCTACTGATTTCCAAACTTTGACGAAACACCCAAATACAAGCTACTGAAATAAGGCTCACAAGTATCATGGCCATCAACAATTCAATAAGAGTAAAAGCTGATTTTCTGTGTGTTTGCACCATACCGTTATCCCTTATTTATATTGACTAAGAAATCAAAATGATCCATATAATTATTTGCCTTGCCTACCGGAGACGTCTCATCCAATAGTTTATAAACTTTACTCGGACTCTGATCCGCCGCCCCTGACTGTGGTTGAACGCCACCATGGTAAATATAAAGACTGATTTTAAACAAATTGTTAAAATAAACTTTATCCGTAGGTGTTGAGCGTTTTTTATCCTCCGCTCTCGTTATTGAAAAACAGAAATAAAAATCTTTTAATCTTTCGGGGTAGGCTTCATCTGTGGAATATTGGTCTTTTTCTAGAGATGATGAACCTAAAGCTGCACGACCCAAACGCCTTACAGAACCTTTAAAACCTGCATGAGGATCCATCGCAATTTCTTCTGGCGTCGCACTACTCACATCACTTCCATAAGAAATGGTTGACCAATTATCTGGAACACTCTCACAGGGGAACCATACCGTATCACTTGGATCATCTACCTCAGCAGTTGGATTCGGCGGTAACACGAAAAAATCCTGATGAAAATCGTCATTCAATTCAAATGTAAAATACACCACATCGTTTTTGGTGATGGTGTCTGGCGCATCTTTTCCTTCTGTAAATCCACGCGCTCCCTCAACAATCGAATGCATCAGTGAATCGGCAAAACGTGCCATAATTGTTTTGTCTTCACTGGAATTCACTCCGCTTTTAGCATCAGGAAACACCGAGATGATTGAAAAAATACCTATGATAAAAATCCCCAGAGCCAAAAGAATTTCAATCATAGTGAATGCTGCTTTTTTATTGTTGTTCACGTTAATCCTCTACTTGTCCTTGTCACTTACGACTAATTTTCCTGGTCCTATTTGAAGAAGAAAATACTTCTCTTCTTCTTCTGTGTATATTTTCATATCATGTTTAAATTGTGGTTGTTCTTCAAATTCTTTTGGGTCTGTTTTTAATTCATAGGGATCTGTAAGTGGATTAGTTGAAAGGTTTTGTGGCAATATCACATGGTCACTAGTTATTGTTTGAGTTGTTTTTAAATAATACTCAGGCAAATAATCATTGACTTTATTCCAAGCTTTCAAACCGTTGACGGGCGTGTCTCCCGCTGTATTCTCTCCATCAGGCATAATCATACGGCAACTGCCATCTGGATAAAATATCGCATACCAGCGAATATATTTCCCTCTGCCCGCAGTATCCGTTTGTATACCATGTACAAAAACCGAATGCGGCAAAATATAAGAGATAGGCAAAACACTATCATCATAGGTCACTGAAGCAGAAGGTATGCCGCGGTCAAATTCATCCAGATTCAAACCCATACTGGGACCATAAAGATCTTGATCATGACCCGCTCCCACAACCACCCATAATTTACTTTCTGGCTGACTTTCTTGACTACGAAAAGAAATGTAAACCGCCACTTCTCGCTCTAAGGTCATGGCCTTGCTCCGAGCTTTAGAAAAAGCATCTTGTATCACGCGTTGAGCTTGATCAATATCATTGTTGCCAAATATTTTAGAAATATCTCCTGCAATAATGGCCATTAGGCCCATCATAATTGTCAAAACCACGAGTATTTCAACAAGTGAAAACCCTTTATTAGCGCGATCTTTTTTCATTTTATTTCCTCAAATTATAAAGCGTCATATCATCAAAATCTTCCTGATTGGGGTTAACCGTATCTGTGGGAAGTAAGTTATCAGGAGACAGTGTTTTTGCTTCATACTCGTTAGGGTCATAGCGATCTGTCGCCGTACTATTTAGCACTTCATAAGAAAATTCTCCGTCCTGACCCGCCGACATGAAAAAGTAATAGTCATTTGGATTATGCATTCCCTTCATTTCTACAGGATCTGCATCTGGGGGCAGAGCCCCAGCCGCTCTCAACCACAGGGCCATCACATATTCATTTCTCTCATTCGTAGGCCTCGTACTTTCATAAATTTCGGCACCTGAATAATACAGAAATTTATTATCCCAACCATCAATAAAATAACCGTCTTCTAGTTCTACGGTTTCATCTTCAATAACAAACATTTGATCAATGTACTTGAGATCCCGGCGCCGCAATACCCTTGTGGTAAGTACATCTTTCAACGTTCCCTCTACTGCATTTCCTGTACTGCTATCCACCCACGAGTAATCACCTGTCACGGATCCTGTAACAATAGATGTTTTCACATCATAATGATACGATCGCGGATAGGCTTGGAAATGTTCATGGTAGGTTTCAATCGCTGAACCTATACGAGACAAACGAGACAATGTGACCGCACTCTCGCCTGATGGATTGACCGCCATCAGTAAAGCCATCAACAACATAATTATAATTACGACAATGAGTAATTCGATAAGCGTAAAACCTGTGGAAAGGTATTTTTTTGTTTTTTTCATAAATCAACCGTAATACTCAGTTTAAACATTATAAACCTTCACCCTTCACGAAGTAAAGAAATGAATCCTTAAATGATTATTTCATTATAGCTCAAATAAAATGGATTACTGTGTGGCTAACTTGTGATTAATTCAAGATAAAGCTTCCTAGAGATTTTAGGAAGGGAGCCCCAACAGGATTTGGGTAGCTTTTCCTTTAATTTAGGAATTAAAATATCGGTAGATTGATGCCAAATCTCTTCATCACCTAGATATTTGAAGAATAATTTGGAAAACCAGATAAAATCGTAATCTGTTTGACTGGGAAATGTCAGTTTTTCATGTTCTATTCCCGCATCTACCCAATCACCTGTGAATTTGATCGTTTTCTTTAATTGTGATGATTTTTTCATAGAAAATCGTGCCATAGTGGCCATTACCGTACATAAAGGAACGTGCTGCCCATCTCCACGCGTGGTAAATCCACATTGACCATTACGGGGATCCACAATGCGATTCAAAAAACTGTGAGACTTAAGAATGCTTGGTGGAATGTTTTTTTTGTTCTTCAACGACTGAACCCTCTTAGCTTCATTCATCGCCAACACAGCCCATCCTGTCACCAATGCATTGGAATTGCTAAAAGCCTGATGTTTGCGCAAGCGAAATTTTTTACTCCAGCCCCCATCTAGATTTTGTTGACCGATCAAAAAATCCAGAGCTTCTATCAAACTACTTTCTAATTCATTTTGCCCTTCAGCCACTAACAAACAGAGAAAATAAGTGAGTTGAGCGTGTTGATAAAGATTTTTTCCTAATCCTTTTTTAGCGGATATTTTTTTTAAATAAGTCGTTGCTAACTCGATTTTACTTTGAATGAGTTCTTGCTCCAAAAGTACTTTATCACCTTCAGAATAATGCGATGCTTCGGTAAAAGGAATGTTCAAATAACGCCGTTTTAAAATAAGAGTTGATATCATCGTATTCAAGGTAAGATGATAAGAGCTTCCCTTACCCACAGAGCCATCACCATTGAATTGAGAATACAGCCAATATTTCAAGTTTTGACCTTGAACATTATTAGCTGGCAAACTCAAACGTTCTACCGGAGGTTGCATTCCTTTAAAAAATTCTTGGACGGGCACATGCCTGTTTACCGCTGCTTGATTTTTATTTTTTTCTTCTTTTTCAGTCATTACTAGCTGAATGTGCTTACGGTTATTGACTTGAAACCTCTCTGATTTCTTGTTGTTTTTTTCAGAAAAAATGTAATGGAATGTTTCATCAACTATTTTTTCACGGTCGTTGACTTCAATTAATTCTCCCAGTTCTTCTTCAAAATTAGAGTCAATACCCAGTTCTTCCAACATTGCCTTCACTTCATCTGACTCGAGAGGTTCTGGAACTATACTTGGCAGTACATTCGGACTCAAATTACTCAACATTTCTGAAGGCAATGTTTCATTTATAGTGACAACCGTTTCAGATATTCTGTGATCGCTGTCCAACTGCTTGTGCATAAAAAAAATGCCTGCCAACAGCATAACCGTAGCCACCAAATACCAAGGGAATTGTGAGTTCAAGAAAGTGGCCGCCCATGATTGTGGACTATCTTTCATTTCTTCCAACTCTTCAAGCACCCAATCCACTTCCGCTTCAGCCGCTTGCAGATCTAATACTTTTGACATCACCATCATACTAAAAACAGAAGAAGGAACTCTCTCTTCAATAAGGTTGAGGGTATTTTGCGTTTGTTTTAATTCTTTAAAAATACCTTGACAACTCGCACAATCTATCAAATGATTAGATATTTTTTGACGCATTTCATCACTGAATTCGCCGTGGATATAAGCTGTAATATGATCTTCTACATGATTCATTTTTTATGCCAAATCGGCTCTTAATTTTTTCATCATAGTATGCATACGAGTTTTAACAGTTCCAACTGGAATATCTAAAATGCTACCAATGTCCTTGTACTTCATACCTTCGACATTCACCATGGCAAAAAGCTCCCTTTGTAATAAAGGAAGCTTATCCACCGCATGCATCACATTTTTCATTTTTTCATCCACTTGCTCAAAACGTTCATTGCCATGGTCTTCATAGGCAATAGTATCGCTAAATTTCATCTCTTCATAACTGACACTGTTAAGAGACACACTTTTTGGTCTTCGTGTTATCTTGCGAACATGGTCAATCCACAAATTTCGACCAATACGATAAAGATAGGTAGTGAATTTACTTTTTACCTCATAACCTTCTCTGGCAACATAAATCTTCAAAAAGGTTTCTTGAGCCATATCTTCCGCCAAAGCACTGTTCCAACACAGGCGGTAAAAGAAATTAATCAACTTATTCTGATGCCTTTGCAATAAACTCTCAAAAGCCGCATCATCTCCATCTTTGACCAAGTACATTAATTGTATATCTGTAAGTTCCATCCCTCTATTTATCGTTCTAGGAGCTGTAAAGTTCATATTAATTGTACATAATTAATAAATTACTGCATGTTTATACTTTTTTTCTCCATTTTTAACCTAAAATCACATGTCTATGACAGTTCCTCGGCTATATGACGCTCTATTTAACCGTCTGCGCGAAGCCACTCGTGTGCTAGAGGACCATTATCGCTTTATCGAAGAACGTCCACAACTCACAGCAGAAATCAAACAGCTGCGTCATCACATCCTAAAACTGGAGCGAAATTTTTTCAGTAAAAACAAACGGGAACGCCGAGTAACCAGCGATGTAGGTCGCCACAACAAAGCCCCCCTCTCTTCCGCTCGGCATCACTGTGAAGATGTGGTCAACGCTTCTTGGTCGCGACTTCAAGAATCATTGAGAAGCCTAGAAGAACAATCAAAGCTTTATTCCCCCCAGTTGTCCGTAAAAGCAGAAGAGCTACGCTACCAAAGTTATCATTTTCAAGAAATGGCCAAAAGCTACAAGGCTTGGCAATGGCCCCTTTATGCTTTGATCACCCAATCACTTAACAGCCACCCATTAGAAACCTTGATCAAAAACCTTATTGACGGAGGCGTAGAAGCCATTCAAGTACGAGAAAAATCAATGAATGACCGTAAGCTTCTCGCCCATTGCCGCAAAGTTAAAAAACTGGTGATGGCCCAGAGCCAAAAACCCGTTAGCCTAATTCTCAACGACCGAGCCGATCTTGCCGCCCTCGCCGAATTTGACGGCGTCCATGTAGGTCAGGGAGATATCACACCCAAAGAAATTAAAAAATTGTTTGGTTCAAAGCTTTTTGTAGGTCTTTCTACTCATTCTCCCAAACAAGCTTCTGCCGCATTGAAGCAAGGAGCCGATTACATTGGCATTGGCCCCGCCTTCCCCACCCAAACAAAACCCCACCTCACATTTATAGGAACCGATTTTGTCAAAAAAATGACAAAGGTCAGCAATAGCATTCCCCACGTTGTCATCGGTGGCATTGATACCCACAACTGCAAACAAGTTTTCAAGGCCGGCGCAAAAGGCGTTGCCTTATGCACAGGATTAATTCAAGCTCCCCACCCCGCACATGTCGCAAAAAAAATTATAGCCATTCAAAAGAAAGAAACATCATAGTACAAAGTGGATAGTAAGATTCATCTTATCAAATTTCCCTTGTTCACCCACACTCTTCCCACCTACCAAATCACCCTTATAAATCTGGAACCCCTTCACCCATTTTACATATGCGACCAGGATGAGGGAGAGATTTACGAATCTGCTTACCATAGGATTTATGTATCACCCGTCCATCCAATACGATCACTTGCCCTTTATCATCTTGATGACGTATCAATCGACCAATTCCCTGACGTAATTTTAATATAGCTTCAGGAAGGAAAAGATCCCTAAAAGGATTTCCCCCATGAGCTTTCAAGTATTCACTACGCGCTTCGTGCAAAGGGTGATCGGGTACCTGAAAAGGCAATTTGACAACAATAATTGTCGACAACGCCGTACCTGGGATATCCACACCTGTCCAAAAACTATCCGTACCAAACAACACCGCTTTGCCATCTTCTGCAAACTTGGCCAGTATTTGTTTGGGCGAACCATCACGTCGTTGCACAAACACCTTTCTCCCTTGATCATTCAACCAAGACTCCAAATAATCCGCTTGCTTTTGCATAGAATACACCGATGTGAACAGTACAAAAATGCCACCGCAGCCCGCACTCGATAAATAATGCTTTAGCACCTCTTTAAGCTCTAGATCGTAGTTATCAATGGAAGGGGAAATAAGCGTGGTGTCGTAAACCAAATCCATTTGTTTTTCAAAATCAAATGGCGAAGGTACCACCAAACTTTTACCTGTAAAGCCTATTCTCTTAGACCCTCTTTCAAAGTTTTCGTTATGAGAAAGGGTGGCGGATGTCAGTATGCAAGCTGGACCATGTTCATGAAATAGTTTTTCTTTCAAAATAACACTCACATCAATGGGTACCCCCTTAAGCTCCACACGGCTTCCTTGACGTTCCACCCACAACACTTCATCAGGATTTTGACGAGATAAAAATTTTTCTAATCCCTGCATCCAAGAAAACACTCTGCTGTGCTGCGCTGACAAATCCAAACTCAATTCTTCATCTTCACTTTGATCAATAGCATGACGTAATAAAAATAGAATATCATTGAGGGGACCCGCTAGTAGATTTTCTAAAAAACCAGGCTCTCTCACCCTCAGTAATTTTTTGTCACCACAACGAGCGGCGGCTTGTTGAAAAAATATTTTAGCCGCTGATCTCAGCTCGCGAGTCAGATCACTTATTTCAATACCAAAACGGCCTAACAAACCTCCTCGACCTTTTTTCCCTCCAAGTTGTTCGCTCAATAACATCAGATCTCTTTCAGCCAATCGAAAACCCAAATGATCTGTCGCCACTTGCTCTACATGATGAGCTTCATCAAACACCACCACAGAAGCCTTAGGTAAAAATCCTTCTGTCCCTAAAGCCAAATTACTAAAAAATAGCGCATGATTCACAACCGTAATTTCAGAATTGTGCATACGCCTTCGGGCTTCATGAAAAAAACAACTGTCAAAATGAGGACATTTTTTCCCCATACAATTGTCGCGATCACTTTTGACCTCTTCCCACACATTTTCTGCAAAAGGAGTTTTCCAATCACTGCGAGAACCATCCACCGTAGTTGATGCCCAATCCATCAAGCGTTGAACCTCTTTGTTTTCCTCTAGCAAAGTTGGCAAATTGTTGACATAGCGCTGTAAACGTCTTTTAGAAAGGTAATTACTGCGGCCCTTGGCTAATGTCCAGCGAAAAGGATCATCCAAAATTTCTCTTATTTTTGGTAAATCTTTGCTCACCAATTGCTCTTGCAGCGAAATAGACCAGGTAGAAACAATGATTTTTTGGCCTTCATTCAAAGCATGTTTGATTACTGGAATAAGGTAAGCAAAACTTTTACCGACTCCCGTTCCCCCTTCAACAGCCAGACTCTCCTCTTTTTGAATAACTTCTTGTATGGCTTCAGCCATCATCAACTGACCATCGCGAAGCTCATATTTGTCAAAATACGAGGCTATGCGACCACCTTTTCCAAAAAAACTTTTCATCTCAACCGATCAAAACCTCGAAGATTTTTTTTGATTTGCTCGGCAAGGACCCATCACTGTTTGAGCCCATATCATTTGTTCCAAGGGTGTTTTTCCGGGAAGACGAAATGGATCTTTTTTACTTTTCAATTGATAGGCACCCTGACCTGCGGTCTGAGCTTTCTTATGGTGCGCTTCGTTCCAATTTGAAACCAGCGTATTTTTTTTGGTGGCTTCAACCTCCATGGGTTGCGTACGCTCCTGTTGTTTTGTGGCCGGAGCTTTTTTCCGTTTTGTTTTTAGTTTTGATTGTGGTGTTACGGTTACTTGTGGAGCTTGAGATAAATTCAACCACTCTTCCAAAGTCAATTCACCTGATGTTACTGATTTTTTTTCTTCCTGAACATGTCTTCTAGGATGTTCATCCTGTTTTGACGGTTGTGGCGCACTTTCTTTTTTTGGCGTCCCTTGAAGCCAATCTTCAAGGGACATTTCAGAAGATTCTTTTAGTTTTTTTCTACGTTCCACATCCTTTTTCTGAATTTCAGAAAAAATGCTCCAGATCAATCGGAAGATAAGATCCATTAATGATTTTCCGGATTATCTTCTGTGGGTTTGTCATTTGACAAACTATCACGCATATTTGTATCTGCCTGAACATTTTTGATATTGTAATAATCCATCACACCTAAATTACCATCTCTAAACGCCTGAGCAATGGCCAAAGGGACCGTCGCTTCTGCTTCCACCACTTTAGCTCTGTTCTCAACAACTCTGGCACTCATTTCCTGTTCTTCAGCAACCGCCATAGCCCTGCGTTTTTCGGCCTGAGCCTGAGCCACGTGTTTATCGGCTTCCGCTTGATCAGCTTGCAACTTCGCTCCAATATTTTCCCCTACATCCACATCCGCAATATCAATGGAAAGAATTTCAAAAGCCGTTCCGGCATCCAATTGTTTGGCCAATACCGCTTTGGAAATTTTATCAGGGTTTTCAAGTACACCCGCATGGGTACCTGAAGAACCGATAGCTGAAACGATTCCCTCACCCACACGAGCAATCACCGTTTCTTCTGTCGCACCACCAATCAAGCGTGGTAAATAAGTTCTTACTGTCACGCGGGCACGTACTTTTAACTGAATCCCATCTTGAGCCACCGCATCAATGGTGTGTTTGCCACTTTCAGGCTTAGGCACATCAATAACTTTGGGATTTACAGACGTATTGATGGCATCAAGAATATCACGACCTGCCAAATCAATCGCTGAGGCCTTTTTGAAATCCAAATCAATACTAGCTTTATTGGCCTCTACGAGTGCATGCACCACACGCGTTACATTACCTTGAGAAAGGTAATGTGTTTCCAACTCTGAAACAGTTATGGGAACACCTGCTTTAATACACACAATGTAATTGTTCACAATCAAACTGGCATTGATTTTTCTCCAAGGCATCAAAACAATTGTCATCAAACCCACTTTGGCATTTGACACAACAGATTGAAACCATAGTTTGACAGATTTCAAACACATAAAAAGAAAGATAAGAACGATGAAGCCTATGACTACTCCTACGACCAAACCTACTGTCTCACCTATACTCGCAACTAACTCCATGATAATCTCCTTAGTTTTATTTATTTTAACAAATAAGAGAGGCCACGGGGGGCCTTCTCTACAGAATACAATTGTCCACCATTTTTGGACGCCACCTAATGTTTTTGAACCACAATACTGGGACCCTGAATGTCCATAATTTTTACTGTTGATCCTTTTTCAATAAACGTTCCATCTGACACACAATCCAAATACTCTTCTTTACCCTCTAGTTTTAAAAAAATACTACCTGAAGGCCTTAAATCCGATTCAGCAATGGCTATTAATCCCATGTACTTTTTACGATCGGGGAAACTTACGTAACCATCTTCCACTCTCAATTCTTGCTTCAAACTAATATGGTTTAATCCCCACTTCACTAAAAAGGGCGTCACTCCCAAACATACAAGTAACTGTAAACCTGTGGGTCCCCAACCAAATTTTTCATAATTAAGGTGCATGGAATAAACAATCACTGCAACACCTGACAACACCAATACCGAACCTGGCAAAAATAAAATATCTAGAGCAACAAGTAAAAAGCCTGCAAGAGTCAACAAACAAATAAACCCAATCTCTTCAAGCATGATTATTTATCCGCCGCACATGAATCACATTCCCATCAATCACGCTCACCTTAACGGGTGTGCCCTCATCCACATAACCACTATCGCTCACCACGTCAACCTTGCGACCATCGCTCAACTCAACCTTACCACTGGGCCTCAAATCCCCAAGAGCCACACCCTCCTGACCTTCATACCCTTGGCCTGAAGTGGTATCAACGACATAACCTTTTTCAACGGCAAACTCCATTTGACCCAAACGTTTCTGCATCAAAGGCGATTTGAAAAATGTCGGCAAAAAGATAAGAAACAGCACAAGCGACACCACAAAAGCGATCCCTACTTGAAGTGATAAGGTTTTTATCCAATTCCAATGAAATTCGTAACTGGGCAAAGTCCCCTCAAAAGGTGGCAGCGAAGCCAAGACCAAGGCCAAAAACATACAAGCTATCCCTGATAAACCCACAACACCTACCCCGGGCGTCGCAAAAATTTCGAATAAACACAAAAAAATGCCCACAACAAAAATCATCAATTCAAAAGTTGAAGCCGTCCCCAACAAAAAACGGCTGCCAAACACCAGTACAAAACACACCAAAGCCATAAAACCCGATATCCCGATACCTGGCGCTTTGATTTCCATATAAATACCATTCAGCCCCACCAAAGTTAAGATCACAAAAATCCAAGAATTAGTTCCCAAAAATCTGAGTATGTTATCGTTCATCGTCATTTCAAATTTTGTGACCTGGGCAGCACTTATGTCGTAGTTTTGTTTTAAAAAATCATTATAACTTTCATATTCTGTGGCAATTCCCAGACGCTGTGCTTTTGAGGATGTTAAAGTCAACAATTGCCCTTTGGGGCAGATAATTTCTTCAATTTTTGGTTGGGCATTTTCTTCCAATTTGCCATAACGATGCTCATAATTAGTTCGGGTGATATATTCCTTTTTTCCTTCCACTTCTATCAACAACACTTCTACATCGATTTCAAAATAACCACGGGCCAGATCAAAAGAGCGTTTGTTTTCTTCGCAGGACTTTTCCCAATCACTGCGGTAAACCGTAACATATTTCTCTGGGGCTTCTTCAATACCGCCATCCGCCTGAGGAATGATCATCTGAGCATCCCCCATAGTGGTTAATCTATTCATCACAATGGTATCGCAGGCATAGGCAATAAAGGTTCCCGCTGAAATAGCCTTAGTTTTGACATAGGCGGTTGTCGGAATAGTGGTTTGTAATAATTTTTCTGCTATTTCTCTCGCAGAAAACACCACACCACCAAAGGTATCTATAGATAAAATAATTTCATCAAAACCTTCTTTTTCCGCCCTTTCCAAACAGCGCACGATAAATTCAGCTTGCACCTGATCAACCATGTAACCGTCATCGTCTAGAGGAATTTCTAATATTTTTTTGGGCCGCGTTTTTTCTTGTGTACTAAGACTTTCCGCCTCTACGGATTCGTCCACCTTGTCTTTTGCAGGCAATTCAACACCGAACACAAGCAACATAATTAAAACACATACGACTTGTGTTAGGCAATTATTAAGTTTTTTTAACGTGTAGAAAATGCGAGATACTCCCGATACTTTGTGTCATTGCGATGCCATTTTTTTTGACCCTGATCATCAAGCTGCAGCATTTTTTGTTGCTGTTTAACATAATATCTTATTAGTTCCAATGAAGGTGATTCTGCAAATTTTTTATCATTACCTAATTCTGTTGCGATAAAGAAACTGACTAAATTTTTATTAGGATTCACATATTTAAAATGATGCCTGTCTTTCAAACAGGCAAAATCATAATCAAGATAATACTTGGTGATGATATTTTTCACACTGATCACTTCAACAACTTCTTTAGTTTTTTTATCAACAATTTCATAACCACGCTTGTAATGATCTTTCACAAATTGGGTCAAACGTTCAGAAGGTTTGTTAGGTTGAGGGTAAGTGTCAGGCCCAATAACATCAAATTTTTCATCACTGCAAAAGCGTAGTAAATGGTCAATAGTGAGAGCCTGACCTACCACTTCTACACCTTTCAAAATAGGGTCGGCCGTTTCAACTACTTCTTTTTTTTTCTTGTCACAGGAAACAAATAACATGCCCACAACCAACAACACCGTAATACGGTACATATTTTCTATATTCATGTTGATCATTATAAACTAAACTCCAGAAACAATATCTTATAACATTCCACAAAAAATATAAAACCTTCACTACTGAAAGCTCCCGAATTTTATAAAATGATGGCATAGTCTAAAGGTATCTTTGGCATTCATTATAAAAGTGTGACTATGATTGACCTCCACCCAATCTTGGCTGCCCTGCAGCTTGCTACTCTCCACCGTAATAATACCATCATTATCTTCTGAAAATGTTAAATTTTGACCTTTATTACCTGCAATAATTCCAAATTCCGCTGTGGGTATAGGTAAGGTTCTATAAAATTCATCATTTGCCAATTTTTGACCACTGTCTCCCGTTCGCCACTTGTAAATAAAATTATTTTTAAGTACTTTTGCTAACAAAGCGGGTTGGTTAGGTGGAGCTAACATTACAATTCTCCCTAATCCTACTGAAAATTTTTGACGAAAGGCATTACGGATCACAATATTTCCCAAAGAATGACCAACAAGGTGGTAACGCGGCGTCGTCACGTTTTTCTCTATAAAAACTAACAGTTCTGTCGATAATTCATCCAAAGTCTTATTTTTATCATCATAAGGAAAATTGTAAACGGAATACCCCGCATGTTCAAAACGACAAGCCATAAGGTACATCGCTGCCCGCGTTCTGCCCATGCCATGTAGTAAAATAACAGTTTCTGCGTCAACTCTCTCCACAGTAGGAGCATGAATCTTGCATCCCAACGCAAAAAGCACGATTAACAAACATCTTATAAGTCCCACCTTCATACATATATTAGTATATACTAATATATGTATGAAGGTCAACGGTCTATAAAATTTATTTGGATATAAAATTTATTTTATATACAATCAAATCTTATTCTAAAAAATCAAAAAAAGGAAATTGATCATGGCCAATCCACAACGTTTTTTTCTATGCTTGTTGCTATTATTACCTTTAATTGTTCCTTTACAAGCCGCCACTGAACAAGCTATCAAAGATGCCAAACGTATATTAAAAGGGCCTGACGAATCAATCAAACAAGCACTGATTAAAAATCTACAACACATTCCTAAAAAAGAAGCCATTGACATTTTAGAAGATATTATAAAAGAAGAAAACAACTCTCTTCTTCTTCGTCTTATGGCGGTCAAGGCAATAATAAACAATTCTTACAAGTATTCATTTAAAACCTTGATCAGTGTAGGTAAAAAAATTGATGACGATGATATTGACTTGCTATTTCCCATTGTTGATTTTATTTTACAGCGTGCGGATAAGGAAGACCTTGACCTCAAAATGTTACGCTCCAGCAATCCCCTTGAACGTGCGGCCGCTATTAGGCATATGATTAAAAAAATGTCAGATGGTGAAAAAATTATTCAAGACGAAAAAATACGTGAGCAGTTTTTAAAAGAAAAAAAACCCATTGTCTTACACGCCCTAGCTCATCTCTTAGCTCTAGAATTGAACAACAAAAATCCCACATCTAAGGCTTTTTTATCTGAACTTGAGGGTATTTTACTCGATAAAAAGAAGGGTATGACTGCACGTGGTGCCGTCTTAAGTTCCATAGTAAAAAGTGGCATCCACTCAGAGGAAATTCTTCGACTTCTCAAACAAGAATATATGCATGAAGATTGGAAAGTACGCCTAGACATTCTTCAGTACATGGAAACGATAGCTAAGGACAACCTTAAAATTATCCGTTGGTTAATCGATTCTATGATAAATGAAAAAGGAAGACTAAGAAGTGATATCTCTGCCATTCTTAGTCGCGTGTTCGCATGTAAAAACCATGGTGCAGATCCTAAATTATGGAATATTGAATTCTCTAAAATGGAAGGAGCGGAAACGTTTAATAAATCCATAAACAATTATCGCAAACCCCCAGAATATTATGGCGTCAAAATCACAACCAAACGTCCTATTTTTGTTCTAGATATGACAGGCTCTATGGGCGCCCCTACAGGTAAGGAAAATATGACACGAATGGACGCTGCCAAAATTGAGTTGTGCCGTACCCTACGTGCCTTGGACGAAGAAGAACGCAAAAGCAATGACTATACAAAATCTTCTAGAGATAAAAAAACTTATTTTAATGTTATGCTTTTTTCCATGACACAAGTATGGTGGCAAAAAGAAATGATGCCCGCGACGACAACAAACATTGAAGAGGCCTGTTCCTTTGTGATGAAAATCAATCCTGGCGGTAGCACCTTTACAGCAGAGGCTCTGCGAGAAGTGTTTAACTTTGCAGACAGAACATATGACAAGGACACATCAAAAGCCATAAGTGATGCTAAAAAATATAATGTGAATGTCACAAACCTCGGTGTTGACACCATTTTTCTAGTGACAGACGGCTATCCTTCACGTTTTCCAGATGGCAAGATCATTCGAAACCACAATAAAGCTCTCAAAGAAGAAATGGGAACAGCCTTTGGCGAAATGGTGAAGGAACAATACCAACAATATAAAATCAACATCAACAGCATCGGCATTCTCACAGCAAGTGAAATACCTTGCAACGTTTTGGAAGAGATCAGTAAAAATTCCAATGGCACCGTTGTGTATGTGAACCCTGCTACAGGTCAGCCTATCACAAAATAATTTTTTTTAGTTAAAGTTCTTTGAGTTCAATTAAGGTTCCATCACAACTTTTGGGGTGAATAAAGGCTATTTTGCAACCACCAGCACCTTTTTTTGGCTTTTTGTCAATTAATTCAAAACCTTTTTCCTGTAACTGAACTAAAGCAGCTTGAATATCATCTACCAGAAAGCAGGTATGGTGAATGCCAGGACCTCGTTTTTTTAAAAATTTAGCAATATGAGAATTCTCGTTAAGAGGTTGAATCAATTCCACATGCTCTCCCTTATTGGCAAGCACAGCGACTTTAACTCCCTGCTCTTCAATCACTTCTGCATACAAATACTTTAACCCCATCGCTTCTACCCACAAGGGCAAAGACTCTTCAATAGATTTTACAGCAATTCCCAAATGATCAATTTTTTTAAGAATCATTTTTTCACCAATTCCCGCAATCGAGTCACAATAAGACTTAAAGGAGTTCCTGCTGTGAAAATTTCATCAAAACCTTTTTCTATAAGTACGGCCACATCTTCTTCAGGAATAATACCTCCACCAAACAAAATCACATCCAATCCTTCTTTTGTGCAAGCCTCAACTAAAGCGGGAAAAAGTGTGTTATGGGCACCACTGAGTGATGAAACCCCAATCACATCAACATCTTCCTCGATCGCTGCCCTTAGTAAACTTTCAGGGCTTTGACGAAGACCTGTATAAATTACCTCCATACCCGCATCCACCAGAGCTTGAGCCACGACTTGTATTCCGCGATCATGGCCATCTAAACCAAGTTTTCCCAACAACACTTTGATTGGAGGCTCTGTCATGAATGATACTCCCCAAATACTTTTTGAAGTGTTGAACATATTTCCCCAACCGTGACATAGTTTTCTACAGCATCTAGAAGATAAGGCATCACATTTTCATCTTCACTGGCCGCTTTTTCTAAAGCTCGAAGTTTTTCCTTTACCTGTAAGTCATCTCGCCGTTCTCGTAATTTTTTTAATTTATCTTTCCGTTTTTCCTCTATGCTGTTATCCACTTTAAACAATGGGGGTTTACTATCTGTTTCATCTTCAAAACAATTCACTCCCACCAATTTCTGACGTCCCTCTTCCAAATCTTTTTGACTGACATAAGCGCTGCGTCGAATTTCTTGTTGAGGCCAGTTGTTTTTGACAGCTTTTACCATGCCTCCCATATCATCAATCATATTAATTAAGGCACTGGCCTCTTCCACAATCTCATCCGTTAACTTTTCCATATAAGGGCTACCGCCTAAGGGATCCACTTCTTCTACTACCCCTGATTCGTGAGCAATAATTTGTTGTGTACGTAGGGCCGTACGAGCCCCTTCTTCTGTTGGTAAGGAAAGTGCTTCATCCATTGAATTGGTGTGAAGGCTTTGAGTTCCTCCCAGTACCGCAGCCAAGGCTTGAATGGTTACCCGGCTGATGTTGTTAGGAGCTTGTTGAGCGGTGAGTGTTGAGCCAGCAGTTTGGGTATGAAATCGTAATTGCCAACTTTTTTCTTTCTTTGCCTTGAAGCGTTCTTTCATAATACGAGCCCATAATTCTCGGGCGGCCCTGAATTTAGCCACTTCTTCAAAAAAATTATTGTGCGCATTAAAAAAGAAAGAAAGACGCGGTGCAAAATCATCCACAGCCAATCCCGCTTTCAATGCGGCTTCCACATAGGCTATACCATCGGCCAGAGTAAAAGCCACTTCTTGTACGGCTGTACTACCGGCTTCTCGGATATGATAACCTGAAATTGAAATAGTATTAAAACCCGGCAATTCTTTGCTGGCCCAGGCAAAAACATCCGTCACCAACCTCATAGACGCATCAACAGGGAAACGATAAGTTCCCCTAGCTATATACTCTTTCAAAATATCATTTTGTATAGTGCCCTTAAGTAATTGCGGCGACACAGATTTTTTTTTAGCTAAAGCCACCAACAAACACAATAAAATAGACGCTGTAGAATTAATCGTCATCGACACAGAGATTTTTTCAAGGGGGATCCCATCAAAGAGCTCTTCCATATCTTCTAAGCTGGAAATGGGTACACCCACCCGGCCCACTTCTCCACACGCTTCATTTTGATCGCTGTCGTAACCAATTTGTGTTGGCAAATCAAATGCCACACTCAAACCTGTCACTCCTTGATCCAAAAGGTAATGGTAGCGTTTATTGCTTTCCGCCGCAGAAGAAAAACCGGCATACTGTCGCATGGTCCACAGTCTATCTCGATACATCCTAGGATAAATACCTCGACGATAAGGATAAGTTCCCGCTGATTGTTTATCTTCTTCAAAATTTTTTGTGTCTTTTGTCTTCATAAAGTTATTTTAAAGCGTAATCAGGGTCACCGTACTGAAGTCCCTGTTAATTAGTGTCAACTTTTTAGTTTCTGTGGTAAAAATACACAGTTTCTCCTTTACTTTTTGTAAAAACGTTTGTTTTTACAAAAAAATCGCTATGGCATGATTGTTGCCCGTAGATAGTTGAATGGATGGTAAATATGCATACGATTAACAATCTTGCTATAAAACTATTTATGTATTTTGTGCTGAGCTTAATTTGCTTTAGTGGCTATCAGGCATGGAAAAATGGCTATATCAATTTACATTTTAATTCCCAGCAAACAACCCAACAACACCTAAGTAAATAAATATTTTAAGCGATTTTTTCAGCCTCTCTTAATACCTTATACACGGTGACCTCTCCTTGCACGCCCTGTAACTGTAGGGGAAGTTCTTTAACAACCGAATAAATTTTAGCGATATGTTTATAGGTATTTTCTCCTATCAATATTTCTCCTGACTGAGCACTTTCTTCAAATCGTGAGGCACAATTAACGGCATGACCCATCACGGTATATTCCGTTCTTTCATTGGTGCCCACACAGCCAGCCACCACATCACCGGTATTAATCCCTATACGAATAGGTAAACTCACCAACCCTTGCTTGCATCTTTGGGTATTAAGTGCCTTCACATTTTGTTGTGCTTTTATCGCTGCGCTCACGGCTTTTTCAGCGTGATTCTCTTGAGGCAATGGTGCACCGAAAATAGCTAACAAACCATCGCCCAAAAACTTATTCAACACGCCACCATTTTCAACAATGGCTGTAAATATACAGGAGTGAATGCCATTGATCGCTTTAACAACTTCAATAGGGTCTTCTTTTTGTGTAAATTTTGTGAAATTTACCACATCAGCAAACATGACGGTAGCTTGTTTGATTTCACTTTTCTTCCAAAAATCTGGGTTTTCTGTGGCAAATTCAGCCACCTCATTCGCCGCAAATTGGCCAAAAACTTTTTTAATTTTTGACATTTTTTTCAGCTCTGCATAAGCACTCTCTAATTCGTTTCTTATTGTTTTCTCACGTGCCAATTCTTTGTTCAAACGCCTCATTTCCAAACATCGCCTTATGGACAATCTAAAAGAATTTATTGAAATGGGCTTGATCAAATAATCAAATGCCTTACCTCTTACCGACTCTATCGCGGTTTCCAAATTAGGAAAACCTGTCATCAAAATCACATCAGCACTTGTTTTTTCTTTCACCTTATGTAATAAGTCGATCCCATCCACCGATCCTGGCATATTTTTATCTGAAATAACAATATCCCAATCATGCTCAAGGTAAGCCATAGCTTCATCCCCCGAGTAAGCTTTTTTCACCTCATATTCTTCATTTTCCATTTCCAAAATTTCACAGATCAAATCACAATTCATTTTTAAATCATCAACAACGAGAATTTTATTTTTATTAGTCGTAACCTGATCCATACAAAGACTTCTTCCTCAATTTATTTAAACAATATTACCTGTCTGTGTAAAAATCAAATTAAAATACGATGATTAAGTAAAATATGTTACGACGAAAAGTAACCGACTCAATCTTACTATATGTCAATTTTTCCTTTCACCCATCAATAAAAAACATAATTTGTTTTCAGAAACAATTGAAAATTCTTTTTAATATGAAAAAGATTAGCTATGCTTATAAACATGAAAGACAGAGCCAACAAACTCCAGCAGATCAAAGATGAATATATTTCCCAATGGGGCATCCTTGGCTCAAATTGGGGAATCAATCGTACAATGGCTCAAATCCATGCTTTGCTAATGGTCTCTTCACAACCTCTTTCAACTGATGAAATTATGGAAGAACTTCAAATCAGTAGAGGTAACGCTCACAGCAATATCAAAGAACTCATTAACTGGCAACTGATACGTAGCATTATGAAAAAAGGTGACCGTAAGGAGTATTTTGAGGCAGAAAAAGACACCATGAAAGTTTTCTCTCATGTAGCCAGAGAACGCAAACGCCGGGAAATCGAACCTCTACTAGACTTTTTAAACAACATCCTTAAGGAAAGTAAAAATCTTAAAGGAGCCGAAGCCAAAGCTTTCCGATCACAAATCAAAGACCTACAAGAGTTCAGCTCTTTAGGATCTAAAGTCATGGAAAAATTTTCTAAAATGGGCCAAGGCTCTTTGATACGCTGGTCAATGAAGTTTTTGAAATAGCTCTAATAGACTGTTCACATTAATATCGATAATTATTTTCACCCCCCACTTCCCCTTATTTAATTACATAATTTTCAGTATTTTCTGAAAGTTCAGTTGATTTTACTTTCCGGTCTGTTATCCTACAGACATGAATGATCCCATTTTTATATTTGATGGTGTTTGTAAGTTCTGTAGCTGGTCAACAAATACCCTCATTAGAATTGACAAAAAATGTATTGTCAAATTTGCTTCACAGCAATCTGAAGAAGGATATTTTTTATTGGAACAATATGACCTGCCTACAGAACAGTTAGACAGTGCCATTTTTATTGTCAACGGCAGCGTTTACCGCGGTAGTGATGCCCCTATAGAAGTCTGTCGCTTAATGCCATTTCCTTGGCCAATCATCACTTGTTTTAAATATATTCCTCGTTTTATACGTGATCGGTCATATTATTTTTTTGTGAAACGACGTTATCAATTCTTTGGAAAAAGAGAACGTTGTCTCACTCCTACAGAAGACACCCTAAAACATTTTGTGACAATGAAGGATTTAAAATGACATTAGAAAATTTTGTATTTCTAGCGGGACTAGGGCAACTCAGTCTTATTGTTGTTGTGATTATTGTGCCAAAAATACAAAACTTGCTTGTAACGGCTTCTTTTACTATTAATCGCAGACAAAAAAATCATCCTTCATTATTTTTCTACAGAAGAACATGGACTTTTTTACCTATTGCTTCCTCTAGAATTCTTATTTCACCTGCCTTTATTGACGAGATTGTTTTACCACTAACATCAGGAATAAATTAAATTGATGATATGAAAAATTCTGCCGCCGCTAAAAAACAACTGATTCAATTATTACAACTCGCCTATTCGGGGGAATTAGCGGCGGCCATGGCCTATAAGGGACACTGGAAATCTCTCACAAAAAGTGAAGAAATAAAAGCTATCCAAGACATTGAACACGATGAACTCACACATCGACAAAGAGTCGGTGAAATACTGGAAGAATTAGGGGTCGCTCCACTGCATAAAAAAGAAATTCTTATGAGAACTATTGGTCATATCATAAGCCTGTTATGCCATGTGACGGGATGGTATTTCCCCATGGATGGTGCCGGACGATTAGAAAGCAAAAATGTAGGCGAATACGAAGAAGCCGCCGAACTTGCCTACCTAGCAGGCTATCCACATTTTGCCGATGAGTTTTTAGAAATGGCCGAAGTGGAATGGGATCACGAAAAATATTTTCACAACAAAGCAAAAAATCATTGGCTCTACCGTTTCACTCCCCCATGGAAGACAATGCCCCCACGGGAGAATATTCGTAAAAATTATCAATCAAAAAAACTTCTTTAATCATCACTTTTTAGGTACAAACTTCGACACGTCAAAAATCATATCACTACCATTTCCTTGAAGCATCACTGAAGGCAATACCCCATCCCACTTTTCAATAGCTCTTAATTTTATAATTTCGGGCGTCAACGTTTCACGTATCAATCTTTGAGATTCCACTTCTGCTTTGGCCAATTCCAAAACTGCCTGAGCATCTGCCTTAGCCAATTCTAATTTTGCCTGTGCCTGACCAACCGATTTGGCTTGCGCTTGATCTGATTCGATTTGTATTCTTTTCAAATCATTATTGGCACGTAAGGCTTTTTGTTCTGCCACTTGTTTTTCTTCAATAGCTCTATTAAATTCACTTGAAAAATTGAAATCTAAAATAGAAAAATCTGTAACAATGATGTTATGTTCTTTCAATCTTCTTTTAACATCTTCAAAAACAGCCACCTTAACTTCTGACCTTCTAGTAATCAATTCTTCTGCCGTGAATTGAGATGTTGTTGATTTTATCGATTCTTGAACTGAAGGAGCAATGATTGTACTTTGATAATCTAATCCTAGACTTTGAAAGATAGTCGCCGCTTTACTTTTATCAAGTTTAAAATTAATTGCCACTTTTGAAGTGACTACTTGTAAATCTTTTGACGAAGCAGAAGCCTCTGCTTCTATTTTTTGTATCCGGACATTAATCTCGACTTTAGTTTTGACTGGCATAACAATATAAAGCCCTTCAGAAAGAATATCATCTTGTACCGCACCAAAATGAGTAACCACACCAACTGTTCCCGCTTCAACAATTACATAAGGCTTAAACGCCATGGCAAGAATAACTAATAAAATGAGAACCGCAAAAATAATTTTTGCTTTTAGATTATCAATGGCTGAATTTTCATAATTTTTTCCTTATCCTTTTTTGTTTTAAAACAGCATTCTAGAAGATATCAACTTAATCTGAACCCTTTTTTAAGGCCATCGTTTGATTTATCAATATATTTTTGCGAAAGGAATGGATATGAGCGCTAAAAGACGGGCTTTACGTGGTGATATCACCCCTATGATTGATTGTGTGTTTTTACTTTTGATATTCTTTATTATCGCAGCTAAGTTCGTTACACCTGAGGGTCATATGGATGCGTGGATGCCTAAAAATTCTGGGCCATACGCTGGAACACCTAAAATAGCAGAAGATACGAGAATCATTATGCGTGGTGGTGAATCAAAAAATATCAAACTTTTTTTAGACAGTTATGCCTATGGAGAGTTTGATTTTCACCTAAGAAAGTGGAAATTAAACAAGGAATTGGACAAATTCAACACCGAAATAAAAAAAATTGAGCAGGCCTTTAATGGTGAAAATGGTCTGGCTCAACGATTAAAAAACTTACAACAAAATGCGGCTGTTACCAAAGTGGTGATTGATGCGGATCCCCATGTTCCTTATATTTTTATCGTGAAAGCTATAGAAGCTTGTAAAGATGCTTATGTTGAAGACATACAATTTACTGGTGCAAAAAAAAGATTGTGGAAAGACAAAGGTAAAAATTCGCCTATTCGCTAATTTTTGCGAATTGATGTCACACCTCGTATGTTGGTGAGCTCATCTAACATTTGAGTATGAAAGTGCGAATGATTGCAGATTTGAAAAACAAGTGTCACTGCAACATTATCTGCTATGGTTACACTTTCTTCGGAAAGAATAATCACATTATGACGGCTAAACACATAACGAATTTTAATATTTGTCAAACCATTATTATCATCAAAGGTCATTGTCCAGTTTTGTTTTTTTGAATGAGGATGAAGCCAATCTCGATCCAAATAATTAAGGCTGTGTAACAATATAAAGGTCAACACAGCTGTAGCCATAGCAGGAACACAATAACCGCAACCCACCATCACACCCAATGCCGCTGTGACCCAAATAGTAGCAGCGGTGGTTAAACCTGTCACCGCACCACGATCTCTCATAATCACACCTGCACCCAAAAAACCGATCCCTGTCACAATTTGTGCAGCCACACGAGCTGGATCATTGTATTTACTTGTTGCCAAAGCCACAGAAATTATCGTAAAAATCGTCGAACCCAAACAAATCAATGTCATGGTTCTTAAACCTGCTGGTTTTTCTTTGCGTTCTCTCTCTTGACCTACAATCAGTCCACAAAAAATAGCTGTCAACACTTCAATCGTTGCTTTCACCGGCATTCCTAAACCCGTGTTATCAATATCGTTAGCCCAAATTGGAAGATCAATCATCATTCACATAAATATACCTCATAAACCTTCTCTTTTCCAATAAAACCTAAGGGTCTGCCACAAAATAAAACGTTATGATATACATATGAAACCATTAATCATCGCCCACCGTGGCTCCTCTTTTGATTTTCCTGAAAATACAAAAGCCTCTTTTGATGCAGCTTGTGAACTCAAGGTTGATGGAATAGAACTGGATTTACAACTCACAAAAGATGAACAAGTTGTTGTTTTTCACGATTCATTTTTAGATAAAGCAGGAAAAAAGGGACTAAAGGTCTGCGATCTTAATTGGAAAGAATTATGTCAACTGGATGTAGGTGAATGGTTTTCAACAAAATTTACGGGCCAAAAAATACTAACATTAGAAGACATTCTAAACAATTACGCCCTACAGAGCACTTTACTTTTAGAAATTAAAGCCGATGAACACGATCCCCGTCACCACTTGATTACAGAAAAAATCGTCCAGTGTTTGGAAGACCGACAACTGCTCGACAAAGTGTTTATCTTGTGTTTTGATCATAAAGTATTACACAAGGCTCTTGAGATGAACCCTTCAATTAAAGCTGTCTACAACAGAGACTTCTTAGATGTGAACGATCCCAGATTAGCCCTTAGAACAAATAATATCTCTGCCATTTCTTTAAACATAGACTTAATCACAACAGCGGCGATTCAATGGGTTAAAAATGCCAAAAAGTCATTGATGTTATGGACCTGTAATGAAAGATTTCAAGTGCTTAAAGCTTTAGATGCTAAAGCAAATTATATAATGACAGATAAACCTTCTTCGTTGCTTAACAACTTACCTACAAAGGGCTCATCACAAAACAATTAACACTGTTTTATAACAAGCCCCACGTAAATAACTACCGGCCTCCTCGGCTTCGGCCTCCCCACATAGATTTAGAATTCTCTTGGTACTTTTCGAATTTCACATCATCATTTAACACGTTTCTTACTTTTTCATTGCTAGATTCAGATAATCTTGTCGTTTCTTCTCTCCAGATTTCACGGCGTTCTTCATCTGTCGTTTGGTCTGTGATTCTTGCATTTATTTTTTCACGCATACTACCCATGGCTTCACGATGCTCTGTCCATATCACATCAAGCTGTTCTTTTTGCCCATCATCCAATTCAATGCCTTGGATCAATCTATTTTTATAGCTTTCTCCCATAATTTTTCTAAAATTTGAAGCCACCGTTTTTATCGTGTTCTCATCAATATTCGCCGTAAAATCTTTTACACTTTCTTTTACTTGAGCTGCAATAATTTCTTCGTTTTCAGATTTTTTTTCTTCCATTAGTTCAGCCACAATATCTTTAACAGCGGCCTCATCTATTGATCCTACTGACGCAGAACTGTTTACTTCGGGTTTACTTAATTTCAACGATGCCAATTCATTTTTTAACTGTTCTATCTCTTTATCCCGTTTTTTATCCTTTTTTTGTAGTTGAGAAATCTGCGCCTCAAAGCCACTCATGTCAGGAGCACTCACATCAGAAACACCTGCAGCTTTCACCGCCACAAAACATGCCACCAAACCTGCAATGAACAAAGCTATTCCTTTTACCATATGATTTCTCCTTATTTTTGTTCTAACTCCATAGAAAATTACATGCCAACGTATAGTTAAAATTGAAACTTAATATAAGTCGTTTAATAACAATGTTTTACGAGTTTTTAATAATAAGTATGTAAAAACAACATGTAGGGATTTACCACATTATTATCAAACCTCTACTATTTTATAACGTTACTTATACGACCATTTCAGACTTTATCGCACGCATTCGATTTGACAGCGATGAAGAAACTCCACTAGTTCCAAAAAAATCTATAACTTAAAAATTAAATTTAATACCAAAAGTAAACAATTCCACATCCCAATCATATTCCACACTTCTAATTTCAGGCTTAAAAGAATACTGGTGCATTTCTGCAACCAAATCAATACGCCCCCTCATAAAACTGAACTGTGCCCCAAATGAATGATAAAGATCCGAACCATCGGCACCTGAACTACTACTGCTCAATGTAGAAAGACTTGGATCAATTCTCTGATTGACAGACCACCTGGAATAACCGATTTTTGCGAAAGGTTCAAATCTGCCCAAAGGAATTTTTCCAACTAATGCAAGGTTTGTTGTTTTTCCTGAAACTTGTTCTTGATTCAAAGACGCATTAACTGCAGACATTTCTCCAAAGTACAAATGCGAAAGTTCAAAGGCAAAATAATCATAAAAACTGTAACCCAAATTAATACCAAAGCCCGACGAACCACCACTGGTACCACTGCCTGATGCCTTAAAATCTTGTGACACATCAAGATAATTTGCTTGAACATACATGTACCTGTGCCTGTTTTTTTCTTTAAGATCTTTGCTTTTTTCATATTCATAATCATGCTCTGTGACTTCATGATCATAACCTCTTGCATACCCCGTCAAGACACTCAGGCAAAAAGCTAGAACGAGAAATATGTTGTACTTATTCAAAAATGATCTATTTGATATTGTTTTTACTTGGTAAATATCGCGCATTGTTTGTATTCCTTTACTTTCTTCAAATTTCATTATACGGAGATGACAAAAATAATCAAAACCATCTTTTTATTAAAAATAACGCCATTTTTGTGATTCTCTTGACAAAAAGTAATATTTCTCATAATATTTCAATTACTGAACTTTAGTTCTTTGACAACTAGTATGATTTTATCGAGAAAGGTTAAGGGATCTGGCCCTGTGATACCTTGGCAACCGGACATTTGTACCGGTGCTAATTCCAGCTTGGCTTCAGCGCTAAGAAAGATGAACTCGAACTAGATAATCAAAAAAGATTTCTAACTCAACTATTCAACAACCAACACAAAGACTCCCAAGCAAAAAAATATCATTTAGCTTCTGTAGCTAAACTCATATTTTGTACGGGATATCCATCTAAAAAAATAGAAAGAAGATACTCATGGTAAATAACACTGATATTGTGCATGGCGGCCTCGGCTCAGAAACACAGTTTGGATCACTCAGCACCCCTCTTTACCTCACCTCCACATTCATATTGGATGCCGTAGGCAAAGACAAAGGTTATGACTACAGTCGTACCGGCAATCCCACACGTACAGAATTACAAAATCACTTGGCAACACTTGAAGGCGGTGTCGCCTGTAGTGTACATGGTACTGGGATTTCTTCCATCTGCACGGTACTACACCACTTTAAAGCAGGAGATCATATTCTTGTGACTCAAGATTGTTATGGTGGCACGCACCGTTTGATTGACCAAAATCTCACCCAATTTGGATTAGAGGCGGATTTTATTGACTTCACTGACATTGAAACCGTACGCGCTGCTATCAAAGACAACACAAAAGCATTGTGGGTAGAAACACCTACTAACCCTCTTTTGAAACTTATTGATCTTGAAGCTATTGGAAAAATTTCTAAAGAATTTGATCTCACTTATATCGTTGACAACACGTTTCTTTCTCCCATTGGTCAGAAACCTTTTGAATTTGGTGTAGATCTTATTGTTCACTCCACCACTAAATACATCAATGGACACTGCGATTGCACCGGCGGCGCTGTGATCAGTCGCACAGAAGAATGGGGCGAACGAATTGATTGGTTAACCAATTGTATGGGCACTGCACAAAGCCCTTTTGATGCTTGGCAAGTGCTACGCGGCAGTAAAACAGTAGGCGTACGCTTTCGCGCTCAGCAACAAGCTGCTTTAGAGATTGCTACTTGGCTTGAAGCACATGATAAAGTCAAACGTGTGTTCTTCCCCGGCTTGGAAAGCCACCCCGATTACGCACTTGCTCAACAGCAACAAAAAGGCCCTGGTGCCATGATTGCCTTTGAAGTAAATGGTGATGGAGACGACGCTCGAGCCGTGGTTGAAAACACTGTGCTGATCAAATTGGCGGAATCCTTAGGTGGCGTGACAAGTTTGATTGAAGTGCCCGCATTACAAAGCCACGCCTCCATGACTCCTGAAGCAAGAATCGCTGCAGGTATTGAAAACACTTTAGTAAGACTGTCAGTAGGACTTGAAGAAGTAGATGATCTTATTTCTGATCTTGACAAAGCATTGAGCAAAGTTAAAACTCCCGAGTTGTCTACCAGCGGTGTTTGATTGTTTAACGTATTAACTCGTAGGGGCACATCAATGTGCCCCTACGAATAATATAATGATTATTCCCAAAAAACCTTATCATGAGGATCTGAAGCCTTCTCAGGCTGAAGAAGATCTTTACCCGTATTCACCAACCCCGTCAAACGCTTGACAGCCAAGGTATAAGCGGCCTGAGAACAATCACAGCCCAGAAAATGACATTCATTAGCTACGGCGGCCACGGCGGCCGACGCGCTGCCCATAAAAGGATCACATACAGTAAAACCTTTTTCAGCCGAAGCAAAAATCATTGTTTGAAAAAGTTCAACAGGTTTTTGCGTGGCCCACGGGGCTTTATGTAAACGTTTAAAACGCCAAACATCAGGAAATGAACGATGACTTATTTTTCGTTTATTACCATTGGTCGCAAACACAATAAATTCATGACGTCGCCTAAAATAATGCCCCATACCCATGTTAATTTTATCCCAAGTAATCACATTTTTAACGTCAAAACAATCTCTTACCAAGGGTGCCAAGGTAAGTAAAGAAAAAGAATCGAACATAATATAAAGGTGGCCTGTCTCAGGATTCAACACACGTTTACATTCTTGTAAAAAGGCGATGTAATTTTCTTCTGTGTCTGCAAATTCTGCAAACCATTTAGAATTTTCTTTACCTTTGTCAGCGTACTTTCCAACAATACGGCCTTTGCCTAATTTCAAATGTTGATTCATGCCCGAATAGGGAGGATCGGTTGTCAACACATCCACCGAAGCTGTTTTTAAAGACCTTAAAAATTTAAGAGCATCGTTTCTTTCTAAGTGAATAGAAACATCTTCACCTGTCAGTAACTGTTGCTTCAATATAGTTGTTTCTTTATCCTTTTTTCCCATCACACATTCATTCGCTCCATCACAGTGTCTGCCACATTATAAAATGAAGAGTCTCTAAAATTCCAGAAAAACTCTCTATAGTCCTTCATACGATTCTTATCCAGTTTTTTTAACATTTTATCAATTTTCAAACAACTTATTCCAAAAAACATATCATGGGGCTGCTCTCCCCAATGTTCTAATATTCTTTGTCGTCGAACATTTAAATTTCTCAACTCTTCTGCCGTCAACAGTTCATGACCAAACAACTCAAAAGACACATCAATGGTGTAATTAAAGGAACGAATCACATCTTCTACAGATAAATACTCCGGCAATTCTTCTTCAGGCATCCCCAAAAAGTTTTCAAAGAATTTGTGATATCTCGGATCTTGGCAAAGAACCCAGGCCTGTTGCAAACTCTCTACTTCATAAAAAGCCACCGAACGTTCAATAAGGCAAATAACTTTAGTGAACAATCCTTTAACCCAAGTATAATCCAAACGTTGTGACGACTTTAAACCAAAACCTTCTTTCATTAAAGCTCTTGTTTTTTCTAAATTATTCAAACGCTCATCGATTGCCTCTAACGCCTCTGTGATCAAGCCCAATTTGCTGAGCACAGTTGATTCAGTAAAAAAATAGTCAAAGGCGTAGCGCAACCATTGATCTCCATTTTCAAATATATCCAAATGCAAGTGAGAAGAAATGTCTTTATTCTTTAAGTCCAACAATATATTTTTAATAATTTCATAAGCTTCTTCTGCGTGTCCTGTGTGCAATAAGGACGAAGCCAACAATCTTTGTGAAAAATCAAAGGTGGCCGGGTAACTGTTTTCTATCCCCACCTCTTTTATCTTTCGATAAAACAAACGTGCCACAGGCAACGTTCTTTTCCAATCTCTTTGGGAAACACTACTTCCTCTTAAAGCGGTGACAACCTGCCTGTCTGTTTTACCTTCTATAGAAAATATATTAACACTTTCATTCACCGTAAGGGCCTTCGAAAAACTATCTGTACCTATTTCGCAGTTTTCCATACCATAAGATCTTTGAGGCAAGAACAAACTTTTAATCCCCATACGCTGACAAGCCCACCATTTACCTACGCCAGAGGCGCTGCCCACATTCACCTTTTCCTCTTCATCAAGGCATCCTGAAAAAACAACACTTGTCGCGGTAACAAAGCCACCTTGTTTGTTGTGGCAGGCCAAAGCTAAAGGTAACATCCATGAACAGCCATCCACATGATACGATTCCACAGGAAAACCAAAAGGTTCCATTGACAATTTTAAACGATACGGCTGTTGACCACTTTTTCGTTTATTAAGGATATTTTCCACAAGAGAAATGTCACCTTCATAAAAACAAGAAAGATCCCAGCAATGTGATTCGATTAAATTAAAAAACAATACCTGTCCCTCTTTTTTTGAAGAGGGACTACCCAAAGCCACCAAACAATCTGCTCCCCATTTTCGGCGTTTATTTTCTTCCAATTCTTGAACACCTTTTTCCAAAGATATTCCTGGAAAAGAAAACAGGGGATGTTTTTCGAAGTCACCAAACTCTTCGCGAAAACGATTTAAGCCCATACTACGAGACAACACACTTAATATAAACTTACGTGCCAGCAATACATTTTTTAATGCCCGGCCTGACAAACCGGGAATGCCATTACGAACAAAATGCAACTGTTCATTCTCTGAAGAAAATAGTATTCTATAATCAACCAAACCCGTGGCTGGATTAACTTTGGTCATTGATTTATTCCATTAATTGTTTTAACTGAAGATTCAGTCGTCCTTCTAATAATTCAGCCAATTGTTGGCGACTTAATAACAATTCACACTCTCCTGAAGAAAAAGACAAGACGTGTTCCCCTATCACGATTTCGTCAACCACACCTCTGGCAATAACATCTTCTTTTCTCAATTCAAACCAAACACGACAATAATTATCCGGATCAGGAAAGGCGCAACTGAGCAAATAATCCCCTTTTACTTCTAAAGGTGGAATCGGCGATTCAAACTCTACACCCATACCTGAGTGGGCTGCCATCGCATAATAAGAATCAATAAAGTTCTGTGGAGAACGTTTGAATTGCAACACATTAGTTTCTTTTTCTAACGGGATTAATTCATCTAAGCTTTCTTCATACAGGGCTCTAAATAACTCGCCTGTGTAAGGAAATAAACGTTGGTCTAATTCATCGTTAAATAAATTTTTAACATTATCTGACAGTTCTAATAAAGAAAGCTGATTTAAGGCTGTCACTTTCAGACAGTGCGCTTCAGGATCATTCGTTGTCATATCCAACAAAACCAAGGTGAGAATGTTGCACAGCAACTTCTGAGTTTTCACCTTGTCTTCAGCTATCTGCCAATCCCAGTTGCTTATTTGTTGTTTGAAATGAGTGCTTTTTTCTTCTATGGAAGAAAAAATATCATCTTGGCCTTCTAAATAAAGAAGGCAATCTTCAATTAATGGATTCATGACAGCTTTCCTTGATCTCTGACACTTTTTGCAAAAGGTCTTTTTTAAATCGGTTACCGTATCGTCCCCATGTTGTTTCAGAAGTTAGACCTTCGGGGTCAAATAGCGTAGCCAAATGTTTTTGTGATAGCGGAAGAATCGACCCCCCCAGGGAAAAATCTTCTGCTTCATATTTAAATTGTTGACGGATTTTCTCTCTTAAGGCATAACGCCTTTCTAAAATTTGATGTGCCTTCTCTCTTCCTTCTGGATTAAAAACTATTTTTACTTGTTCTTCTAAGCGATCTATAAAGTGATTTTGCTTGTTCAGTCCCCCTTCATAATTTCGATTACGTTGCCAGCGCTCTTTGGCTTTTTCATGCAAAAATTTAATACGTTTTTGAGCTTTTTCTTCTTCTTCAGGCCAAATTCTTGTCAAACAACCCTGAATAAGATCTTGAAACTCTTCATAACGTTCAAAATGTTTGTACATCAACGCAAAACCTGCCATCTCTGGTTTGTTCAGACGCTTTTTTTTTAATAATTCTGCTGCCACATAAAGTAAAAAAGGTGGTTTTTGCGTAGGAGAATTTTCTCCGACATCCTCAGAAAAAGTTATTTTTTCTGTAAAAGCTTTACGCTCCTTTTTTTCCTGCCTCCCCTTTTCCAACACATGCAATTTAATTAAAGACAACATCGCTGAAGACAAACACTTCAGCGCAAAATAATTTTTATCTTGAACATCTTTATCACTGTAAGCTTCAGCATTCACAAACAAAGGGATTTGATAAAATAATTCAGACAAATTTCCTAAATAATCATCTAAAGGAAATTGCCCCGTGTTGTAAACGTGTAATCGTTTTAATGAAGCTTTCCATATACTAGAAAAAAGATCTTTATTTTCACAAATAATCTCCAGTATATTGCTGACCGCTGATTCCCATAAAGGATTCTGTTCACGAGATTTCAAACTCAAAACGATTTCCCAAGGGATAATTAGTGTTTTTGTCCTGTCCAAATTTCTCCTCTTATTCGCTCTATTATAAGAGCCGCAGGAAGAAAAATTCCCCCCTGCAGGCCCCAAATCTCGAGGTTTTTTTAGCTGCAATAAGCTAAAAAGTAATATCAATTTACGAAACTTGAAAAAAAGCTACACAAACACACAACAACAGACACAGCGAAAAACAGGCATAATCCTTAACATCCAAGGCTTTATCATCACTCAAGGAATCCTCTACCAAAGCCAAATCAAAACGATCATTTTCATTCAACATATCAAGCAATAAAGATCTAATTTTAATGATTTCAAATTTTTGGTACTTATACACTTCAGAATGCACTACCTCCGAAATGCCTTGTAATGCCTCCATAACCAGTTTTCTATCTGGTTTTTCACCCACTATCCACTTCTGAGCCACACAAAACAAAGGGTCCTCCGTAGTAGGTCTAGACCATTTAAGTAAATTAATCACTTCTTCATTCGGTAACATACAAACTCCTTTCACACCCCCTATGGAAATAAATGTAAAAATTCGGACAATTAATGAATAAATAAATTTTTTGTAACTACTCAGGTTTCTAGTAAACGTACAAAATTCATCAGTTAATGTCGAAAAAGGTCGATATTTTCTAAGAGATGTCAGAATTACCAAATTTATCAGATTTAAGTCACGAGCAAAAAGATGAA
>Ga0316192_10000141_pt1 | contig 49307 bp, 55 predicted proteins | sample MerIslwburrow_MG_FD_204931 | JGI IMG/M metagenome (GOLD analysis project Ga0316192, IMG submission 204931) | Coastal sediment microbial communities from Maine, United States - Merrow Island worm burrow | ecosystem: Environmental > Aquatic > Marine > Coastal > Sediment | place: USA: Maine...
GTCCCCCAAAGACAATCGATGAGGTGCTAAACAATGACCACATTTGAAGACGCGGCGGGTCTGCGTGAGGCAGCCATGGGGCAGGAGATTTCGGTGGACACGCTTTCAGAACGCGAGGAGACGGTTAGGCGTGACTTCTGGGCAAAACTCAAACGCGTCGCCGGGCATGTTCCTTTCGTCGAGGATCTTGTCGCGGCCTATTATTGCGCGATGGACCCTGCAACGCCCATCCGCGTGCGCGGCATGCTGCTCGCAGCACTCGCCTACTTCATCATGCCGTTGGACATCATTCCCGACATCGTCTTGGGGCTTGGCTTCGCCGACGACATGGCGCTTCTAACGGCCGTTATTGGCCTTGTGTCGGCCAGCATCAAACCGGTCCACCGCGCGGCCGCGGCGCGGGCCCTCGATAAGGCACTTCCCGAACAAGACTAGGGCGGCCCAAGCGGGCGTCACCTGCTATTCCTGCGGGCGCACGATCACCTTGCCGTTGGCCTTGCGTCCGACGATCAGCTTGAGCGCCTCTGGTGTCTCGGCAAGCGGATAGGCCCCATGGATGTGGGGCACGAGCTTGCCCTCTTTGCACCAATCGAGAACCTGCATCGTATTGGCGCGATGCGCCTCCGGCTCCCGGTCGGCGAAGGATGTCCAAAACACGCCAAGAACATCGCATCCCTTGAGCAGAACGAGATTGAGCGGAATACGCGGGATTTCGCCTGATGCGAATCCGATAACAAGATAGCGGCCCCTCCACCCCAGAGCACGAAGGCCCGGCTCCGCCGAGTCGCCCCCAACACAGTCATACAGAACGTCCAGGCCATGGGGCGCGGTGCGCCGCTTCAGCGTCGTTTTCAGCTCGTCCTTAGTGTAGTCGATGCCTTCATCCGCGCCATGGCGCATGGCAAGCGCGATCTTGTCATCGGATGAGGCAACGGCAATGACGCGCGCGCCCATGAGCTTAGAAATTTCGACAGCCGCCAACCCGGCGCCGCCCGCCGCCCCCAGGACCGCGACGCTCTCACCCGGTTGCAAATTCGCCCGATCCTTTAAGCCATGGATCGCCGTGCCATAAGTGATCGAAACCCCAGCCGCCACGTTGTCGTCAACGCCGTCGGGAATGGGAATGACACGCTTTGCAGTGGTCACAACCTGTTCGCGGCAGCCATTGCCTCCGATAAAGGCCATGACCCGCTGGCCCACTTCGAATTCGGCGACCCCCTCGCCGAGAGCCTCCACAACGCCGGCGATCTCCCCGCCTGGCGAAAATGGCAGTGGCGGCGTGAACTGGTATTTGTCCCGCAGAATCAGCGTATCGAAAAAGTTCAAACCGACTGCTGTGACCTTGATGAGAACCTCGCCGGCCGCAGGGTTTGGCGCGGGCTCTTCCTCAAGACCCAAGGCGTCAATCCCGCCAAACTCCCTGTACTGCATGACGCGCATTTGTTGGTTCCCGGTAACTTGTGCGAACCGTTGAGGGCCGCTTGGGCTCGGACGCTATCGTAAGCCGCATGGTTTCTGTCGCGTGACTTTTTGACCCTAGAGCCGTGTGAGAACAAGCCCGCGTTGCACGCCGAACTGATATCCGGCTTTTGTCAACTCACCCATTGTGGCAAATATGACGCGTGAAACCGCATCATCGATCCATACGCGGCTATTTTGGTATTGGCGCCGAAAGCATCTCCAAATCGATCAATCTTGGAGGTCTGCTGCGCTCCGCCAATGCCTTCGGCGCCAATTTCGCCTTCACACTGGGTGCGGACGACCGGGCCTTTGAGATGCGCTCGGACACATCGAAGGCCGACAATCATCTGCCCGTCTATCATTGGCACGACGTGGGCGAGATGCAGCTTCCCAACGCTTGCAGCTTGGTGGGCATCGAAATTCTCGACAGTGCTGCGGACTTGCCGAGTTTTCCCCATCCTTTGCGGTGTGCCTATGTGCTCGGCCCGGAACGCGGCGCCTTAAGCCCGTCTGTGATGGCGCGCTGCCAGCATCTGATTCGGATTCCGACAAATTTCTCGCTGAATGTTGCAACGGCAGGAGCCATCGTCATGTATGACCGGCTGCGCGCGCTCGGACGCTTCCCCGCGCGCCCCGTGAGCGAGGCGGCCGAGGCAGTGGAACTTGCACCCCATATCCAGGGTAAACCAAAACGGCGGCGGCGCCAGGGTTGACCTCAGCCCCCGAACTAGGGAAGACTGCACCTCATTCATGCGTTGGATCTGCTCACGACACGGGGACGGGGAGATGCGCCGAGCCGTTGTAGCGGCTTGCGTGATACTGGCATTGAGCGCAACGCCAGCCTTCACGCAAGAGGTCAAGCTTTTGCAAAAGTATAACGACTGGGCCGCCTATGTTTCGCAAGGCAGCCCAAAGGTTTGCTTTGCGGTGTCACAACCACGAAGCTCCTTGCCGAAGAACGTGCGCCGTGGACCGATCTATTTCTATGTGTCGGACTATCCTGGCGACAAAGTCTCCGGCGAGATCAGCGTCAAGATGGGCTACCCCTTTCCGCCTGGCGGCAAGGTCACGATGACAATCGGCAAAGACAAGTTCGAACTCTTCACCAAGGATGAGGGCGCCTTCGTCGAAAAGCCCGAGGACGAGGCCAAAATCCTCGAAGCCTTGAAGGTCGGAAGCTCCATGAAGGTGCAAGGCCGCTCTGCCCGTGGCACAAACACGACCGACAATTACTCCTTGAGTGGCACCTCCGGCGCGCTCGAACGGATCACCAAGGAGTGCACGGCGGAGGCTGGGTAAGGTACCCACCCCGCTTAAGCCTGACCGCGCGCCCTTGGCATTTGCGGCTCGCCTCATGATATGAGGTGCCATGACAACGACTACGCTCATCAAAGAAGTGGCGACGCCGGTCGCACCCGAACAGGTGCAGAAAGAGTCGCTCGTGGGGCTTGCCCGCGATGCGCTTGCCGACCAGCTTAGCAAGGCTGGCGTTCCGGAGCGGCAATTGCGCATGCGCGTCGGCCAGCTCTGGGGCTGGATGTATGTGCGCGGGGCGACCTCCTTCGACATCATGAGCGACATTGCGAAGGATCTGCGCGAACAACTTGAGGCGCAGTTCACTTTGTCGCGCCCCCTCATTGTGACCGAACAGGTTTCCGTGGACGGCACCCGCAAATGGCTGCTGCGCCTCGCCGACGGCAAGGACGTGGAGACGGTCTATATCCCGGAAGAAGACCGGGGCACGCTGTGCATCTCGAGCCAGGTAGGCTGCACGCTCAATTGCAGCTTTTGTCATACGGGCACGCAAGCCCTTGTGCGGAACCTCACTGCTGGCGAGATCGTGGGGCAGATCCTGCTCGCCCGGGACCGGATCGGCGATTGGCCGGGCGCAACCCCTGAGGACCCGACGGGCCTCCCGAGCGGCGAGCGCAAGATCACCAATGTGGTGCTCATGGGCATGGGCGAGCCGCTCTACAATTTTGACAATGTGCGCGATGCCTGCGCGATCGCGGCCGACGGAGAGGGCCTGTCGATCTCGAAGCGGCGCATTACGCTGTCTACCTCAGGGATTGTCCCGGAGATTCCGCGCTGGGGCGAGGAGGCGGGCACCATGCTCGCCATTTCGCTGCATGCGGTGCGCGATGGCTTGCGCGATGAGCTGGTGCCCATCAACAAGAAATGGCCGATTGCTGACTTGCTTGCAGCGTGCCGCGCCTATCCCGGCCTGTCGAATGCCAAACGCATCACGTTCGAATATGTGATGCTGAAAGGCGTCAACGACTCCATCGCTGATGCCAAGGCGCTTGTGCGTCTCCTCGCCAAGATCCCGGCGAAGATCAATCTCATCCCCTTCAACCCCTGGCCCGGCGCCCCATATGAATGCTCGGATTGGGACCAGATCGAAAGGTTCGCGGAGGTCGTGAACCGCGCGGGCTATGCAAGCCCCGTCCGCAGCCCAAGAGGCCGCGACATCATGGCCGCCTGCGGGCAGCTCAAGAGCGCGAGTCTGAAACAGCGCGCCTCGCAGCGGCAGAGCGGTGTGACCGCTTGAGCGATCTGCACGCGCTGCCCTTCGCCCAGGCGAGTGCCATCTCCAGCCGATCATTCCCCCAGAACAGTTCATCCCCAACGGTGAAGGACGGCGCACCAAAAAGGCCGCGGGTCTTGGCCTCGGCGGTTTGGGTCCGCAAAGCCGCCTTGATGTCGGGACTGCTCGCGGCAGCCATGGCTGCATCAGCATCGACGCCCAATCCATCGAGGATGGAGCGCAAGCTGGCCTCGTCTGAGATATCCCTCTGCTCGGCGTAGTTGGCGGCAAAAACGGCGCAGGTGAAGCCCGGGGTCCAGCCGTCCTTTTGGCCGACAAGCGCCAGCCGCGCTGCAGTCACGCCGTTTTGCGGAAAGCGCACGGGCGGCAGCCTCAAAGGCAGCCCATCGGCCTCACAAATCCGTTCAAGGTCGCGCCACATATAGCGCCCCTTTGCCGCAAAGATATTGAAGGGCGAGTCGGTCCAGCCGAACTCCTTGAAGATCGGTCCGAGAAGAAACGGCCGCCATTTCACCCGAACGCCCGCCGCCTCGGCCAGGGGTCCGATCCGCATGGCGTTCGGGTAGGAATAGGTACTGGCGAATTCATACCAGAATTCAACATCCATCATTCGTTGCGTCCCCACATCACCGCCCATCCCCTATAGTCCGGCGCAGAGCGTGCGTCACTACCAGGGCGAAAGATCAGGGCGTGTGGATTTTGGGTCAGCGAAGATTGGGCGAGACATTGTTAAGCAAGACATGATTGGACGTTTGATCTGGCGCGGCATTGTCATTGCCGCCGCATTCTGCATTGCGATCGGCACGGGCCTTGCCGTGCTTTTCGCCCTTGGCGCGCTGTGGGTCGGCGATGAGCTGCAAGCGGTTGCGCCACACGACCCCTTGCTCCGTCATGGCGGCGCCATGGCTGTGGGCGCTGCCCTCTTCACAGGCACTGTCTTACCGGCTCTGACAGCGCTGCCTGCTTTTGCTGTGGCCATCGCCGGGGAGCTTCTACATTTGAGATCGTGGATGTATTACGTGCTTGGGGGTGGCGCCGCGATGACGGCAATCCCGCTTCTGGCTGCCGCCTCCCTCGAAGACAATGCCGCCGCGCTTCCCGCCAGCGAGTATATGACGATCTTCGCGACGGCCGGGTTTGCGGGCGGGCTTATCTATTGGCTTCTGGCAGGGCGCGGAGCTTGACGCGCAGGCGCATTTGCTCGTGCTCCACGGCGACCAGCCAGGGCTCCGGGTGATAGTGCGTCACGGTCTTGTGCCAGGCATCGGATGCACGGCAACGACCCCGTTGCCGCCATGCGAACCCAAGTCGGTCTGCTGTGAGGGCAGCGGCGTCCCTTTTGCTCTCATCGTTCGTCTCGAGCGAAGGCATGTTGCAAGTCTTGGGCGAAGTCATCTGCGAACTCCTCAACTGTCCTATAGAGCCAACACATCTTTGCGGGCAGTGGTTCCCACTGTGGTGCGAAGATCATAAAGCCGTCATCTGGCATCGGTCCCTCGAAGGCCTATGCCGATGTTGGCAAGCTCTGACGGGTGCGCCATAAAGCCCCCGATTGGCTTGTCGAGAACCGCCCTTTGCGAATCCTCGCGGACGGCCATGACATCGTTTCTGGCTTGAATGTCTTAGGGGATCGAATTGGCGCGGCGCTGGCTGCTCGCAACTCTCGCTCTTGGCCTGGTCTTCGGGGTGGTGTTCGCCATCTATCCGGTGCTCGACCTTATGGCCGCGGCCCTCTTTTTCGATGGCGATACATCCAGATTTCCCATCTCCAGGGACGCGGGCTGGAACACCGTCCGAGACCTCGCCTATTTTGTGCCCTATCTGCTGATTGCCCCGTCCCTTTTCGTTCTCATCCGCAAACTCATTTTCCCCCGCACCAAGATGGCCATCGCCTCGTCCGTGGTGCTGTTCTTGATCGGCTCCTTCATCGCGGGCCCAGGGGTCCTGAGCAACCTCATTTTGAAGGACAATTGGGGGCGCCCACGTCCCATCCAGGTGGAGGAGTTCGGAGGCAAAGCGGACTTCGTGCCCTGGTGGCTCCCCGGTGGGGCGTGCGAGCGAAACTGCTCTTTTGTGTCCGGCGAGGGGAGCCTGGCCTTCTGGACCGTGGCGCCGGCCATGCTGGCCCCACCTCAATTCCGGCCTCTCGCCATGGGGGGCGCTGTCCTGTTCGGTGCATCCGTTGGCGGGCTCCGCATCGCATTCGGGCGGCACTTTCTGAGCGATGTCCTGTTCTCCGGCATCTTCACCATCGCCGTGGCGTTGCTCTTCTACTATCTGCTCTTGTTGCCTGCCCGGCGCAACGACGCGCGGACCGAGGCGGTCATTGAGCGGGTCGCGTTCGCAATCCACGGGTCCGTTGCCGTCGTGCTGGCAGGCATTGGGACGGGGCTAACTTACGTTGGCACCACGCTTCGCAACGCGGGCCAGGCCTTGCGGCGGCGCCCTCCACCCGACTAGCCGCACCCGTCCGCTCGCCTTACGCTCGGGTGCGCCTAAGGCCGGTTGTGGTTGCGGCGCGCCCAGCCTTTATCGGCCGCTCTGTTGGCTGCAAGCCCACTTGCACATGCGGCGCCTGCGCCTATAGTCCCGGCCAAATCCACATCGCGAAGACCGCGCGCTCCGTTCCAGGACAAAAAGAATGACCGACATCAAGAAGGTCGTACTCGCCTATTCCGGCGGCCTCGACACCTCCATCATCCTCAAATGGCTTCAGGAGACGTACGCCTGCGAGGTCGTAACCTTCACCGCCGATCTCGGTCAGGGTGAGGAGTTGGAGCCGGCGCGCAAGAAAGCCGAGATGCTCGGCATCAAGGAAATCTTCGTCGAGGACCTGCGCGAGGAATTCGTGCGCGACTATGTCTTCCCAATGTTCCGCGCCAACGCGCTCTATGAAGGCGTCTATCTGCTCGGCACCTCCATCGCGCGGCCCTTGATCGCCAAACGTCAGATCGAGATCGCCCGCGAAACCGGTGCGGACGCCGTCTGTCACGGGGCAACGGGCAAGGGGAACGATCAGGTCCGCTTCGAACTCGGCTACTACGCGCTCAATCCAGACATCAAGGTGATCGCACCCTGGCGCGAATGGGAGTTCACATCGCGCTCGGACCTCATTGCCTTCGCCGAGAAGCATCAGATTCCCGTTACCAAGGACAAGCGCGGCGAGGCGCCGTTCTCGGTCGATGCCAACCTTCTGCACTCTTCCTCCGAAGGAAAAGTGCTGGAGGACCCGGGCACCGAGCCGCCTTCTTACGTGTTTCAACGCACTGTGGCACCGGAAGATGCGCCCGATACGCCAACGATCGTCACAATCGGTTTTGAGCAGGGCGATCCCGTCTCGATCGACGGCAAGGCCCTGTCGCCCGCAAGTCTTCTGACCAAGCTCAATGAGCTCGGGCATGACAATGGGATCGGGCGGGTCGATCTGGTCGAAAATCGTTTCGTCGGCATGAAGTCGCGCGGCATCTATGAAACGCCGGGCGGTACGATCCTTCTGGCCGCACACCGCGCGATCGAGTCACTCACCCTGGACCGCGAGGCCATGCATCTCAAGGATCAGTTGATGCCGCGCTATGCGGAGCTCGTCTATTATGGGTTCTGGTTCGCACCGGAACGTGAAATGCTGCAGGCCCTGGTTGACAAGAGCCAGGACCATGTCGAGGGCGAAGTGACCCTCAAGCTCTATAAGGGCAACGTCATCGTCATCGGTCGCAAAAGCGATAAATCGCTCTATTCGAGCAAGATCGTGACGTTCGAGGACGACGAAGGTGCCTACGACCAGAAGGACGCAGAAGGCTTCATCAAGCTGAACGCACTGCGCTTGCGGACGCTCGGCAAACTGCGAGGTTAACAATTATGCCCTGGCCCGATCGCCGTCTGCTTGACCTCTTTGGCATCTCGGTCCCGATCCTCCAGGCACCGATGGCGAATTCGACCGGCATCGAGCTGGCGCTCGGCGTGGCTGAGGCGGGGGGCCTGGCCGCGCTTCCCTGCGCAATGCTGTCGCCGGAGACCATTGAGACGGACGTCGCCCTTTAGCGCGCTCAGACAAAGGCGCCCCTCAATCTCAATTTCTTCTGTTACGAGCCATCGCCTGACGACCCGGAGCGTGACAGTGCCTGGCTTGCGCGGCTCGCTCCTTATTACAACGCAGTTGGTGTAGAGCCGCCGGAATTGCCGCTCGCAAGCGGCCGTCCGCCTTTCAATGAAGCTGATTGCACCCTCGTCGAAGCACTGCAGCCAGAGGTTGTCAGCTTTCATTTCGGCTTGCCGTCCGCGCCCCTCTTTGAGCGAGTCAAGGCGGCGGGCTGCAAGGTGATCTGCTCGGCGACCTCCCTAGCCGAGGCTCGTTTTCTTGCCGCGCGGTCAGTCGATGCGATCATTGCTAAAGGTGCGGAAGCCGGTGGCCATCACGGCATGTTCTTAAGAACGGACGTCTCCACGCAGACCGGAATGTTGGCGCTTGTGCGAGGCATCAGCGCAACCGTGGAGATCCCAGTGATCGCCGCCGGCGGCATCGTCGATGGCCCCGCCATCGCGGCCTGCTTCGCGCTCGGTGCATCCGCGGTGCAGATCGGCACGGCGTATTTGCTGTGTTCCGAGGCCCTCACCCCGCTCATGCATCGCGCCGCCATCGCCGATCCGGAGCGCGAGACAGCCATCACCAATGTGCTGACGGGACGCCCGGCCCGGGCCGTCATGAACCGCTTTAGGCGTGAGCAAGGACCCATGAACGAGGCCGCGCCATCGTTCCCGCGCGCAGGCCCGGCGATCGCGTCATTGCGTAAGACGGCCGAATCCGAGGGGCGCACGGATTTCTCACCGTTCTGGTCCGGCCAGGCAGCCAAGCTACCCCCATCGATGGGCCCGCGTGAGCTCACGGAGTGGCTGGCCAAGGATGCCCTTGCCGCGCTTTCCCAGGCCTAACCAGACAAGAAACGCGGGCTCATTGGCCGCCCCTGGAGAAGACTCGGCGCAGAAGATGCTGGCCTTAAGCTATGACAGTGTGGCACAGGGTGCTGGACACTGAGCGCCCGGACACTGATGCTCGTAGACGGATGGTCCTGGCAGGATCCGCACAAGCTAGGCGCCCAATCGAGTGCGTGCGCCATTGCGGGCTCAAGGAAAACCCCTATATTGCGCCGCAATAACAGCCGCCTGGCGGCATTGCCGCATGGCGACCGAAAGACCATTCCGAACATGAAATTACGCAATATCGCTATCATCGCGCATGTTGACCACGGCAAGACAACCCTGGTCGACCGTCTCCTGCAAGGGTCCGGCGCCGTCCGCACCAATCAGCGCGTCGACGAGCGCGCCATGGACTCCAACGATCTGGAGCGCGAGCGCGGCATCACGATCCTTGCCAAGGCAACCTCGGTCAATTGGGGCGACACGCGCATCAATATCGTCGACACCCCGGGCCACGCCGATTTCGGAGGCGAGGTCGAGCGTATCCTCAACATGGTGGACGGCGCGCTCGTGCTGGTCGATGCAGCGGAAGGTCCGCTGCCCCAAACCAAGTTCGTGGTGTCGAAGGCCCTCAAAATGGGCCTCAAGCCCATCGTGGTGATCAACAAGGTCGACCGGCCTGACGCGCGGCCAGACGACGTGTTGAACGAGATTTTCGACCTGTTCGCTGCGCTCGATGCCAGCGAGGAACAACTCGATTTTCCGATTCTTTACGGCTCTGCCAAAGAGGGCTGGATGGCGGAAAGCCCTGAGGGACCGAAGGACCAGGGCATGACGCCGCTCTTCGATCTGGTCTTGCGCCATGTGGCGCCGCCTTCGGTCGAAGACGGGCCGTTCCGCCTGCTTGGCACGATCCTAGAGGCAAACCCCTATCTCGGCCGCATCGTCACGGGCCGCATCACGTCGGGAAAAATCAAACCCAACGCCATGGTGAAGGCGCTCGATCACAACGGCAATCTGGTCGAGCAGGGACGCATCTCCAAAGTCCTCGCCTTTCGGGGCCTTGAACGCGCCGCGCTTGACGAGGCCGAAGCCGGCGACATCGTCTCGTTGGCGGGCCTGCCTAACGCCACGGTCGCGCATACGATTTGCGCCCCTGAAGTCGATATGCCGCTCCCGGCCCAGCCCATTGACCCGCCGACGCTGTCCATGACGTTCCGTGTGAACGATTCGCCCTTGGCCGGCACGGAGGGCAGCAAGGTCACCGGCCGCATGATCCGCGACCGACTCTTGGCTGAGGCCGAAGGCAATGTGGCGCTGAAGGTTTCCGAGTCCGACGAGCGCGACTCCATGGTCGTGGCCGGACGCGGTGAACTCCAGCTCGGCATTCTCATTGAAACCATGCGCCGTGAGGGCTTCGAGCTTTCAGTCTCGCGGCCGAGAGTGCTGCTGCGGCGCGACGATCATGGAACGCTTCTTGAGCCCATAGAGGAAGTGGTGATCGATCTCGACGAGGAGCATGCGGGCTCCGTGGTCCAGAAACTCTCAGAGCGCAAGGCTGATCTGATCGAGATGAAGCCGTCGGGCGGTGGGCGTCAGCGCGTCGTGTTCTACGCCCCCACGCGCGGCCTCATCGGTTATCAGGGAGAGCTTCTGACAGACACGCGTGGAACGGGAATCATGAACCGGCTCTTCCACGCATACGCTCCCCATAAGGGCCCGATCCAAGGCCGGCGAAACGGGGTCTTGATCTCCACCGACCAGGGCGATGCGGTCGCCTATGCACTCTTCAACTTGGAAGACCGCGGTCCAATGATGATCGACCCGGGGACCCGCGTTTATCGCGGCATGATTGTTGGGGAGCACACACGCGGCAACGACTTGGAAGTCAACGTGCTCAAGGGCAAGAAGCTTACCAATATCCGCACCACATCGAAGGACGAAGCCGTCCGCCTGACGCCGCCAATGCGGATGGTCCTGGAAAAGGCTTTGTCCTACATCCAGGACGACGAACTCGTAGAAGTCACGCCGGACTCGATTCGCCTGCGCAAACGCCATCTCGATCCAAACGATCGGAAGAAGGCAGAGCGCCAGCGCGAGGAGAAGAACGCGGCCTAGCAATCGGGCCGCCGAACGCAAAACACCCGGTTCTACGCGGAAGAAGCGGTCTGCGTGGCCATGGCATGGCGCTTTGCACAATTTTCCTGGCTCAGTTGAGATGTTTTAGCGCTCGATCCTGGTGCTGACATCCCCGCCGCCTCTCGCATTGTCGTGACATCGCTCGTTACCACGAGCGATGTCACGCGGGCACCTCTCGCGCATCCCAAGCACAGAGGAGAACCTTTCAGATGATCGGGGCCGTTTCACTCGCTGCTGCCCTGGCTCTTGCCGCAACAAAGCACTGCCTATGCCGACGACAATGATGACGACGAAAAGCTCCCGGCCGGCGTGGTCGAAAAGGTAGAGGAAGTTCTGAGCACGCTCTGCTGCAAGGGCTATGAGGAAGTCGAGGTCGAGGACATCGGCACGATCGAGATCGAAGATGCGTCTGCTCCTGCGGCAAGATGGACATCAACCTCGACAAAGACGGCAAGATCCTCCTGATGTCGGCTGACTAGGCTAAGCTGGCGAGGCCAAATCACCGAGGCCAAATCGGTGCAGCGCCAAAGCACGCGAATGCGGAGCGCGGTCCGGCAAGCGGTCCGCCCTTCTTTTTGCCGTGGAATAACACCAAGGTCTCCTTTGCCCGACCGGCGGATCGTAGGGTAGGCTTTGCCCATGTCCGTCGACGTCGCTCATGTGAGGCCCGCACGGCCAAAGGACGCAGACGCGCTCGCGAGCGCCTACGAAGAGGCGTGGCGCGGCACCTATCAGGGCATCATCCCTCATCTCAATCTGGAACGCATGATCGCCCGCCGCGGACCGCAGTGGTGGCAGCGCGTCCTAAAAAGACGAGCCGCAGTGCTTGTGCTGGATTTTCGCGGAGAGGCCGCCGGTTATGTGACGTTCGGGCGTTGCCGTACGTCGCGCGGTCCCTACCGAGGCGAAATCTTTGAACTCTATCTCCACCCCACCTATCAGGGCCTTGGATTTGGGCCGCGACTGTTCGACGGCGCCCGTCAGAGGCTTGGAGAACTGCGCCTGAAGGGCCTTTTGGTTTGGGCTCTTGCGGACAATGAGGCGGCGTGCAGTTTCTATCTACGCCAAGGCGGCAAGCCCATCGCCGAGGGGGCTGAGGGCTTTGGCGAGACCAGCCTACGGAAGATCGCGTTTGCGTGGTCCTGACGGGGCACGGCAGGCTTAACCATTCATTAACCATACGTGGTCCGCTTGACCATGCAGGTTTGGCGCGCCTCCGTTGCCTCGGCAAGGCAGACGTCCATACCGCGGCGCCTATTGCACCGGAAAACGGCGCCATGGTCGGCGATTTCCGGCGACGTGATATTCGCTCAGACATTCAACAAGAGGGGCAAATAGGCGTTTTCGTTCAGGCGGGCTAGGCCCGGGAGCGGAAGCGGGACCCGCAAGAGGCCGATCAATCTGACGGGTGCCGGCATGTGGCGCATCTGGCCCCCCTACTATGGTCCTATATCGTGTGACAGTGCTGAGACTTGTGACCAGCTCCGCCCCGTCCTAAAACGACGCGAAGAACTTTATCGCTGCATCGTTCGATTGTGGTGCGGTGACGAGGGCATGGGGAAGCCACGGACCATGAGTGACATGAGGATCGCCGTTTTGGGTGCCGCCGGGCGCATGGGCCAAGCGCTGACCCGGGCGCTCCATGAGACCCCGGGCTGCGAAGCCGCTGGCGGCCTCGAGGCCAAAGGATCGGCTGCCGTCGGGCTGGACCTGGGCGAAGTGGCCGGCCTTGAGCCATTGGGCGTGGCCGTGACCGACGACCCCCATGCGCTGTTTGCTCATGTGGAAGGCGTGCTCGATTTCACCATGCCCAACGCCACAGTGGCGTTTGCCGCGCTCTCGGCGCAAGCCCGTATCGTCCATGTGATTGGCACCACCGGTTTCACCGAAGAGGAGTTGGCGCAGCTCGATGCTGCCGCGCGCCATGCCACCATCGTGAAAGCCGGCAATATGAGCATGGGCGTCAATCTCATGGCGGCGATGACCAAGCGGGTTGCGGAGATCCTCGGGTCTGAATTCGACATCGAAATTTTGGAAATGCATCATCGGCACAAGCGTGATGCGCCCTCAGGCACCTCTCTCATGCTGGGCGAGGCCGCTGCCAAGGGCCGTGCGGTTGCGCTCCAAGACAAGGCCGTGCGCACCCGGGACGGAGACACGGGCCCCCGAAAGGATGGCGATATCGGCTTCGCTGCCCTTCGAGGCGGCGACGTCGTTGGTGAGCATCGGGTGATTTTCGCCGGGCCCGGCGAGCGGTTCGAGCTCGCCCATATCGCCTCCGACCGGGGTATCTTTGCCCGTGGTGCCGTGCGCGGGGCCCTCTGGGCTAAAGGGCGGGCGCCTGGGCTCTATTCCATGGCCGATGTGCTCGGATTGTAACACCGTGGTGATAACTGGCGTTCAACGAATGGATAATGCGGGGCAAAAGAGCTAAGACCTTGTTTTCCACCCAGTCAAAAAGTCACCCCAAAACGGGGCGATAGTGACGCCGGCATTTATTTTTCTATGCCTATAGTCGCCAGCAGAAACAAGGGAGCCATCAAGGCTTCGCAAAGGTCAACAGATCACACGATGAAAGGGCGTCTTTTAGGGGACATGCTTAAAACGACTGACGAGAAACCGCAGGGTTCGGATAATGTTCTTGTTCTGGTCCGCCATGGCCAGAGCGAGTGGAACCGCCTGAACATGTTCACGGGCTGGAAAGATGTCGGGCTCAGCGAAGAAGGTGTTTCAGAGGCCCATCGGGCCGGCCAGCGGCTGAAAGAAGAAGGGCTGATCTTCGACAGCGGCTTCGCCTCGACCCTCAAGCGAGCCCACAACACACTCGATCTCATCCTCGGCGAACTCGGGCAGAAGAAGCTTCCCATTGTTAAAGCTGCAGCTCTGAACGAGCGCGACTACGGCGACCTTGTCGGCATCAACAAAGAAGAAGCGCGCAAACGCTTCGGCGCGGACAAGGTCCATATCTGGCAGCGTTCCTATGACGTCGCACCCCCTGGCGGCGAGTCCCTGAAAGACACCGCCGCGCGGGTCTGTCCGTTCTTCGACAGATGGATCGTGCCGGAATTGCAGGCCAGCAAGAACGTAATTGTCGTTGCCCATGGCAACTCGCTGCGCTCACTGATCATGGAACTCGACAAGTTGACGCCCGAAGAGGTCCAGGACTATTCGCTGGCCACAGCAACGCCCGTGATCTATCGCGTCAAACGAGACGGTAGCCTTGTCGAGAAACGCAGTCTCGCCGCCTAGGTTAGGCCGGCGCCGCTGAAGCCACTTGAGGCGCCCGCGCGTCTTGAAGTGCCGCTGTCAAGGCCGCGGCAAAATCTTCCCGTTCCGGATCGGTCAAGAACGCCGCAAAAACAAACCGCGTGCCATGGCTGACAAGCGCCAGCTCCGATGTGCGGCCGACACGCTCTTCGAGGTGAATGCGGACCCAATACGGATTGAAGCGCCATGACCGCTCTTTCCCATTTGGCGGCACGCGTGTCACCGTCAGCACCTTTTGCGTCAAGTCGACAGTCTCATAAATCCGAAGCGCCCGGAAATTGATCCGGAACGCCACATAAACGAGAAGCACATCAAGGCCCATGAAGCCCATGACCGGCCAGGCGCCCATGAGAAAGAACATCAGCCCAGTTCCGAACGAGATGACGCTGACAGCCAGCATGAAAATCAGAAAGCCCCGAGGCCCGAGCGAGCGATGGGGCGTCAGCACGGCGCGAAAACACGAGTCCTCAGCGTCGCTGTCTTCTGGTATGGGCGCGCGCTCTGTCATAGCCTCAAGGCTAAACCAGTTATCGAAGGTGGCAAGACGCAAGTGGCACAGCGACTGACGGGAGGGGAGACAAAAAAGCCGCCGAATAGGCGAAAAGCCTCTGGCGCGAAACGCAAGACGACGAGCGCGAAGCGGAAATCCTCATGCACCAAGCTCACCTGCGCTCAAATCGAGGAGATGTTCGCACGCTTCCGGGCCGCCGATCCGGAACCTGAGACCGAACTCAACTATCACGACACCTATACGCTGCTCGTTGCCGTCGTGCTGTCAGCTCAAGCAACTGATATCTCGGTCAACCGGGCGACGCCTGCGCTGTTCGCGGTGGCCCGCACGCCTGAGACGATGATCGCGCTCGGTGAGGCGGGCGTGAGCGAGCGGATCAAGACAATTGGTCTTTACAGAAACAAGGCCAAGAACGTCATTGCGCTCTCCAAAAAGCTCATCGCACACCATGACGGCAAAGTGCCTGAAACACGCGAGGATCTGGAGACCCTGCCGGGCGTAGGCCGAAAGACGGCGAATGTGGTGCTCAATGTCGGCTTCGGGCAGCCGACAATTGCAGTCGACACGCATATTTTTCGCGTCTCGAACCGCACAGGTCTGGCACCAGGCAAGACCCCGCTCAAGGTCGAGGAGACCTTGGAGCGGGTGATCCCGGACGAGTACAAACTCCACGCCCACCATTGGCTCATTTTGCATGGTCGGTATGTATGCAAAGCGCGCAAGCCCGAATGCTGGCGCTGCACCGTGGCCGACATCTGCGTCTTCAAGCCTAAGACAATATCGTAGGGCGATACTGGCAGAGCTAGGCCGAAGATGTCCGTAACCGTTGCTGCTGCCCCTCTGAGACGAGACGGATGCCGGACTTGGCCGCAATCCGCTTCCACATGCGCAACATGAAGCCGGTGGCAAAGAGCGGGGTGACAAGGTTCAGAATCGGAACGGAGGCAAGCGCAGCGATCACCAAGCCACCGAGCAGGACGGTGAGCCTGTTCGCACGGCGGATGCGCTTCGCCTCCGCCCCGCTCACATGGCGCATAGCTGCAAGCTCGAAATATTCCCGCCCAAGCAGATAGCCATTGCCCATATAGAACGCGATCAGATTGACCCCTGGGATCAGGAGTAAAAAGAGTGCAATCAAATTGACGATCAGCACGACGAAAAAGAACCGGACCGCGAGCCAGATTGATTGCCCGGTGGGCAGGTCGCGCCCTGGTGGATCGTTCGGAAAGTTCGCGCGTTCTACCTTCGAAGCGATGTCGTCGAGATAAAGACCAGCAATCAGCGATGTCACTGGCGGGATCAGAAAGATCGAGGCGGCAATAAGCGCAAACCCACCCAGCCATTGGATGGCGGTCTCCACTCAATCGGGCCAGGACACGAAATGGGTGAAGGACCATTGCACAGCAATGATCAGCCCGGCGAGCAGCGCCAGTGTGAAGGCGACGCATTTCACCATGACCGCGCGAAATGACGGCGAAAACAGTTCCTCTAAGGCTTGACCTGCTGCGGAGAGCATGAATTTGTCCTGGTGCGATTGGCAGGGCGACTATAGTGCGCGTTTTTCTGGGCGCCACTGCCAGCCACCAAACAAGTTTGAAGACGTCAAATCGGGGGACCCCTTCAGGATATGGCCGCAAAGACTTACGACGTGGTTGGCATCGGCAATGCCATCGTGGACATCATCGCGCGCTGCGACGACAGCTTTCTATCCAAGCAGGACCTCCATAAGGGCATGATGCGCCTGATCGATGCCGAGCAAGCCGCCGAACTCTATGAGGTCATGGGGCCTGCCACGGAGCGTTCCGGAGGATCGGTCGCCAATTCCATCGCCGGCCTTGCCTCACTCGGGGCCAATTGCGGCTTTATCGGCCGCGTCGCCGCAGACCAGTTCGGCGGTATTTTCCGCCACGACATCCGGTCGCTGGGGATCGAATATACGACGGAGCCCGCCACGGACGGCGCACCGACCGCCCGCTGCCTCGTACTGGTGACCCCTGACGGGGAGCGCACCATGAACACGTTTTTGGGGGCGAGCGTGGATTTTACCCCTGCCGACATTGACGAAGGCCTGATCGGGACAGCGAAGATTGTCTATCTGGAGGGGTATCTCTTCGACAAGGATGCCGCCAAATCCGCTTTTCGCGAGGCGGCCAAGCTCGCGAAAGACGCAGGCGCAAAGGTGGCCCTGTCCTTGTCGGATCCCTTTTGCGTTGATCGTCACCGCGAGGACTTCCGTAAGCTCGTAAAAGAAGACGCCGACATCGTCTTTGCCAACGAGAAGGAAATCACCGCGCTCTATGAGACCAACACCTTCCTTGAGGCAGCCGATGCGGCCCTGCAGGATTGTGAAATGGCCGTTCTGACCCGCTCTGAAGCAGGCTCAATGATTGTGAGCGCAGGAGAAACAACAGAAATTCCGGCAGCACCTGTCGAACAGGTGGTGGACGCCACAGGGGCCGGAGACCTTTACGCCGCTGGCTTCCTTTTCGGTCTTACGAAGGACCTGCCCCTTTCTGTGTGTGGCCGGTTGGGGAGCCTGGCGGCTGGCGAGGCCATCTCCCATATTGGCGCGCGTCCCGAAGTGAATTTGCTGGACCTCGCCAAAGCACGCGGTCTTCTCAGCTGAGGTGAGCCGGCATTCTTGCCGCGCGCACGCCGAACAGCGCCAAGCCCCGTCGGGCGCCCATCGCGGAAACGGCGCGTTTAGAGCTTTCTGAGCGAGACGCTTTCGACCGCGTGGCCTTCGCCTTTGCGCAGGATAAGGTCGGCACGCTGACGGGTGGGAAGAATGTTCTGCCGCAGATTGACGAGATTGATCGAGCGCCACAGTGATAGTGCGGTCTTGCGCGCTTCCTCCTCCGACAGCGTTGCATAGCGATGGAAATAGGCTGCCGGATCACGAAAGGCGGTTTGGCGCAGCCGAGAAAAGCGTTCCACATACCACCTCTCAACATGCGCCTCGCTCGCATCGATATAGATCGAAAAATCGAAGAAGTCGGATACGAAAGGAATGGCTTCGCCGTCCTTTGGCAGAGTGGCGGGCTGCAACACGTTGAGACCCTCCACGATGACGATGTCGGGCCGCTCGACCACGAGCGACTGGCCACGAAGGACATCGTAGACAACATGGGAATAGACTGGCGCCTCGACCCGTCTCGCCCCCGATTTCACGTCACCCAGAAAGTTGAGCAAGCGGGGCAGGTTGTAGCTTTCGGGAAATCCCTTGCGGTCCATAAGACCGCGTTCCTCGAGGGTCGCGTTGGGGAACAGGAATCCATCCGTCGGCACCAGCGCCACATTGGGGTGGCTCGGCCAGCGCGCCAAAAGCGCTTGGAGGACACGGGCCGAGGTGCTCTTCCCGGCGGCGACACTACCTGCAAGCCCGATGACGAACGGCACCTTGCCGTTGCCCTTGCGCAAGAACTCCTCGGTAATGCCATGCAGGCCTTGCGAGGCCTCCACATAGAGATTGAGAAGACGGCTGAGCGGCAGATAGACATCGACCACTTCATGCGTCGAGATGCGCTCGGTCACGCCTGAGAGATTCTCAAGGTCTGCTTCGTTCAGCGTGAGTGGCGTGTCCTCCCGCAGCCGCGCCCAGTCGCTGCGCGAATAGATTGTGTAGGGCGAAAACCCGACAGAGGGCTTGGGTTCCATGACGGAGCCGGGCGCGGCTAGTCCGACGACGCCTGGTGGCGCTTAAGACCGGATGTACCCATGCGTTCCTCAAGCACATCGCAGACTTCATCGAGACTGACGTTACGGGACTCCAGCAGCACAAGCAGGTGGTAGACGAGGTCCGCGCTCTCGGAGACGAGCGCCGCTCGATCCTGCGCGGTCGCCGCAATGGCAACCTCGACGCCTTCCTCACCGACCTTCTTTGCCGACTTGATTGGGTCGTCCAGGAGCTGGCGCGTGTAGGATTCTTCTCCGCGCGCGTCGCGGCGATCCTTGATTGTCCTGGCCAGCCTGTCCAGTGCATCTTTGCTCATGGGGTGGCTCTTACACCGTGCTGGCCCCGCTGGGAATAGGGGGCAGGGACTGTGGCTGCGGGCTCGTGCCTCAAGGATCGAGCCGCATGGGAAGACCCGCATCGGCCATGAAGCCCTTCGCCTCGCCAATCGAGTGCTCCCCGAAATGGAAGATCGAGGCGGCAAGCACGGCCGAGGCATGGCCCTCGCGGACGCCATCCACGAGATGCTGCAGGGTGCCGACACCACCCGAGGCGATCACCGGAACAGACACGGCATCGGCGATGGCGCGCGTCAGTTCGTTGTCGAAGCCCGCGCGCGTTCCATCTCGGTCCATCGATGTGAGAAGAATCTCGCCCGCGCCAAGCGAGACCACCTCCTCAGCATAGGCAACCGCATCGATCCCGGTCGGCTCGCGCCCGCCATGGGTGAAGATCTCAAAGCGCGGCGCCTTTCCATTCGTGCCAGTGCGCTTGGCATCAATGGCAACCACAATGCACTGGGATCCGAACTTCTCCGCCGCGCGACGCACAAGGGCGCGGTCGCGCACGGCAGCGGTATTGATCGACACCTTGTCGGCGCCGGCTTCAAGCAGCGCCCGCACGTCGTCCGTCGTCCGCACGCCCCCGCCTACGGTCAATGGCATGAAGCAGCGCTCCGCGGTGCGCCGGACAATGTCGAGGATCGTCCCGCGCTTCTCGTGGCTTGCAGTAATGTCGAGAAAGCAAAGCTCATCCGCGCCCGCCTCATCATAGGCTGTGGCGGCTTCGACCGGATCTCCCGCATCGCGCAGATCGACGAAATTGACGCCTTTGACGACACGGCCGTCCTTCACATCGAGGCAGGGTATGACGCGGACTTTGAGCATGGCTCAGGCTTGCCCCATCACGCCGTCGCGGCTTTTGCTCTTCGCAATCAGATCAAGGGCCTCTTTGGCAACCAGCCGCCCGTCATAGAGCGCCCGGCCTGCGATCGCCCCTTCGAGCTCGGCATAGCGTGGCTCAACGAGCCGCTTGATATCCTCAAAGGAGCCAAGCCCGCCACTGGCAATGACAGGCACCGAGACCGCATCAGCAAGTTCGGCGGTGGCATCAAGGTTGAGGCCTTCCAGAAGGCCATCGCGCACAATGTCCGTATGGATGATCGCGGCAACGCCGGCATTTTCGAATGAGCGCGCAAGATCGAGCGCCGTCATCTGTGAGATCTCCGCCCAGCCATCAATAGCCACCTTGCCATCGCGCGCATCGATACCGACGGCGATGCGGCCGGGAAACTCACGTGCCGCCTCGCGGACAAGACCCGGATCACGCACAGCCGCGGTCCCGAGGATCACCCGGTCGATCCCCTTGTGAAGCCACATGGCGATGGTCTTGAGATCGCGAATGCCGCCGCCGAGCTGAATGGGAAGCGCGATCGCCTCCAAAATCGCCTCGACAGCCGGACCGTTCACGGGCTTGCCTTCGAAGGCGCCGTTGAGATCGACCACGTGCAGCCATTCGAAGCCTTGATCCTCGAATGTCTTGGCCTGGGCGGCGGGATCTGCGTTGAACACAGTCGCCTGGTCCATCTCGCCCTGGCGCAGGCGCACGCATTGTCCGTCTTTCAAGTCGATGGCGGGGAATAGGATCATCGCGGGGCTCTGGTCACGGCTTCCATTTCAGAAAATTGGCAATCAGCGCCAGGCCGAGCTTCTGGCTCTTTTCGGGGTGGAACTGGCTGCCCGCGATGTTGTCGCGTGCGACAAAGGCGGTGACCTCGCCCCCATAGTCGGTGGTGGCGAGACGGACTTCCGGGTCCGCTGGCACGAAGTGATAGGAGTGCACAAAATAGGCGTGCAGCCCCTCCGGCCCCGTTGGGATTCCCTCGAACAGGGCGTGATTGCCTGTGAGCGTGAGCGTGTTCCAGCCCATATGCGGAATTTTGAATGATGCATCGGCGGGCTCGATGGCCCGGACCTCGCCGCCGACCCAGTCGAGCCCGGGCGTTACCCCATGCTCCAGACCACGGCTCGCCATGAGCTGAAGCCCGACGCAAATCCCAAGAAACGGGGACCCGCGATGCTCGACCGCTTCGTGCAACGCCTCGATCATACCGGGAACCGCCGCAAGGCCCGCTTTGCAATCGGCGAAGGCACCGACGCCCGGGAGCACGATGCGCTCAGCAGAGAGAACGTCATCGGGCTCGGCCGTGACTTTGATTTCGAGCGGCAAGCCCTGTTCGCTCGCCGCGCGCTCAAAGGCCTTCGCGGCAGAGTGAAGATTCCCGGACCCATAGTCGATGATGGCGGCGTGCATGGACCCTAACCTCGCGGAAACGATCCAATGACTTCATCGCGCGCGCTGCCATATGCCTGTGCGGACGCAGTCCGTTTTGCAGGGTTCGGCAGGGCGGGGGCGACAACGGAGCGGACCTGCTCTTGCCTGGGCCGCTCTTGTCGTGGAAGCCAGCGTGTGAAGAACGAGGCCTCGGCCTCTTCCCGGTCCCGGCCCCTGGCTGTTCCCGCCAAGGTGAACCCACGGCGCCTCAAGGCCCAGCCGCGTATATCGTTCGCCTCGAAAGCAAAGACCAGCGTCAGCCCAAACGAGACCCAGCCCACGACCGCCTTCATGGCCGGGTCATTTCCGAAGAGCCACGGAAGCGACGCAAAGACGGCTAGGAACACGAAGAGTTCCAACCACATCCGCTGATAAATCAACCACAAGATCGGCACGAAGAGCGCAAGCCAACTAAAGCCATCCTTGACGAAGGAGACCTTGTCGGCGCGCGCCGCGAGATCGGCGTCGCCCGGTGGCTCATAGACGGAATAAACAGTCACTTCATGTCACGCCGCTGGCGTGCCCTGGACGATGTCAAAACGACAGACGAGACCAAACCCTACTCACAGCTGCCCCTTGGTAGAGGGCACCCGTCCGCCTTGCCGCACATCTATTGCGATGGCCTGACGCAGGGCTCGGGCGAGCGCCTTATAGCAGGTCTCGGCGATGTGGTGGTTATTCTCGCCGTAGAGATTTTCCACGTGCAGCGTAATCCCGGCGTTCTGGGCAAAGGCCTGGAACCACTCACGGAACAGCTCCGTATCCATCTCGCCGATCTTCGCGCGGCTGAAATGTACTTTCCACACGAGAAATGGCCGCCCGGAGACATCGAGCGCGACGCGCGTCAACGTCTCGTCCATGGGCAGATAGCTGGACCCATAGCGGGCAATACCTTCCTTGCCGCCCAAGGCCTCGGCGAAGGCCTGACCGAGCGCGATCCCGGAATCCTCCGTCGTGTGGTGCTGGTCGATGTGGAGATCGCCCTCGGCCTTGAGTGCGATATCGATGAGCGAATGGCGCGCGAGCTGCTCCAGCATATGATCGAGAAAACCAACGCCGGTAGACACATCATAGGCGCCCCTCCCGTCGAGATTGACGGCAACGCTGATATTGGTCTCCTTGGTGCGGCGTTTGATCGACGCTGATCGATCTTCCGGCAACGCCAAGTCCCCTACTGATTTGCTTCGCTTTTGCATGTCTGCCAGCTTAGCCCAAAGGCTCTTAGCAATTCGCTTCTTTCAGCCGCACTTATACGACCCGGCATGCGGACGTACTATGGGCCACACTCAAAAAATGTAGACACTTCCAAAAAATGTAGACCCCTCGAGGATTTGCCCATGCGACGCCTGTTCCTGCTCCTCTTGATCCTGATCGCCGCCTATGTCGCCTATCCTTATTGGACCCTTTACCGGCTGGAGCGGGCGCTTCTGACCGACAGCACGGAATCCTTGGGAAAAATCGTTGATTTTCCGGCCATCCGAGTGGGCCTCAAGGGCCAAGTCGAGGGCGGAATGCTGGCGAAGACAGATGAGTTGGCCAAAAAGAGACCGGTTCTCGGAGATATCGGCCGGGCATTGACTGAGGCCTTCGGCCCTTCAATTGTCGGAGGGACCGTGGACAATCTTGTGACGCCGGAGGCGGTGCTAAAGAACCCCACCGTGGTAGAGCACCAGGAAAAAGATAAGGTTTAGAGAACTTTGTCCACTATGCGTTCTTTTCAGGACCCACCACATTCAAGATCGAACTCAAAGATCCGGACGATGCCTCCTTGCCGATCATCACGTCATTCATGACCCTGGACGGCTTTCGCTGGCGCGTGACGAAGGTCGAAATGCCGCCGCTCAAAACGCTGATCCCGAGCGGGAACTAGGCCGTGGCCTCATAAGTGCGCATGCGTCGAACTGCGGCGTGAGATATCTGCTTTAGCCCCGATGCCGGCCAGGAGGCGAGACCCCTCAAAACTCTTGGCGAGGCCGGCGGGACTCGAATGAAAATTGGCTGAGTTTGCCGATATTAGTCGCGACCATTTTCTCTGCTTCCGCGTCGCGGGCGTAGGGCGCGCTTGTTGCCAGCATTTGGTCAAGTCTGGTTTCGTCTACAGCAGCGTGGACAGATTGTGCGATACGAGAGGCGGTCTCACGCGGTCTTTCAACAATATCGTCTGTTGTGATGAAAAGCGGTCTCGGCTTAGAGAACGGGTCACTGCGCTCCGGGACGGGACGTCCAACACGCTAGAGCGGAACATGTTGGAGACACGTACTTGCTGGCGACCGCTTGACGAATGGCGGCTTAAGCCCGATATCGCCTCCTAGTATGCATGCTCCCCCTTCCTCCCCCGAGGTCTGGCACGGCACGACGATCCTCACGGTCCGGAAGGGCGGCAAGGTGGTGGTCGCGGGCGATGGCCAAGTGTCGCTCGGCCAGACCATCATCAAAGGCACGGCCAAAAAAGTGCGCCGCGTCGGCTCAGGCCAAGTGATTGCTGGCTTTGCGGGCTCGACCGCCGACGCCTTCACCCTGTTCGAACGCCTTGAGACCAAACTTGAGCGTTTTCCCGATCAGCTAAAGCGGGCTTGCGTCGAGCTTGCCAAGGATTGGCGGACCGACCGTTACTTGCGCCGCCTTGAAGCCATGATGATCGTCGCGGACCCCACCGAGAGCCTGGTGCTGACGGGGACGGGCGACGTTCTGGAGCCGGACGATGCGGTGATGGGCATTGGCTCCGGCGGTATGTATGCGCTTGCCGCGGCAAAGGCCCTGCTCGATACAGAGCGCGATGCGGAACAAATTGCCCGCGGGGCCATGGCCATTGCCGCCCAGATTTGCGTCTACACCAATGACGCCCTTACCGTCGAAACACTCGACGCCATCTCTTCGTAGATCTTTCAGTCCATAGAGAGTTCATGACCGGCTTTTCCCCCCGCGAGATCGTTTCCGAACTAGACCGCCACATTATAGGCCAGCGCGATGCCAAGCGCGCCGTCGCCATCGCGCTGCGTAATCGCTGGCGCCGGCAGCAGCTCGAAGGCGATATGCGCGAGGAGGTGCTCCCGAAGAACATCTTGATGATCGGGCCAACGGGCGTCGGCAAGACAGAGATTTCCCGCCGCCTGGCCAAGCTCGCCAGCGCGCCGTTCATCAAGATCGAGGCGACCAAATTCACTGAAGTGGGCTATGTGGGCCGTGACGTGGAGCAAATCGTCCGTGATTTAGTAGAAGCCGGCATCGGCCTTGTGCGCGATGCCAAGCGCAAAGAGGTCGAGGCCAAGGCGCAGATTAACGCCGAGGAACGCGTCATAGATGCGCTTGTGGGCGCGGGCGCCAGCAACTCGACCCGCGAATCGTTTCGGCGGAAGCTCCGCGCAAGCGAACTCGATGACAAAGAGATCGAGATTCAAGTTGCTGATGTCGCATCCATGCCAGCCTTCGATATCCCCGGCATGCCGGGGAGCCAAGTTGGCATGATCAACCTGTCCGACATGCTGGGGAAGGCCTTTGGGCAACGTACCAAGCCGCGCGCGGTTACCGTAAAAGAGTCCTTTGCCATTCTCGTCGCGGACGAATCCGACAAGCTCATCGACGATGACATGATGATCCAAGAGGCAATCGCAAACGTCGAGAACGACGGCATCGTGTTCCTGGACGAGATCGACAAAATTTGTGCGCGCTCCGACCGGGCCGGCGCCGACGTCTCGCGCGAAGGCGTGCAGCGCGACCTCCTTCCCCTCATTGAGGGTACGACGGTCGGAACAAAGCACGGGCCGGTGAAGACTGATCATATTCTCTTCATCGCATCGGGCGCGTTTCACATCGCAAAACCCTCTGACCTGTTGCCGGAGCTACAAGGGCGCCTGCCCATTCGCGTGGAACTGCGCGCGCTCACCCATGACGATTTCCGGCGGATTCTGACCGAACCCAAGGCCTGCCTCATCAATCAATATGTGGCACTCATGAGCACAGAGGGCGTGACGCTCGACTTCACCGACGATGCGATTGAGGCCATTGCCGATATCGCGGTGGAAGTGAACACCTCCGTTGAAAATATCGGTGCGCGCCGTCTCATGACGGTAATGGAGCGCATTCTCGATGAGATTTCTTTCTCGGCCGCCGACAAGCACGGCGAGACGATCACCATCGATGCTGCTTACGTGCGCGAGCATATCGGCGACCTCGCCAAGAACGCCGATCTCTCGAAGTTCATTCTTTAGGTGCAAGCGCGCTTACCGCCCCTTCCGCAGCCGCACATAGAGGGCGCCCCCGCCGCCGAGCCTTCGCGGGGCTTCCGAAAAGCTGACGATCAATGGCGCCAGGTCGCCATTGGCGAGCCAGTGCGGCACCGATTGGCGGAGCACGCCGCAGGCCTCTTCTTCATAGAAGTTTGAGGTCTCACTGCCAGAGCCCTTGCCCGTGATGACCAGCACGTGGCGATAGTCCTTACCGCGCGCCCAGTGGAGAAATTTGCGCAAAGCGCTATGGGCCTCGCGCTGGCGCATGCCATGCAGATCGAGCCGCGCTTGAACAGCTAGGTGACCCTTGTCGAGCTTACGTGCCGTTTGCCGATCGAGGCCGGCAGTCGGGGAAGGACTTTTCTTGACCGTGACCTTTGGTGTGGATTCTGGCGCAGTCTTGATCTGCGGCGCGGCGGAGACCACGTCCCCTCTTTCGGGTTGCTTCGTTTTTGACGCGGGGCCAGGCTCAGGCACGGCTGCCCCCTTGGTGAGCCGGTTCTTGGCCGTGAGCGGCGTCGCGGTCTCGGCGACCCTTGCCCAGAGATCCGCATCGTCCTCTATGGTTTTGTCCCGCTTTCCCATCTGCCGACAATAGCGCATGTGCCTTAACGGTTCGGCATCAGGAAGATGAACTGCGCACGATGACGCGTGGTCCCAGCGATCGCCCCGGCACTCTCGCCGGTGCCCCAAAAAATATCGCCGCGCACCTGTCCGCGAATTGCCGATCCGACATCTTGGGCGATCATGAGCCTTGAGAACTGCTGCGCTCCTGTCGTGACAAGATCATCAGCGACCAAATAGACGGGACACCCAAGTGGCACATAGACCGGATCGACGGCCAGACTGCGCCCCGGTGTGAGCGGAACAGACTTGGCACCGAGCGGCCCTAACCGCCCTTCGTCGCCGCCAAGCACGTGGAAGAAGATGTAGGACTTATTTTCCTGCATTAAGGCGCGTCCACGCGCGGGATCGGCGCGCAGCCATGCTTTCACCTGTTCCATATCGATAGCGTTTAGCGCGATTTCGTGTCGCTCCACGAGAAGCCTGCCAATGGATGTATACGGATGACCGTTCTTGCCGGCATAGGTGAGGCGCACGTCGCTGCCATCATCGAGATGCACCAGTCCCGACCCCTGGACCTGCATGTAAAAGAGTTCGACCCAATCCTCCAGAAAGAGGAGCTCAAGGCCGCGGCCCTCAAGGGCACCGCTCTCGATCTCCGCACGGGTGAAGTAGTCGGCGAGTTCGTCCCCGCATTGACGTTTCACGCTGACGCCCTTGTTGTGGAGCGCGCGATAGAGATCCGCAGAGAGCGGTATGAGGTCGTCGGGGAGCCCTAATACCGGAACATGAAATCTGGAATGGCGGTTTCGAGAGCCGCGCAGTTCCGGTTCGTAATAGCCAGTGACGAAGCCGGGTTCACAGGTGTCCGAGTAGACATGCGGAGTGAAGTGCGCCTCGAAGAAACGACGCACGGCAGCATCGCCGATATCCGCACCAAGAGCCAACGCCGCCTCGCGCGGCATGGCACCAAACCGGGTCTCCTCAAAGGGGTCCACATCACACGATCCCAGAAAAGCGCGAAAGGCCGCGGCAAGGTCGTCCTCGGCCCAATCTGGAAGTTGATGGAATGCCAGAGCTCGAAATGCGTTGTCCAGATCGTCCACAGCGGGTGGCACCCAGATCGCGTCACTCGAGACGAAGTCGCCAGATTAGTTGGCCGCCTCGGTGGCGACGAGCTTCCAGTTCGGGTTAGGCGAGGCGGTATCGCGGTTGAACGTCCAGATGTCTGTGACTTCGCGCACCTTCTTGGGGTCACCCTCAATCACATCGCCGCCCTCATCGCGGGTGACTGAAATCAGCTCACTCACGAACTTAACAGTGATATAGGCCTCGCTGCCCTTCAGCTCGGCCTCGATAATGTCGGCTTTGTCGATGCCGACCAAAGTGCTGTGATGGGTTTCGCCGCGCTGCTCACGCTCGGAAATTGCGCGCGTGAAGCCATCCAGGACATCCTCGCCCAAAAGCTGCTGCAGCGTTTTCTCATCGCCTTCGGCAAAGGCGGCCACGATCATCTCGTACGCACCCTTGGCCCCATCCAGAAACTGTCCGGGATCGAAGCCCGGATCCGCCTTGATGAGCGCGGTGAGCGCTTTGCTAAGCGGGCTGCCGGTGGTCGCGTAGCGCTCCAGCCGCTCTTCGATATCTTCCGCCGAGGGTCCCACATCCTGGGAGACGGGCGCCTCCGCCGTGCGGCCGCGCGGCAATGCAACCACGGTTCCCTCCGATGCCTGTTTTGCATCGGGCCGCGTATAGGGATCATAAGGGGGGCGCTCGCTGCCCGTGCGGCGACCGAGAACGCTGCGTAGCCGGATAAAGATCACGACCGCCAGAACCAAGAACAGCAATGTGTAGATATCGAAGGCTTCACTCATACCTTTGCCGCCATTCCGTCCGTGACCGCCACCCATTGGGTTGTGAGCCACGATCCATGCCTAAAGCTCTCGGATCCAATATCGTCGCGCGCCTGGAGAATTTCTAGCGGCACAAGAATGCCACGGTGCGATTTTCCTCGCCCTATCCGCAACTTTTCAGTGTCAACTTAGGGCATTCCCCACCAAGACGCCAACCCCAAAGGGCTTTTCGCGAGAATTGGACAAAGCGCCGCCGACTGCTGAATTGCGCGCCTCTTGCCTCCCGTGTTAGCCAGCAAACGCAAGTTGCGTCGACGGAGGGTGATATGGCGGAAGACAATAAAGACAACGAGACGAAAAAGCCCAATGGCGATGGACCAGTAGCCGGCACGGGCACGCAAGCTCAGCTCAACATCCTCGCCCAATATGTGAAGGATCTTTCGTTCGAGAGCCCCGGTTCGCCCCAAACCCTTCAAGGGCCCGGCGAAAACCCGCAGCTTCAGATCGGCGTCAACGTCAATGGCGGCCCTCGCGGCGACGATCTCTACGAGGTCATCGTCCATCTGGAGGCGCATGCCAAAAGCGATGCAGGCGTCATCTACAATGTCGAGTTGGACTATGGCGCGCTATTCCGCATCAAGAATGTGCCCGAGAACCTGATGCAGCCGGTCATGTTCGTCGATTGCCCGACGCTAATCTTCCCCTTTGTGCGGCGCGTGATCGCCGATGTGGTGCGCGACGGCGGTTTTCCGCCCCTGATGCTGGACCCGATCGATTTCGGCCGGCTCTATGCGCAGAATCTGTCCAAAGGCGAAGGAACAGGCCAGGGCCAACCGAACTAAGAGGCCACAGCCAACCGAACGAAGGCGCTCGTTCCAACACGAGGACTGCCACGCGGCTGAATCACTCGTAGCGGCGCCAGAGAGGTTTGTCGCCAAGCGTTGCGACGAACGCACGATGGGCCTCTTGCTCGCCTGCGCTGAGCCTTGAGGGCAGCGGGACCGCTCGTGGCACGACCGCAGTCGTGTTCCCTTGGACGTCTGAGCGCTGGGTGCCGTTAGCGGCAAGCTCGAGCCGGGCTTGCTTCCCGCCAACAAGCTCCACATAGACAGAGGCGAGCAACCGGCAGTCGAGCAGCGCACCGTGCAAGTCACGCTCGCTGAGATCGATGCCGTAGCGCCGGCAGAGCGCATCGAGGCTTGCCGGCGCACCGGGATGCCGACGCCTGGCCAAGGCCAGGGTATCGACAATTCTGTCCCATGTCAGAGGTGGCCTTGCTGCGCGCTCCAACTCGGCGTTCAAGAACCCGAAATCGAATTTCGCATTGTGAATGACCAGCATGGCGCTTTCGATAAAGTCCAAAAACCCCTCAGCCGTGTCGGCAAAAAGCGGCTTGTCGCTGAGAAATTCCGCCGAAAGTCCATGCACGGCGTAGGCCTGCTCGGGCATATGGCGCTCGGGATTGAGATAGCAGTGCCAAGTCCGCCCCGTCGGAATGGAGTTCACCAGTTCGACGCAGCCGATCTCGACGATTCGGTGACCGTCCTGCGGGTTGAGCCCCGTGGTTTCCGTATCCAGAATGATTTCGCGCAAGAGCTTAGATCTCTCCGTATTGCTAAGCGGGCGAGCGGCGCAGCCGCTCCATCACTGTCCCATCTTGGAGCCTAAGCGATTCGATCAATGCATCGAGTTGCCCATGGAGGTTTTCCAGAGTTGATCCGCTCTCCAGAACATGGTCGGCCCTACCGCGCCGCGCGGCATCAGACAGTTGCCGGGCGCGCAACGCCTCAAACTTCTGGGCCGACATGGCGGGCCGCGCCAGCACGCGCGTCTCCTGCACGGTCTCCGGCGCGCTCACCGTCACTGTGACATCCACGCGCTTTTCTGCCCCTGTCTCGAACAGAAGCGGAATTTCAAGCACGGCCAGCGGTTCGCCCTCCGCCTCCTGCCTGCAGAGAAAGTCGATCTCGGCCTCGACCACGAGAGGGTGGACGATGGCCTCAAGGGCCTTCAGGCTTTCTGGCCGCCCCGCCACGTCCCGGGCGAGAAGGGTGCGGTCGACGTGGCCATCGCGCGTCGTGCCTGGAAATGCCTGCTCGATCGCGGGCACAGCCGCGCGTTCATAGAGCTGGTGCACATAAGCGTCCGCATCGAACACAGGCACGCCGTGATGTCTGAAACGTGCGGCCGCAGAGCTCTTGCCCATGCCTATTCCGCCGGTGAGTCCAACGACAAGCATCATCCGGCTCCCAGCGTCGCGACCATACGGGCCCGCAACTCTGGCGTGACCTCCGGGCGTACGTCGAACCACCGCTCGAAACCCGGGACCGCCTGGTGAAGCAACATGCCGAGCCCATCGACCGCCACTAGGCCCCGCTGCCGGGCCGCGGCAAGCAACGGCGTCTCCAGCGGAACATAGACAATGTCCGTGACCACCGCGGTCTTTGGAAGCGCAGCCACGGTGATCTCGAGAGGCGGCTGCCCAACCATACCAAGGCTCGTTGTGTTGACGAGAATATTGCAGGCGGACAAGGCGGCGTCCTTGGTGTCCCAAGCGATCGCCTCAATGCGTGGGCCAAATTCACGGGCCAAATCCTCTGCCTTCGCAAGCGTCCGGTTCGCAAGAAGAATGCGGCGCACACCAGCCTCGATCAAGCCATGCAGAATGGCTCGCGCGGCACCGCCGGCGCCGAGAACCATCGCGACATCGCAGCCCTCTTTCCAGCCGGGCGCTTCAGTGTCGAGATTTTTCATGAAGCCGTAAGCATCCGTGTTGCTCGCATGAAGCACGTTGTCCTCATCGAGCCAAATCGTGTTGGCTGCACCGATCGCACGTGCAGCCGCATCTGCCGTGTGGGCCACTCGCAAGGCAGCCTCTTTGTGTGGCAGCGTGACATTGGCGCCTGCATAGCCATGCGCAGCGAGCTTACCTAGAAACTCACCCACATCCGAAGGCTTCACCGCCTCTTTCTCGTAGGCGCCATCGAGACCGTATTTCTCAAGCCAGTAGCGGTGGATCACAGGCGAGCGCGAATGCTCCACTGGCCAGCCAATCACACAGGCACGCGGGGCGATGCTCATCATATCCTCATGCCTCGATCGCCCCTTCGCGGCGGAGCGCATCGAGCAGGGGCAGGAGCGGCAGGCCGAGGATCGAGAAGAAGTCTCCGTCGATCTTCTCGAAGAGCTGAATGCCGAGCGCCTCGATTTGATAAGCGCCGACCGAGCCAAGCACGGCCTCGCCGCTTGTTGCGAGATAGCGCCCGATGAATTCAGGCGAAAGCCGCCTCATCGTGAGTGTGACCACATCCGTCTCGGCCCAAACGGTGACGGCATTTTTGGCAAGCGCAACAGAGGTGTGAAGCTGATGGGTCTTCCCGCTGAGATCGAGGAGCTGCGTGCGCGCCTCCTCCATCGATCGAGGTTTGCCGAAAATCCGCCCATCCATAGACAAGACCTGATCCCCGCCAACAACGATGGCCTCACGCGCGAGGTGGCTGATGGCTTCCGCCTTTGCTCGGGCGAGAACCTCGGCCACGTCGCTGGGATCGAGCGCATTTTCATCGCCCATTGCCGCACACATAGCCGCCTCATCCAGATCGGGCGCCAGAGCCCTGAATTCCAGCCCCGCCCTTTCAAGAATCCTTGCCCGCGTCTTACTGCTGGAGCCAAGAATCAAGGGCGAGCGACCTTGTTGCAAAAAGCTGGTCATGCTTCGAGTGCCGGTGCGTCGCGGTCCCCGTGGAGACGGATGATCGCCGCGGCCGTCTCTTCGATCGACCGGCGGGTCACATCGATGATTGGCCAGCCATGGCGCGCGCAAAGCCGACGGGTCTGTGCGATCTCCGACGCGATCGCATCGCGGTCCACATAGTCTTCCAAATGGCCGTGCGCCTGTTCGATGACGCGATTATGGCGCACCTGAGAGATGCGCTCCGGGCTCGCAACCAGCGCCACCACAAAGGCCGCGGTCTTCTGCTCAAGCTGCGGCGGCAATGGTACGTCCGGAACCAAAGGCACGTTGGCGGTCTTAAACCCGCGATTTGCAAGGTAGATGCTCGTCGGAGTCTTCGACGTCCGGCTGATGCCGAGCAGAATGATGTCCGCATCGTCCAGCCGGTCCGGCAAATGACCGTCATCGTGCATCATGGTGAAATTCAGCGCCTCGATCCGGCGGAAATACTCGGCATCGAGCTGATGCTGTCCACCAACCATGGGCGTAGAGGTCATACCAAGATAGGACTCGAAGACCTTCAGGACGTTCATCAACGGGGCAACATAGGGCACGTTGAATTTCTTACAGGTCCGCTCCAGCTCCTCGGCAAGCTCCCGGTTGAAGAGCGTGTAGAGCACAATGCCCGGCGCCGCCTCCACATCCTTCAGGACCCTCTCGAGTTCGCGCCGGCTTCGCACAAGCGGGTGCAAATGTTCGATGGCGCGCACTTGCGCGTATTGCACACCCACGGCCCGGGCCATCGTGACAAGCGTCTCGCCGGTCGCGTCCGAGATCATGTGCAGGTTAAAGGTTCGTTGTGGGATATCCATGGTATGCCCTTTGGATAACTGGGGCGAGGAACGGGAGCAACACCGACATCGAGCGGAATTGTCCCCGCTGACACGAAGTTACCCGCCAACTTCTTCACAGATTCGCCTATGTCCAAAACATGACGAACTTTATCAGTTAGGGTGACAAGAGGCTTTTTCCTCCCCAGGTCCGAAAGCAGATGCCCACAAGAAACCAAATCCTTCTCAAGGACTGCTGCGGAGGAAAAAACGGAATGAGTGCGGTGTATTGCCCAGCCTATCAAGCGGACATAATCACACGAGGGCCTACTTTTCGCAGAACCGTCACATGCGCACTTGGCGAACTTGTTGATGAGGTGGTGAAGAATATGAATGTCCGCTATTCACGGGACAATAAAAATAACAGAAAGCTTCTTAAAGACTCTTCTTATTAGTTTTAGAGAGGCGTATGTCCGATCCACACGCACCATTGCTCTCCGCTCTCAAGGGCGAACGATGCACACCGCCCCCTCTTTGGCTCATGCGCCAGGCAGGCCGGTATCTGCCCGAATACAGAGAGGTTCGAAGCACGGTCTCGTCCTTTCTGGAACTCTGCCTGACACCTCGTCTTGCGGCGGAAGTCACGCTTCAGCCCCTAAGGCGTTTTGCCTTCGATGCATCCATCGTCTTTTCGGACATTTTGATCGTCCCCTACGCGCTTGGGCAGCAAGTGACCTTTGTGGCAGGAGAGGGTCCGAAACTTGAGCCGGTGCGGGATGCAGGGGCGCTCGCCCGGCTCAATCGCATAGTGGCCCTTGGCCGGCTGTCGCCGGTCTATGAGACGGTGGAACGCGTGGTGTCGGAACTCCCTGCCTCGGTTCCCTTGTTCGGCTTCTGTGGGGCGCCCTGGACTGTTGCGACCTATATGGTCGAGGGGGCGGGGAGTAAGGATCAGGCGGCAGCCCGTTCACTTGCCTATCGCGAGCCCGACACCTTCCAGGCGCTGATCGACATGCTGGTGGAGACATCCACGGCCTATCTCCTTGGGCAGCTCGAGGCTGGATGCCGTGCGCTCCAGATTTTCGACAGCTGGTCGGGGAGCCTGCCTGAGGATGCCTTCTCACGCTGGTGCATCGCGCCAACCAAGGCCATTGTGGATCAGGTCAAAGCAGAAGCCCCGGAAATTCCAATTATCGGCTTTCCCCGTGGGGCTGGGCCCTCTGCTATTCGATACGCGCGAGAGACGGGCATCGATGGGATTGGTTGCGATACGAGCTTGCCACTCGATTGGATCCGCGAGGAGTTGCAAAGCCATCTTCCGGTCCAGGGCAATTTGGATCCCGTGCTTCTGGCCGCTGGTGGGCCACCTTTAGAAGCGAGGGTTCGGCTGATTTTGGCTGAGCTTGGCCAAGGACCGTTCATCTTCAATCTGGGCCATGGCATTTTGCCTGAAACGCCAATAGAAAATGTCGCGCATCTCGTTCGCCTAGTGAAGGGCGACAGATGATGCTAAAATAATAAAAAATATATGTTTATTCTGTACATCAAGGCCTTCCATATCATCTCTGTGATTGCCTGGATGGCGGGCGTTCTCTATCTGCCGCGTCTTTTCGTCTATCACACCGAGAGCAAGGTGGGCTCGACCCAGTCCGAGACATTGAAAGTCATGGAACGGCGTCTCTTACGCGCGATCATCACCCCTGCGATGATTGCCACATGGTTTTTTGGGCTCATTTTGGCGTTCACCTTAGTAAATTGGGCCGATTCGGGCTGGTTTCACGTTAAGCTTGTGCTGGTGGTAATTCTGTCTGGCTTCACGGGATTCCTGTCCAGATGGACGAGAGAATTCGCCCAAGATCGCAATTCGCACACCCAGCGCTTCTACCGGATAGCCAATGAAGTCCCCACGCTTCTGATGATCGCGATCGTCATCTTGGCGGTGGTGAAACCCTTCTAGGGTGCGGCTTACTGGCCCTATGGTCCGGAAGGAGGCCCGAAGGCGCGGCATATGCATCTTGCTATTCCCGCATGGCAAACTGTCTGCTATAAGGCGACTCGCACTCAGTCTTAGACGTAAGTCTCAAGTCCAGCTTTTGCCTCGGACTGAAGCAGGCGGTGCCTTGCCGCCTTCCCACCAGAGTACATCCCTTCCCCAGTTCTCACACCGCGCGCTTCATACGTGCGGGAACACAATCATCAACAATTTTACATTTGGAGTAAGCAGCGCATGGAAGAAATGAAGCTGCAAGATTTGAAGACCAAGTCGCCAGTTGAGCTTTTGAGCTTTGCCGAGGAGGTCAAGGTCGAGAACGCGAACGCTATGCGGAAGCAGGAGCTTATGTTCGCGATCCTGAAACAGCTTGCCGCCCGCGAGGTGGATATCACCGGCCTGGGCGTGGTCGAGGCTTTGCAGGATGGATTTGGCTTTCTGAGATCGCCCGATTCGAATTATCTCGCAGGGCCCGACGACATCTACGTCTCGCCCTCGCAGATACGGCGATTTGGTTTGCGCACCGGCGACACGGTCGAAGGCCAGATCAGAAGCCCGAAAGAGGGAGAACGTTATTTCGCGCTTCTCAAAGTCAACACGATCAATTTCGAAGAGCCCGAGAAGCAGCGCCACAAGATCCACTTCGACAATCTGACGCCGCTCTATCCGGACGAGCGGCTTGAGATGGAGACCGAGGACCCGACCCGGAAAGACAATACCGGCCGCATCATCGACATCGTCTCGCCCATCGGCAAAGGCCAGCGTGGCCTCATCGTGGCGCAGCCACGCACCGGTAAGACGGTGATTCTTCAGAACATCGCCCATGCCATCACCGCCAACCATCCGGAGTGCTATTTGATCGTGCTCCTGATCGACGAGCGGCCCGAGGAAGTCACCGACATGCAGCGCTCGGTGAACGGAGAGGTGGTGTCGTCCACATTCGATGAGCCTGCGTCGCGCCATGTTCAGGTCGCCGAGATGGTCATCGAAAAAGCCAAACGTCTCGTCGAGCATGGCCGCGACGTGGTCATTTTGCTCGATTCCATCACGCGTCTTGGCCGCGCTTACAACACCGTCGTGCCGTCGTCCGGCAAGGTGCTGACCGGCGGTGTGGATGCGAATGCCCTCCAACGCCCGAAGCGCTTCTTCGGCGCGGCCCGTAACATCGAGGAAGGCGGCTCGCTCACGATCATCGCGACGGCCCTGATCGATACGGGCAGCCGCATGGACGAAGTGATCTTCGAGGAGTTCAAGGGCACCGGTAACTCCGAAGTCGTGCTCGACCGGAAAGTCGCCGATAAGCGCATCTTCCCGGCCATCGACATCGCTCGGTCCGGAACCCGGAAAGAAGAGCTGCTGGTGGACAAGGATCAGCTCAAGAAGATGTATGTGCTCCGCCGCATCCTGAACCCCATGGGCACCATGGATGCGATCGAGTTCCTGGTCGACAAGCTGAAGCAGACCAAGAACAACGACGAGTTCTTCGATTCCATGAACACGTAAGGGGTGGGTGGCATCCTCTCCCGATCGGCAAATCGGGAGGGATGAAGATGCCCTTCCGAGCTAGATTGGGCTTCTAGGCCACGGCGACCTGCCGCGCCGCTTTGATGGTCTGGGCGAGCTTGCCCGGGTCTGTGACGGGCAGCGAGCATTGCGGCCCGACGCACACATAGGCGCTCACTTTGCCGTCAATCGCGGTCTTGCCAGCGGCTGGCGATGAGGTGGGCAGGCTCTCGCCTTCCCCGATCTCGCGCACCACGGCATTGGCCAAGGAGACATCCGCCAGTGCGGCCCGCATGGCTGAGGCGTCACCTCCCTTCGGTACCATGAGCAGGATGAGCGCTGGGGCTAGGCAGTCGAGCGCGGCGCTCAAAAATCCCGCATGGCCGACAGGGTTTGCGGTGATACTCGCGCCAAAGGCAGCAACAATCGCCTCAGCACGATCCGTATACGCAGTATTTCCTGTCAGAGAGGTCAGCGCCAAGAGGTTCGAGACCATCATGGCGTTAGCGTTCGGCGTGGCGTCATCCAAGCCGCTGAAGGGCCGCACAATGAGGTCATCCGTATCGTCGGCAGCGAGATGATAGCCGCTAAGCTCGTCGCTCCAATAATGGGTGTCCAAATGCTTCGCCCAGGCGATCGCCTGCTCCACATAGTCTTGCTTGCCTGTGGCGCCGGCGAGCCTCAACGCCGCGAAGACCATATTGGCATAGTCGCTGGCCGTGGCCGGGGCCTTGGCCACGCCACCCCGATAGGCATGGCGCAAGCGTCCATCCATAGTCATCCGAGTACAGACGAATGCGAAGGCGGCTTGGGCGGCCTCCAGCCAGGCCGGTTCGTCGAACGCGGTTGCGGCGTTGGCGAGGCCCGCGATCATCAGGCCGTTCCAGTCGGTGAGGACCTTGTCGTCGAAACCAGGACGTATACGGAGGGAGCGGCGGGCGAGGAGTTTTGCGCGCATCAAGATGAGTCGTGCTTCCGTCTCTCGATCACGTAATTCGACAGCATACAGACGATTGGGAATGTTCTTGCCCTCGAAACTTCCCTCTTCCGTAATGTCGTAGATTTCAGCGAAGAGCCTGGCGTCGTCCTTGCCCAAGACCTCGACGATCTCCGAAAGGCTCCAGACATAGAACTTGCCTTCTTCGCCTTCGGAGTCTGCGTCATAAGATGCGGCGAAGCCCCCGCCGTCCGTGACCATGTCGCTCAAGAGCCAGGAGATCGTCTCCTCAATGCGCATGGCAAAGAGCGGGTTCTTGTCTTCACGCCAAGCCTCGGTCATGAGGTCGACCAGAAGCGCATTGTCGTAGAGCATCTTTTCGAAATGCGGCACGAGCCAGCGTTCATCCACGCTGTAGCGGGCAAAACCCCCGCCGATATGGTCGTAGATGCCACCTTGGCAGATTTGGGTGAGCGTGAGCGCGACGGCTTCTTTGAGGCTGGCTGTGCCATATCGGAGGCCTGCCTGCCACAGGAAGGAGAAGAATTGGGGCTGCGGAAATTTCGGCGCCGCGCGCATGCCCCCGGTTGTGGGGTCCACCGCTTGGAGGAATCGCCGCGACCAATCATTGAGCGTTGCATCGGTGAGCGGAACCGCCTCGCCTGTGCCTTGGGCAGGTGCAAGCCGATCTCGAAGCGCGTTCGCATTGGTGCGGATTTTGTCGGGTTCTGCGTGGAAGGTCTGGGAGACAGCCTTGAGCACACTGACGAAAGAGGGCCGTCCATAACGCTGCTCTTTTGGAAAATATGTCCCGCCCCAGAACGGCTCCCCGTCCGGCGTTAGGAACATGGTCAGCGGCCAGCCGCCCTGTTCCCCGATCAGGTGGAGTGCGCTCATATAGATGGTATCCACATCGGGCCGTTCCTCGCGGTCGACCTTGATGTTGACGAAGAGGTCGTTCATCACCTTGGCTGTGACAGGGTCCTCGAAACTCTCATGGGCCATGACATGGCACCAGTGGCAGGCGGCATAGCCGACGGAAAGCAAGACGGGTTTGCCCGTCCGCTTGGCCTCAGCGAATGGCTCAGGGCCCCAGGCACGCCAGTGAACGGGATTGTCCTTATGCTGACGAAGATACGGGCTGGTTTCGTGACTGAGTTGGTTCTTGTTGTCTTGTGTCATCCGAGCCTTCCGATTGTGCCGCCGTCCCCTAGGATAACCCATGAGCAGTAGGCCGAATGATGATCCGGCTTGTCATGGTGTCATGCCCCGGGGGGGTGGCGATACCATCGTCGCTTTGGCCTCAGGCGCGGGTGTGTCCGCCGTCGCGGTCATTCGCATTTCTGGGCCGCTTACCCGCGCGGTATTGGAGAACCTCACAGGAAGCCTTCCTGTTCCACGTGAAGCCGGCTTGCGGCGTATTGGTGGGATAGATCGGGGGCTCGTGCTCTGGTTTCCAGCGCCTGCGAGTTTCACGGGCGAGGATATGGCCGAGCTTCAGGTCCACGGTGGCCGGGCGGTGGTACGAGGTGTCGTGGACGCGGTGCTCGCCTGCGAAGGTACGCGGCTTGCCGAGCCGGGCGAGTTTGCCCGCCGCGCCTTCGAGAACGGCAAGCTCGACCTCACGGAAGTCGAGGGTCTTGCGGATCTGATCAGCGCGGATACCGAGATGCAGCGCCGGCAGGCCCTTGCACAGGCGGATGGCGGTTTGCGGCGTCTCTACGAGGGCTGGCGCGCGGAACTCTTGAAAGCCCAGAGCTTGATGGAGGCTGGGCTCGACTTCACTGATGAGGCCGACGTGGCCGAGAACGCTTCCAGTATGGCAATAACGGCCGCCCTGCCGCTCTTGGATGCGATGGAGAGGCATCTTGCGGATCGCAGTGGCAAGCTCTTGCGCGATGGCTTCCGCGTCGTGATTGCCGGACCGCCAAATGCTGGCAAATCCTCGCTCCTGAATGCGCTGGCGAAACGCGATGTGGCCATTGTCTCGGAAGTGGCCGGAACCACGCGAGACGTGATTGAGGTTCATCTCGATCTCGGCGGCGTTGCTGTCATTCTCGCTGACACTGCGGGGATACGGGAGGCCAAGGGGGTCATCGAAAGCGAGGGCATCGCGCGCGCGGTCTCCCGCGCCGAGGACGCAGATCTTGTTTTGTGGGTGGTCGATGGCGCCTGCCCCGTTTTCGATCTGCCTCACTCGTTGCGCGCCAAGTCCATGGCATTCGCGCTGAACAAGGCCGATCTCAAGCCGGTCCTTCCCCCGGGCATGGATGAGATACCTGTTGTGGCGGTGTCCGCAAAGACGGGCGAAGGGATCGAGGCGCTAGAGGCCAATTTGGAGGCCGCCGCCACCAAGGGGCTCGGCACAACGTCCCAATCGCCCATCACGCGAACGCGGCACCGGGTCGAACTTGTCTCAACCCGGGACGCTTTGAAACGTTTTGTTAACCATGATCTCGATCCCGAGCTGGCCGCAGAGGAGCTGCGCATTGCCGCCCATCATTTGGGGCGGCTGACGGGCCGGATTGATGTGGAGGAGGTTCTTGGGGCGATCTTCTTGGAGTTCTGCATCGGGAAATAGAGCCGGTGTATGGGCGCAAATTGATTCACGTGAAACACTGACCCGCATACGCCTTTGACGCCTGCGGTCGGAGCGATTACTTAGCGCTCATGACTGCGGCGATGAACAACACAACCTATGACGTCATCGTCATTGGTGGCGGGCATGCGGGCTGCGAAGCCGCGGCAGGGGCTGCCCGCATGGGCGGGCGCGTAGCGCTGATCACCCACAAAGCGGCATCCATCGGCGAGATGTCCTGCAACCCGGCCATAGGTGGGCTCGGCAAAGGCCATCTCGTGCGAGAGATCGATGCGCTGGATGGTTTGATGGGCCGTGTGGCCGACGCAGCAGGGATCCAGTTTCGCGTCCTGAACAAGAGCAAGGGCCCCGCGGTGCAAGGACCCCGGGCGCAAGCGGACCGCAGGCTCTATCGCGGTTCCATGCAGGCCGCGATTGGGGAAACTGAGAACCTTCAAGTGATCGAGGCCGGGGTCGAAGACCTGGTTGTCGAGAACGGATGCGTGGCAGGCGTCCTCACCTCTGATGCACGCCTGTTTGGCGCCGGTGCGGTCGTGCTGACAACGGGGACGTTTCTGCGCGGTTTGATCCACATTGGCGATACGAGAATCCCTGCCGGGCGCATCGGCGAGGCGCCGGCGCTTGGCCTCTCCGATCGCCTTTACGGGCTCGGGCTGCGCATGGGCCGCTTGAAGACCGGGACGCCGCCGCGGCTCAATGGAAAGACGATTGCCTGGGAGCACCTTCGGGAGCAGCCGGGCGATGTGCCCCCTGTGCCCTTCTCGTTCCTGACGGAGCGCATTACGACGCAGCAGATCTCCTGTCACATCACCCAGACCACTGAAGAGACTCACAAAATCATCGAGGCGAACCTCGCTCGTGCACCAATCTATTCCGGCGCTATCGACAGCGTGGGCCCGCGCTATTGCCCCTCCATCGAGGACAAGGTCGTTCGCTTCCAGGACCGGGACTCGCACCAGATCTTTTTGGAGCCGGAGGGCCTCGACGACGACACGGTCTACCCCAACGGGATTTCAACGTCCCTGCCCGAGGATGTTCAGCACGCATTCCTGAAAACGATTCCGGGGCTCGAAGCCGTTGAGGTGATCCGTCCCGGCTATGCCATTGAGTACGATTATGTGGACCCGCGCGAGCTCCATGCGAGCCTGGAGACAAAGGCCGTGCAGGGGCTGTTTCTCGCTGGCCAGATCAACGGAACGACAGGCTATGAGGAGGCGGCGGGCCAGGGCATTGTCGCAGGTCTCAGCGCGGCATACCGCGCATCGGGTTCGCAGGACCGGTTCGCACCAACGCGCGCCGATAGCTATCTCGGGGTGATGATCGATGATCTCGTGACGCGCGGCGTGAGCGAGCCTTATCGCATGTTCACCTCGCGGGCCGAGTACCGGCTCATGCTGCGCGCTGACAACGCGGACCAGCGCTTGACGCCCCTTGGCATTGCGGCTGGCTGCGTCGGTGCCCCGCGGCGTAGAGCCTTTGAGGCCAAGGCCAAGAGGCTAGCCGAGGGCGAGGCGCTTTTGCGCGGCTTGTCTCTCACGCCGGATGAGGCCGAGAAGGTAGGCTTGCGCATCAATCGTGATGGCCGCAAACGAAGTGCCATCGATCTCCTAAGCTACAAGGAGATCGACATTGGGTGCCTTGGGCAGGTCTGGCCCGAGATCAACATGCTCGACGAGACGACGGCCGGGCAGCTCGCTATCGATGCGCGCTATGCGGTCTACATCGCGCGCCAGAAAATGGACGTCGATGCATTCCGGAAAGATGAGGCGATCCCAATTCCATCCGACTTCGCCTTTGACGCGCTGCCAGGGCTCTCGAACGAGCTTCGCCAGAAGCTGAACAGGCAGAAACCCGCGAACCTTGGGCAGGCGGCGCGGCTTGATGGCATGACGCCGGCAGCCTTGATGCTTGTTCTGGCGCATGTGAAAAAGGGCGCAGCGGCGAAAAGCGCATGAGTGCGCGGCCTAAGGGGTTCAGCCTCATCGATAGTGCGGAGTCGTTCGCGCAAGCCTTTAACGTTTCACATGAAACAATCCACAGCCTGACGCGCTACGCGGACCTTCTGAGCCATTGGCAGAAGACCACCAATCTCGTCGCTCCTTCGACGCTGCCAAATATCTGGTCACGCCACTTCGCAGACTCCGCACAGCTCTCCGCCCTTGCGTCAAACGGGCGACTCTGGCTCGATCTAGGATCGGGCGGCGGCTTTCCCGGCCTGATCGTCGCTCTCCTCCGTAAGGCCGACTCGGATTTTCGGATGCATCTCGTGGAATCCAACCAAAAGAAATGCGCCTTTCTCGGCCAGGTTGTTCGCGCGACCGAGGCCCCTGTGGACATCCATGCGATACGTATTGAACAGTTGGCGGAAAAAGCTCAAAGCCTAAGACCAGACGTGATCAGTGCCCGCGCCCTTGCGCCGTTGCCGCGTCTATTGGAACTCGCAGAGCCATTTTTGCGGGATCAAACCAAGGGGCTTTTCCTGAAAGGTCGCGAGACAGAGGCGGAGATCCGGACCGCGCAAGAGCGGTGGTCCTTCGACGTCAAGCTCCATCCAAGCCTGACAGCGGACGACGCGCAGACCCTCGAAGTCTCAAACCTGCGCCGGAGGCCGTCATGAGCCGCAGCACCATGCGCATCTTGGCGCTCGCAAACCAAAAGGGTGGCGTCGGCAAGACCACCACGGCGATCAATCTTGGAACCGCCCTAGCCGCCGTTGGCGAGCACGTGCTGATCGTCGATCTCGATCCGCAAGGCAATGCCTCAACAGGGCTTGGGATCGAGCAGCGCGACCGTTCGACCTTTGATGTTCTGACCGGCGATACATCGATCGTGGATGCAAAAGTCCCGACCCATGTGCCGCGGCTGTCGATCGTGCCGGCAACGATCGACCTGATGTCGTTCGAGAGCGAAGTCGGGGACAGCGGAAGTAAACATTACCGTTTGCGCGACTGCTTCGCCGAATTGGCGGCCAGTGAGACCGGCGATACGAAGACGACATATGTTCTTATCGACTGCCCGCCTTCGCTCAACCTTCTGACGCTGAATGCGCTTGCCGCTGCCGATGCTGTTCTGGTACCGCTCCAATGCGAGTTCTTTGCGCTCGAGGGCCTTGCCCAGCTCTTGAGCACGGTGGAGGAAATTCGCGGACGTCTGAACCCCAAGCTTCGGATTCATGGCGTTGTGCTGACGATGTACGACCAGCGCACCAGCCTTTCCGATCAGGTGGTGGACGATGTGCGCGCAGTCCTTGGCGATAAGGTCTACACGACCGTTATTCCGCGCAATGTGCGGGTCGCCGAGTCGCCCTCGCACGGTAAGCCCGTTCTGCTGTACGACTATAAATGCACAGGGAGCCAAGCCTATATCAGTCTCGCCTCGGAAGTGATCGAGCGTGAACGCCGCATGCGGGCGGCATGATGCTGGTAAGGCACGCGACCATCTCGAAGCGGAGATAACCATGGCAGTTAGCACACAGAAGAAACGATTGGGCCGGAGCCTCGCCTCATTGATTGGCGAGGGCGGTGAGGGACTTGGATTGGCGCCTGACGATCAAAGAGCCGTGCCGTTATCTGCCTTGAAGGCGAGCCGCTACAATCCCCGCCGTGACTTCTCCGAGACGCAGCTCGACGAACTCGCATCCTCAATCCGCGAGCGCGGGCTGGTTCAGCCGCTGGTGGTACGCCCGATCGGCAACGACACTTACGAGATCGTCGCTGGTGAGCGGCGCTGGCGAGCAGCCCAGCGGGCGAAGCTGCATGAGGTGCCCGTCGTCATTCGAGCGCTCACCGATCAAGAAGCCGTCGAAATCGCGATCATCGAAAATGTCCAGCGCGAGGACCTCAACGCGATCGAGGAGGGCGAGGGCTATCACGCGCTCATGGATGGGCATGCCTACACGCAAGAAGACCTCTCCAAAGTGATTGGTAAGAGCCGCAGCCATCTGGCGAATACGTTGCGTCTGCTGAAACTGCCGCGGCTCGTCCAAGATTTGGTGCGGAACGGTGAGCTCAGCGCAGGCCACGCACGCGCATTGATCGGCCGTGCAGACGCAGCCAAAATCGCGGCCCGTATCGTTAAGGAAGGGTTAACAGTCCGCCAAGTCGAGGCGCTCACGCAAGATCGGGGCACCAAAACGAAGGGGACGGTCAAGGCCGGGAAGGACGCCGATACACGTGCGGCGGAATCGGAGTTGCACGATGCCCTCGGTCTTCGCGTTGAAATCAAGACAGGGCGTGGTGAGCGCGGCGAACTTCGCATTCGCTATACGAACTACGATCAACTCGAAGACGTCCGTATGCGGTTGATGCGGCGCCCGAGAAGCTGACGAAAGGCCGACCGCAGGGCTTTCGAGCCCCGGACGCCGTGCTAGGCAGGGGCCGCGCTGAGGAACTCTTCTGCTTTGAACAGCGATTTGAACGGCACGCCAGCCTCTGCGTAGAGCGCTGCGGCCCCTTCACCGCGATCGAGGATGGAAATTACCAGCGTAACCTGAGCCCCGGCGTTCTGGACGACCCTGACCGCATCCATTGCCGATCCGCCAGTTGTCGTCACGTCCTCCACTATCACCACCGACTTGCCGGCGATATCGTTGCCGTCGACACGCTGTTGCGTGCCGTGGTCTTTGACGGCCTTGCGCACGAAAAAGCCTGGCAGATACCGACCATGGGCTGGGCTCTTCATTGCGACGGGGGCGATGAGCGGCACGGCACCCATCTCCAAACCACCGACCGCATCCGCCGTAACACCTTGAATTGCATGAAGAATTAGGTCTGCCATGAGGTCGGCCCCGTCTGGATCGAGCATTGCGGGCTTCATGTCGAAATAGTAATTGCTCTCCTTGCCAGAGGCCAGAACGATGCGGCCGCGGCGGAACGCGCGGGTCTGCAAGAGCATGAAGAGCTTGTTCCGGCGTTCGAATGTGGCGGGGTCTATTGTGGCGGCGTCTTGGTCCATGGCGCGTCCCTCGAGCTTAGAGCAAACTATGCATAGAAACGCTCGCCGAATCCGTCAAACTTTCGAGGTAAGCGTCAACAGAAGATGTTCTGCAAAGGCAGATTCGAGATCGGGCGCCCGCCGCGCCCTGCGCACAGCTTCCTGAATGAGAGGCAGCGCGCTTGCCAGCCGCCCCGCACGCCATTTGCGGCAATGGGCAAGAAACACATCCCGGCGCTTGTAGTGAAGCGGTGGTCTGAGTGTCTTGGCGCCCTCCTCGAGCGTTCCTTTGTAGGACGCAACGAGATAGAGCTTGGTGTAGTGGCGCGCGAGTACAGTAAGCGCGACGGATCGGTTGGTGCCCGCAGCGGTAAGCCGATTCAATTCGCGCAAGGCACTTGGCGCATCGCCAGCGCTGACGGCGTAGACGAATGTCTCAAGTGCGACCTCCGCGGCGTCTCCGACGATCGCTGCGATGTCGTCATCCGTAACGCGGCCGCCCCCTTGTGCATAGAGCGCGAGCTTTGCCACTTCGCCGCGCGACATGGCTTGGTCCGCACCGAGCCGGCTCATGAGATAGGTTTTGGTGCCGCGGTCGATGCTAAGGCCAGTTTTCTTGAGCTCAGAATCGATCATGTTCGCAAGGCCGCGATCATCGGCGTAGCAAGGCAGCGCGGCGGCCTCGGGCAGTTTCTCGAAAAGTTTTCGCAAGGCCGAGTCGGGGCGGAGATTGCCAGCCTCAAGCACAAGCGCATTGTCCGACGGTTGGCCGAGCAGGTCTTTGAGCGAGGGAACATCCAGCCGGTTTCCGGCCGCAACGCGCACGACCTTGGTGGATGCGAACATCGGCTGCGTGCGAAGTTCAACATCGAGCCGGGCTGAATCCTCCGCAAAGTCGCGGTCGTCAAGGCGGATGATCTCGGCGTCTACTCCCTGACGGTTCGCAAAGATCTCAGTGAGTTTTGCCGCCCGCTCCGATACGAGGCCCGCATCCGGCCCGTAAACGAGCACGGCACGGCACTCAGGCGCGGGTGCGTCCAAGAAGCGCTGAACAGCGGAGGCTTTTTTATAGGCGACCATGGGGCACCGTGACCGGCGGGCTCATGCGGCGCAGGAAACGTCGCGCTGCCTCAACTGGTCGCAAGATAGGCCGCAACCTGGCTCTCAATACTGTCCGAAACTGTACTGGCAGCGCGGTTCTCTGCGTCACGCCGGGCACGGACATTGGCGAACACTTCTTGGAAGCGTGTGTAGGGCGCCCTGGAGACAGCCGTTCCTTTGTGCACGACGGCACCGCTTGCCGCGTCCACAAGCGTATAACTTGCCTGGAGCTGGTAGACCTGCCCTTTCGCGTTACCGGAGACCTGGACGAGCTGCTGAATCTCCTTCTCCCGAAGGGCGATCTTGAGGTTGTATTTCGGTATGGTTGCGTTGCCGCCGCCGGTATTGGCAAAGATCAGCTCATTGCGAACCTTTTGGCCAACACGCCCCGGGATGGGCTGAACGTCTACGGACGCCATCACGTCCGAGAGCCTCACGCCGCTGGCGGTTGTGGTGTTGTTGCCGTATAGCGGCTGAAACCCACAACCAGCCAAGCCAAGCCCGGCGGCAGCAAGCACCACCACGGCAAGTGCAGGACTACGCCACCACATTGACGATCCTTCGCGGCACGACCACGACCTTCTTAATGCTACGTCCCTCAATAGCGCGCGCGACTGCGTCCAGCGCAAGCGCCGCCGCTTCAATATCTTCCTTCGCGGCGTCTCGTGCAATCGTCAATTCGCCCCGCCTCTTGCCGTTGACCTGCACCGCGATGGTGACGCTGTCTTCTACGAGCAGCGCCGGATCGGCCTCCGGCCAAGCCTGCTCAGCAACAAGGTCTTGATATCCAAGTATTTTCCAGCATTCCTCGGCCAAATGGGGCACCATAGGCGCCCCAAGGCGGACGAAGGTTTCGGCGGCTTCCCGGACGGCAAATCTCAGGCCCTCGGTCGGGGCCGCCGCCAGGGCCTGCAGCGCGGACGACAGCGCGTTTGCCAGCTCATAGATCTGGGCGACGCCTGAGTTGAATCGGAGCCGCTCAACAGCCGCCGTCGCACCGGCAATTGTCTTATGGGTCGCGCGGCGAAGTTTCTCGGCTTCAGCGTCAATCTTGGCCGGACACGCCGCGCCGAGCGGGGCCCCTTTGGAGGCGGCCTCGCCTGCCAGACGCCAAAGCCGTTGCAAGAAGCGGTGCGCGCCATCGACGCCGCCCGCGGTCCACTCCATGTCGCGCTCTGGCGGTGTGTCGGAGAGCATGAACCAGCGCGCGGTGTCGGCCCCATAGGCGCCGATTATGCTGTCGGGATCGACGACGTTCTTCTTGGACTTCGACATAGACTCAACAGCACCGACGGTTACTGGCGTGCCGGTTGAGACCTGTACGGACTTACCGTCCTTCGATGTGACGTCCTCGGGAAAGAGCCACTTGCCGTCTTCGTCCTTGTAGGTCTCATGGGTCACCATGCCTTGGGTGAAGAGGCCACGGAACGGCTCGTCCAGTGCCACGTGACCCACTTTGTGCATCGCGCGGGTGAAGAAGCGTGCGTAGAGAAGATGCAAGATCGCGTGCTCCACGCCACCGATATATTGATCGATGGGCAGCCAATAGCGCACCGCGTCCGGGTCGGTCGGCACGGTTGTACGTGGCGCACAGAAGCGCGTGAAATACCAGGACGAATCGACAAACGTGTCCATCGTGTCGGTCTCGCGCTCAGCGGCGCCGCCGCATTTGGGACAACGCACCTTCTTCCAAGTCGGATGACGGTCGAGCGGATTGCCCGGGACGTCGAACGTCACGTCGTCAGGAAGTTTCACCGGCAGATCCTCATCGGGCACGGGAACGAGGTCGCAGCTCTCACAATGGATCATGGGGATCGGACAGCCCCAATAGCGCTGGCGGGAGATCCCCCAGTCGCGCAAACGGAACTGCGTCTTCCGCACGCCTTGCGGTACACCGTCCACCTGGCGCGCGGCAAGCCGGTCCGTCATTGCAGACTTCGCATCGACGACCGAGAGCCCATCTAAGAAGCCGGAATTGATTAGCGTGCCATCGCCTGTATAGGCCTCCGCGCCGATCTCGAACGTCTTGGCATCTTCATCTGGCGGCGACACCACGGGCAACACAGGCCTATCATAGGCCCGCGCGAATTCGAGGTCGCGCTGATCGTGCGCGGGGCACCCGAAAATCGCGCCGGTTCCATAGTCCATAAGAATGAAATTCGCGATGTAGACCGGAAGCGTCGCGTTATCGATGACCGGGTGGGCGACACGCACGCCCGTATCGAAACCGGTCTTCTCTTGCGTTTCGATCTCTGCAGCGCTGGTGCCGTGCTGATGGCACGCATCGATATAGGCTTGTGCCTCTGTGTTGGACGCAGCAATGGTCTGCGCCAACGGATGGTCTGGTGCGATTGCCAAGAAGGCTGCACCGAACAACGTGTCAGGACGCGTGGTGAAAACCTCGATCGACGAAACGCCTTCTGGGGCGCTTCCGCCCACCGTTTCGAACCGCACGAGCAAGCCTTCGGAGCGCCCGATCCAGTTGGCCTGCATGAGGCGAACTTTCTCGGGCCAGCGGTCGAGGGCTTCAAGTGCATCGAGCAAATCCTGCGCATAATCCGTGATCTTGAAGACCCATTCAGGCTGCTCGCGCTGTTCCACCAACGCGCCTGAGCGCCAGCCCCGGCCATCGATGACCTGCTCGTTGGCAAGCACCGTGTTGTCCACCGGATCCCAATTCACCTTCCGTGTCTTGCGGTCCACAAGGCCGCCCGCGAGCATGTCGAGAAAGAGCTTTTGTTGCTGGTGATAATATTCGAGATCGCATGTCGCGAGCTCTCGCGTCCAATCCAGCGACAGACCCATGCTCTTCAACTGACCGCGCATGGTGGCGATGTTGTCGTAGGTCCATTGTCCCGGATGAACGCCGCGCTCGATCGCCGCGTTTTCCGCGGGCAGACCGAAAGCATCCCAGCCCATCGGGTGGAGCACGTTGTAGCCACGTGCTCGCATGAAACGGGCGACAACATCGCCCATGGTATAGTTCCGGACATGCCCCATATGGATGCGGCCCGAGGGGTAGGGAAACATCTCGAGCACATAGTATTTCGGGCGCGCGTCATCCTCGGCCGCCTCGAACAAGCGCTTGTCGTCCCAGACCTTCTGCCAGTGCTTCTCGCGTGCCGGCGCGTCGTAGCGGTCCGCGGCCATTCTCACCCCATGCCTCTTGTCGATTCGGCGGCAATCGAAACCAATTATCGAAAACGGTCAAGCGCCCGGCCAAATTCAGCGTTGCCATAGAACGCGCCGTCGCTAAAGTTCAGTGCTAGGTACCCTGCATGAGCGCTGAAAGCCACTCCGCCGCCGAGATCCCTTCCCGCCTGCGCCTGGTGCGGGAAGAGATTGCCCTTGCGTGCGAGGCCGCCGAGCGGCCCGCTCTCTCCGTCGAGCTCATCGCTGTCAGCAAGACAATGCCCGCCGCGGCGATTGAGGACGCGATCGAGGCGGGACAGCGCATCTTCGGCGAGAATCGCGTCCAGGAGGCCCATGGCAAATGGCCTGGCTTGAGAACGCTCCATCCAGACGTCGAGCTTCACCTGATCGGGCCCCTGCAAACAAACAAGGTGAAGGAGGCCGTCGCGCTCTTCGATGTGATCGAAACCTTGGATCGCCCGAAACTGGCCCGTGCGCTTACAGAAGAAATCGAACGATCCGGAAAACGCCCGCGCCTCTTCGTCCAGGTCAACACCGGAGAGGAGCCGCAAAAGGCCGGCATCGCGCCGGAGGAGACAGCCGCGTTTGTTGCTCTCTGCCACGAGACGTTTGGTCTGCAGGTCGACGGGCTGATGTGCATCCCGCCCCTTGGCGAGGAGCCTTCGATGCATTTTGCGCTTCTGGCCAAGCTTGCGCGCGAGCTAGGGCTCCGCGAGCTCAGCATGGGTATGAGCGGCGACTTCGAAAGAGCCATCGCGTTCGGGGCGACCTATGTCCGGGTGGGAACCGCGATATTCGGCGCGCGCGTGCTTCTCGACTAGGG
>Ga0316192_10000142_pt1 | contig 48992 bp, 42 predicted proteins | sample MerIslwburrow_MG_FD_204931 | JGI IMG/M metagenome (GOLD analysis project Ga0316192, IMG submission 204931) | Coastal sediment microbial communities from Maine, United States - Merrow Island worm burrow | ecosystem: Environmental > Aquatic > Marine > Coastal > Sediment | place: USA: Maine...
TGGCCAAGGGGATGCCGTCGTGAACACGGGTGGAGGCACCTCCGCTGGCCATGCATCACCGGCGAAGTCTCTAAACCAAGGGTCGCGGGCCCGATATGGCGAGTGGACTTCGTAAGTGTGAAGGAAGAGAAAAAATGGACGCGGAAGCTCGTCGATCCACTTTAGGGACTTTTCGAGACCCTTCGCAAGATCTTTGCTGTTTTGATCTTGATCCCCTTCACGCCAGTAGAGAAATCTTTCGAAGCCTTGCTGGAGACCATACTTTGGATGCAAGAAGGCTCCGCCCGTGACCGCCGCCGTACTGTATCCAACCTCGCGCAGCTGCTCAGCCAGGAGCTTCAACTCCGTCGGTGTGGAATGGGTATAGTTCACGCCGTGCTTCATCGCATTCAGGCCGGTAAACAGCGAGACGTGAGCCGGGAGCGTCCACGGAGCTGACGCCACGGTGTTTTCAAAGACAACCCCTCGCCGCTCGGCCCATTTCTCGAGATTGGGCGAAGTGGGTCGGTCATGACCATAAAGAGAAAGCCTATCGGCTCGCAGCGTATCAACGAGAATCACAACGACATTGGGTTGGCGGGTCTTTTTCTTCGCCGTTACCGCCAACACCTTCGGCGATGACCATACGGGCACTGCCAAGGGTGAATCCAGAGGCCTGTCAGTCTCAGTTTCCAGTACAAGCACCACCCTATCTTTGACCTCGTCGGAAAGACTGAGGTCAAGATCGAACCATCGACCCGAGTCTATTTTCGGGTCCAGTATCTGCTCGTGAAGAACGCGGCTCTCTCCGTTACTCCGAACAGCAGAGACTCGAAACGTCACGGCTGGACCCTTGTTGAATGGGAGCGCGAAGCCCAGCTGGAAACGGGCCCCCGGAGGCAGATCTATGCTCCGTTCAAGAGGAACTCCCGGGGGAGCGAGAATCGAGAACCGTACGTCAGCATCGACGTCAACTTGAGTTGCAGCTCCGGCGACTCTAGCCAGATCGTCCTGACTGGCCTCGTACGAGAGCCCTGTTACACGGCGAAGCTCGACCTTGCCCATCTTTTTTGAGGTGGGGTCGATACGAAAGCGACGGATCTGTCCCTCCCAGAGGGGGTGCTCGAAGAGGCGAAAGCTGTATGTGGGGGCTAGCCTTCCTTTGGTCTCTTCGGTAGAGACCTTGAGACTACGTTCTTCTGTGAATGGTTCACCCTCTGCTGCCCAGAAAATCTGAGCGTAGGAACCACTGAGGCCCGAATGACTGAGCTGAATAACGTCCACGTCCGCGGCAGCGAAGTCGGTCTCCCTCCATAGCCATGGATCGATCCCTGAGGAACGAACGTAGAGTCCGGAATCGGTAAGCTCATAGGCGACGTCAAACCCAGAGGCGTTCCAGATCTGCAGGTCTTTCGGAGAGGCAAACGTCCAATCCCAGATCACTTCGCTCTGCAGCACGTCCGCGAGACCCAGAGCCCCCTCCGGTGACCCTTCTATCCATCGATCGACTGCGGTCCAATGTCCAGCGTCCTCGGCGGGCTGCCGGCTGCAAGCCATCGTCAGGCCACACAACAATGCTGGTAGGATCAGTGCGTAGCCAGACCGCAGAGCACGCGGTGCTAGTTGCTCGGGCGTCCTAGTGGTGTCACACTCTCTGGACATCGTCGTAGCTTACTACGGTGCCTTGCACTGGAGTTGTCCCGATCGGGTGGTCAATCGGCCAAGCCCGGGTATCGATAGGGGCTCCCGGGTCAAGAACTTCTCAGCTCTGCAGCCCGCCCAGGTCTGAGCTATGATCGCCTCCACCGAAGAGTGTTTCGGTCCGATCACTCTGCAACACTCCAATCAGAAGGCACCACAGCCTGAATGAAGCGACAACTCTCATCGTCCATTCGAACCCTATCGTTGAGCTTGCTTTTTTCCCTTGCGGGGACACTGCCAGGGGCTGTGGGTCTCAGATCAGAGGTCGACTCTTGCCAAACGGCCGTAGCGAAGGACGACGGGTCGGTGGAATCTGGCTACGGCTTTGTACCGACCGCCACAACCGGCACCTACGTCCAAGCCTTCGACCGCTCGGAACTCAAAGGGACCCACCTGTATTCAGTCTGTCTCTGTTTCATGAAGACTCGTCCGGACCAAGACATCAACTTCGAAGTCGTCGTCTTCGGAGATAACAATGGCCAACCAGCAGTTGAGCCGATTGCCATCGTACCCGGCTCCCAAGCGGGGGTCGCAACCAGTAAGAAGAGTGCCGGTGAGTTCATAGAAGTCGAACTGCCAAACGTCGCGCTACCTAAGGGCACCGTATACATCGGAGCCCGCTGGAATCCAAGTGAAGAGAAGTTTCTCTTCATCTGCAACGATCAAACCGAGTCCTCGCCGAAAACACTCGTCTTTTTCTCCGAGGACCAAACGCCGAACTGGACAAGCGTCTTGACGGCTAGAGATCCGCTGTTCCTGCCACACCGAGCGATCATGGTACGAGCGAACTCGTCCACTCGACCTGCCGAGCTGAAAGCAACGGTATCGAGCGCGCCAGAGCCACCCTCACCGTAACCAAGATCGACCAGGGACAGCGTATTCGTTTGTCCTGATTTGAGTGTGTCGGCGGGTATGGGAGGGGTCGCCGGAAGGGATCAGGATCAAAAGGATTTGTCGGGGTGGGTCTTTGCGCAGCTTCTCCTGTCGCGGAAATGTGGGTGACGAAAAGGGTGATTGAACAGGATCAGGAGGCGAGAGCGTCGCAACCCTTGCCAGTGGCCGGTCTATACGAAACCCGAGCTCGTGGCCACCTCTCCCAACCGGGTTGGGTCGTGGGATAGGAACAAGCTCAAGGGGCACGCGAAGTGGACCTGCTTCTACCTCGACGTGATCCTCGACATCTTCAGCCACTACGAGTAATCTGGATAGGGGCGCCGGTCGGATTCCGTCGCCCTGGCCAAGCGCCAGGTAGGCGAGTCGGAAGGCGCTGTCGTGGCGGCTGCCCAGCAATTGCTCGCCACCTCTGTTTTCGACGGCAGTTGCTATTCCCGCCAACCGCGAATTCCATTGCCAAGGGCGAGCCAATGATAGAAGATAATGTCTTCGCTAGCGGCAGACGAGCACACAATGCGAGAGTGCTGTCGTGCCTCCACTTGAGTCAGGTATCAATTTCAAGCCACCAGGAGTTGTAATGTGAGCGTCGCCAAGAATGAAAATCAGGAGGAGACTGAGGCCTCTTTCAGAAAGTGGATTCAACAGCAGGTTGAGGCCGAGTCATATTGGTTCCAAAAGATCAACCTTCCTGGTCCACTGGTAACCTCTGGTTGGTCTGACCCCGCGACAGAAAAGCTACCGTTCTATGGACTCCCTGATCGCCTGGACGGGCTACGCGTTCTCGATATCGGCTGCGCCGAAGGATTCTTCTCATTCGAGGCCGAACGTCGAGGCGCGGCAGAAGTCGTAGCCATCGATTCTTTCCCTGATTCGGTTCGCAGATTCAACATTTGCCGGGCCGCACTCGATTCAAAAGCCACCGCCTATCTCGCGAATGTTTACGATCTCAGCCCCCGTACCTTTGGTACCTTCGATCTGGTGCTCTTCTTCGGCGTCTTGTATCACCTAAGACACCCTCTTCTGGCCCTAGAGAGAATACTCTCGGTGTGTTCGGGGAAAATGCTCCTACAAACAGCAATCTACGAGGACCCCGGCCACGCACACATTCCTATGTCGAGGTTCTACCCAAGGGGAATGGACAGTGGCCCCGACAAAGACGGGAACCCGTTGTTTGATCCCACGATTTTCTGGATGCCCAACCGTGAGTGTGTGCGCGCCTTGGTTGACTGCGCTGGGTTCGAGAACATCGATACGATTTGCGACGCAGATCACATTCCCTTCGTCATACGCGGAGAGGTGCCTACCAAGAGCAAGGGAACGGCTCCTGATCAGATGAAGGCACCCTGGTCATAAGAGGGGAGGAACTGCGTCTCAACCTCATCAGAGAGAGGGCGAGCTGGGACTGGACGAAGCTGTAGACCCGTCTCTCTCTGACGGAGGGGTTGAATCGCACACAGCTCACCGCGAGCCCGGGGGCTCGCGCGGTTCGGAGCGTGGCAAAGGCGACCCGAGAGAGGATACCCCGGCCTCGGGTAGGTCCGAAGGGCATAGGCGATCTATTTGTCGGCGTACCGGTTCAGCTTCATCGATCCTCCTTCCCTGGAGGTCTACGCTACGCCGACATTCTCGACTACCAGTTCGTTCAGTTTTCAGGTTCGTTCAGTCTTCAGGGATTGGGTCGCTCCTGGTGTTATGAATGGTTTGAGTCAGCGCAGTCCGAGCTCTGAGAGCTCCTGAAACGATGCCTCATATTGATGCGCGACACGCTCCCAATCGAACAGCTGAATCGCCCTCGCCCTTGCCAACCTGGAGAAGGATTCGCAAGCCTCGGGGTTGTTCAGGATTTTCTCCAGCGCCGCGACAAGGGTTTCGGCGCTGCTGGCAGAGAAATAGATCCCGGCCTCATCGACCACCTCTCGGTTCTCCGGCGCTTCGTTGACCACGATACAGTTGCCATACCCCATCGCCTCGACGAGTGCCGGGTGGGTTCCACCGACCTCGGTGGCATGAATGTAGGCCAGAGCGTGGGAAAGGAGTTCTCGATAGCCTCGGCCGTAGGTCGGTCCAGGGAATAGGATTCGGGGGTCGGCCTCCTCGGTGAAACTGCGAATGAAGCGGTCGGCGTAGGGAGCGCCTCCCACCATCACCAAAGGAAGATCGCCACCTACCTGGCGGTAGGCCTCGGCCACCCGATGAGGGTTGTTCTCGGGCTCGAACCGGCTCACGTAGAGGAAGTACCGCCCAGGGCTCAAACCAAGATTCTTCAACGTCTCTCCTGCGGGCTCCGGCTGGGGGTCGACTCCATAGGTGATTACTGTGGAGTCGCAGCCGTAGCGTTCCAGGTAGTACTTCCTGATGACAGCGGCATCGGTGATCAGAACGTTGGGTAAAGCCACGGCCAAACGCTCCGACACGGCGTAAGCGGCGCGTCCGATGAGCCCCCACTTGGCTCGATGCCGCTCGATTCCATCGACGTGCAAGGCGACTGGAGTCCCGGTCATTCGCAAGAGAGGGACGAAGAGCGCGTTGATCGAGTTGACGACGAGAGCCGCGTCGAAGCGCCGCCGCGAAGCGTCGAGGCAGGAGAGCAGGGTGTGAACGGGAGTATCCAGGTGCTTGCTAGGCAGGGTAGGAAGGACTCTCAGCCGAACCCCTTGGAAGCAGCCCAAATCGCGGGGCGTGTTGTAACTGCGACAGTAAACCGTGACGTCGAAGCCGAGCTGGACCAGCCTGGTCGACAGCTCCTCCATGAGGGTCTCGTAGCCGCCGTAGCGGGCTGGAATTCCGCGACTTCCGATCAGAGCCACCCGGAGGTGTCTCACAACGACATACCCTTTCGAAAGAACCAGCGATTCACGGCCCAGCTGTCGACTGTGCGGCGACTGCGGATTGTACTCCGGCGGCTCAGGATCTTCCGCCGGTGCCGCCAGAGCCACCGATAGGCGGTCAGCGAGCTCCGCTCAGTGAGAAGCACATAGCCAAAGGCAGCCAGGTCGCGCAGGAGAGCGGGTACCCCGGTCAACAGCAGATTCATGCCATTCTGGTGGTAGAGCCTCAGAAGGTAGCGGTTCTTCAGGGAGTGCATGTTGACGTGCGGAGGCATCTGACGGCGCCTGCTGGGGAGGTTATGTCGTCGATGCTCGCATAGGGCAGCGGGCTCGTAGAGGACCTCCCAACCCCGTTCCTGGAACCGGAAGCAGAGCTCTGCATCTTCCCGGAAGGAATGGAACTCGGAGAGGAAGATCTCGCCGTCGACGGCGACATCCTCGAGGGCCTGACGCCGAAAGAGCGACGCGGCTCCTGTGGCCCCGAACACCCTGTCGGCTCGCGTCCAGCGTCCGTCGATCGGCTCACCCGACCCACGGTCGAAGTGACGCCAGGTAGGGGACAGGACCATGCCACAGGCATCGAGTACTCCTGCCTCGACTCCGTCGCGCGGCCGGATCAATCTTCCGGTGACGGCCGCCACCTTGAGCTCGGGATGTTTCGCCGCTCGATCGAGAAGATGCGACAAGTAGTCGGGATCCGGTCGAGCATCGGAGTTGAGGGTCAGCACCAGGGGTGCCTCGGTCTGGGAGATGGCTTCGTTCATTCCACCGGCAAAGCCGACATTTTCATCCAGGACCCGATGTGCCAGGTGGAGCTTTGGAGGCATGTGCTGCCTGACGGCGGCGACGCTATCGTCAGTGCTGGCGCAATCGACGACGACGAGCTCCAAGGGACGGTAGCGCAGGGCGCCGACTGACTCGAGACAGCCGCGCACGTCATCTGCCGAATTGTGCGTCACGATGCAGACAGCTACCTTGCCAGCTTCCACGTTTCAACTCCTTGGCTCTGGCCCTCGCCGGTCGTTGACGATCTCGCGACGAATGGCCAGTGGCAGGCGCCACCTCGTCAGGGCTCCGAGCAGGAGTCCAGTCAGGCCGCGCAACGCATCTCGGCGGGAGGAAGCGCGACTCGGCGTGCGTACCGCAAGCCATGGTATCCGAGCGGCAGCGGCAGCCGTTGTTAGCAGCCTGGCGAGGATCGCCATGGTCCTCGAGTGGTGTTTGCGCAGGTAGCGCTCCAGGTTTCGGTAGTAGATCCAGAGAAAGCGTCCGTAGCCCAGCTCGGGCACCGTTGCCCCCAGGCTGTGCTCGAAGGCTGCAGCGGGCCAGTAGATCACCTGGTGACCGGCACGTTTGAGTCGCCGCGCCAGGTCGACGTCTTCGAACCAGGCCGGAAAGAAGGCTTCGTCGAAGCCGCCGATTTCTTCGAGGACACGACGCTTCAAGACGAGAGCAGCCGCTGCGGGTTGCTCCACAGCCGTTCCAGCTGGCGGCTCTGCCTTCGGTCCTCGACCGGCTGGAATCATCATCGACTGGAGTAGGAGGGTGGACAAGCTCGGGATCGGGCGAAGCTGCCAGCGATGCTGTGTGCTGCCATCCGCCGAGACGAGTCTGGGCGCAAGACCTGCGGCATCTGGATGAAGCTCTAAGCCCTCGAGCAGGCTTTCGAGGGCCCCCTGGACTGGCCGAGCATCGGAATTCAGGACCAGAACCGCTGGCGCGTCAACGAGCTCGAGTGCGGCATTTACGGCGCCGCCGAAGCCGAGATTCTCATTCGGCTCGAAGATTCGGTTGTCGGAGATCCTTCCCTTCACGGCTCTGGAGTTGTCGACCACGATGAGCTCGAATCGCTGGTCGTCGGGCCAGCTCTCGACTAGTGCCAAGAGCTCTTCTTCACCATGCCAATGGACCACGACTCCTGACAGAAGCGGTCGGCTGGGGCCGTCCTCGGAAGGGGGAACCACGCTTCTATTGCTCCCTCTGCCCTTGGATCTCGTTGCTTCGAACCGTCGGCTCGCCGCTGTGGGCAAAGGACTTCAGATTTCTGCCGGCTCGGACCCAACCATTCATGATACCGAGGGACTTCTGAGAGTCCATGCTCAGAACTGCCCTGCCGAGATCGAGGAGGTCACGTCCCAGAAGTCTGGGAAGGCTGGGCCAGAAGTCTCGACCTCGGGCCCGTGCCAGCACGAGGTATCGATTCCCGTAGATCAGGCTGTAGCGGTGCAGGGGTCGACTCTCGGTGGTGGCAGCCCCGGCGTGGAGGGCTCGTGCTGCCGGGACGGACAGGGCACTGAAGCCGGCCGCTCGGAGACGGCAGGCCAGGTCCACGTCTTCGTAGTACGACTCCAGCCCCACATCGAAGATCTCCGAGTCCGAGCTGGCTACGCAAGCCAGTGTAGCGCGTCGATAGATGGCAGCAGTTGCCGAGACGCCAAAGATCTCCTCGGCTGGCTCGCTGGTAGCCGGTGGTGGGTCACCGTGCCCGATCTGGATAGCCTGCCAGCTCCGGTTGAACTCCAACCCTCGGCCGTCCATCCGTTCTTGAGACGCCATCTGGAGATTGACTCCCTGAGCGGCCGCTGCTCGTGGTGCTGCGGCGAGCGCGGCAATCAGTTGCCTGGCCCATTGGGGCTCGACGATCGCGTCGTCATTGAGCAGGGCTATGTACTCTGCAGCGCACTTTGCGATACCCAGATTGCAGGCCATGGAGAACCCGACCTCTCTCCGAGTGGCCAGAACCTCGAGGCCCGGTAGCGGCTCGAGTGTGGGTGTGACGGAAGCAGGGTGGACCAGGAAGATCTCGACGCACACCCCTTCAGAGGCGACTGCCGACTCGAGACAGTCGCTCAAATACCGGCTGGTCCCCAGGGAAGGGACCACGAAGCTCACCTCAGGGTTCAGCAAAGCCTTCCGCGTAGCGTTGCAGGACTTCGTCTGTCGATCCTTCCGCTTTCAGGACTCCACGCTCGATCCAAAGAGTGCGGTGACAATGCCCGGCGATGGCACCTACCTGATGCGACACCAGGAGAATCGCTGTCCCTCGAGAACGGAAATCGTGAATTCTCTCCAGGCACTTCTCCTGGAAACCGACGTCGCCGACGGCGAGGAGCTCATCGATCAACAGAATGTCCGGGCGAAACATGGTTGCAACGGCGAAACCGAGCCGGGCCAGCATTCCGCTGGAGTAGTTGCGAATCGGCAGGTCGATGAACTCCTCCAGCTCGGAGAAGGCGATGACGTCGGCAAGGTGCCTCTGCACTACACGACTCGAATACCCGAAGAGAGATGCGTTCAGGTAGACGTTCTCCCTGCCGGTGAGGTCGAAGTGAAAACCGGCCCCCAGCTCGAGGAGAGGCGCGACCTGTCCCCGGACTACGACTCGTCCACTCGTCGGCGTCAAGACTCTCGAGATTACTTTGAGTAGGGTACTCTTTCCGGCGCCATTGCGACCCACGACTCCGACGAACTCTCCCGGCTGGACCACTAGGTCCATAGCGCGCAGTGCCCACAGCTCGCGATGCTCCAGCTTGCCCGAGATGCGCTTCAGGACATACTCCTTGAAGCTGACGATTCTCTCGCTGGGCATCGAGAAGCGGACATCGATGCCGGTCAGCTCGATCGCCGGGGCGGCGTCCCGATGAGCCCCGGTCGAGATCTCTGGCGCCGTGTCAGCTGTGGTAGTCAAAGACGTTCCTTCGCGTCGTGAAGACCCACCAGCCTGCGGCCAGGGCAGCAAGACTGAATCCCAGGGCAGCCAACCAGTTCTCGAGCGGAGCCACCCGAGCCAGGATGACCGGTTGGCGGACCAATGCGAGTAGATGGAGCAGGGGGTTGAGGAGTAGGGCCTTCTGAATATTCTCGGGGACAATCTCCAATGGATAGATGATCGGTGTGGCGTAGAACCAGCCGGTGAGAAGAACCTGGTAGGTCAGTTTGACGTCGTGAAAGAAGACTCCCAGTGTGGCGACTAGAAGACCCACACCCAGAGCGAAGACCGCGGCAAGAAACATACCGAGCGGAACTGTCAGCAGCGACCAGGACAGCGGCTGACGGAGTACGAGCATGATAGCGATCAGCGGGATCAGTGCGATGGCCCAATTCACCAGGTAGGTGATGACTGTTGCGAGTGCGAAGGCACTGCGGGGAACATAGATCCGGCTTGCGAGTCCCAGGCTGGCAACGGTTTCCTCGACGATCTGCATGGTCGAGCGATTGAAGAAGTCGTAGAGCAGCAGCCCCGGCAAGATGTAGAGAGGAAAGGGGAAAGCCTGATTGGGAAAGCGAAACACCGTGGAGAAGACGACCGTCAGGATCGTCATCAGCATCAGCGGCTCGAGGAGCGTCCAGAGGACCCCCAGGATGGATCTCTTGTAGCGTAGCTTGATGTTTCGTCGGCTCCACTGGACGACGAGATGCCAGAAGCGCAGAAGCTCCTGGAGCTCCTCGATGGCAGGATGAGGCCTTCGGGAGGAGTCGTAGACCTGCTGGCGGCGCGCCGGCTGATTGGGGGCTGGGCTGGAAGGTGTGGACATCAACCGGCTTCCGGTCACGGAGAAGGGGGCACGCGTGGCACACCCGAAACTGCGATTCGAGGTCAGGACTACCCAGAGCTCCTCGATGCTAGTCCTGCTCGGGGACTTCGGGCTCGCTATCCTCGCCCTCGGGGGCGACCTCGGAGTCGCTCCAGTCCTGGTGGTCGCCGGCCTCGAAACCCTCTTCGAAGATCTCGGGATCACTCTCGGAGGAGTCGCTGGCTTCAGCCGCCGGAGCCTGTTCTGTCTCTCCTTTTGGCGCCGAGCCACCACAGGCCGCGAGGATGGACCCAAGCAGGGTAGCAGCGAGTATCGTTCGTAGGGGCCATCTCATGATGCCTCGATCCTATACCACTGCCGGCCCGATTGGCCGTGAGAATTGTGACCTCTCCCAAGAAGGTTTCAGCCCGTGACGGCTCCCCCGACCGGCCGCTGCCCTGGGGTGGGTTGTATTGACGCTAAAGATGTGATCTCGAACGATCATGGGAGAGCTTGTGGTATCATTTGTATTCGTGTTTTCCACGCCTTCCATCCCAACAGTTGCGTGCCCGGTTCTCGCACTTGGGCCCCTCCCTACAGCGTGACTGTTCAGTGCTAGCCCGCTTCGATGCTGCGGAACCCAAGTGAGTTCCGCCTCGCTCGCTTTCATCCTCGTGGTTCCAGAACCGAACTGATGCCTACCGGAAAGGAGTCTAGAGATTAGTAAGGACATGCAGCCCCGCGTGAATCGCCAGATTCGGAAGAGCCCGGTGCGGCTCATCGACGTCGACGGCGCCCAGTTGGGAGTCGTGCCCCTGGAGGAGGCCCGCCAGAGAGCCGAAGAAAGTGGTCTGGACCTGGTCGAGGTCGGTGCCAGTGCCAACCCACCGGTAGTTCGGATTCTCGATTGGGGCAAGCTCAAGTACGAGAAAGAGAAGAAGGCCCGTGAAGCCAGGAAGAAGACTCACGTCATCGAAGTCAAGGAAGTCAAATATCGGCCGAGCATCGACGAGCACGACTACGAGATCAAGACGAAGCGTGCCCGCCGGTTTCTCGAGACCGGAAAGAAGGTCAAAGTGACCATCTTCTTCCGCTATCGTCAGCTGCGCAGGCCGGAATTGGGTGTGCAGATCCTGGACAAAGTGACCGAGGCGTTGGCCGACGTTGGAACTGTCGAGTCCAGATCCCGACTCGATGGACGTCGAATGGTCATGGTCCTGGCCCCGCTACCTACCGAGGTCCAGAAGAAACAGCAAGACACGGCTTCGAAAGAGAGTCAGAAGCCGTCACCTGCCGCAACTACCTGATTCTCTGGAGTCCCCCTCAGGAGGTATCTGTCTCCGCAACCCCTCTGACCGCCCGCTCGATAGCTCCCGGCTCCAGCTCCTCCAGCTCGTATCGGACATTGGCGACCGGCTTGTTGGCCTTGAGGATTCTCCCGAGATCGATAGGTGTGCCCTCCACGACCACGTCTGCGTCGACGGCGTTGATGGTGGCCTCCAACTCGCGGATCTGGTCTGCACCGTAGCCCATCGCAGGAAGAACCTTCCGCGAGTTCGGATAGGCTTCGTAGGTGTCCTTGATAGAGCCGACGGCATAGGGGACGGGGTCGACAATCTCGACGGCGCCTGAGTTCTGGGCTGCAAACCAACCCGCTCCGTAGCTCATGCCGCCATGGGTCAGGGTTGGACCGTCTTCTACTACCAGCGCCCGCTTGCCCCGAATCAGTTCCGGTTCGTCTACCACGATCGCCGAGCGACACTGCACCACGGTCGCTCGAGGATTGAAGGCCTCGCAATTGTCGAGCACGGTCTTCAAGTCTTCGGGCTTTGCCGTCTGCACCTTGTTGACGATCAGCATGTCGGCCAGCAAGAAATTGGTCTGGCCAGGGTAGTAGCTCAGCTCGTGACCCGGCCGATGGGGGTCTAGCAGGGTGATGTAGAGGTCGGGCCTGTAGAAGGGAGTGTCGTTGTTTCCGCCATCCCAGAGGATGAGGTCGGCTTCTTTCTCGGCCTCCCTCAGGATCTTTTCGTAGTCGATTCCGGCGTAGACCACAAAACCGTTGTCGATGTGTGGCTCATACTCCTCGCGCTCTTCGATCGTGCAGTCGTGCCGGTCGAGGTCCTCGTAGTTGGCGAAGCGTTGGCAAATCTGCTTCGAGAGGTCGCCGTAGGGCATCGGATGGCGGACGGAGACCACTTTCTTGCCGAGTTGCCGGAGGAGCCGTGAGATGTAGCGGCTAGTCTGCGATTTGCCGACTCCAGTGCGCACAGCAGTGATCGCAATGACCGGCTTGGTGGACGGTAGCATCGTCTTGGTCGCAGAGCAGACGCCGAAGTGGGCGCCCCAACCGACCACACGACTCGCTTTGTCCATGACGTAGTCGAAGGGTACGTCGGAGTACGAGAACCAGACTTCGTCTACCGCCTGCTCACGCACTATCGATTCCAGATCTTCCTCGGGATGGATGGGCACCCCCTCCGGATACAGCTCGCCAGCCAGTGCCGATGGGTAGGTACGGCCCTCGATATCGGGAATCTGTGTGGCCGTAAAAGCCACGACTTCGTAGTCAGGGTTGTCGCGAAACAGACAGTTGAAATTGTGGAAGTCCCGGCCCGCTGCTCCCATGATCACAGCCCTGGTACGTGCCATCGATAGTTCCTCCTGGAGTCTGAGTGAAAGGTGCTCGAAGCAGACCTGCGATGGCGAGACTACCCCTAATCGGATCGCTGATCAAACCCTACCTGTCCGGGCGGGAGACGGACCCGCCTGAGAAGCCGTGGCGGGAGTCGACCGCAACTGAAACAATGACTGTTCAGTGCCGAGCAGGTTTCGGTGCGAGAGCTGTCGGGATCGATTCGGCATCGGGCCCGGGAGCGAGTGGCGGGTAGCCTCGTAAGCTCCGAGACGCTGTTGATTCTGAGATAATCGGCGGGCGCGGTGGGGTCCGGCCGTACTTCCCCGCTTCCAGAAACAAGGAGACCAAACACATGAGCCCGACACCTGTTCCCCGTCCTATTGGAGAAGTCGCAGCGGATCTCGGTGTGCGACCCGAGCACTTGGTGCCCTATGGAGACGACAAGGCCAAGATTCGGCCCGAGGCACGAGATAACGGCAGAACGCCTGGCAAGCTGGTATTGGTCTCCGCCATCACGCCGACCAGTGCAGGCGAAGGAAAGACCACTACCTCGATCGGGCTGGCACAGGGCATGGCCAAGATCGGCAAGCAAGTTTGCCTGGCGCTACGTGAGCCTTCCCTGGGACCGACCTTCGGCTTGAAGGGCGGTGCCACCGGCGGCGGCAAATCTGTGCTGGTACCCACCGCCGACATCAACCTTCATTTCACAGGCGATTTTCACGCCATCACGTCTGCCAACAACCTCCTGGCATCGATCGTCGACAATCACCTCTACCACGGCAAGAAGCCGAGAATCGATTCGCGCCAGGTCCTGTGGCGACGGGTGATCGATCTCAACGACCGAGCTCTCCGTCACGTCGTGATCGGGCTCGGCGGCAAGCTGCAAGGTGTTCCCAGGGAGACTGGCTTCGACATCACTCCCGCCTCCGAGATCATGGCAGTTCTCTGCCTCGCCGAGGACGCCGACGATCTTCGAGCCCGACTGGCACGGCTTCTCGTGGCGTTCACCTACCGCAACGAACCGGTGACGGCCGCCGATCTGGAGGCGGTCGGAGCGATGATGGTGCTACTGAGGGACGCCTTGATGCCGAATCTGGTACAGACAGGCGAAGGAGTTCCGGCAATGGTTCACGGCGGACCCTTCGCCAACATTGCCCACGGCTGCAACTCGGTCATCGCCACCAAGATGGCAATGGCCCATAGCGATTGGGTGATCACGGAGGCCGGTTTCGGCTTCGATCTCGGAGCGGAGAAGTTCTTCGATATCAAGTGTGTGTCTGCCGGTCTGAATCCTGCCGCAGTCGTCCTGGTGGCGACGGTCAGGGCGCTGAAACGGCATGGAGGAGTGCCAAAGGCGGAGCTCGACAAGCCGGATCCGCAGGCCGTCGAGCGTGGATTGGGCAACCTTCGCAAGCACGTCGAGAACATTCGCGCCTTCGGTGAGACCCCCGTGGTGGCTCTGAACAAGTTCGGCGGCGACACTCCAGACGAGATTGCGATCGTACGTGAAGCCTGTCAGGCCATGGGAGCTCCATTCGCCGTGTCGGACATCTTCGACAAGGGTGGCGACGGGGGCATCGAGCTGGCAAAGACGCTGGTGCATCACGCCGAGAAGGCCTCGGGTCCGTTCCGGCCGCTCTACGATTGGTCGGAACCGGTGAAAGTCAAGATCGGCAAGATCGCTCGGACCATGTATGGAGCCACCGAGATTGCCTACACCAAACCGGCGGAGCGACAGCTCAAAAGAATCGAAGAGCTCGGCTACGACAACCTTCCGGTCTGCATGGCCAAGACGCCCACGTCGCTGACTGACGATCCGACACTCGCCGGGCGCCCGACCGATTTCGGTATTACCGTGCGTGACTTTGTCGTTTCGGCGGGAGCCGGGTTCGTGGTGCCGCTGCTGGGCGACATCATGCGCATGCCTGGCCTGCCGGTCACGCCGCAGGCGAGCCGCATGGACTTGGAGGGTGGAGAAGTGAAGGGGTTGTTGGGAGGATGAGGTAGGCAGTCCACCAGGAGGCCGTAGTGGCCCCCTCGGCTCCTCTCTCAGCGGCGCGAAGTCATTCGGCCTGGATGGAGTCTAGATACAGCACGAGCTCGCGGATCTTTCGAATGGCCCGCTCTTCTGCCGTCTCGTCCTCGCCGGAGGGCTCCGCACCCGACGTCTGAAAGACGTCTCCCCACACAGGCATCTCCTTCATGCCGTGCCCGCGGACCTCCTCTCGCCCGTCGACTGATCTCATCACTCGGTCGGCGGGAAAGGTCCCGTTGCTCTCCTGAGTCAGGACCGTCAAGTCGGTCGGCTTGACAGTCAGAAGCTCTGCCAGGGTGCCGTCACCTTTGGCTTTGGCGCCGTGACAGTTGATGCAGTAGACGCGATAGGTCACCCGTCCCTTGGCGACCAGGAAGGCTGTGTCCTCTGTCGCGCTGTCGGCGGGTCCGGCCGCTGAGAGCAACAGGAGTAATGCAGCACACACGAGGATCGCGCCGCGCGCGACGCTTTGCAGCAATTGGCCACGGTCTTCGCGGTATGTCATACCTACCTCCCCCTCCTTCCAGGGTCTTTCGAGGTTCTTCTGTCTCAATACCGTAAGACTACTCTTCTGGCGCCGATTTCACAATGGAACTACTTGGAGCAGACGGCCCGGTCCTGACTCGAGCCAGCCCGGACTGGCGACCCTGTTCCGGTGGTGATCGGTCAGACGGGTAGGGCGCGTGTCTTGATCGGGAACGAGTGCCGATTCATAATTCCCACGCCTGTGACATTCAGCCTAGGCCCGACCCATTGTGGGTCAGGTCGGAAAGAGACTACGACAAGTGCGACAAGTCCTCGAAGAGATCGAAGGTTGGAAGAAGCAGGGCTCGGGTGTAGCTCTGGCTACCGTGGTCAAGGTCTGGGGCTCGGCACCCCGCCCGCTGGGCTCCAAGATGGCGATCAGGGACGACGGAGAAATGGTCGGATCGGTCAGCGGTGGCTGCGTCGAAGCGGCGGTCTGTCAGGAGGCGAAAGGAGTGCTCGTCTCAGGTGAGCCCAGACTGCTGCGCTATGGGGTGGCGGACGAGGAGGCCTGGAGTCTGGGACTGAGCTGCGGAGGAGAGATCGAAGTGTTCATCGAGAAGGTGACCTGAGGTGCAGGAGGCCATATTCAGGACGCTTCGACGCTCGCTTGTAGATCAGGAGTCGATCGCTCTAGCCACAGTGGTGGCGGGCCCGGGAGTCGGCTGCCAGCTCCTGGTGTGGCCCGGTGGGCAGACCCTTGGCGACCTCGGGTCGCCGAGACTGAACCAGCGTGCCTCCCTCTATGCCGAACAGCTCATACCTGCCCAGCAATCCGCTCGCAAGGCTTTTGACAGCGATCGAGCGACGGTCGATGTGTTCTTCGAGGTCGTGGCGCCACCTCTGAAGCTCATCGTTGTCGGTGCCGTCCACGTTGCCGAACATTTGATTCGACTGGCTCGGGAGCTGGACTTCGAGACGGTAGTTGTCGATCCGCGAGCGGCATTTCTGAGCCAGGAGAGGTTTGCCGGTGCAAGCCTACGAATCGGCGCCTGGCCCCAGGAGGCCTTTCGGCAGGTTGGTATCGATGAGAGTACCTTCGTGGCAGTGCTGAGTCACGATCCCAAGATCGATCTGCCGGCGATCGAATCGGCACTGCGGAGCCCCGCTCGCTACATTGGAGTGCTGGGATCGAAGAAGTCCCACAAGAAGAGACTGTCGAAGCTGAAGGACATGGGCTTCTCCGAACTGGATCTGGAACGACTGCATGCTCCCATAGGCCTCGACCTCGGGGGGCGGCGAGCGGTTGAGATCGCCCTGGCAATCGTCGCTCAGATGGTCGCGGTTCATCATGGGCGGACAGGCGACCCAAAGGATGCTCGCTGAATCGACCGTCTCGGGTGTGCTGCTGGCAGCAGGCGCCTCGCGGCGATTCGGTGCAGATCTGCCAAAACAGCTGTGGCCCGTGGCAGGCGAAGCTCTCGTCAGGAGAGTCGCAAGGCGTGCGCTGGGCTCGCGGTTGAGCGAGGTCATTGTGGTCGTAGGCCATCAGGCAGACCGGGTGACGGCCGCACTGGCCGGGCTGCCGGTCAGGATCGTCGAGAACGCGGCCCATAGCTCAGGTCAGGCCAGCTCAGTAAGGGCCGGTCTCGAGGCGGTCAGCGGCGCGGCTTCTGGCTCGCTCTTCCTGCCCGTGGATCAGCCGCACCTGGACAGCAGACTGATCGATGGCTTGATTGAACTGTTCGAAGCAACAGGCGGACCGATCGTGGTGCCCACCTTCGGGGGAGCCAGAGGTGCGCCCGTGCTCTTCGCCCGAAGCTTGTTCCCCGAATTGGAGCGCCTCGAGGGGGACGCTGGAGGGCGGCAGCTATTTCCGCTTCACGCTGACGAGATCATTGAGCTGCCCTTGGCAGACTCAGCCGCGCTGAAGGACGTAGACACCCCAGAGGATCGGCAGCGACTCGGGTTCTAGGGCGGCGGGCTAGGTGAGTTGCCTAGGGTGGCTCCTTCCGCAGACAGCCGAGATCGAGGGATCGAGCGACGGTATCTGCGATTGCCAGGCCCCCAAGGGTCGGTCGAAGGCGGGACCGATCGACAGTGGCCAATCCCCGTTTCACGAGCTCATCTATGGTCGCTCGGTTGTCTCGCCATAGCGTTGGTCCCAGTCCGCCGGGCAGGTTGTCGAAGTCGACGCCGGCGTAGGTTCTCAGGCCCAACATCAGGCTCTCCAGGACGAGGCTCTCCAGGCCCAGTTCCTCGGCACTGTCGAGCGGAGGGCGGCCTGCATCCAGAGGCGCCATCCAGGCCTTGATCTTTCGCGGGTTCCACCATCGACGACCCCCGGCAAAGGAGTGGGCGGAGGGACCTAGCCCAAGATAGGGGGAGTGAGACCAGTACTTCTGGTTGTGGAGGGAGCGATGCTGGGGGCCAGCAGCGAAGTTGGAAATCTCGTAACCCGGCATGCCGCCTACCGCCAGGTGACGATGGGTGAGCATGAAGAGCTCCGCCTGGTCGTCGTTGTCCATCTCCATCAGCTCACCCCGCAGTTGTCGGAATCCGAACGGGGTTCGGGGATGAACGGTCAACTGATAGCAGGACAAGTGATGCGGTCCGGCCGCCAGAGCCTCGTCGAGATCGTTCTGCCAGGCTCTTGGTGACTGGTCTGGAATGCCGTAGATCAGATCCATGGCTACCGTATCGAATCCGGCGGCGAGGGCGTTGTCGAGACCCCGCCGCGCGGCCCGCGGTGAGTGCTGTCGTCCCAGGAAGGCGAGATTGTCTTCGGCGAAGGACTGCACGCCCAGACTGATCGTGCGAAATCCCATCTGGCGCCAGGTCGTGGCGGCTTTCAGGGTGACATCCTCGGGATTGGCCTCCAGGAATAGCCAGGCGTCCTTGCGGACGTGCATCTTGGCCCGAACTGCCTCGAGGATGCTCTCGAGGTGCCCGGGCTGTAGCATCGAGGGAGTACCGCCCCCGAAGTAGATCGTGTCGAACGCCTCGCTGGGCGGTTCACGGACCTGTTCCGGCCAGCCGGAGTCGGTCAGGAGCTCGATTTCCAGCAACAGATGTCGCAGATAGCGAGTCTGCCAGGATCGATCTCCGGTCAGGACGGAGAAATCGCAGTACGGACAGATATGGGTACAGAAGGGAACGTGGATGTAGAGGCCGGGGCCGTCGAATTCACTCACTTCTGGGAGTCGGACGTGAGTACCGCCATGAAGGCCGCTTGCGGAATCTCCACTGCCCCGACCACCTTCATCCGCTTCTTGCCTTCACGCTGCTTCTCCAGCAGCTTCCTCTTGCGAGTGATGTCACCGCCATAGCACTTGGCCGTGACGTCTTTGCGGTAGGCGTTGATAGTCGAGCGGGCGATGATCTGGCCGCCGATGGCCCCCTGAATGGCGATCTTGAACTGCTGTCGTGGGATGGTCTCCTCGAGCCTCTCGCAGTAGCGCACCGCCCTTGCCCGGGACATGTCGCGATGGACCAACTGGGAGAGTGCATCGACCGGCTCGCCATTTACCAGGATATCGACCTTGACGAGATCTGTGGGCCGGTAGTCCAGCATCTCGTAGTCGAAGGATCCGTACCCCTGGGTGACGGTCTTGAGCTTGTCGTAGAAATCGAACAGCACCTCGGCCAGGGGGAGCTCGGAGGTCAGCTCGACTCTGCCGACAGACAGATAGTTGAAGGTTGTGTTCAGGCCCCGCTTCTCCCGGCAGAGCTCCATGACGACGCCGATGTAGCGCTCGGGCATCATGATCGAGGCCTTGATGTAGGGCTCGGTTGCACTCTGAATCTGTGACGGGTCGGGATAGAGGGTCGGATTGTCGACCGCAATCTGCTCGCCACTCTGCAGTGTGATCTCGTAGCGCACCGATGGGGCGGACAGGATCAAGGAGAGGCCGTACTCTCTCTTCAGCCTCTCTTGCACCACATCTAGGTGGAGGAGGCCAAGGAAACCGCAGCGAAAGCCGAAGCCAAGAGCGACGGAGGAGTCCTTCTCGTAGGTCAGGGCCGCGTCGTTGAGGGCCAGTTTGTCGAGCGCTGTCGTCAAATCCTCGTAGTCGTCGGTGGACATGGGATAGATCGAGGAGAAGACGACTGGCTTGGCCTCCTTGTATCCGGGTAGCGGCTCTTCAGCAGGACTCCGGGCTTCGGTGATGGTGTCGCCGATCGCGATGTCGCGCACGGTCTTGATGCCGGCGATGACATAGCCCACCGATCCGGCCGACAGCTCGTCCGTCTCGACCCGGCGAAGCTGGAGTTGCCCCACCTCCTCGACCTCGAACTCTTTGTCGCTGTGCATCAGGCGGATCCGCTGGCCCGGGCGAAGGCGACCGTCCTTGACTCGACAGATCATCACGACACCCCTGTAGGGGTCGTATTGCGCATCGAAGATCAGGGCTTGAAGCTTGGCCTCGGGGTCGCCGATGGGTGGCGGAAGCTTGTGAACCACGGCTTCGAGGACATCTTCGATCCCGATCCCCTGTTTGGCCGAACAGAGAACGGCCTCGTAGGGATCCAGCCCGAGGTCTTCCGATATCTCCTCCCGGGCGCGCTCGATATCGGCCGACGGCAGGTCGATTTTGTTGATTACCGGGACCAGCTCGAGGTCGTACTCCAGTGCCAGGTAGAGATTGGCCACCGTCTGCGCCTCGACCCCTTGCGACGCATCGACCAGCAGAAGAGCGCCTTCGCAGGACATCAACGAGCGCCGGACTTCGTGCGAGAAGTCGACATGTCCGGGCGTGTCGATCAGGTTCAGCGTGTACCGATTGCCATCTTGGGCCTCGTAGAGCAGGGTCACCGTGTTGCTCTTGATCGTAATACCTCGCTCGCGCTCGATATCCATGGAATCGAGAATCTGGTCTCGAAATTCCCGGTCTTCGACGGCCCCACAGCTCTGGATCAGGCGATCGGCCAGGGTCGATTTGCCATGATCGATGTGAGCGATGATGCAGAAATTGCGGATCGATTCCACGCTGGGTGTTCCCCTATGGGCGACCACAGTCCCGTTTCCATCAGGGCCTGGGCCTTCAGAGCCGTGAGTTTACCTCTGATGGTCGCGGCGGGAGAGGTCAATTCACCGCCGAGGTCCGGATTTGGCGCTAGAATGGGGCTACCGTCAGCCTTGTGGCGCCCGGACTTGCCTGATGACCGGTAATAACCAGGATCCTCTGTCGTCGAGTCGCTCGCCTGCCGAGCCTCTCGTTGTGCTGGAGTTCTCCAGCTTCGAGGATTTTCTTCAGGGCTGCTCTTCGCGGATCTCCTCGGCGGGGCTCTTTCTCGAGGCCGAACCCAGAGAGCGAGTGGGCTCACCTCTGCGCTTCGAGCTTCGCATTCGCGACGGTTTCCGCCTGCTCCGAGGAGAAGGGGAAGTCATTCGGGTGCACGACCCTTTGCCAACCACGGGCGAAGTCGCCGGGGTTACCGTGCGTTTTACCAGCCTCGACGAGGCCAGTCAGAAACTCCTGCCTGTGGTGCTGGATCACCTCCACCAGAGAGGTATACCTCTGCTCGATCTGGCAGCGGAAGAGTCTAGTGTCGAGGTCGAGGTCACGGCGCAGGATTCAGCCGACCAGGAGCCCGTCGAAGTCACCCTGGAGGATCTCTGGGAGGAGTTCGAGGTCGCAGCGATTGGTCAGGTGGTCGCATCGGATGGGGTCGAGAGCTCGGCAGACGTTGCTTCTGAACCGCTGCTTGCCGAGGTAGGGCAGCTCGCGATCGAAGCCGACCGGGAGGAGACAGGGGAAGATCTGGTGGCGGCTGCCAGCTTGCTCGACGAAGTGGAGTCGGAACTCGAGGCTGAGGAGTTAGTGCCGGAGGACGAGACAGAGGTGGAGACTACGACTGTAGCCGAAGACGAGGCGGACCTCGACGAGGAGGATACGACCGAGGAAGAGGATGGGGAAGCTCCAGAGAAAGAGGCTCTCGACCTGGCCGGAGTGCTCCCGGCGGCTCTGGGAGGAGCGGACTCCCTGGATGAGGACCTGGAGCGGCTTCCCGACGAGATGGCCGAGCTCGAAGAAGCCTCCTCCAGCTTCTGGCAGCAGGTTCGAGAGCTCTGGCTGCTGATTGTCATGGCTTTCCTGGGCGTCCTCATCGGCCTGGTGGTGTACTTGAGTTTCCGAGATGGGTTCCAGTGGCCATGGTCTTCGGACATTGGTCCACGGCAACCTGCGTCGACCGAGCTGCTGGCGGAGCATCTGGAAGAGGCGCCTGAGAGACCGGAGATCATCGCGGCTTTCGATTTCGAAGATCCTGCCCAGGCCGGCGCCGGGTTTGGGGGGGCATCAGAAGGCGAAACGCCGGCTGAGTCGGCGACGCTGCCAACGGTCATCCGAGTGGACCCGCCGCCTGAGACTCGTCCTCAGCAGGCCGGCGCGCAAACCAAACCATCACCCCAGCCGACTCCCGGCGCGGTCCTGACCGGCGTAGATCGCATCACCTGGGAGGAGTCTCAGAATCAGACCGTCTTGACCCTCTGGGGAGATGGTCCCTTCGATACCGATCAGCTGGTGGTGTTCCGACTGGATACCGACACGCCGCGGCAAGTCGTCAAGATCCTGGGCGTATCACGGCCCTTCTCGAGGCGCAATCTGGCAGTGGGCACCAGCCACGTCTCGGCGATCCGAACCGGCCTGCATACGGGCGACGCGGGTCAGGAGCTGCATGTCGTGGCCGATCTGGAAGATCCGGCGGTGAGGATGCGCCGGATGGAGCCCGAGGGCTCCCAACTTCACGTCTATTTCTCCAAGCTCTAGACCGCGGGCCGGATCGCGACTTTGAGAGTCTCGCGGCGCATCATGCTGCGCAGGGCCTCCTCGAGCTGCTCTAGAGGCATTTCGCGAGACAGAAGAAGATCGACCGCCAGGCCTCGACGGGCCAGGAGCGCGAGAGCTTCGGATACCGCGGCAGGTCGATGATGGTAGGAGCCCCGGCAGGTGATCTCTTCATAGTGAATTCTCGCGGTATCGAGAGAGAGCCGTGTGCCCGCAGGACAACCTCCGAAGAACAGCACCTCGCCTCCTGGCTGGACGGACTGGGTGGCCAACTCCCATCCAGCGACCGAACCTGTGGCGTCGATGGCGAGGTTGAACCCGAGGCTGTCTTCGGCCCGATCGAGGATCGCTGAGGGACTCGACGACTCGGGCGGCTCGATGGTTGACACGGCTCCCATCTGGATCGCGATCTCACGTCTCTTTGCCAGTGGGTCAGCCAATACCACCCGATGGCCGGAGGCCGAGAGCACGCCCAGGATCAGCTGCCCGATCGCGCCGCCGCCCAGGACCACAACGTCGCTGGGCTCGGACAGCGAGCAGATCTCTATACCGTGAAGGACGCAGGCCAGAGGTTCTGTCAGAGAGGCGTGCTCGGGCGACATTCCCGGTGGAATCGGATAGGTGCTCCGGGCGACGAATCGCGCCGGAACCGGCAGATACTCGGCGAAGGCACCGTTGAGGTACTGGAGATCCCTACATAAGTTCTCTCGCCCGTGAAGGCAGTATCGGCAGCGGCCGCACGAGGCCGAGTTGAGCACGACCACGGCCTCGCCTGCTCGCCAGTTCTCGACACCGTCACCGATCGCGGCTACGGTGCCAGCGCATTCATGGCCAAAAGGGGTCGGCACCTGGAGCATTCGCGGATGACCACCTTGCCTGAATACCTTGAGATCGGTCCCACAGGTCGTTGCCACGTCGACTCGCAGAACCAGCTCGCCCGATTGCGGCCTTGGCAGGGTCAGTTGCTGGATCTCGATCTCCTCGGGACCCAGGAGGCAGGCGGCCCGGTAGCTGTCAGGAAGCTCCACGGGCGCCGTCTCCTTCTCCAGGAGTGAGCAGGATCTTCAGAGCTTTCTGCTGGCCCGCCAGCTCGACGGCCCGCTGGAAATTCTGCAGGGGAAGGCGATGGCTGACCAGGGGCGTAGGGTCGAATCGGCCCGCAGTCAAGAGCTTGAATATCCTGCGCTGCTCCTGCAGCGATCCCGAGTAGGTGCCAACCAGCCGTCGCTCGTGCCTGAAGATCTGGTTCAACTCCAGAGCCAATCGGGCACCTGGCCTGGCATGGGCGAACAGCACCAGACTACCGCCCTCTCGGGTCAGAGGCAGGGCCTCTTCGGCGACGGACGGTTGACCTACGGTGTCGAAGACGGCGTCCACTCCGAGGCCTCCACTCAGATTCTCGGCCACCCTGGGCAGCGTCTCGGGCGAGCTGGCTGTGTCGGCTCCCAGGGCTTCGGCGAGCTGCCGCCGTTGCGGGATCGGATCACTCATGGCGACGCGGATCCCGGGGTGCAGGGCGCGGAGCACGAGCAGATGGAGTAGGCCCATGCTGCCGCAGCCCAGAACGATCGCCGTGGTGGCGGCCTTCGCTGGCCTCTCCACGTCGGAAAGCCCTGCTTTGTCGATGCCCCTGAGGACACAGGCAGCCGGTTCCATGAAGATTGCGGCTGCGTCCGGCAGGCTGGCCGGCAGTACTCGGGCGGCCCGCTCGACGGCCCGTTTCCCGACCAGAATGAACTCGCTGAAGCCTCCAGGTGAGAGCAGATTCTCTTTGAACGTCGAACAGAGAGTCTCGCTTTCACGTTGGCAGAGGGAACACTCCCCACAGGCCACATGGTGAGGGACGACGATTCTTTGACCGGGTTCGAACCTCGTTACCCCCGACCCCAGCGCGGCAACACTTCCCACCAGCTCATGGCCGAGCACGGTGCCCTTGGGGATGGCATCGTGGTCGAGCTTGAAGAGATCCGTGCCGCAAAGACCGCAGCACCGGAGTCTGAGCAGCATCTCACCTTCGGACGGGGCGGGGATCGGCATCTCCACCAATCGGGATTCACCCTGCCCGACATAGCGAACCGCCCTCATCTCCCCAGTCTCGAGTGGTTCGCCCATTCAGGAGACGTAGACAGCTCTGGCGGCATCCAGGGCGGCCGTAGCCCTGGCGGCATCGGAGTCGGAGGTGAGCAGCTCCCCCAGGGATGTGAGTAGTGCATGCACGTTGTCGCGGCTGGCGGACTCGCCCATCAGGCCGACTCTCCATACCTTGCCAGCCAGCTCGCCGAGTCCGCCACCAATCTCGATGCTGTAGTGGTCCAGGAGCCGCCGTCTCACCTGCGCCTCATCGATCCCGTCTGGAACCCAAACTGCGTTGAGAACCGGCAATCGGTGCCCCTCTTGGGCCGCCGGCTCGAAGCCGAGCTCCTCCAACCCGGCAATCAAGGCTCGGCTGTGGAGACGATGACGCTCGTACCGGGGCTTCAGACCCTCTTCGAGGACCAAGGCCAGGGCTTCATGCAGCGCGTAGTTCATGGAGATCGGCGCCGTGTGGTGGTAGGTGCGCTGGCGCTCGGTCCAGTACTCCTGGATCATGGCCAGGTCCAGGTACCAGCTGATCACCTTTGTTCGCCGCCGGGCGAGCCTTTCAACGGCCCGCGGCCCAAAGGTCAGTGGGGCGAGCCCAGGAGGACAGCTCAGGCACTTCTGGGTAGCTGAATAACAGACGTCGATCAACCAGTCGTCGACCCTCAGCTCGATTCCTGCCAGCGAAGTCACGGCGTCGACAACCAGGAGACAGTCACGCTCTCGGCAAATTCGACCGATCTCGACCAGCGGTTGGCATGCCCCGGTGGAGGTCTCGGCATGGACGATGGCGACAATACGAATCTCGGGCGAGCGATCCAGAGCCTCTTCGACCTCCTGGGGATCGAAGACCTCTCCCCAGGGACGGTCGATGCGATGCAGGGTACCGCCAATCCGGCCGACGATGTCGCTCATTCGGTTACCGAAGACACCGTTGACGCACACCAGCACTTCGTCACCGGGCTCGACGAGGTTGACGAAGGCCGCTTCCATCCCGGCGCTTCCGGTTCCCGAAACGGCGATGGTCAGCTGGTTCTCGGTGCAGAAGACATCACGCAGGCGCTGCTGCATTTGCGTCATCAGCTCGAGAAACTGCGGGTCCAGGTGACCCACGAGCGGGCGCGAGATCGCCTCATAGACCCGAGGATGCACCATGGACGGGCCCGGGCCTAGCAGGATTCGTCGCGGCGGTGATTCGACTACCGCAGGATTGTGTTCACTGGTCATGCGGCATAGCCTGTCACAGGACTCTGGATCAGGGGAAGCGCACTCCATCCCCCTCTTGGGGACAGCTGGAGGCTCGAGCGTCGACCCGAGCCGACTATGGCTGGTCGGGTGCGAGAAGGGGCTCGGAGGAATCGGTTCCGATGTCCGTAACATAGGCCGGTCGGTTGCTCTCCGACCAGGGCCAATCGATGAGCAGACCCCCTCCGACCCCCTTGGCTACGCGCTCGCCGAAAATCAGATCGATGAGGTACATGGCGACGTCGTAGCTCCGCGCCCCGCCCTGCGACGTCAACACCCTGCCATCGTGCACGAAGCTCGCATTGACTCTTACATCGAGGTCGGGGAATGCCTCCGCGAAGCTCTGGTAATCACCTGGAAACGTTGTGCAGGAATGGCCGTCCAGCAGGCCCGCCTCGGCTAGGATGAAAGCTCCCCAGCAGAGTGAGACGACGAACTGCGCATCGCTGCCTGCCTGGCTCACCCAGGCGATCAGTCGTTCGTCTTGGCGGTCGTCCTTTCTGCTGTGCTCGGCACTCGGTACCACGAGGATGTCGAGCTTGGGAGCCGTTTCGAACGTGTAGTCGGGGACGATTCTGAGACCCTCGGCGGTCGTGATGGGCCTTCCTTCGGGAGCGATCGTGAGTACTTCGATCCCCGGGTGCGGTGCCGAGTGGTAGACCGTGTGCTGGAAGACGTCCCAGGGAGCCATGAGCTCGGTGTCGTAGACGCCATCCACGATCAGGAATCCGGCGCGCAGTGGACGGTCTTGGGGCAGCGAGTCGGCGGCCGATCCAATTCCAGGATTGCCTCCCAGAGCGGCTAGCAAGACCAGGACCAGCCCCCGCCTCAGATGCACTGCAATCGAATGTCCTCGCATGAAGCTCAGTCTCCCCGAAGGTAGTTGAACGACTCTCGCCAGTCTAGCACTGGGGCGAGCCCGAGCCTCCCCGCGAGGCGCGGATCGGACTTGTCATAGAATACGCGCCAACCCAGTCTCCTCAGAGGCTGCAAGACGAGTCGCAAAAAACTCCCGGGAGGTGTAGCAGTGCCTTACAGTCCCCTGATGGTCAACCCAATGAAAGAAGAGCTGACCTCGATCGGTTTTCAGGAGCTCCTGACTCCAGAGGACGTGGACGCGTTCATGTCCGAGAGGGAGGGAACAGCCCTGCTGGTCATCAACTCGGTGTGCGGGTGTGCCGCGGGACAGGCGCGGCCTGGCGTTCATCTGGCTCTGGAGAACGAGAGTCGTCCTGATCGCCTGGTCACCGTGTTCGCCGGGCAGGACACAGAGGCCACCAAGCAGGCCCGCAGCTACTTCGAGGACATTCCGCCCAGCAGCCCCTCCATTGCTCTGTTCAAGAATTCAGAGTTGGTCTATTTCGTTCCTCGCCACCGAATCGAGAGCCGCAGCGCCGAGGAGGTAGCGGCGGATCTGAAATCGGCTTTCGACCGCTACTTCGCCGTCGCGCCCGCTTCCTGAATGGGTACCTTCCACCAGGACAAAGGTGAGCTGCACGGCATCACGGTCGTTGTGGACACCGTGGGTGATGAGGTCTACATCGGTCGCTGCGATGAGATGACCGAGGAGAGGATCCTCCTCCACGATGTCGATGTCCACCGCGACGGCGAAGACGGTCGATCGAAGGACGAGTACGTAGAGCGGGCCGCTCGATTCGGCATCTGGAAGAAGCTCGAGCAACTCGCGATTCCAACTGAGGCCATCGCATCTGTGCGGCGCCTGGGAGATCTCTGAAAATTGGCTGCGGTGATTCTCGCTTGCGGGGCTCTGTGGTGCGCTCTCGCAGTCGGCGCCGGTGCTTTCGGTGCCCATGCCCTGGCCGAACGCCTCGACGTCCGCTCTCTCGCTCTTTGGGAGACGGCAGCCCGGTATCTGATGTACGGCGGACTCGGTGCGACGCTGGTCGGAATCGCGGGAGTGCAATGGCCACGGGGCGGGTTCGTATTTTCAGGAATCTGTCTGCTAGTAGGAGCCGTTGTCTTCAGCGGGACCGTCGGTGCCATCGCTCTCGGAGCGCCCCGTTGGCTGGGTGCAATCACTCCCCTGGGCGGTGTCCTGATGATCGCCGGATTCCTTGCTTTCGCTTGGACTTCCCTGCGGCTCTAGCAGCTGCTGGATACCTCTTTGTCGGATTGCGCAGGTTTCGACTCGGCGATACGATGGGAGAGGGTCCTGTCGGGCCCGCATCTCACGAAACGACTTCTCATCTCGGAGGTTTGATTCATGGCCAACGGAATCGTGCGTGTTCCAGAACCGATCAACGAACCCATTCAGGCCTTTGGGCCCGGTTCCGCGGAGAAGGCTTCGCTGAAGAAGAGGCTCGACCAGATGCTCGCCGAGCAGGTCGAGGTTCCGGTCATCGTCGGTGGGCAGGAGATACGGACGGGCAATACGGTCGAGACGGTCTGTCCTCACGATCATGGTCACGTACTGGCGACGGTGCACCAGGCGGGCGCCGCCGAGGTGGAGAAGGCGGTGGAGGCCGCAGGAGAGGCTTGGAGGGAATGGTCCGAGATGAGCTGGGAGGCTAGGGCGGCGGTCTTCCTGAAAGCTGCCGACCTGTTGGCAGGACCCTGGCGGGACACGCTCAACGCCGCCACGATGCTGAATCAATCGAAAACCGTGTTCCAGGCGGAGATCGACGCCGCTTGTGAGCTTGTCGACTTCTGGCGTTACAACCCCTACTACATGCGGCAGCTCTACACCGAACAGCCCGGCTCGGTGCGCGGGCTCTGGGACTATGTTGAGTTCCGGGCTCTCGAGGGTTTCGTCTTCGCGGTGACACCGTTCAATTTCACCTCGATCGCCGGCAATCTACCCACAGCACCCGCTCTCATGGGCAACGTCGCCCTGTGGAAACCTGCCTCGACGGCGCCGCTGGCGGCCTACTACATCATGAAGCTCCTCGAAGAGGCTGGTCTGCCACCGGGCGTCATCAACTTCCTGCCGGGTCGCGGCTCTCAGGTGGGAAACCCAGTCATGGAGCGGCCCGAGCTGGCTGGAATTCACTTCACGGGCTCTACGGCAGTGTTCCAGGGGATGTGGAAGCAGATCGGTGGCGATATCGCCAACTATCACACCTATCCACGCATCGTCGGCGAGACCGGGGGCAAGGACTTCGTGTTTGCCCACCCGTCGGCCGACGTCCAGTCGGTGGTGATCGCCCTGGTACGGGGTGCCTTCGAGTACCAGGGCCAGAAGTGCTCGGCCGCCTCCCGAGCCTACATCCCAAAGTCTCTGTGGAAGCGGGTCCGGAACGGTCTCGAGAAGGAGGTCGGCGATATCGAGATGGGATCGCCAATGGACTTCCGCAACTTCATGTGCGCTGTCATCGACGAAGCCAGCTTCGACAACACCATGAGCTATATCGACTACGCGAAATCGAATGACGGATTCGATATCGTTTGCGGGGGAGAAGGGGACAAGTCGAAGGGCTACTTTGTACAGCCCACGGTGGTGTTGTCGGAAGATCCACGCTCGAAGCTCATGCAGGAGGAGATCTTCGCCCCGGTCCTGACGATCTACGTCTATGACGATGCCGACCTGGAGGCCACCCTGGAGCTCTGCGACACGACCAGCCCTTATGCTCTTACCGGTGCGATCTTCGGGACCGACCGCAGAGATCTCGTCAAGATGGCGGCCGCCTTGCGACACTCGGCTGGCAACTTCTACATCAACGACAAGCCGACCGGCGCGGTCGTGGGTCAGCAGCCCTTTGGCGGCTCGCGGGCCTCGGGAACCAATGACAAGGCAGGCTCGATGATGAACCTGCTGCGCTGGACATCGCAGCGCTCGATCAAAGAGACCTTCGTCTCACCCACCTCGTTTGCCTATCCGCATATGGGGGAGAAGTAGCAGGACACAGGAGTGGAGCTGTGAGCGAGGTCATCAGGTTCAGAATGGGAACCCGCGATGAACGGCGGTGACCTCGTTGCGCAGGTTCTCGAGAAGCATGGAGTCCGCTTCTTGTTCACCCTGTGCGGCGGGCACATCTCGCCCATTCTGGTCGGTGCCAAGCGCCTCGGCATTCGGGTCGTGGATGTTCGCCACGAGGCCACGGCCGTCTTCGCTGCCGATGCAGTTGCCAGGCTCTCGGGCACGCCGGGTGTAGCGGCTGTGACCGCCGGGCCTGGCGTCACCAATACGATCACCGCCCTCAAGAACGCCCAGCTGGCCCAGTCTCCTGTTCTGGTGCTGGGAGGGGCCACCGGAACCATCTTGAAGGGGCGGGGCGCTCTGCAGGACATCGATCAGCTGGCCCTGGTGGCTCCGCATGTCAAATGGGCGACTACCGTGCGCCGGGTGCGGGATCTGGTGCCGGCTGTCCAGAAGGCTCTCGATATGGCGCGGAGTGGGGTTCCGGGCCCTGTGTTCGTCGAGTGCCCCTTGGATCTGCTCTACGATGAAGACCTGGTCCGTGGGATGTACGGGGCCAAGGCTGCGCAGGGCAAGAGTCGGAGTCTCGGCGAAAGAGCTCTCGGCGCGTACCTGCGACGTCACGTGAACAGCTTGTTTGCCGGAGCCGAGGGCGTGGAGGTTTCGGAGCCGGTCGAGATTCCAGCACCCGTGCCGTCGAGAAGGGCACTGCGAAAGGCGGTGAAGTGCCTCGAGGCGGCTCGCCGTCCGGTACTCATGGTGGGCAGCCAGGCACTTCTGGAGAAGGAACAGGTCAGCGATCTGGCGGCAGCCGTGGAGAGGCTCGGAGTGCCCGTCTACCTCTCGGGCATGGCGAGAGGGCTCTTGGGCCCGAATCATCCTCTGCAGCTCAGGCACAAGCGGAGAAACGCGCTACGTCAGGCCGACCTTGTCCTGTTGGCCGGAGTGCCCTGCGACTTTCGGCTCGATTATGGCCGTCAGATCAGCCGAGGAACCCGCTTGATCTCGGTGAATCGAAGTGCTGAAGACGTGCGAAAGAACCGGCGTCCCACCCTCGGAGCGGTGGCCGACCCGGGGCTCTTCCTCGTCCGAATGGCACAGCGCGAGAGGAGAGACGAACCCTGGTCGGAGTGGCTGTTGGCCCTGCGGGAAAGGGATGAAGAGCGAGAGAGAGAGATCGAGCAGCAGTCGAGAGGCAGCACCGAGAATCTGAACCCGATCGCCTTTCTGAGATCGCTCGAGGTGGCCCTTCCCGATTCCAGCGTCCTGGTCGTCGATGGTGGTGATTTCGTCGCCACGGCGTCCTATGTCGTCTCACCTCGGCGGCCTCTTAGTTGGCTCGATCCTGGAGTGTTCGGCACGTTGGGTGTCGGCGCGGGATTCGCTCTAGGCGCCAAGCTTTGCCGCCCGGAGGCCGAGGTCTGGCTACTGTACGGCGATGGCTCCTGCGCCTATAGCCTGGCCGAGTTCGACACCTTCGTGCGCCACCAGTTGCCGGTGATCGCGGTGGTCGGCAACGATGCCAGCTGGGCCCAGATCGCCAGGGATCAGGTCGAGCTGTTGAAGGACGATGTGGGTACGGTGCTGCGCCACACGGATTACGACGTCGTCGCGGAGGGCTACGGAGGCAAGGGCTTTCGAGTCGCTTCGCCCGAGCTTGTTCCCGATGTCCTAGCCGCTGCCCGCCAGGAGGCCGATGCTGGCCGGCCCGTTCTGATCAATGCCCTCATCGGCAAGACGGATTTTCGCAAAGGCTCGATCTCAGTCTGACCCCCACCCTCCCACCCTGAGGGTTGAGGCAGCCGGCACATTTGCCGGCTGATCTTTGAGGGCTTGGGGGTTGAGGAGCCCGTCGTACCTCCGACCTACCTTTGAGGCAATGAGGCAATGGGGCAGTAAGGGTCGAGGCGGCCGGGCGTTCCTTCCGGCCGATCTCTGAGGGCTTGGGGGTTGAAGCGCTCGGCGGCTTCGCCGAGCGGTCTTTGGGGGCAGTGAGGGCCTGAAGTCTTGGACTCTCTTTGAGTCTGGGATCGGACAAGGCGCCCCACAGTCGAGCCACCCGAACGAACCTCGGGCACCATAGAAGGCAATAGGGGCGTAAGGGCGTAGGGGCGTAAGGGCGTAGGGGGCTAGGGCGCAGGAGGTGCTTCCTAAACAGGAGTCTTGATAGCTCGTTTGTCGTTCTGAACACTGAAGGCGGTGCAAGGCCGCGTACGAGGTCTCCAGCCGGAGGCCCAGGATGATGGGGGAGAGCCTCCTGCTTGGCCCCGATACCACTCACGACTCCATCCCCACCGCCCCAAGGATCGGCTGGAGCAAGCGACAGCCGCCTCAACCCCAAGCCCTCAAAGAACGCCCGGCAGTCAGCCGGGCGCCTCAACCCCCAAGCCCTCAAAGATCAGCCGAAGGTACGCCGGCTGACTCAACCCCCAGGCCCACAAGGACCGGCCGGCGGAGAGCCGGACGCCTCAATCCTCCAGGCCCATTTCGCTGTCGAGGGCAGCGGTCAGGGCGTTCATGCGACTCTCGATCTCCAGCCTCCCGGCTTCGATCTCTTCTGCTCCGGCATTTCTGGCGATCTCCACCGTGCCCTCCACGCGATAGCGCATTCGTGCGAACGGCTTCGGCAGAATGAACCGATCCCAACTCTTGAAACGCCAGGCACTATCGGTGCTCCACGAGACCCAGGCGACGGGTAGGCCCGTGAGTGCTGCCACGAGTGCGACGCCCTGTTTGGCCTGGTAGCGAGGACCGACGGGTCCGTCTGGTGTGATGGCAAGGTGGCTCTCGCGAGAAGCGGCCACCAGTTGTCTGACAGCCGCTTTGCCGCCGCGTGTCGAGCTGCCCCGCACCGAGCCGATGCCGAATCGGGCGACGATGCGGGCAATGATCTCGCCGTCCCCGTGGCGACTGATCAGGACCCTGACGGGGCGAAGCTCGTTGGCGACTCGAATCAGTCCTATCTGACGGTTGTGCCAGAAGGCGAGGATGACCTTGTGGCCTTCTCGAAGCTGTTTCAGGTGAGGAGGCAGATCGAGCTCCACGCGCCAGCTCTTGATCAATATGGGGAGGATGAGGCCACCGAAGACGTAAATGGCGAACCACTCGAGAAAGCGCCGCTTCCATTGCTTGCGTCTGGGAGTCTTGCTGCTATCTGTACTGCCCACGGCTGCCATTCTAACGTCGGCGGAGTGGCTCGGTCTCGGCTAGACTAGGCTGTCGAAGGCACAGGCCTTCCTGCCACGTTGCGGTCCAACTTTTCAGAGGGGGGAATCATGATTCGACGCACTTTCTGTTTGGCTCTGGGTCTTGTTTGGGTGGGCAGCTGCCTGATGGCGGTGCCACTGCCCGGATTTTCGGCCCAGGACCTGGTGAGAATGGACCGCCTCTCGGATCCCCGGCCGTCGCCCGACGGCAGGAGCATCGCCTTCGTGAGGCGACAAACCGACATCGAGGCCGACAAGGGGCGGACCCACATCTGGGTGATCGACAGGACGGGCGACCACCTCCGCAAGTTGACCGAGCACGAGGCCTCGGATAGCAGCCCCAGATGGTCAGCCGACGGGAGCAGCCTCTATTTTCTCTCCTCCAGATCGGGCTCCTCCCAGGTGTGGCGTGTAGGAGCGGACGGGAAAGATCTGAATCAGGTCACCGAGGTGCCCCTGGATGTGAGTGGTTTTGTGCTTTCGCCCGACGGAACCAGCCTGGCCCTGGCCTTGGACGTGTTTGTCGAGTGCGATTCGTTGGAGTGCACGCGCGCGAGACTCGATGATCAGGAGGCCGTCAAGGCGACCGGCCGGATCTACGACCGATTGTTCGTTCGGCATTGGGACACCTGGAAAGACGGTCGTCGGTCTCACCTGTTTCTCCAACCGGTGGGCGGCGGTCCGCTCGTCGATCTCATGTCTGGCATGGATGCCGACAGTCCTTCGAAGCCCTTCGGCGGCACCGAGGAGATCGTCTTCACACCCGATGGCTCGGGGCTGGTCTTCACCGCGAGAGTCGTGGGAGCCTCCGAGCCCTGGTCCACGGATTTCGACCTCTATTATGTGCCTGTGAACGGGTCCTCTGCGCCCCGCTGCCTGACCGAGGCCAACGAGGCCTGGGACACGCAGCCCGTCTTCTCTCCCGATGGCAAGATTCTGGCCTACCTGGCCATGGAGCGACCGGGTTTCGAGGCGGATAGGTTTCGGATCGTGTTGTTGGACTGGACGACCCGAGAGCAGAGGATCCTGACCGAAGCGTGGGACTACTCGGCTGGCGGCATCCTCTTCTCGAAGGACGGAGACACCTTGTACACCACGGCTTCGGATCGCGGCCAGGTCTCTCTTTTCTCCATTGCTCTGGGAAGCGGTGCGATCCGCAAGCTCGTCGGCGAGGGCCACGTTCGCACTCCTGCGCTGGCCGGTGACAGCATCGTCTTCGGGCTCGATACCCTGGGCTCACCGGTGGATCTGTTCGTGCTGGAGCCGCAGAGTGGAGAGCTCCGTCAGTTGACCCGCGTAAACGCCGATCGCCTGGCAGGAGTGGCGCTGGGGCAGGCGGAGCAGTTCTCCTTTCCAGGTTGGAACGGTGAGACCGTCTACGGCTATGTGGTGAAGCCGGCTAATTTCGATCCGTCCCGCTCCTATCCGGTGGCCTTTCTCATCCATGGCGGGCCCCAGGGATCGTTCGGCAACGATTTCCACTATCGCTGGAATCCGCAGACCTATGCCGGCGCCGGCTACGCGGCCGTGATGGTCGATTTCCATGGCTCGGTCGGCTACGGCCAGGCGTTCACGGATTCCATTCGTGGCGATTGGGGTGGCAAGCCACTCGAGGATCTCCAGAAGGGTCTGTTCGCGGCCCTGAAGAGCAATCCCTGGATGGATGGAAATCGGGTCTGTGCCTTGGGCGCCTCCTACGGCGGCTACATGATCAATTGGATCGAGGGCAACTGGCCGGAACGGTTCCGGTGTCTGGTGAATCACGACGGGACCCTCGACCAGCGGATGATGTATTTCTCCACCGAGGAGCTCTGGTTTCCGGAGTGGGAGCACGGAGGCCCGTTCTGGGAGAACCCCGAAGGACATGAGCGACACAATCCCGTCCTGTTTGTGGATCGGTGGCAGACGCCGATGCTGGTGATTCACGGTGCACTGGACTTTCGTCTTCCCGAGACGCAAGGCCTGGCCGCGTTCACGGCTTTGCAGCGGCAAGGTATTGCCAGTCGATTGTTGTACTTTCCCGATGAGAACCACTGGGTGCTGAGACCTTCCAATAGCATCTTGTGGCACGACACCGTCCTCGACTGGCTCGATCGCTGGTTGAGAGAGGATGGCTAGGTTCGGCTCGTGAGTGCCCGGGCTGGCGACGTCAGTGTGGTCATCCCGACCTTCGATAGGGCGTCGGTGCTGCCGCGCGCTCTCGATTCAGTAGTGGCGCAGACGCACTCGCCCGCTGAGGTTATCGTCGTGGACGATGGCTCCACCGACGACACTGCCGAGCTGGTCGAGAGGCGCTTTCCGAGCGTCCGCCTGCTGCGCCAGGAGAACCGCGGCGTCAGCGCGGCACGCAATCGGGGCATCGAGGCCTCCGGGGGCGAATGGATAGCGCTGCTGGACTCGGATGATGAATGGCGGCCGTCGAAGCTCGAACGGCAGATGAGCGGGCTGGAGGAGCGTCCGGAGCTTCGGGTTTGCCACACTGACGAGATCTGGATTCGCCAGGGACGGCGTGTCAATCCACGGCAGATTCATGCGAAGCACGGCGGTTGGATCTTCGAGCACTGTCTGCCCCTGTGCGCAATGTCGCCTTCGTCGATTCTGATTCACCGCAGCATCTTCGAAGTTGTCGGGATGTTTGACGAGGAGCTACCTGCCTGCGAGGACTACGATCTCTGGCTTCGCATCTGCAGTCGATACCCCGTCCTCTACGTCGATGAGCCTCTGGTCGTAAAGCACGGGGGGCACGAGGATCAACTTTCGCGACAGGTTTGGGGTCTCGACAGATTTCGGATCCAAGCTCTCGAGAAGGTGATCGACTCTGGACATCTGAACGAGGCCGACTGGCAGGCCAGCGTCGCGATGTTGCTGAAGAAGATCGAGATCTACCTCGAGGGTACCAGGAGGCGAGGCCGACGGGAGGAGGCCGCCCAGTATGAACGGCGCCTCCAACACTGGCGGTGCCAGCTGCATCTCATGGAGCAAGCGTGATCCATCTGATCGTGGCCTTGCCGGCCGAAGCTCGCGGTCTCGCCAGGGGCCTGGGCCTGCGGAAGGAGCGCGACGCAAGGGAATCGCGGCAGATCTATCGCGGTGTTGGCCTGAACCTCGTGGTGTCGGGGCCTGGCAGACATCGTGCCGCGCGAGCCGTGGACTCGATCGCGGAGCAGGTGGAGTCCCGGCGGCTTCAGGGATGGCTCAACGTTGGAATTGCCGGTCATCCGGATCTCGCGCCAGGGACCTGCCTTCTGGCCGACGAGATCCAAGGAAGCACTACAGGACAGTCTTGGTGGCCGACGATTCCCTTCCAGTCGAACTGCCTCAGGGCGTCGGTTCGCACCGTCGATCGGCCAGAAACCGACTTCGCCGCCAGGGCTGCTTACGACATGGAGGCTGCCGGTTTCTTTGCCGCTGCCAGCCGGATTGCCACCCCCGGCCTGGTTCAGGTCCTCAAGGTAGTCTCGGACAATCCTGGCGATGACCTGGAGTGTCTGACGGCTAGTCGGGTCGAGACCCTGATGCTCGATGCCTGCTCTTCGATTGCCGACCTTCTTGGGCAGCTCGAGGCTCATGCCGTATCGGTCCGGAGCCGACGGCTGAAGGAGGAGTCCCGATGACGGCGTCGCCGAGCTTCAGGGCACGGCGTACCCAGTGAGCTCGACGTAACCGCGGCCCGAGATCGGGCTGCTGCCACGGGTACCCTCAACTCGCACTGCCCCCTCCCAGTAGAGAACCGACAGGTTGAGCTCCTGATCTCGCATTAGCGGCTCGATCTGAAGGTCGAGTTGATCCCCTGGCAGCCGCAGTCGCCAACCCGAGGGATAGCGCACGCCAGTCTCTGGGCTGGTCCACCAGTCGAGGACCTCCAACTGAAAGTCACTCCAGCTCAGAGCGAATCGGGTCCCATCCGCCCCAATCCGACTGCCGCTGCTGACCGGATCCGGCCTGCCGTCGTCGCGGCGCATCTGATAGACCATCAGGTCGGTGCCATCGTCGAGCTGCAAGGCGAACCAGTCCCAGCCGCTCTGGTTCGGTTCGAGAGCGCTGGTGCTCCACTCTCGGTCGAGCCAGCTGTTGCCTCGCACCTCGAGCTCGCGCCCCTCGAGGCGGATCTGGCCGGACGTGGCGAGTCGGGTGAAGGCATAGTAGTAGGAGGCATTGCCCGGTTCGCTTCCCTTGCGGCTCAGGCCGGCCTCGCCTTGGAGCACGACGGGCTTCGTGGTAGCGAGCTCCAGGTCCAGTGCGATCTCTCCAGCCGATGCCTTCAATCGAAACGCAGGTGAGGAGTCGTCGCTGCCCAACTCCCAGTCCTCGAGCCAGGCTCGAAAGGGATCCAGCTCGACACCGGCCAGGCCGGCGGCGCCACGCGCGAACCTCTCGAAGGCAAAGAAGCGGTTGTCGTCGACATCGGTCAGGGCGAGATGGCCCATATAGACTTGCCGTGTGGCCCACCGCGATCGCCTGGGTGTCTGCTCGGCGGCCAGGGCATTTCGAAACAGGGTGAACTGGTAGCCGAATCGACGTCCCGACGAGGTGGTCAGATTGCCGGTCAAATACCACCACTCGGTGCGGAAGTCGGAGTGCGAGCCATGGTCCTCGGGGAAGACGAACTCCCTCGGCTCAGTGGCGCGAGCGAAGCCCTCCGTCTCTCCTGACAGCAAGTGGGAGAGCTCGAGGCTGGCGGTCGCGACAGATCTATTCTCATCAGTCATCTGGTCATGAGGAGGAGTCCGGCAGCCAACGAAGGACAGCACCGCTAAAACCAGCAGCCGCCGCAGGAAACCGCTCCACACCGAAGGCCAGCGCATGCTACTCCTCCCGCAGTGCTTCGGAGGGCCGTGTGCGAGCCATCCGCCACGCCGGGTAGAGGCCGGCAAGCAGCGCCGCTACAACACCCACCGCGACGGCTTGGACCAGAGTGAGAGGAAAGAGATCCAATTCGAGGCTCCAGCCGAACGATCGCCGATTGATGGTGTAGACCATGATGGCGGCCATCGACACACCAACAGGCAACGAAAGCACACCGGCAGTCAAGCCCAGGAGGCCTGTCTGCTGGGTCACCAGCATCCACAGCTGCCCAGGGGTCAGGCCGCAGGCCCGCATCACTCCCAACTCGCGAGTACGCTCGAGTTGCAGCGCCAGCAAGGCGCTCAGAACTCCGACGAAGGCGACAATGACAGCCAATGTACGCAGTACTCCGGTGATGACAAAGGTGCGATCAAAGATGCGCATCGACTCTTGCCGCAATTGGCGGTTGCTGCTGAGTCGCACCCGCAGGTCGGGTGGTAGGCGGCCACGGATGAGGTCGCTCAGCTCGTCGAGGTTCGTGCCGGCAGCGGTATGAATGGAGAGGGCCGTCGCTCCATCTTCGCTCCAGCCCCGCTGGTAGAGGGTTCGAGCGAGCATCAGGAGGCCCTGCTCAGTGGAGTAGTCGTAGAAGACTCCGGCGATGGGCAGCTCGAAGATCTCTTTCGGTGAGAGGATCCTGACGCTGTCACCCTCTCCGAGGGCTCGCCGATAGGCGAAGGACTCTGAGACCATGACGGCCTCGCCTGCTTCGATTCGGCGCCAGATCGCCATCGGATCTCCTTGCCGAAATGCAAAAGCTCCGTGGCTTTCCGGGGACAGCTCGAGGGCCACTGCTCGAACGGACTCGCCGTCGACGACTGCCGAGAAGTGGGTGAGGAGGTTGGTTGCGAGAACCTGATCGAGATCCGCGATCGTGTCGATCGTCGCCTGGTCGATGGTGACACCGCCCGGCGAGAATCGGCGGGCGGGTGCTGTAAACACCGACAAATAGAGATCCGCGGGCAGCGCATATTCGAGCCATCGGTTCACCGTGCCACGGAAGCTCCTCACCATGAGATCCACTCCGACGGTCACCGAAAGCGCCATCATCAGGGCGGCGATGGCGATTCCGGTGCGGCTGAGAGCGGTTACGACTCCGCGCGTGGCGATCCGGCCGAGCTGGCCGGAAATTGCTCCGGCGAAAGGTGTCAGCCAACGCATGAGTGCCATCGTGGCGAGCGGTGTCAGCAAGGCGTAGCCAACCAGCACAGCGAACAGGCCAGTAAAGGCGAGCCACAGGGCGCCGCTCGGAAGGAAGATCAGGCCGGTACCGAGAACCAGCAGCAGGATTCCAAGAAACGACAGCGTAGGAATAGCGCGGTGAACCCGCGACTCGAGCTCGGAGTGCACCAATGCCTCCCGGGGCTCCGTGTTGGTCGCTTCGATAGAGGGTGCAATCGCCGCCGCAGCCGTTGCCGTCAATCCAAGGAGACCTCCTTTCAGGAGCGTCCATGGGGCCACTGCCACCTCTCGGACGTCGACCGCGAAGTAGAGATCGTTGATGGTCTGGGTGACGCGACCGATGAGGCTCTGACCGAGCCACAGACCGCCAAGCTCGCCGAGGATGGTGCCCGCAGCTCCGATGAGCACAGCCTCCCCCAAGATCAGCACGAAGATCTCTCTACGGGTCGTTCCCAGTACACGCAGAATCGCCAGAAGAGGACGCCGTTGCACGACAGCGAAGGTCATGGTGTTGTAGATGAGGAATGCGCCGCAAAGCAAGGCCAGAAGGCTCAGTGCCTGCAGGTTGAGCCGGAAAGCCCGGGTCATCTGCTCCGCCGTCGACGTTCGAGCGCGCCTGGATCGTAGGTCGGTGGTCGGTGGCAAGATCGCCGCGACACTCTCCTCGAACTCGGCTTCTGTCATTGCGAGCGGTCGGATCAAGTCGATGCGCGTCAGACTCCCGACAAGACCGAGCGTCTCTTGTGCCGTCGCTATATCGACGATGAGTAGATCCCGGATAGCGGCCAGCTGGGCATCGTCCGTCGCCGGCAGATGGCCTACTAAAACCAACGTCCGCACTGCGCCGCCTATGTCGATCTCGAATTCGTCTCCGGGCGCGATGCCGAGAGAGCTCGCGGCTTCAGCGGCTAGAAGGGAGGCCCCCGGTAGGGTCAGGAAGATCCCGAGATCGAGGCTGCCCTGCGGCCCCGAGCTGGTGAAGTTGCGAAACCGGGCTTCGGCGAACGGGTCGATGCCCATGATTGAAAAGGTTGGGGAGTCTGGCCTCAGAAGCTTGGCATGGCCCTCGACCACCGGGGCCACGCGACGCAAGCCGAGATCGATGCGGAGCTGCTGGTAGAGCCCTTCGGGGATGACACCGTCGAGACCGACAATCTGGTGTGTCGCTTTGCCAGCGATCGTATCCGTGGAAAGCTCGAAGGCTCTCAGAGCACTGCCGTTGGCGACATCGATACCGACGACGACGGCGACACCGAGAGCAACTCCCAGAATGGCCAGGGCGAGCTGCAAGGGATGGCGCTGCAGGTGTCGAAGACTCGACTTCCAAAGGAGTCTCTTCACGCTGGGTCTTCCTTGTCGAGCTCGACGAGCCGCCCGTTCTCGATGGTGAGGATGCGATCGGCCAGCCCGACGACCTGCTGACTGTGAGTGGCCATCAGCAAGGTGCGACCACTCTGGCGGGTCAGGCTGTCGAGCAGGTCGATGACTTGCCGGCCCGTCCCGACATCCAGGTTGCCGGTGGGTTCGTCGGCCAGAATGAGCTGCGGCTGATGGATCAGACCTCGCGCCACCGCAACCCGCTGTCGCTCACCGCCGGAAAGACGGTCCGGGAACGAGTCGGCTCGGTCAACAAGTCCAACTGCTGCGAGCATCTCCAGGCAAGGCCCCCGCATCGCCTCGGTGCCTTTCCCTTCGAGCTCGAGAGGAAGGAGCAGGTTCTCCAGAACCGTCAATGTCGGCAGCAGATTGAAGAACTGGAAGATGAAGCCTATGTTCCGTCTTCGAAACAGGGTGCGATCTCGCTCCCCAAGGCTCGTGATCTCGATGCCGCCAATCGCAACACTCCCGCTGTCGGGCTGGTCGAGTCCGCCGAGAAGGTTGAGCAGTGTCGACTTCCCGGAGCCGCTTCTCCCCAAGAGGACGACCAGCTCACCTGGCTGGACGAGTAAGTCGACGCCTTCGAGAACGATGTGATCCCGACCTGCCTCGCGATAGCTCTTCGAGACACCGCTCAATTCGATTGTGGGTGCTCGATCGGACAGATCAGTGGGCATACAACGGCTCCTCTCGCGGGTCTGGCAGCTGGCGTGGTGGCTGAACAGATGTCCGCTAGAATGCCACAGGAGGCATGAATGAGCGAGCGCAAGTATAGACAGAGTGGGTACCAGGACGAGGAGCCCCGCGAAAAGAGGTCGCGGCCTTCAGGGCCGCGCGAAAAGTCGGACAAGCCACGCGGCCGCGGCCTGGGCAAGCCGAAGAGATCCGTCTTCCGGTGCAGCCGATGTGGGCAGAGCCAGGCAGTTGGGCAGGATGTGGCGTTCGATTCGACCTGCTCTGGATGCGGTGATGATCTGCACGCCTGCACGAACTGTGCGCACTTCGACAGCTCGGCGCCGATGGAATGTCGTCTGGAGATCGCCGAGCGCATTGCCAAGAAATCGAAGCGCAATCAGTGTGACCTCTTCGAACCCAAGACGACTCAGGAGTTCGACAAGGAAAGCCCACCGCCGGATGACGCGAGGGCGGCTTTCGATGCTCTATTCAAGCTGTAGCCGCGGTGCTTCCCAGAATTGGCCGAGTGAGTTCTCACGGAGAGTCTGATGTCCGATCCCGCTGCAGTCATTCAGAGAATCGGCGACTTCGTATGGGGTCCCTTTCTGCTCATTCCCCTGCTGCTGCTGACCGGCTTGTTTCTGACGCTTCGGCTGCGTGGTCTACAGTTCCGCAAGCTGTGGCACTCCCTCTACGTCGCCTTGATCGTTCGACGGGAGAAGGGCGCCGAAGGAGATATCTCCCATTTCCAAGCGTTGATGACGGCACTGGCGGCCACGGTAGGCACCGGCAACATCGTTGGCGTGGCCACTGCCATCGCCACCGGCGGTCCGGGAGCACTCTTCTGGATGTGGATGACCGGTCTGGTCGGGATGGCGACCAAGTTCTCGGAAGCGCTGCTGTCGGTAAAGTTCCGCGTTACCGATGCGAGGGGCGAGCAGTGCGGGGGGCCGATGTACTACCTGGCCAACGGCATCCAGTGGCGAGGCTTGGGCAAGATGCTCGGTTGGCTCTTCGCCCTGTTCGCAGTCTGCGCCTCCTTTGGCATCGGTAACATGGTCCAGTCGAATTCGGTGGCGCACGCGCTGAACACCTCTTTCCAATTGCCGGTTTGGGCGACTGGGCTGATTCTGGCGGTAGCGGCCGGTCTGGTGATTCTCGGGGGAATCAAGTCCATCGGCAGATTCACTGGAGTCTTCGTGCCGGTCATGATCGTGGCCTATATGTTCAGCTCCGGGTTGGTACTGGTGCTGTTTGCGCGAGAGATTCCAGCGGCGCTCGGCCTGGTCTTCGAGGGCGCCTTCTCCGGCACCGCCGCTGTTGGAGGGTTTGCGGGTGCGGCCGTCAGGCAAGCGATCCGCTTCGGTGTGGCGAGAGGGATCTTCTCGAACGAGTCGGGCCTCGGTTCGGCTGGTATAGCAGCCGCTGCCGCGCAGACCCGGGAGCCCGTGCGGCAAGCCCTGGTCTCGATGACCCAGACCTTCATCGATACCATAGTGGTCTGCTCTTTCACCGGACTGGCCATCCTGGTGACTGGCGGCTGGAAAGAAGGCCTGAATGGAGCTGAGCTGACTCAATATGCCTTCTCCCATGGGCTGCCCGGCGAGTGGGGCGGATGGATTGTGGCGGTCTGCCTATCGATGTTCGCTTTCTCGACCATGCTCGGCTGGAGCTACTACGGTGAAAAGAGCATCGAGTACCTGATGGGAGAGCGGTTCATCCTGCCCTACAGGATCCTCTTCATCGTCGCCATCTTCTTTGGCGCCCTGCGGAGTCTAGACTTCGTCTGGGGGCTTTCCGACGTCATGAACGGACTCATGGCGCTGCCCAATCTCGTCGGTCTGCTGTTGCTCAGTGGGGTCATCGTGCGAGAGACTCAGGACTACTTCAAGCGCACAGGCGAGTAGAGGTGCTCGTTTCGTTGGCCGCCGATCTGGTGGCGTCGCTACACTTCGCGTTTGTTGTCTTCGTCGTGTTGGGCGGCCTCCTCGTGCTGCGCTGGCCGCGCTTGGCCTGGCTGCATCTGCCGGCAGTGGCTTGGGGGGCCTCGATCGAGCTCCTGGGCTGGATCTGCCCCCTGACGCCGCTCGAAAATCGCCTGCGCCACGAGGCTGGACTGGCAGGGTACGAGGGTGGCTTCGTGGAGCACTACCTGCTGCCATTGCTCTATCCTGCGTCTCTTTCCCGCTCTGTTCAAGTGATCCTGGGTCTGTCGGTGCTGCTGATCAACGCCGTTCTCTACGGCTCGATTCTCAGGCGGAGATTCCTCCACCCGCTGTAGACGGACTTGTCTGCTGTCCGGACGCGGCGCCTGTGCTAGATTTCGCGATCATGCGTACACTTGTCAGCGTCGTCATGGGCTCGCGCTCCGATTGGGGAGTCATGGAGCACGCCATCAAGACCCTGGAGAGTCTGAACATCGCCCACGATGTCAGGATTCTCTCGGCTCACCGGACCCCCGATGCCTTGACTGTCTACATGGCTGAAGCGGAAGACAGCGGAACGGAAGTCTTCATCGGTGCCGCCGGCGGTGCCGCCCATCTGGCTGGCGTCATGGCGGCGCAGACCACGCTGCCGGTCCTCGGAGTGCCTATGGAGTCGAAGCTCCAAGGACTCGACTCCCTGCTTTCCATGGTGCAGATGCCTGCCGGCATCCCGGTGGCTACCTTCGCCGTGGGCAAGGCTGGCGCGGTGAACGCGGCCCTCTTCGCGGCGTCGGTTCTGGCTGCGACGCATCCCGAGATTGGTGAGGCTTTGAAGTCCTTCCGTAAGGCTCAGTCGGAGAAGATCTTGTCCGATCCTGACCCGCGAAAGCCGGCGCCAGCCTGATCGGGTCCATTGCGGGCAAATCAGTCCAGGCCTGGCTGGGTCAGGGTGAAGCCCTCATCCTCCTTGGCCTGTCGGACGATCTCGCGCACGTCGGCCAGCAACTGCCTGGCGTCGAACACGATGCCGTCTTTGATCGTGTAGCGCACGCCGCCGATACGAACGACCTCGTTGTTCTCGTTCAGCTTGATGGCACCAGTGCCATAGAGAACCTTGAGATTCTCCAGCGGATTAGCATCGACGATCACCATGTCGGCGAGCTTTCCCGCCTCCACAGAACCGATCTCGTCGTCCCGGCCGAGGGCCTCAGCGCCATTCAGTGTGGCGGCGCGAATCACCTCCAACGGATGGAATCCTGCTTCCTGTAACAGCTCCAGCTCGCGAATGTAGCCGAAGCCATAGATCTTGTAGATGTAGCCGGAGTCCGAGCCTGTGGTAACCCTTCCACCACGGTTCTTGAAGTCGTTGACGAAGCTCATCCAGAGGCGGAAGTTCTCCTTCCAGGCGATTTCATCGGCGGTCGTCCAGTAGTACCAGTAGGAGGCGTGGTTCTCGCGATTGGGTGCGAAGAACCTCCATAGCGAGGGCAGGGTATACATCTCGTGCCACTCGTCGCCTCGGATCCGCATCAAGTCGCGGTTCGCTTCGTATGGAGTGAACGTCGGGTTGATGGTGAAGTCGAGCTCGATGAGCTCGTCCATGACTTCGTACCAGCGCTCGCTCCCCCGCGGTGCCGCCTGCTTCCAAAGCTGGCCGGCTTGGCCGAAGCGGTCGAGCTCGTTGGCGTAGTTGTACTCCAGGGGATAGTCCTGGACGGTCTGGTCGGTGAACAGGGCCTCGGGAAGTCCGTACCAGTGTTCCATGCTGGTTAGACCCCATCGCGCAGTGTCCAGGACGTTGACCCGCGTCACCGACATCTGCGCGTGGTGACAGGCACTGCGGAGCCCTTGGCGCTTGGCTTCGTCGAGGGCAGCCTCCATGATAGCCGGAGGTGCGCCGAAGAACTTGATGCCTTGGGCTCCCTTGGCCGCTGTCGCGCGTACCCATTCGCGGGCCTGGTCGGGCGTTGTGAAGGGTTCCTCCCTGCCCGCTCCGAAGAACAGGTAGGGATTGATCCGTGGGGCGGTGATTTCGTTTCGGGCACTCTTGGCTTGATGTTCCAGGACCCAATCGAGGCCATTCCCACTGCCCGGCTCGCGGATCGTGGTGATTCCGTGCCCCATCCACAGCTTGAGAACGTATTCAGCTGGGGTGCCCTGTTCGACGCCGCCGATGTGGCCGTGCATATCGACAAAGCCCGGCAGGATATACATGCCTTCGACGTTCAACTCCTGGTCGTCGGGCCCAGCCTGAGGTCTACCCTCGGCGTCGATCGGTACGCCAGGCACTCCGACGTTCCGGACGTCGACGATCCGGTTGCCTTCGACCATGATATCGACGGGCCCGATCGCCGGTGCGCCTGTACCGTCGATCAGCGTTCCACCTCGCAGGATCAGCCGTTGGAAGGGGCCTTCGCCTTCGTTTCGCGGCGGGGCTTCGGGTATCGAGCGGGGTGTCTCCTGGGCCAGCAGGACCGTCGCAAACAACAGCGAGAGTGTGACTGCGGCAGATCTGCACGTCCGGCGGAACATCGAGCTTGGGGCCTGTCTCATGACTTGGTCTCTCCCTCCAGGAGCGGACGGTCCTTCCGTAATGGCTTGCCGACCGCACTGAATAGTGAGGACTTTCTATCAGGCAAGGCCCGACCAAGCAATCTGTCTGGTGACGGTAAAGTGCCGAGGAGTGAGCCATCCGTAAGCGGGCCGCCTTCTCATTCTGTCTTCCCGGAAATGGAGGGCTTCCGTACAATCGGTGGACGGATCTGGTGAGGAGCTCTCTGTGACGTGGAGAAGAGACAGATACGTCGAATGTTCGAGGACAGCCAGGCTCGTCTGGGCGATGCTGGTGTTGGCGGCGGTGGCGGGTTGCTCCGATCGCGCTGGTGATACCAGAGACAACGTCGTCCTCGTCATGGTGGATACCCTGCGAGCGGACCATCTTGGCTGTTACGACTATCAGCGGGACACCTCGCCAAATCTGGACAGGTTGGCGACGGCGGGGGTCCTCTTCGAGAATTTCTACTCGGTGGCTCCCTGGACCAATCCGGCGATCGCCTCCCTCTTCACCGGAAGGTACCCCCGTGCCGTATTCCCGCCGTTGCCTCACAAGAAGGCCATTGGGATTCCCCTGCCGAGCCAGCTGCCGACTCTGGCCGAGCGGCTGCAGGAGGCCGGGTATCGCACCGTGGCCCTGGTAGATCACCCCGGGATCAACCCGGAGCTGCAATTCGACCAGGGATTCGAGCAATGGCACAGCCTGTTTGAGGACGGAGGCTTCGACATCTGGACCGTCACCGATTCCGACTTCGTTCTCGACCAGCTCCTGGTCGCTCTGGACGAGCTCGGTGATGAGACGTTCTTCCTCTATCTCCATCTGGTGTATCCCCATCGGCCCTACGCACCGCCAGCGCCGTTCGACTCGATGTTCGGATCCTCGGCCACGAAGACGGGGCGCGCTCATCGACAGGAGATGGTCAACGCTTATGACGGCGAGATTCGCTATACCGATGAGCTCATCGGTCGGCTCGTCGAGGTCCTGGGAGAGCGGCAGTTGACCCAATCGACCTGGCTGATGGTGACCTCCGACCACGGTGAAGGCTTCTGGGAGCACAATCAGGCCGAGCACGGCAACTCCTTTTTCAACGAGCTGACCCGGGTACCCATGATCCTCGTTCCGCCGCAGAGAGAACGTGTCGCTGGGCTGAGGGTGAAGACCCCAGCCAGCCTCGTGGACCTGAAGCCGACGATCCTGGGTCTGGCGGGGCTGGAACCAGAGAAGGAGCTGGAGGGGCGGGATCTGCGCACTAGTTGGTCGAATCCCGCTGACTTCGAAGCCCCGCGGTGGCTATTCCTCGCCAGCCCCCACTCGCAGGGTGTGGAGGCGGCCGCAGTCATTCGCGGAGATCTCAAGTACATCGATCGCCTACCGTGGCGGCAGGCCAGGCCGGCACTGTTCGATCTGGCTGAGGACCCCGCCGAGAAGCACAACCTGGCTGGAGTCTCCCCGCAGGCAGCTGAGATGAGCCGACGCTTGCAGGCGCACCTGATTCAGACCGAGCAGCTGCGCTCAGGCCTGCTCAAGGAGGACGAGGTGGAGCTCGACAAAGAGGTTCTCGAACGTCTTCGGGCTCTGGGATATCTCCAATAGGATAGGGCCGAGATGAGAGGGGAGAAGAGATGAGCGCACTCGTCACGGCATTGTGCTTCGTGGGCTACTTTTTCGGCTATATCTTCTACTCCAGGTTCTTGGCCAGGCAGCTGTTCGAGCTCGATCCTGCCGCGCAGACTCCGTCCCATGAGTTGCGCGATGGCGTCGACTACGTGCCGACGAATCGCTTCGTCCTCTTCGGCCACCACTGGGCTTCGATCACTGGCCTTTCCCCGATGCTGGGGCCAGCCGTGGCGGTCATCTGGGGCTGGCTGCCGGCCATGCTCTGGGTGCTGGTTGGTGCCCTCTTCGTGGGCTGCGTCCACGATTTCGGTGCGCTCGTAGTCAGCATGCGGGCCAAGGGAATGTCCATCGGCAAGGTGACCGAGGGCATCATCGGCAAGCGGGCCAAGACGCTGTTCCACCTCATCATCTTCTTCGGTATCGCCCTCGCCATGGGTGTGTTCGTGTACGTCATCGCGGTGATGTTCTCCATCAGCGACGCCTGGAATCCCGAGCAGCCCATGGCGGACCCGTCGTCCTTTCCGACGGCGGTCTTCCCCTCAGGGGTTCTCATCGGCCTGGCCATGGTCATGGGCTACCTGCTCTACAAGAAGCAGTTCCCTCTGCTACCGACGACGGTGGTGGGGTTTGTGCTGATGTTGGCCGCGGTGTGGGGGGGTCTGCGCTTTCCCTTGCTCTGGATGGATCGTTCTAGCTGGCCCGACCAGAATGTCTGGATCGTGATTCTCCTGATCTACTCCTTCGTGGCCTCGGTACTGCCTGTGTGGAGCCTCCTGCAGGCCAGGGACTTCCTCAACTCGTTATTGCTCTATCTCGGTCTCGCCCTCTGCTATCTGGGCGTTTTCGTGTGGCGGCCCGAATTCGCCGCACCCGCATTCCGAGCTCATCCCGAGGGCGCACCGAGCTTCTACCCTTTCGTCTTCATCATCATCGCCTGCGGCGCGGCCAGCGGCTTTCACTCCCTGGTCGCCTCGGGGACGACCGCCAAGCAGATCGACAAGGAGACCGATGCCCGGTTCATCGGCTATGGCGGCATGGTGGGAGAGTCCCTGTTGGGACTGTTGGCGGTCCTGGCGTGCACCGCGGGGATCCTGGGCAGCGGTGGGTACCAACCCTCGGAGGTCTGGGCCAACACCTACCGGAATTGGGACTCCATGCAATCGCTGGGCACTCAGGTGGGGGTCTTCATCACCGGGGCGGCACAGTTCATCGAGAAGTTGGGGGTAGCGGATCACCGCCTCGCCACAGCCTTCATAGCTGTCGTCGTCGTCTCCTTTGCTTTGACCACGCTCGACTCGGCTACCCGTCTCCTGCGGTTCAACATCTCGGAGATCGGCGAAACGCTACGTCTGAGAATCCTCGACAATCGATTTGTAAGCTCTTTGCTGGCGGTGGGTGTGATTGCGTTCTTTGCCTTCTACAAGATCGGCGGTCGGCCGGCGGGGCTCGCCCTCTGGCGACTGTTCGGCACGACCAATCAACTCCTTGCCGGCTTGGCTTTGTTGGCAGTGACCCTTTACCTGGTCCAGAGAGGCAAGAGCCCCTGGTTCACCGGTGTGCCCATGCTATTCATGGCAGTCACGACGATCCTAGCCATGTTCTCCAACCTGAGAGATTTCTGGGCCCAAAGGGGTGAAGGTGGTGGACCGCTGTTTGCGATCGGACTGATCCTGCTGGTACTGGCGATCTGGCTCATGGCCGAGGGAGTCGTGGCTCTGGCCCGCTTCCGCAAGCAGAAGCCGATCGAGACCATGCAGGTGATCTACACTGACGAGAGCTGAGAGTCTCGAAGCTGGACCGCCTGCTCGACGCCCGGAATCTCGGCAATCAAGTCGGGTCCGAAGGCTCCGGCGGGAGTCCAGGCACCGGGCTCCAGAGCGCCAACCACCGCTCTCGAAACAAGCTCGACGGCGGCGGATGCCGTAAGTGCATAACCCTCCGGCACCTCGAGGGTCGCCTCTCGCCTTGCGCCTGCCTCATTTCTGACTTCGCCCCACAGATGGACTCTGGCTCCAGATCGGGTCTCGGCGTCGGGTCCCACGACGGTCCTCCCGATCCACCATTGCAGCAGACGTTTGATCGGGACCGTGCCGACGATCGGCAGCAGGGGCCGCAGCCTTCTCAGCTGCCGTATGCGCCGCTCGGGGGTCCCGGTGTAGACCCGAATGTTGGGGATGCCGGTGGTGTGGAAGGCAGTCGAGACGTCACCCCAGGGAATCGTCATGGCCCAGCGCGAGCCGCAGCCGAATTCGATTCGCCGGGCGTCGTGCGCCAACGGGGTGGCAACGATCTTGCCGTTGCGGCGCTCGGCACCTGCATGCGGCATGGCTTCCACGGCGGTGCGCAAGGTACCCCGACTGGCACTGCCCCGATCGGAGGTAAAGGCCAGATCCAGATGGGTGGCGTCGGGTAACGCTTGCGCCAAGGCGGCCGCCAGGCAATCGCTGGGGACGACGTCGAAGCCGGCGCCAGGAAGCAGGGCTACTCCGGCCTCGCGGGCCTCCTCGGCGCGGTGCAGGACCGACTCGAACACGCCCATCTCACCGGTGATGTCGAGGTAGTGGG
>Ga0316192_10000143_pt1 | contig 48642 bp, 42 predicted proteins | sample MerIslwburrow_MG_FD_204931 | JGI IMG/M metagenome (GOLD analysis project Ga0316192, IMG submission 204931) | Coastal sediment microbial communities from Maine, United States - Merrow Island worm burrow | ecosystem: Environmental > Aquatic > Marine > Coastal > Sediment | place: USA: Maine...
GACCGGAAAGCACAGCGGCCATTGCGCATCATTTTTGACCGCTTCCATGAACTCCTGGGTGATCAGTAATGAGAGGTTGAATTGGCGCAGGCGGCCGTCTTCACGTTTGGCTTTGATGAAATCCAGCACATCAGGATGACTGACATCGAAGGTCGCCATCTGGGCGCCACGGCGGCCACCGGCAGATGAGACGGTGAAACACATCTTGTCGTAGATATCCATGAATGACAGTGGGCCGGAGGTGTAAGCGCCAGCACCGGAGACATAGGCACCCTTGGGGCGCAGGGTTGAGAATTCATAGCCGATGCCGCAACCAGCTTTAAGAGTCAGGCCTGCCTCATGCACCTTGCCGAGGATGTCGTCCATCGAGTCGGTAACCGTGCCGGAGACGGTGCAGTTGATGGTTGAGGTGGCGGGCTTGTGTTCCAGGGCGCCGGCATTGGAGATGATGCGGCCAGCCGGGATGGCGCCGTGACGCAGAGCCCAGAGGAACTTTTCATTCCATTCGGTCTGTTTGTCTTGATCCTGCTCGACCTCAGCCAGTGCCTTGGCGACACGCTGGTAGGTGGCATCAATGTCTTTGTCGACCAGTGAGCCGTCTTTGGCCTTGAGGCGGTACTTTTTGTCCCAGATGTCCATAGAGGCATCCTGGAATGCGATTTCAGTAGGATTGATAGAAACGGCTTTCAAGTGAGCGCCCTTCATGCAGTGTTGTCCCCTATGGTTGTAGTTGCTTTCTAATTATTGGGCATCTTGATTGGTTTGGTGTTGCTGATATGGCTTGTATGTCTCTCAAGGCCAAACCACAAGATGTTGTGTTGTTAAAAGATTTTAGCTCTATATGATGTATTGTCAATCGGTTTTGTAGGATTTTATTAAAGACGTTAAAAAACAATGCATTGGCTCTGTTGTCTGATTTTTACCAAGGTGAATGAATCTCTGGATAGCCTGTGGATAAAAAAGTCTTACCACAATATATAGTGGTTCTTATTTTTTCTATTCTACGGATATCAAGGGTTTACGAAGTGATAGTTATTGTCAGGGTTGTGGATAAGTAAATAATTGATGTTTGGCCAGGTTGGTGCCGCAATATATTGAAATCAGGGGATAGAACCGCAATGTCTGCTGTCTACTGTTGCCGGCCCGGTTATGATGTTGGCCAGAGAAATCTTGAGCAAAACAATAAGGAGTATTAATGAAACGGCTATTGGTAATGTTGGTGGGGGTTTGGTTTGTGTCCGTAGCGCAGGCGACTTTGCCTGCCAGTGATAGTCAGGGACAGGTCTTGCCGACCTTGGCGCCGATGCTGGAGGTGGTGACGCCGGCGGTGGTCAATATTTCCACTCAGGGCATTCTTGCCGAGCATGATAATCCGCTACTGAAGGATCCCTTCTTTCGTCGTTTTTTTGGTTTGCCCGAGAGTAAGCCGCGCCAAAAGCGTAATCAGAGTTTGGGCTCAGGGGTGATTATTGATGCCGAGAATGGTTATGTGTTGACCAATAATCATGTCATCGATAAGGCCCAACAGATCAGCGTCCATCTGCGTGATGGTCGGATTCTGGAGGCAGAGCTGGTCGGCGCAGATCCCGAGGCTGATGTGGCCGTGATTCAGGTGCCGGCGGAGGGGTTGGTTGCCCTGAAAATGGCGGATTCCGACAGCCTCAAGGTGGGTGATTTTGTTGTTGCCATCGGTAATCCCTTTGGTCTGGGGCAGACAGTGACTTCGGGTATTGTCAGTGCTCTGGGGCGTAGCGGACTGGGTATCGAGGGTTATGAGGATTTTATCCAGACTGATGCCTCCATCAACCCGGGTAATTCGGGCGGCGCCCTGGTCAACCTGCGTGGCGAGCTGGTTGGTATTAATACCGCCATCGTCGCCCCTGGTGGTGGCAATGTCGGTATCGGCTTTGCCATTCCTTCGAATATGGCGCGTGAGTTAATGGAGCAGCTGGTGGTCTATGGCGAGATTCGCCGTGGTCGCCTTGGGGTTTCCGGGCAGACGCTCAATCCTGCCTTGGCTCAGGCCTTTGCCCTGGATTTCAATAAAGGGGTACTGATCTCCAGTGTTGAACCTGGCGCTGCGGCTGACCGAGCCGGTCTGCGTGTTGGCGATGTAGTGATTAGTGTTAATGATCGCGAGGTGGAGGACACTGCCGATCTACGCAATAGTCTTGGTGTGTTGCGTGCCGGTGCCGATGTCGAGCTAAAGATTATTCGTGATGGCAAGCAGCGTCTTGTCAGTGCCAAAGTCGATGCTCCGGTTCAACAGCAGTTTGAAGGGCGGAAGCTGCACAAACGTCTGGATGGTCTGGTGCTGGGCGATATCGGTGAGAACTCAGATCTTTACGGCAAGTTGAACGGCTTACTGATTCATGAGGTTGTGCCTGGTAGTTACACCTGGCGGGCAGGGCTGAGAAAGGGTGATGTCGTTATTTCAGTCAATCGCCAGGCGGTGGCCAGTCGCGCTCAAATGGAGGTCGCGCTAAAACTTTCTCTCGACAAGGTGTTGTTGAATATCCGGCGCGGCAATCGCGCTTTGTTTGTATTGTTGTAGCGTAGCTGAGTTGGCTGAGCACCATTAGTTGGTGCTCAGCCAGACGACTAGATCAGACTTACATTGCTGGCCTGTGGGCCCTCATCACCTTCTTCTTCGTTAAATTGAACTGAAGCACCTACTTTCAGATCGTCAAAGTTGGCGTTGGTAATGCTGTTACGGTGAAAGTAGATGTCGCGGCCAAAAGGTGTTTCGATGCGACCGTAGTTTTCTTCGGGTACCAGTATGCTAATCGTGCCGAGCGGTGGTGTCTCATGGGTTTTAACCTTACGCTTTTCGCGGCGGTGATGATCTTCCAGCTGGCGACGGGTAGCGTCAAAGGCGTCGCGTACGGCGACATAGGCGTCTTCGTTGGCCTGATGTAGGTCTGAGTTGCGGCTGACCACGATTTCTTTGCCCGGGGTTTTGAGGTCGATATGAATAGCGAACAGATTGCCTTTGTGTTTGTGATGGTTCTGCGGTTCGATCACCACACGGCAACTTATGATGTGATCATGGAACTGTTCTAGTTGAGTTGCTCGTTTGCGAATCGCTGTCTCCATGGCTTCTGATTTGTCCATGTGGCGAAATGTGATTTGCAGAGGCAATTGCATCGAGTTCTCTCCTTCATTTATTGTGAGTTTTTTCATAATAGGGGTTTGTCGGGGTTGTCGCTAGCCTTGCTTTTAAATATGGCTTAAAAGCTGTGTTATTTGCGCTGGACAATATGCTGTTAGGTGTTGGTTTTTATAGCGTTTGTTGTCTGAGTGGCTGGGTTGATATTTCAAATGCAGCGTGTTGCTAATTCCAGTTCTATCATGCCGATGGTAGTGTTTTTGCTGGCAAGGGCGTGTGGGGCGGAATTATAGGGTGAAGGCTGTTACAGGCCTGAATGCTGCAGGAGCATATAACTTATAGCGATGATGTCTATAAATTCACAACGAGGTGCGCCCGCCTTTAATGGGGATGACTTGAAGTTGTGTCACGTAGGGGGCGAGATTCAGACAACCAGATTGAGTTGTTGCACTGTACCAGCGCCGCCACTCTCTTTTAGAAACAGACCGGTGCTGGCGATTTGGCCAAGCAGTGCATTATCGCTGTTTTGGGTTAGGTCAAAGGCGGTGCTGACGTTGCCGAGATAGATGGCGCCGACGTCTTTCTGGCCCAGGGCAAACAGCTGTTCGTTGCCATCAGCGTCACGGCTCCAGATGCGCAGTTTGGAATAGATAGCGTCGGCTTCATCGATCCACTGATTACCGTCTTCATCATAGGCGGCCAGGTCGGCAAAACCATTGCCCGACTGGACGCCGAATAACTCGCTGCCATCATTAATGCTGCCGTCGCTGTTTTTGTCCAGAGCGAGATAGCCGCTGTTTGAATCCAGCAAAGAGATCTGTTCTTCACGGCCATCGGCATCGAGATCGAAGCTGAACTTGGTTTCGCTCAGCTCAGCTGCGCTGCCGTTGAAATTCAGTACCAGTGGATCTTTAAGTCTTTGCACTGCGTCACCAGCACGGATGCTGATGCTTTGCTCTTCCATAAAACGGCGGCTCATATTCAATTCCATGGCGATGGCGATCTCTTTGCCGTCGGCGGTTTTGACTAGGCCCTGGGCGGAAAAACTGGTTTGTTCTTGTTCGATGCGGGCGCTGTAAAAATCGTATTCGATGCCGAAACCAGCGCGGCGCGGTGCTTGTTGTTCGCTCCTGGCGGGGTCTTCAAGGTCTTTTGTTTCAGCCCTGTTCTTGCCGTGCATTTCTTCTGGATCAAAGAATTTGATTCTCTTGCCGGTCATGCGTTCGACCAGCTGGATCAGGGCCTGTAGTTTGGTTACGGCAATGGGGGTGGTCTCTTCTTCCAGCTCAGCCTTTTTTTTGACTGGTTGGGCTGCGTGAGCCCTGGCGGAGATATCGGCTTGGTCGGTGCGCAAACGGGCGGCGCCTTGTGCGGCCGGTTGGCGAGCAGCTTGACTGGGGTTGTCGATCCAGACGCGCAGTCGTTCGCGCTCAATACTGTGTTCGGTCTTTTGATGTTGGCTGCTCAGGCCAATTTGAGAGTTGGTGATAATCATGGCTTTTCCCCGCACAAGCTTGTCTACTATTTATATCGGCATGCTTGGTCTGACATTAAAGTCTTCTAATGTACTTTTTGTGGAGTTGAAAAACTGTGGTTTGGGTCGATACTTGAGTGCAGTAATAGATTATTGATTTAATGTGTTTTTTACGGGGATTGCGTGATCGTGGATGTAGATAAACTGAAAATACAGCTTGAGGCCTTGCGGCGGAATTTTATTAATCAGTTACCGCAACGACTGGCAGCTTTGGAGGCAGGTCTGGCGGCCTGGAAGCTAAGCCAGGGTGAGACTGAGCTGGCTGAGTTCCATCGTCTGGCGCATTCCCTGACTGGGGTAGGGGCGACCTTTGGCTGCGAGGCGCTAAGCCAGGTGGCGCGGATGCTTGAAAGGCAGTTGGTTTCGGCTGAGTCGGCCAAGGATCTGGCTGAACTCGAGCGTTTGCTGAACGAGATTCGGCTTGCCATTCAGGCGGCAGGCGAGGATGCCTATGTTGAGCCTGAGTTGCCTGTAGCGTACGAGTCCCTGTCTCAGTCTCAGCCAAAGGATATGCCGGCTGGGAAGACGGTTTATATTCTTGAAGATGAGGCCGGGTGCCGCATTCGGTTGGCGGTCCAGCTTGAATATTATGGTTACAGAGCAGAGGTGTTTGCGACAACATCGGAGTTGAAGGCGGCTGTGGAACGGCAAGCGCCAGCGATAATCATCGCTGACATCGTTATGGTGGAGGGGGCGCTGGCAGGTATTGATGTGATTCGCTCGATTAATGGCAAGCGGGCTGAGCCTATTCCGGTTGTGTTTATCTCTACGCGTGATGATTTTGAGGCCCGGCTGGAAGCGGTTCGAGTCGGTGGGCGTGCCTATTTCGAAAAGCCATTTGTCTTTGAATCGCTGCTGGATATGGTTGATCAGCTGGCCGTGGTGGAAGCCGTTCGTCCCTATCGAGTTTTGATCGTTGATGATTCTGAGCCGCAGGCGCTGTTTTATTCCAGAGTGCTGGCCCAGGCCGGAATGGACGCTGAGGTTGTGGTTGAGGCTGGTCAGGTGCTGGCTGCCATCAAGGAGTTTTCGCCCGAGTTGGTGTTAATGGATATGTATATGCCTTACTGTAATGGCATCGAACTGGCCGCAGTGATTCGGCAACAGCCGGACTACCTGGGTTTACCCATCGTGTTTCTTTCTGCCGAGACGGACCGAAATATCCAGCTTGAGGCGCTGAGCATGGGCGGGGATGATTTTCTTACCAAACCGATTAAGTCGGCTGATTTGATTGCTTCGATTTCAATCCGTGCCGAGCGTTACCGTGATCTTCGTTCGCGTATGTCGGAAGACAGCCTGACAGGTTTGCTTAATCACCGTCGTATTATGGAGAGTCTATATAACGAGGTGGCAAGGGCGGTGCGGCATGGCGGTCAGCTTGCCTATGCCATGCTCGATATCGACCATTTCAAACTGATCAATGATAATTATGGTCATGCAGTTGGTGACCGGGTGATCAAAAGCCTGTCGCGGCTGCTGAAAAAACGTCTGCGTGGAACGGATATCATCGGCCGTTATGGCGGTGAAGAGTTTGCGGTGATTATGCCTGAAACCTCCTTGCAGGCCGCTGTCGCGGTGATGGAGGAGGTGCGGCAGAGTTTTGCTACGCTTGAGCATTATGCTGCTGGAAAGGTGTTTAAGGTTTGCTTGAGCGGTGGGATTGCTGTCGCGCCGCCGTTTGAAGGTGCTGGCGAGTTGCGTGAAGCCGCTGACCAGATGCTCTACAAGGCCAAGCAGAATGGCCGTAATCAGATTCTCGCTGATTCGGCTTAATAAATACCCCTCTTCGGCCGGGATGGCCTGCCTTTTTATTGGTGTACAATAAGCCTCTTTTTTTTCAAGAACATTTAAGGAGTGGCCTCGTGGAGCAATATCGTGGCACAACCATCTTGTCTGTCCGACGTGGCGACAAGGTAGTGATTGGTGGGGATGGTCAGGTCTCGTTAGGCAATACGGTGATGAAGGGTAACGCCCGCAAGGTGCGTCGCCTTTATAACGATAAAGTTATTGCCGGATTTGCCGGTGGAACTGCCGATGCCTTTACCTTGTTCGAAAGGTTTGAAGCTCAGTTGGAAAAACATTCAGGTCATCTGGTGCGTGCCGCTGTTGAGCTGGCCAAGGACTGGCGGACTGACCGCGCCCTGCGTCGTCTTGAGGCCTTGTTGTTGGTGGCCGATGCCAAGGCATCTTTGATCATCACCGGTAATGGCGATGTGATTGAGCCGGAACACGCCGAAGATTTGATGGCCATCGGTTCCGGTGGTTCGTTTGCCCAGGCTGCTGCCTGCGCATTGTTGGATAATACCGATCTGGATGCCCGTACCATTGTCGAAAAGGGGTTGGGTATTGCTTCTGATATCTGCGTCTATACCAATGGTAATCTCACCATCGAAGAATTAAGCACAGAACAACAGTAATAACAGTAATAAAGGTTTAAAAAGACTATGTCAGAGATGACACCAAGAGAGATCGTCCAGGAACTGGACAAACACATTATCGGTCAGGCGGCTGCCAAACGCGCCGTGGCCATCGCTCTGCGTAATCGCTGGCGTCGCGGCCTGGTAGATGAGTCGCTGCGCAATGAAATTACGCCTAAAAATATCCTTATGATTGGCCCTACCGGCGTGGGCAAGACCGAGATCGCCCGGCGTCTGGCCAAACTGGCCAATGCGCCCTTTATCAAGGTGGAAGCGACCAAGTTTACCGAGGTCGGTTATGTTGGTCGTGATGTGGAATCTATTATCCGTGACCTGGTTGATGTCTCGATCAAGATGACTCGCGAGCAGGCCAAGGCAGAGGTGCATTTTCGTGCCGAAGAGGCAGCCGAAGAACGAGTCCTCGATATTCTGCTGCCACCGGCTCGTGGTGATGAAGAGGCCAGCCGCAGCTCGTCGACGCGTCAGGTGTTCCGCAAAAAGTTGCGTGAAGGTGAGCTGGATGAACGTGAGATTGAAGTCGAAGTTGCAGCGCCAGCCACCAATGTAGAAATTATGGGGCCGCCCGGCATGGAGGATATGACGGGTCAGTTGCAGAATATCTTCCAGAACATGGGCACAGGTAAGATGCAGACGCGCAAGCTGCCGGTCAAGGAGGCCTTTAAGCTGCTGATGGATGAAGAGGCCGCCAAGCTGGTCAAAGAGGAAGATATCAAGACTCAGGCGCTGTTTAACGCCGAGCAAAACGGCATCGTCTTTCTCGATGAGCTGGATAAGATCGCCAAGCGCGGTGAGACCTCCGGCACCGATGTTTCGCGTGAAGGGGTGCAGCGTGATCTGTTGCCGCTGGTGGAGGGCTGCACCGTTTCGACCAAACATGGCATGCTGAAGACTGACCACATCCTGTTTATCGCCTCGGGTGCCTTTCACATGTCTCGGCCATCTGATCTGGTGCCTGAGTTGCAGGGGCGCCTGCCGATCAGGGTCGAACTGGATGCGCTGACGACGGAAGATTTTGTCCGTATCCTCACCGAACCGGATGCCTCACTGACCGAGCAGTATAGCGCCCTGATGGGCACTGAAGGGGTGACGCTGGAATTTGCCGAGGATGGTGTTGCCCGTCTGGCCGAGATTGCCTGGCAGGTCAACGAGCGCACTGAGAACATCGGTGCTCGTCGTTTGCATACGGTGATGGAAAGGTTGTTGGAGCTGATTTCTTATGAGGCGCCAGATAAGTCGGGCAGCAGTCTGACCATCGACGCCGCCTATGTTGATTCGCAGCTGGATAAGCTGGCTCATAACGAAGACCTGAGTCGTTACATCCTTTAAGACGGAGCGGTTAGAGATGGACATGCCCATACCGACGGATATTCGTCTGCATCAGAAATCCCATCTGTTGGAGATTTCGTTCGACGACGGTGCCACTTTTAAGCTGCCTTGTGAGTTTCTGCGAGTCCATTCTCCTTCGGCCGCGGTGCGTGGTCATGGGGTTGGCCAGGAGGTGTTGCAGGTGGGCAAGGAAGGCGTCAATATCGTTGCCATAGAACCGGTGGGTCAGTACGCGATCAAACTCTATTTTGATGACGGCCATAATACCGGTCTCTACGACTGGGGGCTGCTGTATCGCTATGGCCAGAATCAGGAGCAGATGTGGCAGGATTATCTGGCCCGGCTGGAAGCTGCGGGTCATCAACATCTGTCACTTGTTATGGCGACGCCACAAACTGAAGAATCAGAAAAATGACTGAACAACAAAAGAACACCCATTTTGGTTTTCAGCAAGTACCGCTGGAAGAGAAGGCTGGCAAGGTCCGTGAGGTATTTGATTCGGTGGCCGACAAATACGATGTCATGAATGATGTGATGTCGTTCGGCGTTCACCGCCTGTGGAAACGTTTCACCATGGAGATGACCGGCCTTAAACCCGGTCAGCGTGCTTTGGATTTGGCTTCGGGTACCGGTGACCTGGCGGCCAAATTATCGAAGCTGGTGGGCAGTAAGGGTGAGGTGGTTTCGTCTGATATCAATGGCGCTATGCTCGGCAATGGTCGTGATCGTTTGATGGATAAAGGCATTGTCGGTAATGTCCGTTTTGTCCAGGCCGATGCCCAGTATTTGCCGTTTCCTGATAATTATTTTGATTGCGTCACCATGGCCTTTGGTTTGCGTAACGTCACCGATAAAGATCTGGCCCTGCGTTCCATTTTTCGTTGCCTCAAACCGGGTGGTCGTCTGCTGGTGCTGGAGTTTTCCAAGCCAGCAGTGCCGGGTTTGAAACCAATTTACGACACCTATTCATTCAAGCTGTTGCCGTTGATGGGCAAGTTGATTGCCAATGATGAGTCCAGTTATCGCTATCTGGCCGAGTCGATCCGCATGCACCCGGGCCAGGAAGAATTAAAAACGATGATGCAGACGGCCGGTTTTGAGCGCTGTGATTTTCATAATATGAGCGGCGGTATCGTTGCTCTGCATCGTGGTTATAAATTCTGAACGGGCATCTCTAAAAATGCACTTTTTACGCGATAGCGGCGTCAGCTCCGTGCTCGAATACCCGAAAATGAGGGGCACGCTGTCCTCATGTATCTCATATACACTGCGGTTCTGTGCGCGGTGCTTTCTTGCTCTCACGAAAAAATCACTATTTTCAGAGGTGCCCTAAAGATGGTCTTGCCACTGTTAGCCACTGCTGCGTTGGAAAAGGCGCTCAACCACTGTCTGCATATGGATCCGGAGACTCTGGCCCAGGTGACCCGGCTTGAGGGTAAGGTGATTGCGCTGGCGATTACCGGTCTGGGCAAATCAATCTATCTCGTCCCTACTGCCGATGGCCTGCGGGTGCAAAGTGTCTTCGAGGGCGAGCCGGATGTGACCATCAAGGGCGGTCCTTTTAGTCTGGCGCGGCTGGGGCTGAGTGAGCATCCTGCCAGCGTCTTCGGTGATGGTGTTGAGATGGCGGGCGATGCCCAGCTAGGGCGCAAGGTTCAGCATATTCTCGATAGTCTTGATCTTGACTGGGAGGAGCAGCTTTCCCGTCTCAGCGGAGATGTGATTGCTCATCAGGTGGGTAATACGGTGCGCGAGCTGTTTAGCTGGGGCAGTAAAACGGCCGAGACCCTGGGGCGTGATGTGGCTGAGTATTTTCAGGAAGAGAGCCGTGACCTGGTGGTCAAGCCGGAGCTGGATCAATTTCTCGACTGCGTCGATACCCTGCGTTCCGATGTCGATCGCATGGCCCAGCGGGTCAAACGTCTACAGGCGCAGCTCAAACCCCGGATTAAATCAAGCGAGGCAGACCAAACATGATTAGCTTTGGTCAGTTGGTGCGGCTGCTGCATATTAACTGGGTGTTGGTGAAACACGGTCTGGATGATGTCATCTTTGCTACCCATCTGTTTCGGCCGTTCAGTTTTTTGCTCTACTTCTGGCCGCCACACTGGTTTCGTCATAACCGGGCGCCGCGGGCCGAGCGGATTCGTTGTGCCCTGGAAGAGTTGGGGCCGTTGTTCGTCAAGTTTGGCCAGATCCTGTCTACTCGGCGTGACTTGTTGCCGGATGATATCGCCGACGAATTGGCCAAGTTGCAGGATAGGGTGGCGCCCTTTCCCGGCGCACAGGCGCGGCAGTTGATTGAGGCGGCCTATAAAAAAGAGATTCATGAGGTTTTTTCTGAATTCGATGAGACGCCGTTGGCCTCGGCTTCTATTGCTCAGGTTCATGTTGCCCGCTTGCTTGTTGGTACCGATGTGGTGGTCAAGGTGGTGCGGCCGGGCATTAAGCGCGTTATTAAACGCGATGTCAGTCTGCTCTATATCGTCGCCCGTCTGGCTGAGCGTTACTGGCGCGAAGGCCGTCGTCTGCGCCCGGTCGAGGTGGTGCGTGAATATGAAAAGACTATTCTCGACGAGCTTGATCTGATGCGTGAGGCGGGCAATGCTTCGCAGTTACGACGTCATTTTCTTGATTCAGAACAGCTGTATATTCCTGAAATTTACTGGCCCCATTGCCGCCACAATGTGATGGTGATGGAGCGCATCTCTGGTATTCCGATTGGTAATGTCGATGAGCTGCGGCGTCAGAACGTGGATTTGAAACGGTTGTCTGAGCGCGGTGTGGAGATCTTTTTTACCCAGGTGTTCAAATACAACTTTTTTCATGCCGACATGCATCCGGGCAATATCTTTGCCTCGCCCGAGGGTCAGTATCTGGCTGTTGATTTTGGCATCATGGGCACGCTCAGTCCTGAAGATCAGCGCTATCTGGCGGAGAACTTTCTGGCCTTTTTTAATCGCGATTATCACCGTGTTGCCGAATTACATGTGGAGTCGGAGTGGGTGCCGAGTGGCACACGCATAGATGAATTCGAGGCAGCCATTCGCACGGTGTGTGAGCCGATCTTCGAGCGGCCGCTAAAGGATATTTCTTTTGGTCATCTGTTGTTGCGCCTGTTCCAAACGGCGCGGCGCTTCAATATGGAGGTCCAGCCGCAGTTGGTGCTGTTGCAAAAGACCTTGCTCAATATTGAGGGGCTGGGGCGACAGCTCTACCCTGATCTGGATCTGTGGCAAACCGCCAAGCCCTTTCTGGAGCGCTGGATGAGCGAGCAGCTGGGGCCGCGGGCTTTGCTTAAAAATCTCAAGACCAATCTACCCATGTGGGCCGAGATTTTGCCGCAGTTGCCGGCTATGATTCATGATCTGGCCAAGCAGGCACAAAAGGGTGAGCTTGAATTGCAGTGGCGCTCGGAAGAGATCGTCAAACTACGGCGTGAAGTGCGAACGGCTAGCCGGCGCAGCTTTGCCGCTATTGCTGCCACAGGCCTGATTGTTTCTGCCGCTGTTATCCTCGGTCTGGATGGTTATGCGCCGCGGATGGTTGCTGACGCACCTTTTGTTACCTGGTTGTTAGGCGGAATAGGTTTAATGATATTAATGACTTACTGGCCATCAAGCTCCGGACGCGACTAATCCGCTGGCTACCTGGCAACGTTTTTGCAGTTGTCTAGGTAAATTATCTTTTTGAGTACCGCTTTGACAGATATGTGGCTATTTGCAACTTATGAAGTAAATCTGCCTAAGCCGATTCTGGTGAAAACCGAATCGGAAGAGCCGGTGGTGATATCCGTTAGCCTCAAGGGTTGGGATTCGGAGGTGAAGCTGATTCCGAATACCAGGCTTGGTCGTATCAAACCGCCGACGGGCAGTGGTTGGTACTACCCGGTATCGCAAATGGAAATTACAGTGACGCGCGATGGTCGTCTGGGTGACGAGATGGTGCATGGCGAGGCGGCCAAGGTGATGGTCGAGCGTCTGCTGGTGTTTTTGCAGCTCAAAATGTGGAGTTCGTTGTTTGATGCCATAGACAAGTATGAGCGTTTTTACAGCGATTCTGATTCAGCAATGCCTGAGGAAGAAAAAGCGAAGTTGATGCGTATTGAGCCGCAGCTGGATCTGGTGGCCGATTATGAACAGCAAAATATGCATGACTACATGAGTGAATTTTTTAGTCGTCCGCTGTCTCAGGCCTTGTTGCATGATGCGGCTCGCTCAATCGTGAACAAACGTAGTCGACGCGCCTGCCTGGAATTGACCATGGCCTGCGAAACAGCTCTGGGTATGCGGCTGGAGTCGGCGGCTCTGGTAAAGGCTGGCATGGGTGATGTGTTTAAAAATCAGTTCAGTCAGCAGTATGAGGAGATTGTCCATTTGTTTCAGGCGCGAGACGCAATCAGGCAGCCGGGAAATGGTTTGTTTAGATTTATTTCGGCAGCGCAAAAGCAGGAGATAGAGCAGCAATTGACCCGTTGGCAGGCTGCTGTAGAATGTTTGGCAGACTGGCTGAACGGGATGAATAAGGGTTTGCAGGAAGCTCAATAATAATAACAGGGGTGGATGGAAAAACTGCTACGGATGGCATGCTAGGCCGCTCATTGAGCGGCTTTTTATTTTTCCGGGGGCGGCGTTTCTTAGCGCAGTAAGGGAGTTTCGACCTGCAGTTTCAGCTTGCTGCCGCCAAGGGCTTCAATGAGTGCCAGCGCAAAATCTATAGCTACGCCCGGGCCACGGCCGGTGATGATCTTGCCATCGATGGTGACGGCTTCGCCGGTGTATGTCATGCCAGAAACTTCCATTTGATCGAGTGTGCCGGGGTAGCTGGTGGCGCGTTTGTTCTGCAATATTCCGGCGCGGGCCAGGGCGCGAGGGGCGGCGCAGATGGCGCAGGTGAATTTGTCTGCCGCAGCCATCTGCTGGATTAGCGCAATGATCCGTGGGTCATCGTTGAGGTGATCGGCACCGGGCAGGCCGCCAGGCAGAACCAGCATGTCATAGTTTGTTTTGAGGGCCTGGTCGAGGCTGGTATCGGGTAGCAGGGTGGTGCCGCGTCTGGCTTTGATTGGTAAGGGCTGCGGTTCCAGTCCGGCGGTAGTGACTTCGAATTGAGCGCGGCGTAAAAGGTCGATGATGGTGACTGCTTCCAACTCCTCACAACCCTGCGCCAGAGGGATTAGCACGTTTATCATGGTGGTTTTCCTGTGGCTAGAGGCTTAGATTGAGCTGCTCTTGCCCAAGTAGGTCGTAAATGGGGTGTTGATTGTCGCGGCGGGCAAGGGGGCTAAGTGAGTGTTCCTGTATGTGGTCGATGTCGAGCAGATGGACGACGCGCCAGTTGTTGAGCAGCAGGTAGTCGGCAATCAGGCTGCGGTGGCATTGGCTGGCTTCGCGTTCGGCACACATGATGGCTGTCGGAGTTTGGCTGGCTATGCTCTTTAGGCGGCTGATGCCATCCTGAAATAAGCTGCTGGACATGTGGTCTGCGTAGGCTCTGAAACCATCTGAGGCAAGAGCCTGGTGAGGTGATTGGGCTTTGCCGCGACGCAGGCCGCCAAGTTCGCTCCCTAACCAGATGTAGGCGATGCCCTCTTCCTCCAGTGTGGGGGCGAGGCTGCTACGATTGAATATGGAGAAGTTGCGGCAGCCGGGGTTGCTGCGGACATCAACAAGTTGCTGAATGTCGTAGTTGTGAAGCAGATCGAGGAAGCTATCCAGTGATCGGTTGCTATGCCCGATGGTGAAAAGCATCTGTGTTTTGTCTGCCGGGTTTTCAGTTTCTACCACGTTATCAGTTACCTGTTTCGTCGAGCATTTGAAACTAAGCGCTCATTCTAAAGCCTTTTACCTTTGTACTTCAATCATAGTTTTTACGCCTAAATCAGACGTAAAATTGGCGCTTTGCGTCAAAAAAACATCGATCAAGTCAAATTAATGGCGCGAATAGACAAAAAAATAGGACGTTTTTGCAAACGTCCTATTGAAGGAGGGTAGGAAGAGATGACTACAGTGTCTATAGTAGGACACTGGTATTTATTAAGCATGTGTCGTGCCAATTTATGTTTTTAGCTTGTGTTTATTGATAATTAAAGCGTTTGTGAGGTGTTTTTAGTACCAGTGGCCCAGGGGGCTCGTTATCATCTTCGGCCAGGCGGGTTATTGGTTTTTGATAAACAAGCTGGCTGGTAGGGACGAGTTTGATATTTTGATTTTCGAGTCGTGGTATCAGTTGGGAGAGGATGGCCAGAGTATTTTCATAGGGATGGCCAATGCCAATGGCGCTGCCATGCTTGTTGGCTTTTTTTATGAGTATCTCAAATTGTTTGCTGATGGCTGCGGGGCTGGGGTCGTCATCGAGAAACACGTCACGCTGGCGTGAAGGGATTTGTGATTCGTAGGCAATCTGGCTGGCCACTGTGTGGTGAGTGGTGCGGCTATCAATAAAATATAGATCGTTCTGTTGTTTGATTTCTTCCATCAGCCATTTCATGTGGCCGGGATGGCGGGTCAATAGGCTGCCCATGTGATTGTTGATGCCGACAACATGGGGTACGGCTTTGAGGTCGCTGAGAAATGTCTGGTTGAATTGGTCGCGGCTCATGTCGAGTGTGAGGCCGCCCGGCCCAAGTTTGTTGGATCCCATGGCCTGCATCGGTAGGTGTAGCATGACCTCCCGGTTAAGGTGGTGGGCAGCATTGGCAAGGCTGCGGCTATAGGGGGTGTGCGGCAAAAATGCATATGTGACGGCGCCGGGTAATTGCAGGGCGCGTAGTCCAGCGTCGAGCTGGCCGCCCATGTCATCGATGATGATGCTTATTTGTGCTGGGCGAGAGTCTGCGGCGACAGCCAGACCGGTAAGGCTGCAGAGAAGCAGCGCAGCACACCATGTTAGCCATCGGCTAACGCTGGTGTGGATGCGCTGTTTTGTATGTGGATGCAGCAATGTTTATCTTTGCAGTATCTCCAGCCCTTTTAGCAGGTTGAGTGCCTCATAGAGCTGGTAGTCCTTTTTCGCCAGAGATTCTTCTATTTTGTCGTCAGCGGCGTCTTCGACTTTAGTGTCATTGTTGCCGCCGTTGTCGAGGTGACCGGAGAGGTTGGCCTCTTTTATTGGGTCAAAGGCGGATGCCTCCATCTCGGCCAGCTTTACATTCTCAAGCTTGATGTCGGGGATGATTCCTTCGGCTTGAATCGAACGGCCGGAAGGGGTGTAGTAGCGAGCAGTGGTGAGTTTAAGTGCGGCGCCATTGGGGATGGGGAGGATGGTCTGTACCGAGCCTTTGCCAAAGGTGGTAGTGCCCATGATAATGGCGCGTTTGTGATCTTGCAGGGCGCCAGCAACAATCTCTGAGGCTGAGGCTGAGCCGCCATTCACCAGGACTACGATTGGCGCGCCTTTGACGATATCGGTCGGAGTCGCTTTGAATTTCATTTCAGAGTCGTTGACGCGACCCTCGGTGTAGACGATCAGGCCGTCTTCAAGAAAGGCATCGGAAACCGCTACGGCTGCGTTAAGGACGCCGCCAGGGTTGTTGCGCAAATCTATGATCAGGCCTTTGAGATTGGCTTCGTGTTCTTTTTTGAGTTCGCTGACAGCGTTGATGATGTTTTCGCCAGTGTTGGACTGGAACTGGCTGATGCGGACATAACCAAAGCCTGGTTCAAGCATACGTGACTTGACGCTGTTGACCTTGATTACTGCGCGGGTGATTGAGATCTTGAGTGGTCTGTCTTCGTTTTCGCGAACAATGGTCAGCAGGATTTTGCTGCCAGGGTCGCCGCGCATAAGTTTTACTGCGTCGCTAAGTGATAGGCCTTTTACCGGGGTTTCATCAATACGAATGATTAGGTCGCCTGTTTGTATGCCAGCACGTTGTGCTGGGGTGTCATCAATGGGGGAAATGACTTTGACAAAACCATTTTCCATACCGACTTCGATGCCCAGACCGCCGAATTTACCGCTGGTGCCAACTCGCAGTTCTTTGTAGGCCTCTGGGTCAAGGTAAGTGGAGTGAGGGTCAAGGCCGGTGAGCATGCCGCGAATAGCGTCTTCCAGTAGTGCTGAATCTTCAGTGGCTTCGACGTAGTCAGATTTGATCTTGCCAAAAACTTCGGTGAAGGTGCGTAGTTCATCTAGAGGCAGGGGTGTTTGTTTAATGTCTTCGCGTTCTGCTAACACGCCTTGGCCAATGGTAAGTGATACGCCAAGAACTGTACCAAGACTGATTAGCATGAAGTTGCGGGTGAAAAATTTCATTAATTGCTCCGTAAAAATCACTGATGCGATGACGTAGTTAGGGGAGGATACTCTTTCGTAACCAGCACTTACAAGGGTATGACAGCTTTATCGGCACCACATTGCTGGATCAACAGGTTTTCCTTTGTGGCGCATTTCAAAGTAGAGGTAGGGGCTGTTGTTGTCGCTGCTATTGCCGAGTGTGGCAATGGTCTCGTTGCTGGAAATGGTGTCGCCAACATCCTTGTAAAGCATCTTGTTGTGACCATAAAGGCTCATGTAACCATTGTTATGATCGATGATAAGCATAAGTCCATAGCCACGGATCCAGTCAGCAAAAATAACCCTGCCAGGTGCAATGCTGCGAATTTTCTGATCCTCTTTGCCGGCGATAGTTGTGCCCTGCCATTTCATTTGTCCTTGATTGCGAGGCGAACCAAACCGGTTGTTGATTTTCCCTGTGGTTGGCCACTTGAGTTTGCCTTTGAGCTTGCTTAGATTGCTAAAACTTACGTTGTCGCCTTGTGTCTGCGAGGGTAGATTTTGCAAAAGTTTGCTGAGTGCCGATTCGTCTTCCTGTAATTGCTTGAGCTGCTGCTCTTTGGTGTTGATTTGGCTGTTGAGCTTGCTGAGCAAGGTTTTTCGTTGTGATTGACGCTGCTGTAGTTTCAGGTTTTGTTGTCGCTGCTGCTGCATCAATCTTTCAAGTTTATCTCTACTTTGTTGTAGTTGTGTTTCGGCGGCGCTGAGTTGTTCAATGTCGGTCTGTGTTTGGTTGGTGGCATTGATCTGGGCGCGGTTAAAGTAGTTGTAGTAAGTCATGTTGCGACCTGCTGAGGCAGGATTGGTTTGGTTGAGTAGTAATTTTAGTTGTTGTTGCCTGCCTGCGGTGTAGGCGGCGCGTGTTTGCTGGCGTAGCTTGTGTTGTTGTTGTTCGAGCTTTTTGCGTAGTTTGGATGTGTTGTTGATCAGCTGCTTTTGGCTTGTTTTTTGTTGTTTGAGTTCGTGTTGGGTCTTTTTGCGGGCCTGATTCAGGCGGGCAATCTCTTTTTCAATCGTGCTGAGTTCCTGTTGCTGCTGTTGCTGTTTTTTCTTGTCGCTGCCCAGGCCTTGTTTGATTTCGTTGATGTCGCCGCGAATTTGTTGCAGGCGTTGTTGCGACGCGGGTTCTGCAGCGCTGATTATGGGAGAGGCGAATCCCAGGCTCAGAATGAGAGCCAGGGCAGGGCCGAAATGTATGTTTGGTATGGGCAATCCGTTGTTCTGCCGTCGGCTGTATATGTTGATACGGATTATGGGTTGCCCTGTCCTGGGCGACAAGGTTTATTCGGTATCGTCTTTCAGGTGCATTAGGGTGTGGCCGCTCATGTTGTTTGGGGCTTCAAGTCCCATCAGATAAAGCATGGTCGGGGCGACGTCTGCCAGGCTGCCCTGGCTTCCGTCTGGTGTGGCGTCACGGCCGACATAGATGAAAGGCACGACGTTGCTGGTGTGGGCGGTGTGGGGTTGGCCGGTTTTCAGGTTTTGCATGCGTTCAGCATTGCCGTGGTCGGCGGTGATTAGCGCTTCGCCGCCAACTTCCTTGAGCGCGGTAATGATCTGTTTCAGGCATTTGTCTATGCATTCGATTGCCTTGACTGCGGCATCGAAATTGCCGGTATGGCCGACCATGTCCGGGTTGGCGAAGTTGCAGATGATGGCATCGTACTTGCCGCTGCGAATTGCCTGGCACAGTTTTTCCGTGACCTCGGGGGCGTTCATCTCCGGTTGCAGGTCGTAGGTGGCAACGTCGGGTGAGTTGACCAGGATGCGGTCTTCACCGGGAAAGGGCTGTTCTTCGCCACCATTGAAAAAGAAGGTGACGTGGGCGTATTTCTCGGTTTCAGCGATGCGTAATTGGCGCATGCCGATGTTGGAAATGTATTCGCCGAAGCTGTTGGTAATGCTTTCGGATGGGAAAGCTGCCGGGATGTCAAAATCCTTGCTGTATTCGGTCAGGCTGATAAAGGCGCCCAGTTTAGGGGTGGCGCTGCGCTCAAAGCCGTCAAAGTTCTCTTCAATGAAGGGGCGGGTTATTTGGCGGGCGCGGTCAGAGCGATAGTTCATGAATACAACGACGTCACCAGTGTTGATTGCGGTGGCTGTTTCGCCTTCCGGGATGATGGCGGTTGCCTTGACGAATTCATCGTTTTCATTTCGTTCGTAGGCCATTTCCAGGCCGTCTAATGCTGTGTTTGCCTTGAATTTGGAGATGCCTTGGGTGATCAGGTCATAGGCAGCCTGGATTCGAGGCCAGCGGTGGTCTCTGTCCATGGCGTAGTAGCGGCCGATGATTGAGGCGATGCGGCCGCTGCCAAGCTGCTTGAATTCATTTTCCATTGCCTCAATTGAGGCGGTAGCGCTTTTGGGGGCGGTGTCACGGCCGTCGAGGAAGGCGTGCAGATAGACATCTTTGGCGCCACGTTCAACTGCCAGTTTGGCAAATGCCTGAATGTGCTCTTCGTGGCTATGTACGCCACCTGGCGACAGGAGGCCGATGATGTGTATGGCTTTGCCGGTCTCGATGGCGGTGTCAACTGCCTTGGTCAGGGTGTTGTTGGTGAAAAATGAGCCGGTTTTAATGGCGCGGCTGATGCGGGTGAATTCCTGGTAAATCACTTGGCCTGATCCAAGGTTGAGGTGGCCAACTTCCGAATTGCCCATCTGTGATGCCGGTAGGCCAACCTCTGGCCCAGAGCAGCGCAAAAATGTGCGAGGATTGTTCGCCCATAACTGATCCCAATAAGGGGTCTTGGCGTGATGAATAGCGTTATGTTCGGTTTCTTCGCTATAGCCCCAGCCATCAAGGATGAGTAGGGTCATTGGTTTTGCTAGTTCCGGCATGATTTCCTAGTACGATTCAGGGGTTTGTGGATAAACTTTGGTTGGTCCAATCTGATCAGTAGCGTTTGATCGGGACATATTATGACATACTAAGTGTGATTTCGTGATAGAACGTGAACCCGTAGTACATAATTGCTTACGTGTTAATGGTTTAATTGTATAATGTTTTTTTATAAACAAAAACCGTATAATTCGAAAGGGGTAGGCACCTTTCGAATAGTTAAGGTTTGTGTGGGCAACTCAATGGGGAATAAAAAATGCTGCCGTTAGAGAGCGAAGACTTGTTAGATAAGGATGAAGATATTGATTTGGCGGCTCGTTCGCTGAAGGCAATGTCGCATCCGATACGTTTGAAGATTCTGTGTACGCTGAGTGATGGTGAGGTGAGCGTGCAGGAGATAGTTGATAATGTAGGTACGTCGCAGAGCAATATTTCTCAGCATCTGGCGATTTTGCGGGACAAGGGGATACTGATGTCACGTAAGGATGCCAATCGTGTATATTATCGCGTCGGTGATCACAGGACTCTGCGTCTGATCAGTATGATGAAAGATTTGTTTTGCGACACTGAATAATGTTGCCCTCGTGGCGGCGATCTCCAGAGAACAATAGAAGTAAGGTGAAATCAACGCCATGGGGCAGTATCTAGAATTTGCGGGTAATCACCCGTTGCTGATGGCTGGGTTTGTTGCTGTCGTTATCATGTTGGTAATGAATGAGTTCAAGCGCAAGCTGTTGGGTTTTAACGAAGTTGGTATTAATGATGCCGTGCGTCTGATTAATCAGGATGACGCTTTGGTGTTGGATGTGCGCGAAGATAAAGAATATTGCGATGGCCATATCCTCAACGCAGTCAATATCCCTTTGGGTTTGCTGGATGGTCGTCTGAATGAGATCGAACAGCACAAGGAATCCCCCGTTATTATTTATTGCCGCAGTGGTCAGCGTGCAGCTAAGGCGGGTGCTGTGTTGAAGCGCCGGGGCTTTACTTCAATACATAAACTTAATGGTGGCATGCTGGCGTGGGTGGATGCCAATATGCCGGTTAATCGTAAGCAATAATAATTTCAGTGGCGGGATAGCAAATCATGTCAGAAGCACAAGAGCAGGCTCAGGGGCAATTTTCCATTCAGAAAATTTACACCAAGGATGTTTCATTTGAAACACCAAATTCTCCGGCTATCTTTGCCAATACCAAGTGGGAACCTGAGGTCAATGTGCAGCTTAATAGCCGCGCCGGGCAGATGGAAAATGATATGCACGAAGTGGTGTTGTCGGTAACAATAACTGCCAAGGTTGAAGATAAGGTTGCCTATCTGGTCGAGGTGCAGCAGGCGGGCATCTTTCAGGCGGCTGGTTTTGAAGAGACACAGAAGGCTCATTTGCTGGGAGCGTTCTGCCCAAATATTCTTTTTCCATATGTGCGTGAGGCAATTTCTGAGCTGGTGTCACGCGGTGGTTTTCCGCAGATGTTGCTGCAGCCTGTCAATTTTGATGCCTTGTATGCGCAGCGTATGCAGCAGAATCAGGCCCCACAAGAAGCAACGCATTAAACTTTCAGTCCCGCTTTTTCAATGACAGCTGCCCCACAGGTTGCTACTGCGGTATTAGGTGCCGGTGCCTGGGGCACGGCGCTAGCGGCATTGCTGGCTGGAAATGGCCAATCAATCTGTTTGTGGGGGCGTAATGCTGGTCATCTGCAAGAGATGGCTGATAGCCGTGTTAATAGTTACTATCTTCCTGGTGTGGCCTTGCCCAAAACTTTATGTTTTGAGGCCGACCTTGCTGCCGCTGTGGCGAGTGCGCAGGATCTGTTGCTGGTAGTGCCTAGTCATGCCTTTCGGCAAACACTTGAAGCCATCAAACCTTATATTTCCGAATCAAGCCGTTTAGTCTGGGCCAGCAAGGGTTTTGAGCCTGAGACTGGTCGATTGCTGCATCAGGTTGCCGAAGATGTGCTTGGTGCAACTCGTCCCATGGCCGTTATCACTGGCCCAACATTTGCGCTGGAGGTGGCCAAGGGCTTGCCGACGGCGTTGACAGTTGCCTCTACGGATCAGCTCTTTGCCACAGAGATTGCAGCTCGGCTGCATAACGAAACTTTTCGTGCCTATACCTCGTTGGATGTGCCGGGTGCTGAGGTTGGTGGTGCAGTAAAAAATATACTCGCTATCGCCGCCGGCATTTCCGATGGCCTGGGTTTTGGTGCCAATGCCCGTGCGGCCTTGATTACCCGTGGCCTGACCGAAGTGATGCGCCTGGGTGAGGCGCTGGGCGGCCACAAGGAAACCCTGATGGGCCTGGCCGGGCTGGGTGATTTGCTGTTGACCTGTACTGATGATCAGTCACGTAATCGTCGTTTTGGTCTTGCTCTGGGGCGAGGTCAGTCAATTGCCGAGGCGCGCGCATCAATCAATCAGGTAGTTGAAGGGATAGATGCAGCACGTGAGGCGCATGGGTTGGCTGAATCACTTGGTATTGAAATGCCTATCATCGAACAGGTCTATCAAGTCTTGTTTAATCAATGCTCTCCGCATGAGGCTGTGCATCATCTTTTGACTCGACAGCAAAAGCCCGAGTCGATTTGATTTTCTAACCCGTCTTTCTCGGCACTATTGGAGCGACAGTAGAAGGGTGCTGAGAAAGGCGGGTTAAGCTTGACTTGAATCCCTAAGCTCCTAACAATGGCTTTTATGAAAGCCATGATTCTTGCAGCCGGGCGCGGTGAACGTATGCGCCCACTTACTGACCACACCCCTAAGCCCCTGCTTGAAGTTGCCGGACGGCGACTTATCGAATATCACATTGATAATCTTGTTGCTGCGGGTATTACCGGGCTGGTAATCAATCACGCCCATCTGGGCGAACAGATTGAAACGGTATTGGGCGATGGCTCTGCCTATGGTGCGACTATTCAATATTCAGTTGAATCAACGGCGCTGGAAACCGCAGGCGGAATCTTTAATGCCTTGCCCCTGCTTGGTGATGCGCCGTTTGTGGTGGTCAATGCTGATGTCTGGACGGACTACCGGTTTCAGCAATTGCCTCTGGCAATTGAAGGCCTGGCGCATCTGGTGTTGGTGGATAACCCCAAGCACAATCCTCAAGGTGATTTTGCCCTGTTTGGTGCTCAGGTGAAGTCGGATGGCGAGTCCAGGTTTACATTCAGCGGTATCAGTATTCTCAGTCCAAAATTGTTTTCTGGTTGTCAGCCCGGCACTTTTCCGCTGGCGCCCCTGTTACGTCGGGCCATGCAATTAGGCAAGGTCACGGGTGAGCATTACAGGGGTGAATGGTGTGATGTCGGCACGCCGGAACGTTTACAGCAGTTGGATCAAAAATTACGTTTGTTTGAGTCACAACGGAGGTTGTGAAGGATGGGTGAGGAAATTGGATTGGAGCATTTTAGGCAAAAAGATTTCCAGCGTTTTTTGTCTAGCCTAAGCCGGGAAACAAGCCTGCTTGGAGATTGGTTTGATCAAGGTGTATTCAGCAATACGGGCAAGGTGGGCGGCTTTGAACTTGAGGCCTGGCTGGTGGATGCTAATGGCCGGCCCAGCGCTATAAATGAATCTTATCTAAGTCTAACAGAGGCCAGTGGTTTGCCCGTGGTACCCGAACTGTCGCGTTTTAATGTTGAGATAAATAGTGAGCCGCGTAATTTGCAGGGCAAGGTGTTGAGCCAAATGTTTGCCGAGTTGGAAAACACCTGGCAACAGTGTTGTGGTCTGGCGCAGCGGTTGGATGCCTCGTTGATGATGACGGGGATATTGCCAACGATAAAAGACTCAGAATTAATCCTTGCCAATATGTCGAATGTGAAACGCTTTCGTGCCTTAAACGAACAGGTATTGCGATTGCGTAATGGTCGCCCGTTAGAGATTGATATACAGGGTTCCGAATCACTGCAGATGAATCATGGTGATGTGATGTTTGAGTCGGCAGCGACATCGTTTCAATTGCATTTTCAGGTGGAAATCAGTCAGTCTGCGCGTTATTTCAATGCCGCACATATTTTGTCCGCACCGATGGTGGCGATCAGTGCCAATTCACCCTATCTGTTTGGTCGTGATTTATGGGATGAAACGCGAATTCCTTTGTTCGAACAGGCCGTCGCCATGGCGGACGTATATGGTCGTGATGGTGCACAGGCGGGGCGGGTAACTTTTGGTGCGGGTTACATCGAGTCATCGGTGTATGAATGTTTTTTACGTAACCTGGCTTGTTATCCAATTTTGTTACCGTCGTTGTCCGATGCTCCGCTGGAACAGTTGTCACACCTCCGGTTGCACAATGGCACGATCTGGCGTTGGAATCGACCGTTGATTGGCTTTGATGAAAGCGGCAAACCGCATCTGCGAATCGAACATCGAGTTGTGCCTGCCGGGCCAACGGTGATTGATAACATTGCCAACGCGGCTCTTTTTTATGGTGCGCTTGAGAGTATGGCCAATACCAAAACGGCACCAGAAACCCGCCTGGGGTTTGAGCAGGCAAGGAAAAATTTTTACGCGGCTGCCAAGTATGGTTTGAATGCGGAAGTGGTTTGGCTGGATGGAAAAAAGGGACCGATTTTAAACTTGCTGCAACAACAGATTTTACCGTTGGCACGGCAGGGCCTGAAAAAACTAGGTATAGATCGTGATGATATGGATTTGTTTCTGGACGTGATTGAAGGCAGGATTAAAAAACAATCTAATGGTGCAGTGTGGCAACGTGCTTATGTTGCCCGGCATGGCACAGATATGGTGCAGTTGACGCAGGCCTATCATGAACGTCAGCAGCAGGGGCAGCCGGTGCATGAGTGGTCTTGGTAACAGGCCGCTCAATTGATTTAAGAATAAGCGTCTTTAGCATCCAGATCTGCTGCGCCAAGAATTAATAGAGATGCCCTAAAGGAAAGCTATGTTAAGAATTGTTGAGGTTTTGCCGGATGGTTTTGTTGAGACGCAGCCGGAACAGCTGGATGAATTGCTCGGCGGGCCAACCCTGATTCATTTGTCGGGACGGCAGCAGCCGGCCTTGTTTGTTTCGTTGATGCTGCATGGCAATGAACCGACCGGTTTGTTTGCAGTGCAGGCGTTGTTAAAAAAATATGCCGGGCGTGAATTACCGCGTGCCTTGTCGATCTTTGTCGGTAACGTCAGTGCCGCTCGGCACAAGCTCAGGCGTCTTGACCAACAGCCAGACTACAACCGTGTCTGGGGCGATAGTGGCGATAGTGTTGAACAACGCATGATGGCCCAGGTGGTGACGTCTATGTCTGAGCGTGGTGTCTTTGCCAGTATTGATATCCATAACAATACCGGTATCAATCCTCATTACGCCTGCATAAATAAAGTTGAAACAGCTTTTCTGCAGTTGGCATTGTTATTCAGTCGCACCATCGTTTATTTCACCAAGCCTGATGGCGTGCAAAGCAATGTGTTTTCGCGTCTGTGTCCGGCGGTGACGCTGGAGTGTGGTCAACCCGGCCAGGCTTATGGTGTTGGGCATGCGGCGGATTATCTGGATGCCTGTCTTAATCTGCGTGAGATTCCATCGCACCCGGTGGCGCCACAGGATGTCAGTGTCTTTCATACGGTTTCGATTGTTAAGGTTCCTGAAGATGTGAGTTTTGGCTTCGGCTCAAGTGACGTGCAATTGCAGTTTGTTGATGATATTGATCATTTTAATTTCAGCGAGATGCCTGCCGGGACACATTTTGGTTGGCGGCATGACGAATTATCTCGGTTGGAGTGTCAGGACGAAAGTGGTAACGACGTCAGTGAGCGTTATTTTTGTTATCAGAATGGCAACATCGAATTGGCAATGACGGTGATGCCATCCATGCTGACTCGTGATGAAAAGGTGATTCGTCAGGATTGTTTCTGTTATCTGATGGAGCAGATGGAGCTGCCGGCAGAATTGCAGCTGGAGTATCAGCAGGAATAAAAAAGCGCGCCTATAGGCGCGCCAATGTTTTCGACTACAGCCAAGGGGGTGTTAGTCAGTTCTTGGTTTGATCATGGAATAGAGGCTGTCTTTTAATTTGACGCGCTCTTTTTTGAGAAAGTCGACATAGTCATCGGTAACCGGGCGGCTCTGGGCTTCAATGCCGTAGATCTTCTTGTCGGTATCATCGTAGTGGGACAGAAGAGCTGCAAACTTCGGATTGCTCTTCTTCATTGTGGTGATGGTTCCTGAAAGGTCTGGAAATTCTTCCAGGATGTGATGACGTACTCCATACATAGGTATTGCCTCCTGATGAGTTGAGTGAATCATCGCCATCATGCTGTAAGCGCCCATTATATCGGTGCACTTTTGAGCGAGGCGAATTCCGAGGCTCTCACAACTTTTGAGTCCAAGTCAAACCCTGCCTATGATCTGCATGCCAAGCTAAGGCATTGAAGTTATAGAACAAAATATCTCTGCATAGAGTAGGCCAGAGGTTGGAAGTGATTGTTATTAAAATGATTTCTCTGGCAGATGTTTATTTGTATTTTATTTTTAATTTTTCTTCCAGGATTTGAGTAACCAAACCCCGCCCGCATCGACAAAGCTAATCGTGGCTTCAATCGGTGGTGGTATTAAGCTGCCGTTTGCATGGTAAGAAATACGTAGCTCTACAATGGGGGTTCCCTCGACGATTATTTGTCGCAAGAACTCATGTGTGACTGTGAGATTAGCGCTGCCCAGTTTGGCAAAGTCTTCAGCCAGTTCTGCGCTCATGTCGTCTCGCCCCAGGCTGTCGTTATAGACAAAGCTTGTATCCAACAGACTCAAGATGCCCCCAGTATCTTGTTGCTCAAATGCATTGAAGTAGTCGTTTAATGTTGCCTCAATGGCATCTTTGGTTGTGCCTTCCAGAGGAAACTCTTCGGGTGGTGGTGGCTCAGGTGGAGTTTCGCCTTGTAGCGCAGCCCTTAATAAACCGGCGCGAAAGGCAGCTGTCGTGCCGGGGAATTGACTGATACATCGATCAAGCAGTGCAAAGGCGGATGTGGCATCACCCAGTTGCCATTGCCAGTCGCCCAGTTGGTAAACCGCATCTGCTTGTAACTGAAAACCATTCAGGTCGGCGGCTGTCATCAGTTCGATGGCGCGGCGCAGATTCGGCTCACGATCCGGGAATTGTCGGGCTTCAAAAAGCGCCAGGTAATATTTGCCATAAGGGACGTAGAGCGAACCGGGGTATTGGTTGATCAGGTCTTGAAGTTGTTGAATCACACCAGGATCACGGGAGATGTTAGTGAGAAAATCAGCGGTCACAGATTGACTAAAAAAGTTTGCAAACACTTCGTCTTCAGGCAGGTTTTCAATAATTTCTATGGCCAGCTCCGCAGGATCAGGCGCTGAATTTTCAGGGTCGAAATAACCAACATAGCTTGCCTTGATGGAATAGTTGGCGGGATCTGAAAAAACCAGGGTATTTTCTGCGCCATTAAAATGAATCAAGATTTGGTTTCGAACCAATTCGCTAGAGGGCAGTGATAGGGGGCTGGCAATGGGCTCCTTAACAATGTCTGACTCAAAGGATTGGAAATTGCCGCTGTTTTTTTTAATAGTTATTTCGAGGGTTTGGGTTTCCAGGCTTGGTGCAGCAAATTCAATCATGTTGGGGCTGGCATTTATAATACTTAAATCCAAAATTACGGGTTCACCGATATGAAAGCTGGTTTGATGTGGGTTTAATTCCATCAGTGCCTGTTCGCTGGCTTGCGCAAATGTGAGGTTGTTTACCCAAAATAAACACGTGACGGTGAGCAACAAATTGAATCCATGCCGGGGCAATCCGTAGCCTTCAGAGTGTTTTCTGTATTTAAAGCTCATTGTTATTTCCTCAGTTACCTGGGTGAGGCCGTTTGCGAATCTTTGCCAAGCTTGTTTTGGTAAACGTGCTGGCACCACGTGTACCCTTGGTCGGGTCATCTGGAGGGCAGCAAGTTGGATTCATTACCCCGCCATTTGGCTCGGCAGGTAATTTTCTGTTGCCGTCAGGATGTAATAGTCCAAATAGGTGGCCAACTTCGTGGTTTAGTATTTCTTGATAACGTGTTTGTCGACCTGCTGAAGCTGGGTCGTTATTATTGCCACCTTCATCTGCTGCAGGTGTGGCAATCCAGTCGCGGATTGATTCAGTGGCCATAAAAACGCCATGGACACCTACAGCTCTTCTCGCCCAGCCGCGATATGTACCTTCTTTATTCGGGTCGTTGTCTTCTTTGGTATTCGGCTGGTAGGCATTTAGAATTGTGACCACCCAGTAGCGGTTGGTGCTGTCAACGACACCCTTGCCGCTTTTGATCTGATTGTTGATATCACCATCTTCAGAATTCAATACGAATGGCACGTTACTGTTGTTTTTGCCGGTATCAAATAGGGGCACGATGTAGGCAGGTTGGTAGGTTGCTTCAATCCCCGAGGTGTCTGGGTCAGGCACATCATCAAGAATGGTGTCGTCGTCAGTCAATGTATAAGGCAGTCGCAGTTGTGCCACTTCGACGCTGGTAATAAAAGCAAAGCTGTCGGTAATCGACATCGCCGGGCCGGCTGCCACCGAGATGGTGCCACCCTTGAAATCAGCCCAATCGGTTGGTGTTTCGCTGCTTGAGGTCACATTCAACTTCAAGATCCATTTGCCGCCAGATTGAGTAATGATGCTGATGCTGCCACCCAGCGTGGCATTGCCAAATAGATCATTGTCAGTGGCTGAAAATGGCAAAGGTGTGCTTGTGACAGGCGTGCCGGCAGCGCGGTCTATTCTTTTGCGGCCATTGCCATCGACGGGTTTGATACTGGTGGTAGCGGCGACAACCAGATCGCCTTTTTCATGGCGGCCTTTACCAGCTGGAGCATTGTCGAGGTTGCGCGAACCATCATCCAGATTGTTGTCGACATTGACGCGGGTGGCGCTACCGGAACCGGGTGGAACCAGGGCGACAATATTGCCGCTGACCTTGTTGCCAGTCACTACACCCATAGAGTCTGCTTCGACATGGAGGAAGCGCCATACGGTTAATATATTGCTGGCGTACTTTGTAATATCACGAATCTCTTTTTGAGCTGGTGTGCCGGCAATGGCCGGATCGACAATTCTGAGCTTGTCGACATTGTTGGCGCCAAGTTTGGATTCGTCATTGCGCAGTGCTAATAGAAAGTCTTTGTCACCGTTGGCTGCGACGCGAAAATTATCGCCGGGCTGCATGGTGACCTGAAGCTCGACGGTTTCCTTTTGATTGGAAAATATTTTCTCGATGACGCCACCGGCCTCGCCAGTGAACTTGCCATCAGCAGGTACGCCGCGGTTGTCACGCTCTTTTGTGTCGTCATCAACCGGTGTTTTATTATCGGTTGGGTCGTCAACATCGAAGGAGTCCAGATATATTTTTAGCGGTTCAATGGGGGCAACCGAAAGGGTGACCTCTGCATCCACCTTGTCGCGTGGACTTGCTTCAACGGCGCCGGCGGCCGTGGTGCGGGCATCTGGGAAGACGCGCAAGGCCGATGGCAACAGGCCTGCCGGATGATTTGTGTCAGCCTCAAGAGTGTTATTGTCATTGCGGCTATTGTTTTTGCCTTTCCAGATGATGCTTTCAATGCCGATCACCGTCAGGGCGACTTCATCAGATAACTGTGGCGCCATGTTGTAACTCATTTTGAGCTTGGTGCCCTGTTGGGTATTGTGAGGGGCGATACCTTCGACCCAAAGTTGTTTGCTCAGGACATTGCCGTTGACAGTGAAGTCGCCGGGAACCTTGAGGACCGTGCCGGAGGTATAGGCGTTGCCTTTGTTTGCGCTACGCCAGATTTTTACCTTGTCACCGCCTTGAGTGGTTGTGATTTTGACTTCGCCGCGCGTGAGGTTTTTGCCTTCCAGGCGCAAGATGAGTTTGCTCATCTCATCCTCGTTGGCTACATCCTGGTCGCCAGCGCCGGTATCAAAGTGGGTGTCAGTGTCATCGTTGTCCAGATTGACAAAGGTTTGGACGCCTTTGGTTAGTTCAACGGCATCCGCAATTGCGGTTTCTGCGGCATCTATCACCAGTGGTTTGTGTATTGTCAGATTAATACTGTCCACTTTGATGTCGGTCAGCAGGTAGCGAACCCTGCGGCCATTTTTGGTGACATCGGCAACCGCCCGGTTATAGGGATCAAACAGGACGTTGCCCTTGAGTTGGGCGCCATCACCGCCACCTGTAAATATCAGACGGTCTGGGCGCGAACCAGTACCAGGGAAGAAATTCCAGATCACAGCGTTGACTTCACCAGTGTCGATATTGCCGAGGATGGAGTCGGATGATTGCCACTGGAAGCTGGTCTGAGTGCTCAGATTGTCATTAAGTATTAGAGTTGCAGTTGAGTCCGATATGGGCGGTGAGGTGCCGACAAAAACAGGTGTAGCTTGTTGTGCATGGATTGAGGGAGAAAAAAACAATGTCAGCATCAGCACAGTCTTGCAGCAGCGCAGCCTTATGCTTATCGATCTCTGGAAAATAATTCTCATCACGACCTTATATCCTCCTTGATATTCGGCTCATTGCCCTGTGAGGGCGTGCATAATCTATCCTTTGCCGATCGTGCTTCGTTTACTGGTAACCATCAGGCCCAGTAAGCCAGTGCCTATGAGTACCAGGATGCCGGGTTCCGGCACAGTGTCCAGGGCGTTGAGTTCATCGTATTCGTCCAGGCCGATATCACCTGCGGCGGTCCAGAGTGAGAAGCTGCCGCTGAAGTCGGTGAATAAAATGTCTGCAGGAGAAAGAAATTCTTGCAGCCCGGGAATATAAGGATTACCAGTGGCAGTGAATGTGCTGGGCGAAAAGCTGCTGAGTGAAAACAGCGCTAGGTCGACGCCGGGAGTGGCGACGTTATCCTGATTCATGTCGAACAGAATCAGTGCGTCTATGTCGTCGTCGTCCAGCAGACCGATTAGGCTTTCGCCATCAGCATATTGGAAGATATCTCCATTGCCTGTGCTGGCCCAGAGGTCGGTCCAGTCCAGTGAAGGTGATAAACCATCAACTGAAAAATAGAAATAGGGACTGGGGGCGGTATCCAGTTCCAGTGCATCGAGGTCGTCACCAAAAAAGCCTTGTATCAGACCCAGGCTCTCTTCATCGATGAACTGGAAGTTTGTTCCTGATGCGCCCGGCAGAGGCGTGACAAAGACATCGCCTGCGGCTTGTTCATTGCCGGGAGCTGCTTCGGTGTTAACGGCGCTGCCGGGCAGGCCAATCGCAACCCGGTCAACTGAAAAATAGATCGACAGGTCTTTTCCTGGGGGGGGACGAGTAACGGGATCCTGGCCGTATGATAGGGCGTTCAGGTTATCGAAAAAGCCAGAGAAAAAATCATCCTCCAGTGTTAAGCCGGTTCCCTGTTGGAGGACTGCTGGTCCGGAGATGAGGACGTCATCCGGGGTGATGTTGCCATCGATTGATGGTGAGGCCGGGTCGATGGCGAAGTCTGGACTGACAGTTGTTGCTTGACTAAGTGATGGCGCAAAGACGATTGAGATCAGGATGGTTAGTAATAGTTTGTACATCACTTCATTTCCTTTGTTTGTTTACAGCAGAATCAGTTGATCCTAAATTTGTGTCTATAATGGGGTTGAGCATTTTTTGTGCCGGGTTTTGTTTTTTTTCTAGGCGACGGAAATGATGCCGCACAATATGGTTGTAGATTTAGTGGGACTATTGTTTACAGGATGTAACAGGAGCTATATATGCAACGTCGGGAGTTTTTGAGTGACGATGTTCTGCGTGCTGAATTAAAACAGGCCTTGCAGCATTCTCCTGAGTCGCGTTTTACCCACCGCTTAAACTGTGTTCTTTTGGTTGATAAGGGACATAGTTGTTATGAGCTGGCTCATTATTTTGGTGAGAGTCCGCGCACTCTGGAGCGTTGGATGTGTCAGTTTCGGAAATTTGGTGTTGCCGGGCTTAAGGATAGGCGCAGGCCTGGGCGGCCAAAGGTGCTAGATGCGGATCAGTTAGACAAGTTGCGTCAGGATGTTGCTTACTCGCCGGCTAAATTTTCTTATAGCGAGCTGCTGTGGACCGGAGATTTGCTGGCCCGACATCTTCAGTCTCGTTATGGGGTAATGCTGGGTGTTCGTCAGTGCCAGCGGTTACTGAAACAATTAAAGGTGGCCGTGAAGTGATTGTTAAATATAGTCCGTTATTTTTCTACGCAAAACTGCAAATAAATTTAGGTTTTGCGACACCATTTATGTCGTGAAAAAGCTGCTGTGCCAGCTGTTGATGGTTGCAGCGAACCAGAACGTAAAATATTTCGACAACTGCTGGGTAATATTGCTGTGCGTTAGGATGTGTAATAAAGCGCAGTAGTCTGGCAATGTTAATCCCTGCCAAGTTTTTTTAATTCAGCAGAAATGGTTTCGCAGCGTAAGGTTTGTAGCTTGTCAGCCAGTTGTTTTCCTTTGAGGCCGCTCCGCGCCAGTGCGGCAGCATCAACACTGAGGGCGGCCGCAACGGCACTGTGAAATAGTTCGGCCTGGGGATAGTCGTTGTCTTCAAAGCCGAGCCGACCGCGTGAGTCGGCAATGCAGGTGAGCAGAAATTCTTCAAACCGTTCCGGTCGACGAAAGGCGTCCAGTGCCTGCAATGTCTCGAGCAGGGTCATGGGACGCAGCTCGGCGGCGCGGTGGCAGTGTGTATGGTATTGCGCTGCCAGCAGGGCCAGGTCACGAAAATCGTTTGGTACTCGCAGTCGTTGGCATAGCTGTCGTACTAAAGGTAGTGAGCGGGCCTCATGACCAATGTGACGTGGCAAGTCAGCCTCTGGTGTGGTGGCTTTGCCGAGGTCGTGCAGCAGCGCAGCGCAGCGTACCCGTGGTTCGGGGCTGAGCTGACAGGCTTGATCAAGCACCATCAGGCTGTGGATGCCGGTGTCGATTTCGGGGTGGTAGTCAGCCCGTTGCGGTACGCCGAACAGGGCATCGAGTTCGGGGAAGATGCGGGCTAAAGCGCCACAGTCACGCAGCGCTTCAAAAAAGGCGCGCGGCTGAGGTTCAGCCAGGGCGCGCTGAGTTTCCTGCCAGACCCGTTCGGGCACCAGGGCATCGACTTCGCCGCAGTTTACCATTTGTCGCATCAGGGCCTGGGTTTCGTCGGCAATAGTGAAGCCCAGTGGGGCGAAGCGGGCGTAGAAGCGAGCGACGCGGAGGATGCGCACCGGATCTTCGGCAAAAGCTGGTGAGACATGGCGCAAAAGCTTTTGTGCAAGGTCTTGCTGGCCGTTGAACGGGTCGATGAGTTGGCCATCTTTGGCCATGGCGATGGCGTTGATGGTCAGGTCGCGGCGGATCAGATCTTCTTCAAGACTGACATCCGGCGCGGCATGAAAGACAAAACCGGTATAGCCCGGTCCGGTCTTGCGTTCGGTGCGGGCGAGGGCGTATTCCTCATGAGTTTTGGGGTGGAGGAAGACAGGGAAGTCCCGGCCGACTGGCTTATAACCCTGTTTAAGCATCTGCTCCGGTGTGCTGCCCACTACCACCCAATCATGATCCTTAACCGCCAGGCCGAGCAGCTTGTCTCTTATCGCACCACCGACCTGGTAGATTTGCACGGTTAGGCAGGCTGATCTTTATCGCGCGCTGCTCGTTCTCTGATGGCGTGATAACGGCCGCGGATATCGGCATGGCCAATATACTTGGGGACGATGATTTCGACGCTTATGGGCGTCACACCAAACTGGCTGGGAAAGGCGCTGTTGCATACCGCTGGTGTCTGCAGGCTCAGGTAGTTGTCATAGCTGAAGGGTTTGAACGGCATCATACCCATGATGCGTCCTGCCATTGCCGAGATGCCGTTGCCGAGCGGAATGATAGTGCGCTTCTGGCCGGTGAGGTGGTTGGTGTAATCGACCAGCTCTTTCAGGCTATAGCTCTTGGGGCCGCACAGCTCGTAACTTTGGCCAAACGTGGTTCTGTCGTTGAGCGCTTTGACCATCACCTCGGCAACATTACTGACATAGATCGGTGCCATGCGGCTGTCAGGGCAGGTCAGCGGCAGTATCGGTAGGTGGCGCAGTAGTTCGGCAAATTTGTTGAAGAAGCTATCGTCTTCACCAAAGATCACCGATGGGCGGAACGTAGTTACGTCCAGGCCTTCGGCTGCCAGGGCCAGGGCTTCGCCTTCACCCTTGCTGCGCAAGTACTTGCTGCCGCCCTTGTCGGCATCGGCGTTGATTGCACTCATGTGCAGCAGGCGGCTGACACCGGCGTTTTTACAGGCATTGACGATTTTTTCGACCAGCCCAACATGCACCTGTTGGAATTCGCCGCGCTTGTTTTCATTGAGGATGGCGGTCAGGTTGATGACCGCATGGCAACCAACGAACAGGGCGTTCAGGGTATCTTCGTCATGGATGTCGGCGTCGATGACATCAACCTTGGGTAGCACCTGCAGCGAACGATGGCGTTCACGGTTTCGCGAGGGGGCAACTACGTAGTAACCAGCCCGTGTCAGTTGCGATATCAATTGGTGGCCTACGAATCCAGTTCCGCCGAGGACGCAGATAGTTTTTGCTGTCATGCCTAATCCTTAGTTTAAATTCTCAGAAGTGGCGCAAATTTTCCGCGTATGGTCGCGTCAGGTCAAGTTTTAGCTGCGCTATACTCAAAACAAATCATACACAGGAGTAAGGTATGCCATTTATTTGTTTAAATCCGGCCACCAATGAGTTGATCAAGGAGTATCCCTGTTGGGATGACGAGCAGTTGGAAGAGGCTCTGGTTGAGGTCGCTGTGGCCACACCGAAGTGGGCGAATACCCCATTGGCTGAACGTTGCGAGCATGTGCGCCGACTGGGACGGTTGGCGTTACAGCGCCGCGATCAGTTGGCTGAGTTGATCACTCTTGAAATGGGTAAGTTGATTGGCGAGGCGCGTGCCGAGGTGGAGAAGTGCGCCCTGGTGTGTGATTACTATGCCGATAACGGCCCGGACTTTCTCGTCGATGAGCTGATTGAATCTGACGCGGGTAAAAGTTTTGTTGCCCATCAGCCGTTGGGTACGGTGTTGGCGGTAATGCCGTGGAATTTCCCGTTCTGGCAGGTGTTTCGTTTTCTCGTCCCAGCTCTGGTGGCGGGTAACACCGGGGTGCTTAAACATGCTTCTAATGTGCCGCAATGTGCATTGGCAATTGAGGCGCTGGTACGGGACGCAGGGCTGCCGGCAGGTGTATTCCGTAGTCTGATGATTTCATCCGGCCAGGTGGCTGGAGTGGTTGAAGATGCCCGTATCCATGCGGTGACACTGACCGGTTCTGAATCGGCCGGGCGTCAGGTGGCTGCGACCGCTGGGGCCAATCTGAAAAAGACCGTGCTTGAGCTGGGTGGTTCTGATCCCTTTATTGTGCTTGAAGATGCTGATCTTGACTGGGCCGTGCAGCAAGGTGTGATGTCGAGATTTTTGAATGCCGGGCAGAGTTGTGTTGCTGCCAAGCGTTTTATTGTGATTGAGGCTGTGGCGGATGAGTTTGTTGCTAAATTTAAAAAGGCGGTTGAGGCGCTTAAGCCTGGTGATCCCATGGCTGCTGCTACCAGCCTGGCGCCTATGGCGCGAATAGATTTGCGTGACGAACTGCATCAACAGGTGCAGGCCAGTCTTGCCAGGGGCGCGATTGCAGGCAGCGGTTGCGCCCCTGTCGATGGAGTTGGTGCCTATTATCAGGCCTCAATTCTGGATGGTGTTAGGCCCGGCATGTCGGCCTGGGATGAAGAGTTTTTTGGCCCGGTGGCGATTGTGATTCGCGCCAAAGACGAGGCTGAGGCGATCAAGATTGCCAATGGTTCTGATTTTGGTCTGGCAGGCAGTGTCTGGACGCAGGACTCGGTGCGTGGTGAGCGTGTTGCGCGTCAGGTGCAATCGGGTGCGGTGTTTGTGAATGGCATGGTTAAGAGTGATCCACGCCTGCCGTTTGGCGGCATCAAAAATTCAGGTTACGGACGTGAATTGAGTTGTCACGGTATGTTGGAGTTTGTTAATCAGAAAACGATTTGGATTAAGTGACCCGATCTTAAGTTTGAATATGTCGGTTTTTTTGCTCCAGAAATAAAAAGGCCGCCTATCAGAGATAGGCGGCCTTTTTTGTCTGCTGGTGTTGTGCTTGCTTTAAGGCAGGCTTGGTGGTGTGCCAAAGTTAACCGGTTCCCATACAGTAGGTGATGCAGGATAGTCTGCGAAAGCATCTGTTTCAGAGGCGTATTCATCTGTGGTTCGGTTCTCAATGCTCTGATGAGTAAGTGCTGTGGTGTCAGACATGATTAGCTCTTGAGCCAACCAATTGCTAACAATTTCTTCGCCATCAGCCCAGGAGACTGGGGTGCCACCTAGGGTCAGGCTGTTGGCTGTTGATAGAAGGGTGCCTGTAACAAAATAGCCGTTTGAGGGGTAGGGTTCGCTCACGGTGTTGCCAGTTACACCCATGCGACGTTTGTGCTCGAAATATTGTTGTTTTGCTGCAGGGTCTGCAGCTTCGCCAATATCGGTTCTCTGAGTGATATCCATTACGCGGCCAATGACCACATCACTGTCAGGGTTCATGTTGGGTACGGTTGCAAACGCGGTGTAGTGGGTGTAGTCAAAGGTGTCTACGTAGCCATTTGTTGGGTCGGTGATGGTTTGAGACAGTTTCATTGTATACATATCTTCAGGTGCGGTTGGGGGGATGGTGACACCGAAGCTGGGCATTGCCGGGTTGCTAAATCTCATCATCGAGCGTTGTAGTTCGGCGCTGCTTTCAAAGCCGCTGGCAGTCTCGCGAATCACCTGCATGCCTGCGATTCCCTGACTTATACCTTCGCCTGCGAAGGCAAAGGGGATAAATGTTTCTGCAGCAAAATCCAGGTCTGATGTTGCGCCGGTCGCGGTGGGGTCAGTAACAACAAAGCGAATGTAGGTGTAATCCGTAGTTTCAACTTTTTCTATTAGAAAGCCGTCGTCCTCAACTTGGGTGGTGCAGGTAATGCCTGCGGTGGCGCATGATACTGAGGTGTCAATGACACCGTTATTTGCGTTCCAACCATTATAGTTTACCGGGGGGCCTGCAAAAACGCTGCCGGCTAAAAAAAGCAAAGGTAAACCAAGAAAATATTTGGAATTGCCTGGTTGTTTCATTTTCATATCCCCTGAAGAAAATGGCGATTGGTATCGGCCTAATACAAAAAAACTTTAATAAAAAAATATGGCTAACATTGTATAGCATGATTTGCTTGCGCGTCCATAATGTTTTTTGTTGGCAATCAATAGTTTAGTGTTTTGCTAGGTATAAAAATAAGGTTTTTGTGAAATAGCTTTGGTTGTTTGTTTGATATGTAAGTCGGAATGGCGGGCAAATAAACTTTCTTGGTTGTTTCAGTATTTGCCCTTTGCCTGTTGGCCTAGTATCTTTCCTGCAATGGACAAGCCTATGATTTTCTTGGGATCTGCGTCACCTCGTCGGGCTGAATTGTTGGCTCAGATTGGGCTGGCATATCAGGTTCTGGTAGCGGATATTGACGAAACACCCAGACTGGCTGAGCCAGCCGAGATCTATGTGTTGCGCATGGCTTTGGAGAAAGCCGAGGCTGTGTTGCTCCAATTGCAGAATGGTTATCCGGCTTTGCCGGTGCTGGCGGCGGATACTTCGGTTGTGGTTGATGGTGAAATACTGGGCAAGCCATGCGATCAGGCTGAGGCAATGGCGATGTTGGCCCGCTTGTCTGGCCGAACGCATATGGTGTTGACGGCGGTGGCTTTGATTGAGTCTGGTGCTGAAGGGCGTAGAGCCAGTCGCCTGAGTGTTAATAAGGTGAGATTTCGAGCGATCAGCGAGGCCGAGCGCTTGGCCTATTGGCAATCAGGTGAGCCGCAAGACAAGGCCGGCGCCTATGCCATTCAGGGCCGTGCGGCGGTATTTATTGAACATCTGGAAGGCAGTTTTTCAGGTGTTATGGGTTTGCCCCTGTTTGAGACGGCCGAGTTGCTGGCTGAATTTGGAATTAATGTGTGTGATAGCTGGGGCGAATGGGCCCGAGCGGATAATTAGACGATGTCAGTAGAAATCTTAATGAATGTGACACCGCATGAGACCCGGGTGGCGGTGGTTGAAAATGGGGTCTTGCAAGAGGTGGTGGTAGAGCGCGAGCGACGTCGCGGTCTGGTGGGTAACATATATAAAGGTAAGGTGTCGCGGGTGTTGCCTGGCATACAGGCGGCTTTTGTTGATATCGGCCTGGATCGCGCCGCTTTTTTACAGGCCTCTGATATAGCCCAGGGCCTGCCTGAAGACAGTCATACCGACAATATTGCGCAGTTATTGCATGACGGTCAGGAGTTGCTGGTGCAGGTGGTCAAGGATCCGCTTGGTACCAAGGGTGCGCGTTTGACCACCAATATCACCATGCCATCACGGTTCTTGGTGTTTACCCCGAATGTCTTTCATGCCGGAATTTCGCTCAAGATTGAAGATGAGCTGGAGCGGCAGCGGCTCCGGGATGTGATGTCAGTGCTGATGCAGGGCGCTGCTGGTGGTTATATCGCCCGAACCGCAGCTGAGGGAGCGTCGATTGAGGCGATCAAGGCGGACACGGATTTTCTGAATAAGCTGTGGGCATCGATACAAGAGCGCCGCCTGGCTGCCAAGGCGGGTGGTTTGGTGCATGAAGATGTGCCTTTAGTGATGCGAATCTTGCGTGATGTAGTCGATGATGATGTGGAAAAGTTACGCATTGATTCACGCCGGGCAACGCGGCGGGTGAGTCAGTTTGCAGAACAGTTTATGCCTGAGCTGGCTTCAAGGATTGAGCATTATCCGGGTGAGCGGCCTATTTTTGATTTGTATGGCGTTGAGGATGAAATTCAAAAAGCACTGGATAAAAAGGTGCTGCTTAAATCCGGTGGTTATCTGATTATCGATCAGACTGAGGCGATGACTACGGTAGATGTGAATACCGGCGCCTTTGTCGGTCATCGCAATCTGGAAGAGACTATCTTCAAAACCAATCTTGAAGCGACCCAGGTGATTGCGCGTCAACTACGGCTGCGTAACCTTGGCGGCATCATCATTATCGATTTTATTGATATGCAAGTGGAGGAGCACAAGCGCAAGGTGCTGCGTTCGCTGGAGCGAAATCTGGAGCGTGATCGCGCCAAGAGCCATATCACCGAGGTCTCGGCACTGGGTCTGGTGGAGATGACCCGCAAGCGTACCCGTGAGTCACTGGAACAGGTTTTATGTCAGTCGTGTCCGACCTGTAATGGTCGCGGCACCTTGAAAACGCCTGAGACGGTCTGTTTCGAAATCTTTCGTGAAATTCTACGCGAGGCACGTCAATTCGATGCGCAGCAATATCTGGTGTTGGCCTCGCAGGAGGTTGTGGATATTCTGCTTGATGAAGAGTCCAGCAGTGTCGCCGAGCTGGAAGAATTTATCGGCAAGCCCATCAAGTTGCAGGTTGAAAGTCTCTATACCCAGGAACAGTTTGATGTGGTGATGATGTGAGTCATGCCTCGTTTCAGTTAGCCTGAATCCGCATCATTAATAGATCGTGAAACGCACCTTCAATATTGTCCGCATCTTATCCAGACACACCTGGTGGTGGACGTTTGCGCTTATTGTTTTGCTGGCGTTTGCCCTGAGTGCCGCGCGTCTGTTGTTGCCCCAGTTAGATCGTTACAAGGGTTATCTCGAATTGGAGGTCAGCGAGGTGATTGGTCAGCCGGTTTCGGTCGCCGAGATTGAAGTCGGTTGGCATGGCTACGGACCGCGTCTGTTTCTGCATGATGTGCGTTTGCATGACCGTTCGGGTGATCAAGTATTGTTTGGTTTTGATCTGGCTCATATCGATGTTTCGCTGCCGTTAACGCTTTATCGGTGGCAGCTGGCCTTGCGTGACTTAACGCTGAAGGGAATTGAGTTGTCGCTGCAGCGGCAGACCGATGGTAGTGTTTCTGTTGCCGGTCTGGAATTGCCGCAGGCGGCAGCTGATCAGGCTGGGCAGAATAATGATGATGCCGTTTTGGCGTGGTTGTTTAGTCAGGAATACCTTGCCATAGAAGAGAGTGTGATTCATTGGCATGATTTGATGCAGGGCGATTATGCCTTCACTATGCGTGATGTCAGTCTCAAGTTGTATAACGAGGATGAGCAACACTCTTTGAGTGGCCATCTGCGTCTGCCGTCAAGTCTTGGTGGCAGAGTTAAGGTGATGGCAGAGACGCAGGGATCGATTGAAAATCTTGCTGACAGTCCAGTTGATTTTTATGTTGAAGGGCGTGGTCTGGAGTTGGTGCAGTGGTTGGCGGATCGCCCTACTCTTGGTCTGCGGATACTTAATGGTAGTGCGGAGATAGAGTTATGGGGGCGGTGGCAGCAAAACAAACTGGATAACATCAAGGGACATCTATTTGTTCGGGATGTTTATCTGGCATCGGATGTCGTTGCGCTCGATCCAGAACCAGAGCAGCAGCTGCAAATGCTTGCCTCAGTGTTTGCTGAGTTTGTCTGGCAGAATGATGTTACAGGCTGGCAGCTTGATGTCGATAGGCTGCGCCCGGTTAAAGATAATGTTGCCTGGCAGCCAGCCAGGGTTCGAGTGCGTCATCACACTAGTGAGGCTGGTGATGAGCTTGAGGTGGTTTCCAGTTTTGCCCGTCTCGATGATGTTGCCTCCCTGCTGCTGCTAAGTAGTCATTTGCCTGATGCACAAAAAGAGATGTTGCAGACGATGCGGCCTGGGGGTGAGTTGCATGGCGCATATCTGAAACTTGGTTTTGCCGAAAATAAGTTACAGGACTACTTTGTTCGTGCCGAGCTGAAAAATCTTGCTTTAATGCCATGGCAAAAACTGCCGGGTTTTGATGGCCTGGATTTAAGCCTGAATATGGATCCGTCGGGTGGTGTAGTCGATGTCGCAACAAAGGGTGCCTATCTCGATTTGCGTAGCCTGTTTCGCGATTTTCTCACCGTTGATAGTCTATCGGGACGTTTGGCCTGGCAGCAGGATGGCAGTGGTATGTTGCTGGATATGCGGGATCTTGAGCTGTCCAATCAGGATGCCGCGGTAGCGCTTGCCGGGCAGCTGTTTTTTCCTGTCGATAAAACATCTCCTATCATCAAGTTGTTGCTTGATATCAAACGTGGCAATGCCGAAATGACATCACGTTATCTGCCCGACAAGATAATGCCGAAAGCAGCGCTTGCCTGGTTGGATAGCGCCATTGTTGCGGGGAATGTCAATGGTGGCAGCATGGTGTTGCAGGGGCCAGTCAAACAGTTTCCATTTAATGATGCTTCGGGGCGATTCGAAGTCCGCTTTAGTATAGATGACGGCATTATTGATTATGCTCAGGGTTGGCCGCGGATAGAGCAGATTGCAACCGAGGTGGCCTTTGTTGGTGATCGTATGGATATTAATGCTGAGGCGGGCAAGGTGTTGGCTGCCGATATCGGCCAGGTTGCGGTTGAGATTCCTGATATGCGTGCCCATCCGGCAGTGCTGCGTCTGCACGGTCGTGTTCAAGGTTCTGCCGGCGATGTTTTGGGTTTTATTAATCAAAGTCCATTGCAGCAACGCTTTGGCAACTTTAGTGAGGGTGCAGTTGCGGAGGGTGACAGCAGTCTTGATCTGAGTCTCAATATTCCCCTGGCGAGCGGTGCCGATGTCGAAACTGTCGGCCGAGTTAGGTTTGAAGATAGTGCTATCGACCTGACGCGATTGGGGGTTGATCTGACTAGCCTGTCTGGTGAGATCGAATTTTCGAGTAAGGGTTTGTCCGCGCAAGGCATTAGCGCTGTCGTCATGGGGCAGCCTGCCAATGTCGATATTTATACACAAGAATTGCCGCGGGATAAATCCAATACCGTATTTGTGGCGCAGGGTGAGAGTCGTCTTGCAGAGCTTGAAAAGCGCTTTGATTTATTTGTCTTTCCCTATCTCGGTGGTGAGGCTGGCTGGCAGGCCAGGCTTGAAATTCCGCGCAGTAAAAATGGTGGGGCTGCATCGCCAACCTTGAAGCTTGAATCAAATCTTCAGGGGATAGGTGTGCATCTACCTGAGCCATTACAAAAGGCTGCTGATAGCTCGCGGCCCTTTGATTTGTTTGCCCGTTTTGATGAGCAGGCCAGTCACTGGTTTTTTGATTATGGCGAAGAGACCTTAACTGGTGTGTTTGAATTGGCAGGTGCCAAAGGTTTGCAGTCGGGTGAGTTGCGGTTCGCGGGTGCTGCCGAGCTGCCACAAAAAAAGGGTTTGAGACTGGCGGGTAAGCTGGAGCGTTTTGTCTATGACGAATGGCAGCCGTTGTTTGTTGTGGATCAGGAGTCGCCGAAAAAGGATGCGGTAGTCAATCGACTTGATCTGCAGTTTGATAGTGTTGAATTGTTTGCCCAAACTTTACACAAGGTACAGCTTCAGGCTGACCACATCGAGCAGATCTGGGATGCGGATATAAAAAGTGATGAAATGGCTGGGCGGATCTGGTTGCCTGACAGTTGGAATAATGTCTTGAAAATGGATCTGGAGCACCTTTATATAAGCAGGAAAACGGCAGAGTCTGAGACGACAGAGGAGCCCTTTGATCCTAGAGAGCTACCGCCGCTCATCATCAATAGTAAACAGACTCATTTTGGAGATCTGAATCTGGGGCAGGTGAGTCTGACGACACGTAAGCTGCCGTTGGGGATGTTGATTGATAGCCTTGAAACCAAATCCGATATTGTCGAAACAAGCATCAAGGGGCAGTGGTTGGTGACCAAACAGCATAGCTCGCTGGTCAATGCCGAACTCAAACTGCATGATCTTGGTGCAGTGTTGGCCGGGTTGGGTTACGTAGAAACGGTTAAAAATGCTGAGGGTGTTGGTAAGTTGAGCCTGAAATGGGATGGACCATTGCTGGACTATGATCTTGCCAGCCTGGACGGCACGGTGGATTTTGACTTTGAAGATGGTCGTTTGTTAGAGGTGGAGCCAGGGGCGGGGCGTTTTTTTGGTCTGTTGAGTATTACTGCCTTGCCGCGGCGATTGATGCTCGATTTCAGTGACTTCTTTGGTAAGGGCTTTGCCTTTGATACTATGCGTGGCCATTTTGATATCAATGATGGCGATGCCAATACCAAAGATTTTTTTATGGATGGCCCGGCCGCTCGAATTGATTTGCAGGGCCGGGTTGGTTTGGCAAAAGAAGATTATGATCAGCGAGTCAAAGTGGTGCCGCATGTAACCTCAGGTTTGCCGACATTAGCGGCGGTGTTGACTGGCCAGATTGGCCCGGCGGTAGTGTGGGCCTTGATAGAAAAGCTGACCAAGTCTGGAGTGGATAAGGTGACAGGGGTTTATTATCAGGTGACAGGCAGCTGGGATGATCCTCTGATTGAACCGGTTGATTTAGTTCAGCATGATAAGTAAAGCCCCTTTGTCCTTGACGATGTAAATAATGATATTCTCGCTATGATGAAACGTTTCCTTTTTTTATTGTTATGTCTTATGCCGGTTAGTCATGCAGCCGAAGAGACTGTTGTCGTGCTGGATGCAGAGTTTTGGTTTATGCCGCGTCACGGTGATGTGGTTGCTGAACACTATGGTGTCCGTGCAGCGGTTAAAAAAATGATTGCAGACCCGGATGCCTATCTGGCCCTGCGTTACCCGGATAACGAGACGGGTGAGTTGTGGGGTCAGGAACTGCAGGCTTGGCTGGTGTCGCTGGGCATGGTTTCGGACCGCATCGAATTGCAGTCGGGCTATGATCAGATCGAAGGTGTGGCGCTGGTCGTGATTACGTCGGCCGAAGAGGTGGATGAATCGTTGTCGGTCATTGATGCGGTTACTAATGATATTGACGAAGCCGCGGCGGAGATTGGCGTGGATGAAACAATTGTTGCAGATGAGGCAGGACTGGCAGAGGAAACTGTAGTTCAGGATGATGTGGTTACAGAGGAGCAGGTGGAGTTGAAGCAGGAATGAATCAGAATCGTGTAGCAGCAATTCAGATGGCCTCGGGGCCAAACGTAAATGCCAATTTGTTAGAAGCAAAGCGCTTGATCGGGCAAGCGGTTGACGCTGGCGCTGGCATGGTGGTGTTGCCGGAAAACTTCGCCATCATGGGTATGAACGAGCAAGAAAAAATCAGTGTGCGTGAGCAAGACGGTGAAGGGCCTATCCAGACGTTTCTTGCTAAACAAGCCAAGCAGCATGGCATCTGGATTGTGGGCGGCACTGTGCCGATGGTGGCGACGGTAGCCAGCAAAGTGCGAGCCGCCTGTCTGGTCTTCAATGATGCTGGTGAGCGGGTTGCTCGTTATGACAAAGTGCATCTATTTGATGTATCTCTTGAGGGTGGCAGTGAAAAATACACTGAGTCAGAAACCATTGAGCATGGTGATGAGGTTGTGGTGATCGACTCACCCTTTGGTCGCATGGGCGTGGCGGTGTGTTACGACCTGCGTTTTCCTGAGATGTTTCGCAAGATGCTGGATCAGGACATGGAGTTGCTGGTGTTGCCCGCTGCCTTTACGGCTATTACCGGCAAGGCCCACTGGGAGGTGCTGGTGCGCGCCCGTGCCATAGAAAATCTCTGTTATGTGGTTGCGGCGGCGCAAGGCGGCTATCATGTCAATGGTCGTGAGACTCATGGTGATAGCATGGTGGTGAACCCTTGGGGGCTGGTGATTGACCGCTTGCCACGAGGTTCCGGGGTGGTGACAGCTGACATCAATAGAGAACAGCTGGTCTCTATTCGCCGTAGTCTGCCGGCCATCAGCCACCGTCAAATTTAAATCAATCGTCCGGCACGGAGCCAAGTATGAGTGAATATATTGATATTGCCCGCGATGTGATTCTGCGGCCTGCGGCCATGGCTGAGGCCGAGCTTGAAGGCGTGCTGGGTAAGATCATGGCGCACCGGGTTGATTATGCCGACCTCTATTTTGAGACATCTCGCTTTGAGTCCTGGTCGCTGGAAGATGGCATTGTTAAAGATGGTGACTACAGCATCGAACGTGGTGTAGGTGTGCGTGCTGTTAGCGGGGAAAAGACCGGCTTTGCCTATTCCGATGAAATCTTTTTACCGGCTTTGACCGAGGCAGCCCTGAGTGCTCGCGCAATTGCAAAAAGCGGTCAGCAGGGGCAGGTTAAGGCCTGGTCAGGCCAGTCTGGTGGTCGTCAGCTTTATGGTAGTGCTTCGCCCTTTGATAGCCTAACCGAGCAGGAAAAGATTGCCTTGATGGAGGCCCTTGATGTTGAGGCCCGCGCCCAGGATCCGCGTGTTAAACAGGTTCAGGTGAGTTTGGTGGGTGCCCATAAGGTGGTGTTGGTGGCGGCCAGTGACGGTACTTTTGCCGCTGATGTGCGGCCGCTGGTGCGGATGAGTGTTTCAGTTGTGGTTGAAGATGGTGATCACCGTGAAAAGGGTTCATCCGGTGGCGGTGCGCGACTTGATTATGGCTTTTTCGTTGAGAAACAGCGTGGCCTGGGTTATGCCCGCGAGGCGGTGCGTCAGGCGCTAGTGAATCTGGAGGCGCAAGCGGCGCCGGCCGGCACTATGCAGGTGGTGTTGGGGCCGGGCTGGCCGGGTGTGTTGTTGCATGAGGCGGTGGGGCATGGCCTTGAGGGTGATTTTAATCGCAAGGGTACGTCAGCCTTCAGTGGTCGCATTGGCGAGAAAGTGGCATCGGAACTGTGCACCATCGTCGATGACGGCACCCTGGAAAATCGCCGTGGTTCGCTGAATATTGATGATGAAGGCACGCCTACCAATTGCACTACCCTGATCGAAAACGGGGTGCTCAAGGGTTATATCCAGGACAAGATGAATGCTCGCCTGATGGGCGTGGCACCGACAGGTAATGGCCGACGTGAATCCTATGCTCATCTGCCCATGCCGCGCATGACCAATACCTATATGCTGCCGGGTCAGCATAATCCGGAAGATATTATTGCCTCGGTGGACAGAGGTTTGTATGCGGTCAACTTTGGTGGCGGTCAGGTGGATATCACCTCGGGTAAGTTCGTCTTTTCCGCCAGCGAGGCCTACATGATTGAGAATGGCAAGGTCAGCTACCCGGTCAAGGGCGCGACGCTGATAGGTAACGGCCCGGATGCGATGACTCGCGTTAGCATGGTGGGCAATGATTTGAAACTGGATGAAGGTGTTGGCACCTGTGGCAAGGATGGCCAGAGTGTGCCGGTAGGTGTTGGTCAGCCGACCATGCGTATCGATGGTTTGACCGTCGGGGGAACCTCGGCCGAATAATTATTCTTCTTCGGTATCGAGAATCTCTTTTAATAGACGGAATAGATTGCGGGCCGATTTGGGTGGTTTTTCCTGCGCAGCCTCTTTTGTGGCATTGAGCATTAGCTGGCGCAGTTGCTGCCGGTCTGCCTGGGGGTTTAGGCCGATGAATTCATTTAGCGCTGGCTGGCCTTCGTTGATGAGACGATCACGCCACTGTTCGATGGCATGAAAGCGGGCAGAGGATTGTTGGCCGCAGAGACGAATGGCATCAAGGGCCTGTTGAATCGGCTCCGGGTCGATGTCACGCATCAGCCGGCCGATGTACTGCATCTGTCGACGCAGGGCGCTGTGGCTGTTGAGTCGGCGGGCTTCATTGATGGCGTCGGCGAGTTTGTCCGGCAAGGGGATCTTGGCTAGGTCCTTGGCGCCCAGTTTAACGATGGCAGCGCCCATATCCTGTAACGCGTTGACTTCGCGTTTCAGTTGGGATTTGCTTTTGGGGAGTTCTAAATCTTCGTCGTCATGCATGGCCGCTAAGGTAACGCAGTGGTGATAAAAAATACAGACTTGAGTGAGTCGGGAGAACACGATGGCACAGACGCCAGTAATAAAAAATTCGGTCTACAGTCAGGCCCAGCTGGAAGGCCTGGTGGAGCAAATACTGGCCGAGGCCAGTAAGCTTGGTGCGACCTCGTCCGAGGCTGCCGTCAGTATCGAATCAGGCCTGTCGGTCAACGCCCGTATGGGTGAGGTGGAGACCGTCGAACACAACCACGACAAGGGTCTGGGGGTGACGCTCTATTTTGATCAGCGCAAGGGTTCGGCCAGCACCTCGGATTTTGGTGAAGAGGCAATTCGTGACACGGTTGCCGCGGCCTGCCGCATCGCCCGTTATACCGCTGCAGATGAGTATGCCGGCCTGGCCGATGCTGAGCTGATGGCCAAGGATGTGCCTGATCTGGATCTGGTCCATCCCTGGGATTTATCACCCGAGCGGGCCATTGAACTGGCGATCGAAAGTGAAGCTGCGGCGCGCGATTTTGACCCGCGCATTGTCAATTCGGATGGCGCCAGTGTCAGCAGTCACCATGCCTTTCGGGTCTATGGTAATAGCCATGGTTTTGTTGGCGCCTTTGGTGGTACTAATCACAGCATGAGTTGCTGCGTGGTAGGACAGGAAAAGGGCGATGATGAAACCATGCAGCGTGACTACTGGTATACCTCTTCGCGTGATGCCACTGGTCTGGAGGCGCCAGAGATTGTGGGCCACAAGGCGGCTGAACGTACTGTTAAACGTCTCGGTGCGCGACGCATGAAAACCTGTCAGACCCCAGTGATCTTTGCTGCCGAGCAGGCCAGTGGCTTGATTGGTAGTTTTCTTGGTGCTATCCGTGGCGGTGCCCAGTATCGTCGTTCATCGTTCCTGCTCGATAGTGTTGGTGATCAGGTCTTCCCTGAATTCATGCAGATTGATGAACGGCCCTTGTTGCCGGGTGGTTTATACAGCTCGCCGTTTGATCGCGAAGGCGTGGCAACCCGTAATCGTGATTTGATTCGAAATGGTGTGGTGCAGGGTTATATCCTTGATAGCTATGCCGCCCGCCGACTGAAGTTGCAGACTACGGCCAATGCTGGTGGTACGCGCAATGTGTTTGTTTCGCATGGTAATGATGACCCGCATGCGCTGTGCCGCAAGATGGGCAAAGGCTTGCTGATAACCGACATGATGGGCCACGGCACCAATATGGTGACTGGTGATTATTCACGTGGCGCGGCAGGATTTTGGGTTGAGAATGGCGTGATTCAGTACCCGGTGGAAGAGATTACAGTCGCTGGCAACCTGAAACAGATGTTTAAGGATATTGTTGCCATCGGCAATGATGTGGATCAGCGCGGCAATATTCGTACGGGTTCTATTCTGGTGGACAACATGACCGTGGCCGGTGAATAGCTGATCGTTGACGATGGAAAATAATAATTTGACTGATGTGCTGGTTAAGATCCGCGGCCTGAGTTTTAGTCGTGGCTCGCGCAAAATCTTTGATGGCATTGATCTGGATATCCGCCGCGGCAAGGTCACGGCCATCATGGGTCCTAGTGGCACAGGTAAAACCACGCTGTTGAAGATGATCGGCGGTCAGTTGCGGCCAGACCAGGGAACGGTTGAGGTGGATGGTTTGAATGTCCACAAGCTCAGGCGCTCTGCTCTGTTTGAGTTGCGCAAACGCATGGGCATGTTGTTTCAGAGTGGTGCCCTGCTTACCGATATTAGTGTCTTTGATAATGTCGCCTTTCCGGTGCGTGAGCATACCAAGCTGCCCGAGGCGCTGGTGCGTGATCTGGTCTTGATGAAGCTGGAGGCTGTGGGCTTGCGTGGTGCCTGTGGCTTGATGCCGAGTGAATTGTCTGGTGGCATGGCGCGCCGCGCCGCCCTGGCGCGAGCCATCGTCTTTGACCCGATGATGATCATGTATGACGAACCCTTTACCGGCCAGGATCCAATCTCCAAGGGGGTATTGGTGGAATTGATTCACAAACTCAATGATGCCCTGGGATTGACCAGTGTGATTGTCTCCCATGACGTCGCCGAGACGGCGGCCATCGCCGACTATATCTATGTCTTATCCGGCGGCAAGGTGGTGGGCGAGGGTACGCCGGAACAACTGGCGCACTCTGATTCTGCCTGGGTGAAACAGTTTATGAATGCTGAACCCGATGGGCCGGTGCCGTTTCATTATCCGGCCAGGGATTATGTCGAAGACCTGATGAGTGGGGGGCAAAACTGATGTTGTGGTTACGTCGGTTGGGCCGTTCCGGGCTGAGTTTCTTTGAGCGTCTGGGGCGCGGCCACTTGTTTTTTGTATCCATCCTGAGTGGTCTGCCCAGTTTGCTGCCG
>Ga0316192_10000145_pt1 | contig 48288 bp, 57 predicted proteins | sample MerIslwburrow_MG_FD_204931 | JGI IMG/M metagenome (GOLD analysis project Ga0316192, IMG submission 204931) | Coastal sediment microbial communities from Maine, United States - Merrow Island worm burrow | ecosystem: Environmental > Aquatic > Marine > Coastal > Sediment | place: USA: Maine...
GTTTTGATTCGCCACGCCGCCCTTTTTACACTGTCGGTTAATTTTTAACCTAATTAACCTTGCGCTGCTTTTGGCGGCTATGGTAACGTAAGAGGATGAGTAGGGGCGTGATACCAGTTAGAAAGTCTGAATTTGCTAAGCTAGCAGGGGTGAGCGGCGCCGCTGTAACCAAAGCGTCCGCTACTACTTTGAAGGCGGCACTTGTCGGTAGGCAAATTGACCGAAACCACCCGGACGCTATTGCATACGTAAAAAAGCATAAGCAACCCGACGTAATAGCCGTTAAAAAAGCGGTATCCAAAAAAGTGGATGGACGTTCAAATCCAAAGCACAAAGCCGCCGCCAGAAAATCAAAGCGTAAAAAAGAGGAGAAAGACGAAGGGGTTATACCCGGTTCGTTAGAATCTCTTCCAGAAAAGATACAAGCTCTGGCCGACCAATCCTTAAGAGAGTTGGCTTATGTATTCGGAACAGACATAGCTTTTTTAGATTGGTTGAAAGCTACGCGGGAAATAGAGCGGGTTCATGAGGCGAGATTAAAGAACCAGGAAAAAGAGGGAACCTTAGTACATCGTGAATTAGTTAAATCAGGAATTTTGGACCCTATAGAAACTCTGTATTCTCAAATTTTAAGAGACGGCGCCAAAACCATAGCGGTAAAAGTTATGAATCTCATGGAGGCGGGGGAACCCGTAGAGATTTGTGAAAAAGCAATACGAAAAGAACTAACAAGTTTTATACGCCCGGCTAAGGCCAAAATGGAAAGGGCGATTAAGGGAATGAAAAAATGAAAGACTCAGTGATTTTTGCAGTGACAGTTATTTTATGTATTTTTATTCTAGCCGTGAGTTGTGCGCAATTCAAAAAAGCGGTTAGGACCATTAACGATGTAGCGGGTGATCTTTGTCTTATTTTTGGGGAAGAGAACCCGGAAGAGCTAGATGGTTTATCACCAAAAGAGTGGTGCGCCATCCAAAAGAATTTGACGCCCTTTGTTGACGTTGTAACGAGCGTGCAGAAAACAGGTGTTGCCCGTGATTGATAAATCGTTCGGGTTTCTGCCAGATACAGAACAAACGATGGATACGCGGGATTACATTTTTAGTTCCTCTATGCCAGTTTGCCCTGAGCCCGTTGACCTAGGAGTATTTTTAAAAAAAGTATTTGATCAGGGCAAAACAGAAAGTTGTGTAGCCTGTGCAATTTCAGCTGGTCGTATTATTCTCGGTATTGAAAAGTTGCCATCGGTTAGATTTCTTTATTTCAATTCTAGATTTCTACATGACGCTACTGAGCGGGACTCAGGGACATATATCCGCTTAGCTTTCAAAGCCGCTGCTAGATGGGGTTTTGCTACAGATGAAGTATGCCCGTTTAGTGTGGAGAAAATAAATAAACACCCAGGTTTTGCTAGTTTTTGGTGTGCTTTTGATTCCCGTAAATTAGAGTATCATAAGATGTTCAGTTCAGGCGGTTTGCGTGAGAACCAGATTCAACAAGCATTATCTCTTGGTTACCCTGTGGTTTTTGGTGTGGGGGTTGGCGCGGAGTTTACGAAAGATACAGGCCCCACCATAGTGAACGATTTTGAAAAGGGTGGGGTTGTTGGGCGGCATGCAATGCTTATAGTGGGGTACAACCAAACTCATTTTAAAGTGCTTAATTCATGGGGGTCTCGTTGGCGTAAGAACGGTTTTTGTTGGGTGCCGTACTCGGCTTTGGATGTGGAATCCGCACGTGATTTTACAGTTATGGGAAGGGCATAATGTTGAAGTTTATTCGATACTTTTTTAGAGCTTTTATTTTCGTGGTCGCCCTTACGGTTTGTGTTTTGACTGTTATTTCTGAGTTAGGATGTTCTAACTTTATTAGGATAGATGTTCAAACAGAATGTGTTCAAGTTTGTGATAATTTACCCACGGCTTGCCCGGAGATGGTAATTGCCAATGAATCAAAAAACTGTGTTGAGGCTTGTGTGAATGCAAGTGGCCCTATCAATCAGAAGCATCGAATTTGTATGTCTGAAGGGTCTAGTTGTGCGGACATAGCCGAATGTACACTGTCTGAGTAATGCATAATCTAGCCGAGATAGGAACCGACTGGTTAGTTGATAACATCCGAAACTTTACCGATGAGATTATTCATATAGACCCAGTAACATTCAATGAGGAGAATAGATATTTACCTGGCTCCGTTACCTCGATGCCTGGTTATATGAATTTCGATATCAATCCGTATATGAAAGAAATACTCATGTGTTTCGATCCCGAAAGTCCAGTACGGGAGGTGAATCTTAAAAAAGGAGTTCAGGTAACGTACACTACAATTTTGGAATGCTGCATGTACTATCTAATGGACTACGTAAAAACTGAGCCATGCATGTACATCACAGCAGATAAAGATTTGGCCCAAGAGCGTGTGGAAAATAATATTCTTCCAATGCTTAACGCTTCCGGACGAGACATTTTGAGATCTAGTGATGAAGGGAACACACGTAAAACAGGAAAGACCAAAAATCACCTCCAGTGGATTGGTGGTGGGTATATGATTCCTATCGGTTCGCACAACGGCGCTAAGATGCGTCAGTTCTCAGTACCTAATTTGTTTAAAGATGAGATTGACGCTTGGCCGGAGATTGTGAGTAAAGATGGCGACCCGGATGGTTTGACTGATGATAGGTGTTCGGGTTATTGGAAGCGCAGAAAAATACTTAGAGGGTCCACACCTTTGCTTAGGCATAATTCACTTATCGACAAGGCTTTTAGGCGGGGGGATCAACGGGAGTATAGAGTGTTGTGTAGGGCGTGTAGTTTCCCTCAAAAATTACGTTGGAACGGCGTTAATGAGGAAACGGGGCATGAGTACGGTTTTACGTGGGAGATGGATAACGGTATACTGGTAATGGAGTCTGTCAGGTATCGTTGCAAAGATTGTGGGCATGAACATTTTGAGCATGACAAACCTAAGTTGTTCGCACTAGAGCACGGTGCACATTGGCACCCTACAGCGACCCCTGTGGAACCGGGTATTAGGTCTTATCACTTGCCAGGCTTCTACAGTCCAGTAGGCTTTGCGCCATGGTCCAAATGTGTGAGTGATTATTTAGCAGGCTTCGACCCGGTGCAGAAAAAAGTTATTGACATAGGTAAATTTCAGAAATTTTATAATAATATTTTGGGTGAGTCCTTTGAGGTGCTCGGTTCTAAAGTTACATTTCAAGCGGTATCAGGGCATAGAAGGATTGAGTATAAATATGGGGAAATACCGAATGAATATGCTATTAAGCATTCGGGTGGCCCTATACTTTTCCTTACATGTCAAGTGGATGTTCACAAAAGATTTTTAGCCGTCTCAATAATGGGTTGGACCAAAGACGCTAAATGTTATTTGATAGACTATTGGTACTTTAAAGACGATAGCCATGAAGATGGATGTGGACGGATAGAAAGCCCGGTATGGGCGAGGGTGCAAGACGTTATTGATAATTTGGAATACATATCTGATGATGGTAGGAAGTACAATTTAAAAATAACTCTCATAGATGCTAACTGGAAAAATGATGTAGTTACTTCTTTTTGCTCCCGGTATGAATCAGGTGTTTATCCTATCCTGGGTCGCGAGCGTAGTGCCAAGAACCAGCGTATTGAAGAATTTGCTGAGTTTAAAACCAAAATAGGCACCTTTGGATATCGAATTTTAGTTGACCACTATAAGGACCGTCTAGCGCCTGTGCTCAGGCGTGAGTGGGTGTCGGATGCAGGGGAACAATCCAGGTACCATTTCAACGCACCGATAGACACTACAGACAAGCAGTTAAAAGAACTCACAGTGGAGACCCGTAAGGAAAAACGGGACGAAAGAAACAACATCTCCTACGTGTGGGACCGTCCAGGAAACGCACGTAACGAATTGTGGGATTTATTGGTTTACGGTCATGCTGCGGTTGAGATTTTCGCTTGGGCTATATGCGTCAAGCACTTTGAGTTAGACACTATTGACTGGGATCGTTTTTGGGAATTTGTACAACAGAACATCCTTGCCCCTGTTTCGGAATAGTATTTTTAACAGCAGTCGTATAGCATTCTTCAGAGTACGAGCAGGTCGAGCAGTGGGCATTACAATGTAACGCTGCGTTAATCTCTTTCAGTATCTCTTGAGTGTTCTTAATGGCGTCGCTAGCACCCACCGATCCGTTTAGGATGGTTATCGTTGATCGGCCCTTGTCTTGAATCACAAGGAGTCTGTCAGGTGGTATAAATAGGTTGCCGCTTTTAGTTGTTCTAATTTTAGCTAATCTCATTGTTATTATCCTTTCCAGTTAATTTCTTTTGCGGTTACATTGCCCAAGTATAGAGGCGTATGGGTACCGCAAAAACAATATTTTTTGCCTCCAAATGAGGTAGAAAACCGTGCTTTTTGTTCACATCCACCTACATCACAATTACGTTTTTCATCGAAACAGTGGACACAATATTTAGTTTGATGTTTCTCACATTTTTCCATAATGAATCCCCCTATTTTTCGTAGGGGATATTGTTACGCTATATTGACGGGGGTGTCAATAAAAAAAATATTTTTAATTTACTTGCTTTTAGTATAGGCTTTAAATATGGACTACGCATTTTTAACGGCAAGGATTGAAAAAACCCAAGAGCAGATTGTAGCTTATGAAGATGCAATCGACGCTTTGATCCTTAAAAAAGCGAAGTCATACACGCTAAACACAGGTCAAACTATCCAGATAGTCACTAGACAAGATTTAAAAGACTTACAAGAAACCCTGGATAAACTATTGAATCGTTTAGCGACATATCAGGCCCGTAGAGACGGTGCGTCAACAATAGTGAGGCCAGCTTGGTAAGTTTATTTAAAAAGCATGTAGAGGAGGCCCCTTGGGTTTATCCAGTAGCAGAAGCGGCGTTTGTAGACATACCCATTGACGTAGTTGAACCTACTGCTATTGATGTTGACGACTTGGCGGCGTTTAGTCCGGGTCCAGTTGTAACACCCGTATTTGATGGTGATAAATTTTTTGGAGGTTTTGGTGATACAAAGATTTTTGATGAAGACTACTGGACTCTAAGAAAAAGGTCTTCACAACTTTTTACTGAAAATCTTTACGCACGCGGTATTATTCGTAGATTTATCACAAATGAGATAAACATAGGTTTGATGCTAGAAGCGTGCCCGGATGAGTCGGTCATAGGTCTTGAAGAAGATAGTTTAGCAGAATGGGCAGAAGACGTAGAAAATAAGTTTCATCTTTGGGCTAAAACTCCTGAGCTTTGTGACTTTAAAGAATCTAATACTTGGGGTGCTATACAAAGAGAAATTAGATTAGAAGCTTTAGTAGCTGGCGACGTATTAGTAGTTTTACATCAGTCACAAAAGTACAAACTTCCACAAGTACAATTGATTCGTGGCGACGACGTTCAAACACCTTACGATTACCACCCTTCAAACGGCAATAAAATTGAATACGGTGTGGAGCTAGACAAAGACGGGCGTCACACAGCATATCATGTCAGACAAGCAGACGGCACAAGTAAAAGGATCCTGGCCAAAGGCCCTAGGTCCGGGCGTAAAATAGCTTGGTTGGTTTATGGTACTGAGAAGCGACTGAATAAAGTTCGTGGCATGCCTTTATTGTCCATCGTACTTCAATCGCTTAAAGAAATAGATAGGTATCGAGATTCTGCGCAACGTAAAGCGTTGATAAACTCTATTTACGCGGCAACTATTGAGAAGACCCACGATAAGATGGGTACATTGCCCATTACAGGTGGTGCCGTAAAGAAAGATTCTGCGACCGTTACAGATGGAGACGGATCAACACGCACTTTCCCAATAGCTAACCAGATACCCGGTGTTATCATTCAGGAACTTCAGACGGGTGAAGTTTTCAAGCCTCATAGTACAGCTGGAACTGATGTTAACCTTGGGCCATTTGAAGAAGTAATCATACAGGCAATTGCTTGGGCTAACGAAGTTCCCCCTGAGATTATGCGGCTCGCTTTTAGTAATAACTACTCGGCTTCACAAGCTGCGATCAATGAGTACAAAATGACTCTTAATGTCAGGCGTACTGCGTTTGGGGATGAGTGCCCTCAGATAGTGTATAAAGAGGTGCTCTTGAGTATGGTGCTTTTGAATAAAATAAAAGCGCCGGGACTCCTTAAAGCGTGGCGCGATCCTAGCAAAGCGCTTATTTTTGCAGCTTGGGTTTCTGCTGATTGGTCCGGGGCCATTAAGCCATCAACAGACATAAAGAAACAATCCGCAGGTTACAAAGAGATGGTTGCCGAAGGTTGGGTCACTAACTCTAGAGCATCTAGAGAACTTACAGGAACTAAGTTTACAAAAAATATAAAGCGCCTCAGGCGTGAGAATGTTTTAAAGGCAGAAGCGGCTAGACCATTACTAGAACTCAAACAAGAGTTTGGTGGCGAGGAAACAGACGACGCGATGGCCGCTTTGGACGAAAAAGTGGTTTCTTTGGCTGCGGTCGTAGAAGATTTAGAAGAAATGAGAGGGTAAAAGAATGGCAGATCCTACAATAGTGGCTATCCCTTTGTTGAATTGGGTTTTAGTTGCAACAGGTGTCACAAATGTGAACATAGAGCCCACAATAAAAGGCTTAAAATACTTGCAGACAACTCGTGATAATGGAAACCCAGCGCCTACTAATGGCGACTATTCGGATGCGGCTAAAGCGAAGGAATTGCCATATGATGGCGGTATCCTTCAGACATTGGTATCTACGGATGTTTACGTTGCCGTTCGTGGTCGGTATGCAGGGAAGGTTAGGGTAACACTGTGACGGGTATAAGAACGACAAGGCAAATAGTAATGGGGCCTGGAACCGTTGCAGGCGGTGGTGGCGCGGGTGTCACGTCGTTCAACGGTCGCACGGGGGTCGTGATTTCTGCAGACGGGGACTATAATCGTACACAGATTAGAGGCCTTGAAAGAAAAATAACAGCTTCAGAAGTGTGGACGGATGCGTCTCATATAGGTAAGTCTATTGATGCTGATCACGCGACAGTTGATATTCTGATAACGTTACCCCCTGGTACTGCTGCTATGGTAGGAAAACCTACCTACCTTTTCCAAATAGGTGATGCCAATGTTGGTTTTACAGCGGATGTGGGCGACGCCATTGGACCTCCAGGCGTTGGTTCAGGTTTAGGTAACTCCATAATAACTACTCAAGGTGCGGTATCAGCAGGTAAGGCATGTATTAAGATTGAGTGGAATTCAGACGGCTATTGGTCGGTACTAGATACGCAAGGCGGAATCGTTAGCGTAACATAAGAGGTTATACCATGCGATTGAGTAAATTTTTCTTGAGCTTTTTGCTCATTTCCTTTGTACCTTTAACCGGTTTTGCCCAATACATTTACGATGACTACGCACGGGTTTCAGTCCCTAATGTTTTCGCGGCGGATAATTCTTTTGGCGGCGATCTTACGGTTGATACAAATGTTCTTTTTGTAGACTCTGTTAGCAATGAGGTGGGCATAGGAACGGTATCCCCTGATGCCACTTTGGATGTTGTAGGGGGCGCAACTTTACTACCCGGCCCTAGTGCAGTTTTACCGGATGGCAGTTTCTCAAACAGCCAGTGGATGATGTGGTTGGATGAGGGTAGCGACGAGTTTGAATTACGTGCTAGGAAATCCGACGGCACATACATATCCCAAACAGTTGGTAGTGGCGGGGGCGGTGGTGAAGCCAATACAGCTAGTAACGCGGGTTCAGGGATTAGTTTATTCTATCAAAAAGTTTTAGCTGATTTAGAATTCAATGGGATTAAAAGCGAGAATGGTTTACTGACAGTAAATTTGGACGGTGTTTCACATGATATTGAGTTTACGGTAAATGAGTCTTTAATTGACCATGATGCTCTTACAAATACTCATAATCTTACAACTGACATAGACCACGATACGGTTACAAATACTCATAATCTTACAACTGACATAGACCACGATGCCCTCACAAACTATGTTGCAAACGAGCATACAGACCACACAAGTGTAAGTATTGGTACGGTTGCTAACACATCAGGTTTAACAGGTGGCGGGGACATCACGGCAACAAGGAATTTGTCTGTAGATATAAATGGAACTACAGATCTTATAGGGCCAGATCCTTTAGATGAATTATTGTTAAATGATGTTTCAGATTCGAACACTTTGAAAAAAGCTGATCTTGCTTCGGTTCTGATACAAGCAGATCACAATACAATTGTTAATAATCATAATCTTACAACTGACATAGACCATGATGCTCTTACAAATACCCACAACTTAACGACAGATATAGATCACGATAGTCTTACGAACACTCACGATTTAACGACAGATATAAATCACAATACTATTCTCAACAATCACAATCTAACGACAGACATTGACCATGATGCTCTTACAAACTATGTTGCAAACGAGCATACAGACCACACAAGTGTAAGTATTGGTACGGTTGCTAACACATCAGGTTTAACAGGTGGCGGGGACATCACGGCAACAAGGAATTTGTCTGTAGATATACCGGGCACCACCGCAGAAACCTCTATCACTGATGATGATGAAGTTTTAGTATATGATACTGGGGTTGGCCTAAGGAGTATGACCTTTGCCAATTTCACTAGTGGAATAACATCTACGGACGCAGACGCCATACACGACAATGTCGCTTCTGAAATTTCCGCTGTGGCGTTAAAAGCAACCCCCGCAAGTGGTGACTTTATTTTAGTAGAAGATAGTGAAGACTCCAATAATAAGAAAAGAATTACGATAGGAACATTACCCACAGGTGGCGGTGGCGAAGCGAACACGGCGAGTAATGCGGGTTCTGGAATCAGTTTGTTTTACCAGAAAAACGGAATTGATTTAGAGTTTAATGGCATCAAAAGCGAAAATTCTTTACTGACTGCTTTTTTAGATGTGGTCACACATGACATTGAGTTGACATTAAACGAGTCTCTTATTGATCATGACAACTTGACGAACACGCACAATCTGACTACTGATATTGATCACAATCAGCTTACTAACACCCACAATTTGACAACCAGTATTGACCACAACTCAATTACAAATACGCACAATTTAACGACAGACATTGACCATGATGCTCTTACAAACTATGTTGCGGACGAACATATTGATTGGACAACGGACCAAAGCGCCACTAACACAATTGATTTAGACAATATCGAAATAGCCTACATAGGCACCCCTACTTACGATGATATAGGGGACGCTTACAATCTGTTTGGGAGCGCTGGTTTAAACTCCGGTGGGGCAATAACTGATGCTGGCGGTGCGACTATTGATGTTGCTGCTGGCACAGCTTTTTTACGTTCGTCGGATTCGCCCGTAGCCCAACTATACAGTTTTAATTTTAGCGCGGCCTTGGGTCAAGCGATACCAAGCGACACAGTTCGCTATGTGGGCGTGGAGTACAACGCAGGATCCCCGCAAGTTGTTATAAGTACGACAAATGATTTTAACGAACGTGACGAGTTTGCACTAGGTACCGTAGTCAATGAAAGCGGTACTTTGCATGTTGTTAATAACCCTCAAATGTTCGCCGATTCCGTTGCGGACATCATACACAGATTTTACGATACTGATCGATTTGCGTATGCCAAGCGCATAGGAGGTTTGGTTGTTGGTGAGACGGGCACAAGAAACCTTACTTTAACGGCGGGCGAGTTATACGATAGGACCAATGAGTTTGAAATAACGGCTAAGGATACGAGCGCTGCAGATACTTTTGATAGTTATTATGGACTGACTAAACAAGGCACAGGGATAACTCAATGGGATAATGCCAACTATAACAACGCCGGTACGCTTACAGCGATACCAAACAATCAATGGGCAAATCAATTTGTTTTTTTGGAGGCCGATGATTCGTTAGTTTTAGTTTACGGTACGAGTACATACTCAAATTCAGCCACAGCACAAAATGAAGGATTACCACCAACTTTACCGGACAGGTTATTAACTCATGGTATCGCCATAGCACAGATGACATTTCAAGAAGGGGCCAGTTCAGCGGCGGCGATCAAAAATTTACTTATAGATCCCACTACAGGTTCGTTGGCATCTACGCACAACAATTTGTCGGGTTTGCAAGGTGGTACCACAGCGGAGTACTACCATTTAACATCATCCGAACATACCGAGCTTTCAACCTGGCTCGATGATGTGATTCTAAGTGATGGCGGTTCTGTAAATTTGGGAACGGGAGTTATTACAGCGAGTGGTGCGAACATCGACGGTACCGCAACGTACAACACTAGCGAGGCCGACGTTGATTTTAGAATAGCTTCGGACACATTGACAAATGCATTTTATTTGCAAGGTTCTGATGGTTATGTTGGCTTTAATACCAGCACACCGAACGCAACGATAGACGCAGAAGGAAACGGCGCTCTACTGCCAGCACCTAATGCAGCTTTGGCGGATGGTTCTTTTGCTGTTAGTCAATATTTGTTTTGGGTCGACGAAGTTAACGACGAAGTAGAATTTAAGGCGCGTGAATCGGGCGGTGGTTACATCAATCAGACTTTAGTGAGTACAACTGGTACTCAAACACTCACTAACAAAAGCATCGTTGCAACGCAGATAAACAGCGGTACTTTGCCGGACGCACGGATTCAAGCGAGCGGTGTAACGCAACATGAGAATTCAATTACATCGTTGGGAACATTGGATAATCTTGTTGTAACAGTTGCGGATACTGAAAACCAAACTGGTATTGTAATCAATCAGAACGATGTGACAAATGATCCAATAGGTTTGAACGTCGTCAACACAGGCGACGGAAATTCGCTACAAATAAATACGGATGATTTTGTTGTTGACAGCATCGGAAATGTTGATGTAGCCGGAAAACTAACGCCTCTTTATCTTACATCTTCAGACGAATATGATAATGGAAGTTGTTCAACTTCAGATACGATTGATTTTGCAAACGGAAACAATCAGTACATCACTTTAACGGGCGCTTGTACTTTAACGATAACAATACCAACAGGTGGTGAGCCTTCCAAAATGACTTTAAGAGTCATTCAGGGCGGTACAGGCAGTTACGAATTCACATACGCTGCGTCTGTTCGTTTCGCGGGCGGCGTGGCTCCCACACTAACAGATGCGGTGGGCGCAGAAGACTTGTTAGTTGTTGGTTCGACTGGGACTTTTGCTTATGTTGCGATGACTTTAGCGGATGTGAAAGTAGCACCATAGGAGTAAAGTATGTTTAGACTTACAAAAGCTCTTTTAATTTTTGCGGTTTTAACTTTTTCGGTTCCTGCTTTTGCGGCAACTATTTTTTGTGACCCAAGCGCAACTGGAAATGATGATGGTACAAGTTGGGAAGACGCGTACGACGATTTACAAGTTGCTGTTGACGCGGGGGGAAGTGGTGACGAAGTTTGGGTTAAATCCCGTACTATCACAGTTTCCACGACAATAACTTTTGACAACACAAACGTCATTTCCGTAATTGGGAGTTTCAGTAACGCCTTAACAGGGACGAACGGTAGTGTAGCAGGCCGTGATTTGTCAGGTGGGCCAACAACGGTTTTAGATGGTCAAAATACTACTAGGGTGGCCAACTCTAGTAACACAGTCACCTTGGATGGTATTAAATTTTTTGACGGCAACGCAACTACAGGTGCCAACCTGTTAGTTGACGGCACTGGGAACACCACTACAATTAAAAATTGTGTTTTTGATTCTGGTTACACTACATCAGGCTCATCCGGTGGCGGTGGTATTTCGCTCATCTCACTTGAAACCATCATTATGGAAGATTCGATTGTTTCCAATAACGAATCATCGGCTTTTAATGGCGGTGGCGTGTATATAAACGCAGGAAATTTTACTGCGACAGATTCTGAGTTTACAGGCAATACCGCCGATACTGTTGGTGGCGCTTTTTATGTAGGTACAACGGGTTCAACTGTTGTACTGACTGATTGCTTGGTCGATGACAATACGGCATCAACTGGCGGTGGCGGTTTTCAAATAGCCGGTGGCGACAACGATCACGTTTTTACTCGTGTTAAGTTCACAAATAATGACGGTGCATACGGTGCGATTAGTAGTGTACGCGGTTTCAAAGCAATCAATTGTTTGTTTGCGGGCAACTCAGCCACGGCGGACGGTGGCGCAATTCGTTTATCAGGTGGAAGTGCGGACGCGGAATTAACAAACTGTACGATAGCTGACAACACTTGTGACACAGCGTCCAGGGGCGGCGGTATATTCGGGCAGTTTAGCGCTTCTGTGGTTTCCACAAATACAATACATTGGAACAATCTAGCAAACGGTGTTTCAAACGAAATACAAAACAGCGGCACAAACACGGTCACATATTGTGATGTGGAGGGTGGTTTTACGGGAACGGGAAACGTAAACGACGATCCGGAGTTTCTTGGAACTGGAAACGACCCTTACGACCTCGGTGCAACAAGTGATTGCGTGGGCGGTGCTAATGAAAGCGCGACAGATTACCCAAGCACAGATATTTTGGGTCGGTCCAGGGTCGACGATGCGGATATCGGAGCGTATGAGTTGCAAGGCGAACCCCCCGAATTTAACGACGCAGTGCGGCTTTTAATGCTACCAATTTAATATTTGAAGTTTTTAAGCCGATAGGATACAACAGAATAAAGGACTATTTTTATGTGGCTATTAGAATCTACAGTTAAAAAAGCAATTGAAGACGCGTTAGTGTCGAATTTCAATTTATCAGCAGAGCAGAAAGATAGTCTTGTTGCATCTGGTGCAGTGGGACAGGAAATGTCCGTACAAGGACAAACCGCAGTCATACCCATAAGGGGTGTTCTAACACAAGAGCGTGACTGGCTGGCTGCATGGTTTGGTGGTGGTAACACTCTTTATTCAGACATTGCGGGTGGTATTGCAGAAGCGAATCAAGATGCAAGAGTAAAAGACATTGTACTAGATGTAAGTACAAGCCCTGGTGGTAGTGTTTCAGGCCTCTATCCTATGATGGACGCAATTGAAAATTCAGAAAAGCCGATTTGTACAAGTGTTAGAGATTCCGCAGCTTCCGCAACTTTTATGGCCATTAGTCAAACGTCTGAAATAGTAGCTGAGCATAAAGGTGTACGAGTGGGTGGCGTAGGCGTTGTGGTGTCACACAATGTCAATGAGAACGTCAAAGAAATTGCAAGTGAAAAAGCGCCTTTGAAAAGGCCTGATGTATCAACCCCTGAGGGTGTTAAAGCAGTTCAAGGACATCTTAATGATGTACATGCTTTGTATGTAGGTAGGGTTGCAAAGGGTCGTGGGACCACAGTAGCAAAAGTTAATTCCGATTTTGGACGCGGCGGTATGATGCTTGCAGAAGACGCGCTAAAAAATGGGATGATTGATAAAATTGGAAGTATTAAAACAAAGACCGCCGTGAACACAAAAGGCGGAAAACAGGAGGCAAGGCACATGGATGTAAATCAACTTCGTGCTGAGCACCCCGAGGTTTACGCAGCGGCGGTGCAAAAAGGCATAGACCAAGAGAGGGATCGGGTTGGCGCCCATCTCACTTTTGGTGAGAAAACGGGAGCCATGGAGATTGCGGTTAAGGCAGTCAAAGATGGTCAAGGTATGACAGCAACATTGCAAGCTGAATATCTGACTGAAGGGCTCAAACTTAAAGACATTGGCGCCCGTGACGCTGACAACCCAGACGTTGGAACAACCCCAGCCCCTAAAGATGACAAAGTCAACAAGGGGGAACAGGTAGCAATGTTGGTTGGTGAGATGTTGGGCTTAGACCCTGATGAGGGGGGTGCCAAGTGAGCAACCTTACGATCACAAACAACGACATGGGCGGAGTAGTCTACGAAGCCGGGGACTATTCCGACGAAACGTACACTGCAGCTGGTGCTGGAACTACTCCAGCGGGAACCATTTTAGCTAGGATTACAGCCACCGGAAAGGTGGTTGATTATGATCCAGCGGGTGCAGCTGGTGCAGAAATACCTAAATTAGTTCTTACTTACCCTGTAGTGGCAGCAGGGGCAGGGGATATTGCTATTCGCGCTTTGAAGAGTGGCAAGGTTGTTCAAGAAGACCTTATCGTTACTGGCGTGGGTGACCCTACAGTAGCAGAACTAGATCAACTTCGAGATTTCACACTAATCTCCAAAACCGTTCAAGAATTAAATATTCTGGACAATCAATAGGGGGATATTGTGGACACAGCTACATCAAAAATGATCAGAATGTATCTGCAGCAAGCGCAGACACAACTCTTCCTTTCCTCAAAATTCCAAGCTCCGCCTGAAAATTTCTATAAGTCTGAGTACGTAGGAATTGACATTGAGCGAAGTGACGAGGACATTGCGATAGCAATTCAAGATATGTCTGCGGGTTATCGTGATAACTCCGGGGACATCTACACAAACAAGCGTTTTAAAGCACCCGTTTTCAAGGAAAAACTTGCATTGAATGCATTTGATCTTATGAACAGAGTGCCAGGAAAACACACTTATGAAGATCCTGAATTCCAAGCAACGGCTATTGCTCAATCCTACAAAGGCTTTAGAAAGATTGAGAACAAAATTAGGCGTGCTATTGAATTGCAGGCGTCTCAAATTCTGCAAACCGGTACAGTGTCTTTGACAAATGCTGCGGGTGACGTGTTGTACACGATTGACTACAAACCAAAGGCTACCCACTTCCCTACAGCGGGTACTGCATGGAACGCAGTGGGTGCAACTATTACGGATGACATTCTAGCCTTGGCAGAAGTGAACCGCGACGATGGCTTGATGGACTCGGATGAAATTCTGATGGGTCAAGGTTCGTACGAGGTGGCTATTCAGGATACAACTTTTCTAGCACGTTTTGACAACCGCAGAGTTTCTAACGGTTCTTTGACAGAGTTCACACCTAGAAACGATGGTTCTTACTATCGTGGTCGCATCACTATCGGAAACTATGGGTTTGATGTATTTACCTACAATGGCAGATATAAAGACCCAGCAACGGGAGCAAAAATTAAGTATCTTGCAGACGATAAAGTAGTTGTCAGATCCTCTATGGGTCGCCTTGACGCTACCTTTGGCGCAATACCTAAGTTCGCTCCTATGGACGCCGCAGTACTGCCCTTCTTACCCGGTAGGGTATCAGGCAGTAACATTGACTTGCATATGAACGCCTGGTTCTCTGATGACAGAGAGCAGTTCTTTGCAGGGCTTGGCGCTCGTCCGTTGTTGATTCCTACTGCCATTGATACCTACGGGTGTTTAGACACAGGAATCTAGAACTTTAAGTTAGCCGGGTTCACGCCCGGCTTGCTTCTTTTCGTAAAACAAAATTGTTTTTAGAGGGGTAGGAATAAAATGGGTAAAAAAGATACGGAAGTAATACTAGGTCCAAAAGAGACCAAAAAACCTAATAAGGTTAAAAGGCCTCCTTACTATGTCTCTGAGGGTGTTGCTATAACCAGTAAAAAAGGCATTCTAGGACCGGGTAAAGAGGTTAAAGCTGAGTATTTCCCGAACGGTGAAAAGACTCTCAAGGAACTTGTTGAAAAAGAACTTGTGGAGAAAAACTAAACGATGGGTTTACGTAGTGAAGCAGAAGAGGATCTAGCTGAAATTCTCGAAGAAGAAGAGGATTTCGGTTGGACCATCTCATTAACCGATCCCGATGGTTTGAATAGCTCTTTTGTAGGATATTCAAACGACATAGGGCAAGTCATCAATGTTGACACAGGTATGGTCGTTAGTGGTCGTACCGCTTCTGTGACACTACGTATCTCAACCCTCATTACGGCGGGTTTCTCCATGCCGCAAGCGATTGAAGATTCGACAAAAAAACCTTGGTTAGTTTCATTCGACGACATCAACGGAGTCACTTACACTTTTAAAATATCAAGCTCACAGCCTGATAGGGCGTTGGGAGTTGTTTTTTGTGAATTGGAGTTGTACCAACCATGATAACCCAACTCATAGACAAACAGGATACTTTTGAAATTGTGCGTGATAAAGTTGCTTTAATTCTGGCTAATGAAGTCGCGAGTCAAATGGCGTTGGCAGTGGGAGAGGGTAAAGACCCTGCTTTGTGGGACCTTAGAATTTACACAGAGCGTGCAAATAACTGGGAACAGTGGTTAAACTCCACATCAGATCAGGCACCCATTGTAAATATTTGGTATGAAACTTCTAATTTTGACGCGCCAGCTAGTAATATTTCAGAGCGTCAAAAAGCGGATGCGGTATTCAATATTGATTGTTATGGGTTTGGTATTAGTGCGGATGTTGCGGGTGGTGGGCACAGCCCAGGTGATAAGGCCGCCGCCTCAAATGCACAAAGGGCCAACCGTTTAGTTAGAAACATTTTGATGAGCGCGGAATACGCCTTCTTAGGTTTGAGAAAGACGGTCTGGAGTAGATGGATCCCATCTATCACGATGTTTCAACCTGAGATTGGTGGTAATCCCATTCAACAGATTATGGGGTCTCGTTTAGTATTAAGTGTTGCTTTTAATGAGTATTCACCACAGTATGAACCGGAAACGCTCGAAGAGGTTCATATTGATATTAAGAGAAAAGAAGACGGGCAAGTTATAGCCGAAGTAGAATTCGACTATACCACATAGGAGTATAAAAATGACAATTAGCACAGCTATAGACCAATCAGCGATAGCTAGGGTTGTTGGCATAAAAACAACGTATGTCAATCTAAGCGGTGCGGCTACGGTATTCTTGCCCATGCGAATTGCGGTTATTGGTCAAGGATCCACAGCGTCTACATACAGCTTAGATAAAGTACAAGTTTTGTCAGCACAACAAGCGGGTTCCACATTTGGTTTTGGTTCGCCAATCCATTTGGCTTGCCTACAGCTATTGCCACCTAACGGGGACGGGGTGGGCACTGTACCAGTTACCGTTTATCCGTTAGAAGATGCAGCAACGGGTGTGGCGGCAACGGGGACCATTACACCCGCAGGTTTACCAGCGGTTGAGAGTGGTTCATACAAAGTTGTTATAAACAACATTGAGTCGGAATCATTCGTCGTAGTGGTAGCTGACACAGTGGCGACACTTACAGCCAAAATGACAACCGCGATTAATGCAGTTCCTGAAATGCCTGTTATTGCAGTGGACGGTACCACAGTGGTTAACCTTACTTCGAAATGGGCAGGCGTTAGCGCGAACGACATTTATGCAGAAGTTACAGGCGATACTGTGACAGGTGCTACTTTTGCGATAGTTCAGTTGTCAGGTGGTTTAGTAGACCCGGAGACAGCCGAAGTGGAAGACGCACTTGCACAGGTTGGCAATGTTTGGGAAAATCTTTTCCTGAATTGTTTCAATGTTTCCAACACAACCATTATGGATACGTTGGTGACATTTGCCGAAGGTAAATGGGGTGCTTTGAACCATCAACCTCTGATGGCCTTCTATGGTAATTCTGAGGCAACTGTGGCAACTGCAATTGCTACACCAGACTCAAGAAAAACGGATAGGACAAATTGTCAATTGGTGGCACCTGGGTCTAACGATCTTCCCCTAGTTATCGCTGCACGACAGTTGGCTAGAATCGCCCCAATTGCGAACAACAACCCCCCTCAAGATTATGCAGGGCAACAGGCAACGGGATTGACCCCCGGTCTTGATAGTGTTCAATGGGATTATTTGTCTAGGGACACTGTAGTTAAAGGTGGTAGTTCAACGGTAGAAATTAGCGACGGTGTTGTTGAAATGTCTGACACTGTTACTTTCTACCATCCAACAGGTGAGTCAAACCCGCCGTATCGTTTCGTCAACGACCAAATAAAAGTGTGGAATGTTATTTTTAACGCCCATCTTATTTTTGCTGCGGACGAATGGAAAGGCGCACCTTTAATTCCCGATGATCAACCAACTGCAAATAGAACGGCTAAAAAGCCTAAACATGCTAAAGCGGCTATTGCACAAATGATTGATAATTTAGCTTTGGATTCTATTCTTAGCGATCCTAAAACGGCTAAAGAGTCAATACAAGCAGGTATCAGCACAACCAACCCTAGACGGTTGGACATTGCTTTTACGGTTCAAATTGCGGGTAATACCGGAATTATTTCTATTGACTTTAACTGGGGCTTTTACTTCGGTACCGCCCAAGCAGTAGCATAAAAGGAGACAGTCATGGGAGCAACAGGTGGTAGCCCAATAGCAGTATCCATGAACGGTAGAGAATTCCCCGCGTCCGCAGATGCCGAAGGGCAACGGAAATTAGGCGGATGGGAAAACGAAATTGAGGCCAATGGAGATGGCACGGCCCGGATAGTTAAAACGAGAGTTCCTTGGATGCTCACGGGAATAACTATCGAGATAGACGATGACAGAGGGGATCATGAGTTCGTACAAGATTTGGCAGATACTAAAGCGTATTTCCCATTTACTGTAGAGCTAGCTTCAGGCAAAGTTTACCAAGGCACGGGTCAAGTCACGGGTGAGATCAATTTCAATACTAAAAACTCAACCGCTGGTTTGGCATTCGGTGGCCAAAACAAGTTAACACCACAGTAAAAAACCGGGGGCTAATTGTGCGCTGACGGGGCACGCCCCCTATCCCCATCGCGAAAAGTCAGCGCACCTTTATTTTCTAATAGGGAGCGATGACATGACAGACGAAACAAGAAACAAAATTGACGACAAAGAAACGGCACAAGCTGAATTCGAGCGGTTCGCAGAAGCGATGCGCATTGATTTGGACATTGAAGACTTAGACGAAAATGATGTGAGGGATCTTAGAATTGATCAGAGGGTTGTGATTAAATCCATTATGGAAGGTCGTATTGTTATTGATGAACAGGGGATAGCTACTTTTTTCCCGGAAGGTTGTGACTCTGTGACTTTTCGTAAAGCAAAAACCACTGCCATCATTGCAACAGACAAAAAGAAACAAACGGCTAAAATGGCGCAAACTCTTGCGATACTTGCGGACTTGACCGGGAAGCCTTCGACCATATTCCACAAGTGGGATCATGCGGACTTTAAGATAGCGTCTTCAGTGATGAATCTTTTTTTAGTCTGACAAGGGCGGTATTAGTTCGTGACGGGGAAGATTGCAAACTTCCCGGCATGGAAAATACAGCCCCGGTCGTTTATAGGGAGATGATTTTTCAAATTTGTCGTGATTATTCTGGACTACCAGACGTAAGAACGCTTAACATAGATGAGATAGAATTTTTTTATGACGGCCTAAGGCCAGAATTACAAAGGAACACGAAGCCCAATGCCAGCTGACAGAAGATTTAGAATTGATGCGATTTTTAGGGGTATTGACCGTGTGTCTCGCCCTATTAATCGCATGCAAGCCAGGATTGGAAGGTTTACCCGTGCAGCTGTGCGTGGGCTTCGTAATGTTGATCGTGTTACCGGGAGAATAGCAAGAGCTATTGGAACAGGTTTGAGGCGTGCCCTCATGGCTGCTACGGTGGCACTTGTCGCATTTAGGGCAATCATAAATAGGACAGTTGACGACCTAGATGAACTGGCGAAACAATCAAAACGGTTGGATTTCCCCATTGAAGAATTGCAACAGTGGACTTTTGCAGCTGAACAGGCAGGCATTAATTCAGAGACCTTTAGTAAGTCGATGGACAAGTTTACGAAAACTTTAGGTGAGGCGAAAAGCGGATATGGAACCATGTCCGAGAATCTTAAGAAGACGAACCCGGAGTTATTGAAGCAGCTTAAGAATACTGAGAATGTTGCGGATGCATTGGACCTATACATAGGCGCTATGCGGGATTCAAAAAGTGCAGCTGAAAAAGCTGCGCTCGGTGCAACCGCGTTTGGACGTTCAGGGGTCAAGCTAGTTAACCTAGCCAACTTAACCGAAACTGAATTAGCCAAATTAAAGAAGGAAATGCTTGCAAACGGTGTTGCCACTTTAGAACAGGCAGAAGCAGCTGAGAAGTATAATGATACTGTCAACAGCATGAAATTAGCGCTCGGTGGGTTCATGCGCTCGGTGTTAATGCCAATCATCCCGATGCTTACAAAGGCAGCTGAAAAAATCCGTGAGTGGGTCATAAACAATCGTGAGTTGGTGGCTGGTAAACTCTTGGAGTGGGGCCGTAAAATAGCTGAGAATTGGGATCGTATAGCTTATCACGCTGAGAAGTTGGCAACCGCCGTGGGCGTATTCATGGCGATTGCGGGTGCTGTAAAAGTGCTCACAGGTGTTGTGACAGCCTTGAATGTAGTGCTGGCGATGAATCCTTTGTTTTTGGTTCTTGGACTTTTGGCAGCGGGTGTTATTCTGGTGATAACATACTGGGATGAACTTAAAGAGCATTTCACGGCGGCTTTTGCTGTCATGGATGAAGACATTACAAGTTTTAAAAATAAGTTTATCAACACTTGGAAAAGCGTTAAAAATTTCTTCATAGATATGTGGAACGGCATAACTGAAGTTTTTGAAGATGCTGTAAACTATTTAATTCAAAATGGCCCCATTAGTTGGATTGTTGCGGCGGTTGCTCATGTGATGGAGAATTGGGATACGACAGTTGCATTATATCAAGGCATTTGGGATAGTATCGTAGGCGTGTTTGATTCTGCAGTAAACTATTTACTAGAGACAGGTCCCGTTAAAAAGCTCATTAAAGCAGTTCAATGGATTCGAGATATTTGGAACGCAACCCCCGGTTTCTTTGGTGAGATATGGGTAGGAATTATTGATAATTTTTCCAGGGGATTGGCGATACTTAAAAATAAACTAGCACCTCTCATTGGGTGGGTTAAGGCAGGTTGGACAGCGATAAGCGGATTTTTCAAAGGAATCTGGGACGGCATTGTGAGCCAATTTACAAGAGGCGTCGCATTACTTAAAAAAACTTTCGCTCCGCTGTTCGCTTTCTTTAAGGGCGTTAAGCAACAAAAAGATGCATTAGTTGCACGGCAAATTGGGGAAGTTGACTTTGGAAGGACCGAAAAAGAAGTTATCGAGGGCGAAGGTTTATTCGATGAAGGAAAGCCAGAACCACAGGTACAATCATTTGAAGAGCGAATAGCTAGGAAGATAGTTGAGAATAGGGAATCTTCAAAAGCGGAAATCACTATTAAAGATGAGACGGGGAAAGCCGAAGTTACCAAAGGTAGCTTGAGTGACGACGTCTCCTTAGAACCAAGTGGGGCTTTTTAAATGGGCTTTGTAGAAGATCTAAAACTTGCGATAGGTATCAAGGATGAAATTGATGAGGGTCCAAATTGGGAACGTCGTTTAGCCGAAGCTGCGTACACTTCGCCATCGGGAAATAGACTCACTTTTTATTATGAGGATGTAAAAACAAGTTTTGAGAAAAAGACAGCTGCGTTTGACTTTCCAGATGCAGATGGAACCTATGTGCAAGATAATGGTTTGAAGGGTAGGAAATTTCCTTTACGTTTAATTTTCTGGGGTAAAGACCATGATACGATTGCTAAGGGTTTTGAATCTTTACTGAGGGAAACAGGGCGTGGCGTACTAGAACACCCTATGTATGGGACACATGATGTGGTCCCTTTTGGGACTATTTCACGGCGAGATGATTTAAAAAGGGCCGCAAATCAAACAGTAATTGAGTGCACTTTCTGGGCATCTATTGCTTTGATCTACCCCTCCAGTCAAACAGATGCCAAGGGAGATGTTAACGGGGCGGTTGATGACTTCAATGCGGCGGCGGCGGCTCAATTTGACCAACAGATGTCATTTGAAACGCCCCTTGAGGAAAAATCTTTCTTAGATGAGATGAAGGCCTTGAGGGATAAAGCAAATAATGTTCTGGAGGTTTTGACCGAAGGACAACAAGATTTACAAGCAGCTGTCAACGACGCAAAGAATGCCGTCAACGCCATAACGGACCCAGTGAATCAACTTGAAGCGTTGGCCACTGCTACGCAAAGCATGCTTCAATTACCTGGCACCGGTTCAGGCTCAGCCAGTACAAAGCTAGATTCCTATGGTTCTCTCACGGATGAAGTGACGGGGCAATTGGTGCCCAATGCAAACAGTTTCCATACGAAAGATATAAATGCATCAACGTATATAGCTGGGTCGGTCTTGTCAGTGGTTAATAGCGACTTTGCCACGCAGTCTGATGCCATCGGGGCCGCTACAGTTGTTGCCGCTCAAATGGACGTTTTAGCAGAATGGCGAGAAAATAATTACGCTACTTTGGCGGGGGGTCAAGATGATTTGCCAACAGTTGCGGGTGTGGATATGGGCGGGGCATATGCAGGCATTCAAAACGCAGTCGCTCTTTGCATTAGCTATTTGGTTGAAATATCTTTTACCTTAAACCAAGAACGTATTTTAGTTTTAGATAGGCCTCGAAACATAGTTGAATTAGCAGCAGAAATCTATGGAGACGTAGATAGCCAGTTAGATTTTTTAATAACCTCAAATAACTTGACGGGCTCGGAAATTTTAGAACTACCGAAAGGGAAAAGTATTGCCTACTACGTCTAAAGATGTTGTTACGTTGAATGTAGATGGAACCGTTTTCAAGTTTTGGGAAACCATCTCGTTCAAAAGGTCTTTAGATACGGTTGACACTTTAAGTTTTACAACGCCCTTTGAGTACGAAAATAAGGCATTCAGGGATACTTTCGAGCCTTTATCATTCAAGCCGCTTGAGGTATTGGTTGACGATGTCCTTTTGTTTAAAGGGACTATGTTAAAAGTAGCCCCTCAAGCATCAAGCGAACGTAAAACGGCAACTATAAACGGGTATGCACTGCCCGGTGTATTAAGTGATTGTACTGTAGCGCCCGATCTTTTCCCACTTGAGTTTAATAATATGGATTTGATGGGAATAACAGACACTCTGATTAGTCCTTTTAACTTAGTTTCGGAATTCCAGTCTAGTACAGGTGCAGCATTCAAAAGAGTTGCAATTAAACCTACTGAAAAAATAATGCCTTTTTTAGTTAAATTGGCACAACAAAGAAATTTCATTATCTCCAATACGACTGATGGGGCCTTACTTTTTTGGAACATAATAACACCAGGCGCGCCTGTGGCTAGATTGAAGCAAGGTGAATCCCCTTTAATAAGTGCCAGGGACAATACGAACCCCCAAGAGTATTACGCTTCAATAACAGGTTTTAAGCCCGTCAAAGTTGGGTCTAGTGGGGGGTCGCAATATACGCTAGAGAATACTTTTCTGCAAAATGTTGTGAGACCTTTTAACTTTGAAGTTAATGACGCCAGGGGACCGGACGCCAAAATAGCCACCGAAGCGAAAATGGGACGTATGTTTGGGAACGCTATAAACTATAGTATTTCTGTTTCCACATGGCGTGACCCATCAGGCAACTTATGGGAACCCAATACGACCTTAAAACTGACAGCCCCCGAAGCATTGGTTTACAATGAAACGGAATTTTTAATTAAGTCAGTGTCATTTAGTAGAACCCCCGAAACAAAAATTGCAAATATGGAATTGGTTTTAACTGGGTCATACACAAACGAAATACCTGAGGTTTTACCATGGGCATGATAGCCACAGTTTTATCCACAGAAACTACAGAAGTGGAAGAGGCCAAGGTCACGGAAGTAATAGTGAACACAGGTGGTGGCGTTAATTTAACAGGTTCCAATTTTCAGGGAAATGGAGTGGACGCCCCACCACTTGCGGGTGACTATGCGGTTGCTGTGAAGACTCAGGGAAATGGTGAGATAGTTATCGTAGGGTATTTGGACCCTAACGATGCGGGTGTCGCTGGGCAAGGTGAGTGTAGGGTTTACTCTAGGAATGCCGACGGTGAAGTAAAAGCCGAAATATGGTTAAAAGCAGATGGCTCCGTTATGTTTATGAATGCCGACGGCCAATTTGAGCTAAAAGCAGATGGCCAGTTGGATGTCAATAACGGAAATTTAACGGTGGATCCATGAGTGTTTTGGTAATGACAAGTAACGGTACACTGGGTCATGGCCTAGGGTCCACTATTACGGGGGGCACTTTTACGATAATAACCACTCCTAAGACCAAAGGGAAAGTCAATGGTGCAGGTATTTTTTCCGGGACTCTCCAATATTCTTTTGCGGGTGGGAGTGCGCCCGGAATGGTAGCTGGGACCGTAGCAACCACAGCCCCACAGTCAATCAATCCTACCGCGGTAAAATCCCGTGTACAAGGTGATTTGGTTGTGCGTGAGGGTGACTCAGGTACCATGCAAGCCGAAGGGACATTAACGGGCGGTGGTGTTGGTCCTGTATCGGGGCCTGTAGAAGTCAATGACGCGGGTCAAAATGTATTGAGAGGTAAGTAGTGGACGTACGCATATATCACACAAATGACAATGGTGAGATAAATATAGTCAATGGTACCACTGAGTTAACGGGGGGTTTCGACAGTTTAATTTATCTGGCTTTATTTGGTGGTAATTCGGACGATCCGGGGGGTCAAGACACCACTTTGTCATGGTGGGGGAACCTACTTGAAAATGAGGAATCGAAACAATATCGGAGTAAAACACAATATTTATTACGAGGTCTCCCAGCTACCAGTGCAAACCTACAGAGGCTTAAGGTAGCAGTGGAGAAAGATTTGCAATTTCTATTAGACTTGAGCATAGCATCTTCAATTGATATTTCGGTTCGAATACCCGCATTGAACAAAATAGAAATTTCTGGTAGCGTTAAAGCTGAGGGAAATAAAACGGATTTCTTATTTGTAGAAAACTGGGAGTCAACGGTATGAGTCTTCAAACACCAACAATCCAGCAAGTAAATGACAGTATCATAGCGCAACTGGAAGCAGCCTTGAGTCAAACTATCCCTCTCTTACCAAAGGCTTTTAATAGAGTTTTGGCAAAAGTTTTGGCAGCTGTTTTCATAATAGTTTATAAGTATGCTGGTTTTATATTCCTTCAATTGTTCGTTAAAACCGCTTCAATTAGGGAAACCATTATAAACGGTAGAGTCGTAAAACCCTTGGTTGAGTGGGGTGTTTTAATTGGCATAGGTGAGCCTGATGAAGCGGTGGCTGCTCGATATGTTATGAGGGTTCAGCCTTTGCAGACAGGGGGTACTCTCCCAGCTGGCACTCAGGTAATGAACGACGCCAATCAAGTCATATACATCACTGAGCAAGACGAGCTTGTGACAGGTCTATTTTTCAATGTGGATATTGTAGCGTCTTCTGATCCCTCAGGTGGAGGGGGCGCCGGGTCCGTTGGCACATTAAACGTTGGTGATACAGTTTCCTTCATTGACCCTTTGGGGTATGTTAAAAGAGACTGTACGATAACAGGTGAGTATAACCCTGGGATAGATGCGGAGACAGAAGAAGCGTATAGGCAAAGGGTTACGGATAGATTCGCTAAATTACCGCAAGGTGGCGCATATGCAGACTATGAACAATGGGGTGAAGGTGCCGCTGGAATCATAAATATATACCCCTACACTGGACTACCTGGGATAGTGGATGTGTATGCAGAAGCGGATACAACCATTGACCCCGATGGGATTCCAACAGCCTCACAGCTTCAAGAGGTAGAAGACCTTATTGAGTTGGATGTTTTAGGTTTGGCTACTCGTAGGCCTGCAAACTCTTTCACTAATGTTCTTCCAATTACCCGAACCGAATTTACAGTTACGATAAGTGGATTAACTCCTAATACTACTGAGAATCAAGATTTTATAGAAGAGAATGTACAAGCCCATTTTTTAACCAGGGCACCTTTTATTACAGGTCTTTCTTTGCCACCTAAAGCTGATACAGTTTCTCCAAGTGCAGTTGCGGGGTCTGCAGCTAATGCAGCCGAATCTGTGGGTGCAACATTTCTAACGATAGTCGTAGAAGTGGGGGGTTCACCTTTAGAGATACCCTATGTACTGGGAGAGGGTGAAAAAGCCAAAGGGACGGTGCTTTTCGCATGAGTTTATTTTTTAGAATTTATCAGCACCTATTACCCCGCGCTAAAGCTTGGCGGATGGTTATTGATAAAACCCTACGGAATTTCTTTGAAGGTTTAACGGGGCTCCCATCAGATACAAGAGATTTCGTTGATGGTGTTTGGGAAGATATGTTCCCGCAAACAACCCGTGAGTTGGTTGCTTGGGAACAACAATTTCATTTACCTAATAACGCCCAAACTGAGCAAGTTCGTAGGGATAGGTTAGAAGCTGCGTGGAAGGCCTTAGGGGGCCAAAGTCCAGGGTACATTCAAGGAATATTACAAGCAGCTGGATTTGACGTGTACATACATGAATGGTGGGAGCCAGGGAGTAACCCCCCTATAGCTAGGAACCCTAATTTTTATTTATTTGGAGTGCCTCACATGTGTGGCGATACGGATGCGGAGTGTGGTGAACCAGATATGGAATGTGGTTTGGCAACTGATGCGGTGGGTTACCATTTAGTAAACAAATTGTTATTTGCTGAATACGATTATATCTATCGGTGCGGTGAGCCTTTCGCGGAGTGTGGCGAGCCAGGTATGGAATGTGGCGAGAATAATGGTGTTATTTTTACGCAAAAGCCTTATCCAGTACCGCAATATGTGGATGAGGTCTTAAGGGCACAACCTGAGATTTCAAACGGTTCGCAATACTGGCCCAATTTTTTATATTTTGGAGGCCAAACTTTTGGAACTACTGCACAGGTACCTTTGTCTAGAAAAGATGAATTTGAAGATTTATGTTTAAAAATTTGCCCTACGCAAGACTGGCTTGTGTTATTGATAGAATATACCGATAGTGGTAATAATTGGGCACAAGGTGATAACTGGGCTGAGGGCCACAACTGGGCGCAATAGGTGAACTATGACGACAACAACCAATAGAGGATATATTATACCGGACCCGGGCGATCCCCCAGCCACGTACGGCACTAAATGGGCTACCCTAGTTACTGCCCAAGACGTAGATATTCAAAATGCATTAGACAATGGGTACCCGTTAGATTCAATTGTTATCGTTCAACACGGCGACAATGATGTTGCCAACGGTACCAATTTACTCGATGCTTATACAGCTGCGAAGGCTTTAACTCCTGGAGGGTTACCGCTGGGGGCGGACAATAGAGCGCTTTTGATAGTTCCCGCTGGGTCTTACGACCTTGACGGGCTTCAATTCCAAATAGATACTGATTTTATAGACATCCAAGGGCACGGTATTTGTCGTCGTATTGCGGGAAGTTCCCCAGGTCAAATGGACGCCAACTCAGTCAAACTACCCTCTACCCGAATATATGGAAGCGCACCTATCGTATTGGTAGGTGTAAGCGCGAATGACTTTAACGTTAAATCAATTTACATAGAGCAAAATTCTTTAGGCGACGCTGCGGTTGAGGTTTCGGAATCCACTGGGGCGCCGAGAAGTTCATGGATTGATTTTGCTTATAAGTTGGCTGATCTCTCACCAACAGCAGGTTTCAAACCTGTGTCACCTGCTACTAAATTGGCGGGGTACTTCGAGCATTGCCATTGCCATTGGGGCTTTTTATGGGGTGAGTTTGATGGCGTTATCAAGAATTCTTCAGCAGCGGATTACAGTATAGGGGCCTTGACCGACGCAAGCGGAGTTGGAACGTTCAACGGTATAGCAGAAGATTGCGCTTTTGCAGGTAACAGCGTCGGTTTTGGCGATGCAGGCGGAATAGTAGGTACCAGTGCAGTGATTAGACGTTGTACTGTGGATGTATACTGCTGTGGGGCCTCTGACAACACGGGTGCAGCAGCTTTCAACGGACTCGGTGAAGATATTATTGCATCTGAAGCTTGCTTCGGTCATGCCGAAGGCGGCGAGGGGTCCATTAGCGGGACTCTACGACGTTGCGTGAGCACCAATGTAAGGTCTTTTGCAGCTGGGGGGTCTTCAGGCTATGGCGTCATTAAAACGGGCGCTATAATTAAAGATTGCGAAGGCGACGATTATTGTTTTGCTTCTGAAGATGGGGGAAGTTCATCAAACTCAATTGAAACGGGCAGTTTGTTAGAAAACTGCAAGGGCGGGGCCAATTGTTTTGGGGGTACTGCGGGAAGCATACGAGGCAAGTTAATAAATTGTGAGACTACAAACGGTTTTGCAGGTCCTAACGGTACATTATCAACAGCGGAATTAGTCAATTGCAGAGAGCTAGAAAATGGTGTTGGTGAGGCTGATTCTCTAACAGTTTTTAGAAATTTCGAAAGTTTGTTTCGTAGGAATATAATGCCTAATTTTGCTGGAAAAATGTACGATTCTAAAATAAAAACCAGCCTGGATAGTTGTGTCGAAGTTAAAAACAGTAATGCACATTTTTATTATTGTATGTTCCATGCCGCTGGTAATTCACCGTTGGGTACCGATAGTGCTTATGACGTAGTATTAGTACATTGCACCTTCGACGGTGTGTTGGACGCTAATTTTACAAATCTAGTAAGCACACCATACAATGTAGATAGCTCGGCTATAGAGCTTTAGAAGGGAAGAACTATGAGTTTAAATCCATACGTACAATTTGCTGGTAAAGTAGCTGCTCCAGATCCCGCGTATCCTTGGGGCGGCGCTAGGGATGTCGCCGTGTCTGGAGATGGCACGGGGACCCCTTGGAAATCCCTTTTGCTTAGTGATATATGGGGGCTACAACAAAGGCTTTTACAAGAAGCTGGAATCACCCCTAATCAAGTGGCGGATAGTGCCGTAAGCTCTCAATACTATGACGCTATAAGACGTACCGCAGGTTTCCCCGGTTCAGTCCAAAAAGTATTTTACAACCAGGATCCCTCGCTTTTGGGAGTCCGTCAATTATTGTTGGATGGTTCAGGTGTTCTAGTTGCGAACTATCCCGACCTCGTGGCTAACACATATGTAGGAGATGCCAATAACGCAGCAGTAGCAGCAGCAGGCGGAGGCTTCTACAAGGCAGATGATGCAGCGGGAACTATCCCTAACACAGCGGGTGTCTATTTTATCCTTCCAGATACAAGGGGAAGTTTCCCCCGTGGTTTGGATACTGCAGGAGCCATTGACCCTGATGGTGCCTCAAGGTACCTGGGAGATATCCAAGGTCCAGCACAGGCCGACCACTTCCATAGTGGTATCTACACAGGTATTTACGAGAGTGGGGATGAAATAGGTGTGGACAGTGTTCTTACGTCTACTGTAGGACCTGCAGATGATTACCTAAGAACGGGCGGCACTCCAGCCACAGTGTATACAGGGTACTCGTTACCATTGGCAGGTGTTCCAGTGCCCATTGAGACCACTGATAATAGGCCTTCAAACTTCTCTTGTAATTTTGCGATTTGGTATTAGTCATGAAACATACAGTAAAATATAAAGAAATTGACGGTTGCAAAGTAGTTATTGGATTCGACCAACTACGACGGGACCCCATGGCATCCAAAAATAAACTTATGGATAAAATGGAAACTCATCAAGCCACATATGAGCTAGCTAAAGCGAGTGAGAAATACTCAGTGGCGGGTAAAAAGTACGTGAGCCTTGAGAAGTCTTTTAAAAAAATGGGTGGCGTACCTGAGAACCACAAGTACGCAAAAGACTTAAGGGAAGCCAAAGCAGGGTACCAAGTAGCTACTGCAAGATTTGCACAAGCCCTAGAGGACCTAAAACCCGAATGTGAGGTTTTCTTTGAGCCCCGTAGAAATGAAGTTGTCGTAGATGAACCCACGTTGGATGGATTGGAACGAAAAGGAAAAGAATTAAACATCAATGAGGTTCTGCTACTTTCGGGGGAAATCGTAGAAAATAACATAGGTACGGTTTATTACGAGAAATTACAACCTGAAAACATCTGGCTACGTGGTGAAATTAAAGAACTTAAAGTAGAAGTGCCTGAGGGTGCTATACGTGAACAAGAATTATCCAAACTAGAAAAGGTTGAAATCATCGCACAAAATGAGAAGGATAGAATCGCACAACTAACGGACGGTCAAAAGTTAGATGAGAAAAACAGAGCGCTTGGGCAGCTAGCCAAACAAGCGGCCAATGAGCGCTCATGGCTAGAGATACAAGGGTCTTCATCTGAAGATGCATTGAAGCAAACAGGCGAAAAATTCAAACCCCTAATTCAAGAAATAGAGGCTAAATATGAGTGATGATTTATTAGAGTCAAAACCGTCTTCATTAAGTTCAACCGCTATCAGATTGATTAGGGACACTAACGACAATGTTCTGAAATTGGTTGATTCGGTAGGTGTTCTTAAAGGGTCTCAAGAAGGCTTTGAGAAACAAGTAGGCAGAATTGAAGACCAATTAGGGGAACAGCAGAAAGAACTACAGTCAATTAAAAAGTCAACCCCACCACCGCCAAGGCCTTTGATAAACTTAACCCCAACGCAGTCTAAAATACTTTTAGGAATTTTGATTGTGATAGCCTCAGGTCTGGGTGTGTCTATTCCGTTTTAAAACTTTTTCGTTACTCGCTTAAAACTTCGTAAACTTGGTGTATGCCTTGTAGGACCCCTAAGATAAGCGTGTTTGAGCCGTACTCAAGCGCTTCTTCACTGAACACGCACATCCTATTGTAGCTCATCCCTTGCGGGTGTTTATTTGTTGCATCATTGTTCCCATAATAATCCAAATTTTTCGTAGCTTCAAAATTACTAACAAAAGGATAATTAGCTAACTGGGATTGAATCTCAAGCAACTCATTTAAAGCCTCGAATCTATCGTACAACTCGCTGTATGCTGCGGGGCTTACGACTATGGGAACAACGCCACGCTCGGCTAAATAATCAGCCACAGCCATAATATCCAATGCATTTTCTAGATCTTTGCTGTCGTCTTGAGGGTCGATACCATAATACATATTCGTACCAAAGTAGATAACACCTGTTTGAGCTTTCATTTCATCTATTTCTTGAAGAGCGGGACAATTACCGGTACCTATAGCCCAAGTGGCTGTACGTCCGCCTTCCGCGCCTAAGCTATCGTGAGTAACAAAATTTTCGCCGTCTACTTCACCCGTTAACATGTAGTCCAAAGATTCTTCAAGATGGTTGTAAGGGGTTAAATCTTTTATTCTAGAGAATGAGTATGCGTCATTCACATCTCCATAAGCAAAATTGCAATTGTACATAAAATTATTGTAACCTATGATACCGCCCCCGCCCATTATGGAATTACCGAAAAAACTAACTGTGTTGGGCGTACGTTCGAAAGGCATCGCTACTATCTCTCGTATTTTGGCCTTTACGTCGTCCGAAAAATCAGGCACCCAATAAATACCAGTTTCGTCAATACCTGTGTCGGTATCAGTGTCCAAATCGCCCGTGTCGGTATCAGGGCAACCGGGCGTCAAGTCGCATTCGTTCCCATACCCATCACTATCGCAATCGTCTTGTGTCGGATTGTAAACACCTTGGCAATTGTCGATTTCGATGCATACGCAAGATTCGTCTGCGATACCATCGCTATCAATGTCATTTTGTGCAAATACCATTTGAGGAATTAGCACGATTAAAGTCAGTTGGATTAAAAATTTCATCTTAGTTGCCCTCCTGTTTTGATTGACAAAACAAAGTTGTTTCGATACTGTTTAAAAAGATTTGACACCATATGAATCCTTTCGGGAAAAGCCTCTTACTTAGTAGGGGGCTTTTTTTCTTTAGTCTTTTCTATACCTTTTCCCACGCCAGCCACCAGCGGCTTTAATGGGCCAATTTTTACACCAGTAGGGCATGGTGCCCATAATCCGTTCAATTTCCTCAATTGACCCGGTGCCTATTAATACTTCTACGACTATCTCATCATGTACATGTAGTACAATAGTGTAACCTGCTTTATCTAAATTTAGCATGGCATAAGCCAAAATGTCTCTAGCCACCGCCTGGGTTACATTCTCACAAAGTTTCCCACCATATGTATTAAGACGCATCCAACCGATGGCACCTTTTTTATAGTCGGAATTCCAACCCATGTAGCTGATTTTCCACACAGGCTTTTTACTGTAATTGTCAGTCCCTTGGGTTAACCTTGGTTGATGGTAAACTAAATTTCTACCTGAGGGTAACCTACAGAACAAAATATCATTTTGAACAAAATATGTTATTGACCTGCAAGAAAAAGAGTAACCCGGATTTAGTATCGCACTTACGGCGGCGCCTTCAAGGCCAAATAACTCAGGGTCAAAGGCCCAACCATGCGAGCGTCGACGCCATTGGCCGCCCCAAAACTCAACAATAGCTGGGGACTCTTCACGCCATTTTATGATGGCTTGCTTTAAATCCCATTCATTATCAAAATGATCATCGGCTCCAAAAGCACGCCAAGCGCCAATCCAACCGCCGTATCCTGAGGCAAGCTCGGCTACTTTGCCGATTTTTTTACGCATGGGATGATGGCTACCCGTTTGCTCTTTATGCCTTATAAACTCTTCAAACGGTATTCCCGTTATTTTTGAGGCGGATTCTTCATATATTTTACCATGTGTTCTAAAGACCTCTTGACGCCAGGTTTCCCCAGCTAATTCAGCCAGACAAACGGCTTCGATAGCGCTGAAATCAGAGCATATAAGTTCGTGGCCATCTGGAGCGCTGAATAAACCTCGCAAACATCCTGATACCGCCGCAACAGCATCTCCATACACAGCTTCTACGAAAGCAAGATTACGTGTACCGATGACACTTAAGGCTCTTTCAACGGCTTCTATGTTCCAATCATTAATACTGGAAGGACCCTTAGCAGGTAAGTTTTGTGGTTGAGGCCCACGGCCTGCCCAACGGCCTGTACGATCCGCCCCACAATACGCAAATAGGTCGTGAAGTCTTCCATCATTTGTCAAACGTCTTAAAATTGCGAAAAGTTTTTTAACACTTGCCGATCCTAAAGATGCTCTAATTTCTAGTACCCGTCTGCAATGATGTGGTAAATCTTCTTTCTTTAAAGTTTCCTCAACTTCATCGGCTTCCAAGGAGTCCATAAAAACGCCTTGAGAGCTTAACCACTCGCCTATTTTTTTAACCTGTGATGCACTTGTTATCGCTCCATGAGTCCAACCAATAATTTCACGGTCGTACTTTGCAGCAGCTTGTTCAATGATAGAGATACAATCATCAAGCCCTTTACGGTCTATGTGAACACCCGTGAAATTTATCTTTTGGTCGAGTAGCCATACCTGATGCTCATACTCACTCAGGGGTGGTATCACTTCGGAAATTTCAGCTTCGGTTATTATGTCCCCTAAGTTGTACTCGTATAGCTTAGCAGCATCCTCAAATTCTTCAGATGGTAAAATTCTTTTTCTTGGGTCTTTTCTGGATGGATTGTGTGGTTTACTAAACTTGTTTAAAAGCCTCTTACCATCCTCTATTTTTAAAGTGATATTAGCCTGCATAAAGTGCGCTCATTGAATTGATGGCTTTAGCTGCTTTTTCAAGTTTCCCAGGCAATGCAAACGCTCTTGCTTTTGCCATAGCATCCTCAAGCTGAGTGTAAGGTAAGTAAGGCCACCCCATACGTTCATGGCAGACACGTAACCATATCCAAAACTCGAAGGCGCTATTCCATGCCTCTAAAATACCCCCTCTCAAAATGTAGGTGAGTAAGTCTTCAGGATTGGGACAACCGGGAACCCACAAACGAGGTCCCAATCCATCAAACAAGTTGTATGCTAAACTTAAAATTTCTGTTGAGGAATGTTCAGCATATTTAGCCGCGCCTATCGCACCTAAACCATGAGGCGGGGATTTCACGATACTTTTCCAACGCCCTTCAATGGGGTTAGGTAAAGGTACCAATGTTGAGACCCCTCGAAACTTACGTTTGCGCCAAATGATATATTTTTCACTTTTTACGAAAACATATCCAGCTTCACTGTACGTCTCAAAGTCAAAAGTTGCGATAGGCATGCTAAATACTTCCTTGTTTAGAACGGGATGTCGTCTGGGATAGCTGCTATTTGTTGTTCAGTCCAACCGAAACCTAATAGTTGAGAGTGAGTAAATTGCTTGCCCTCAAGAGCGTATGTTTTCTCCTGAGGTGCAGCACCTTGGGGTTGTAAGTAATCGGTCGCGGGTGCCGCAGGCATACCAGCGCCCATGGCACCAGATTGAGGTTGTGGAGGCATACCAGCGCCCATGGCACCAGATTGAGGTTGTGGAGGCATACCAGCGCCCATGGCACCAGATTGAGGTTGTGGAGGCATACCAGCGCCCATGGCGCCAGGTTGAGGTTGTGCAGGCATACCAGCGCCCATGGCGCCAGGTTGAGGTTGTGGAGGCATACCAGCGCCCATGGCGCCAGGTTGAGGTTGTGGAGGCATACCAGCGCCCATGGCGCCAGGTTGCGCCTGTGGGGCGATTGGTGTAGCGCTCGCACCTGGTGGTAATTTCGCAGGTTTGCCGCCGAATACTTGGGTAGGATTAGGACCCGTGGCAATTTCCTCACCATAACCCACTAATTCAACCATGGAGACATTTAGGAAAAGACCTGGATTCTGGACACTCCCATTGCCTTTGACCGAACCAGATATACGAATGTAATACCCACGCTTTAATTGACTTGGGTCTGTGATAGGTGTTTTACCCCCTACGGTGCAAACAGCAGGCGGGAACCCACTAGAGAATCCAACGATCCAACAGCCTGCGAAACCTGGACGGTCACAAGGGCGTACGCCTTTTTGGTCCGGTTGTTGGCTATCTCCATCGCGTACTTTGAACGAAAATTGAGCGATACAAGCTCCGCTTGCATCAAAAAGATGTGGGAAAGATGCCTGTGCAGTTTGGTATAGTAACGCATGAAGTGCAGGCCATTCAGGATCGGTTTTAAGGATAGCTATTGCCATGAAATACTCAACCCTAGGCTGTCCGGCATTGGGACCATTTTTAATCATAAGAGGTCGACCCGTAGCGTCCTTGTCATTTGGTTTGAAAACGTCCCCTTGAACTAAGCGGCCCACGGGTGTTAAAATTGTATCGGAATCATTCATTTTATTTCTACTTTCTCCCGAAAATTTTCCGGGCTTTTATATTGGTGTTTTTAACAAGTTTTAGACCTGTTTGTTTTCGTTTAGCTAAAGACATTACAACATCTTTAGACACGCCCTTAGCCATGGCTTGGGTGGGCGTTAAGACCGCTTTCTTAGCGAGGTCACACCCTAGCAATTGACCCATTCGGATGACTTCACCCACAGGTTGTGTCCACTCTAAATTACCTACTCCGGGTTCTAAAATATATGTGGTTGCACGTTCACCTTTTTTAATTCGCGCTTTCATCTCGGATTGTAAGCCCGTCAAACGGTATTTGATTGTGTCTGCAGCATCTTGAAGTAAACTTAACTCAAGCCCAAGGGCATCAGTGCTTAGGTCATGCGCAAGAGGTGCTCCTACAAACTCAAGGCTAGCCAATGTTTTTGCGCTAAATGAAGGGCATGCATGACGAGCTTTGCAGTACCTACAGTGTGAGCCTGTGCGCAAAGATGCATCGGGACCTAAAGCCTCATGTGCGGCCTTTTTCAACTGTTCGAAAAAAGGTTTTAAAGTGAGTACGTCTGTTTCCCAAGTTCGTATAATTCCTTCTGTGTGATATCCCCTTGGCTGAACTACGGTTATGTTAACCTTTATGCCGTTTTCAAAAGGGTAGGGGCTTATAAGGTCAAGTATACCTGAGACATAATTGATCCCCTGCCAGTTCTCAAAGGCCTCTACGAGACCATGACCGTACTTGAAATCCCACAAATGTATTTTACGTTCCACGCCATCATACAACCAAAAATCCGGTGTTCCGTAAGAATAAGGATGTATTTTTAAGCATGATATTTTGTTCTCAACATTGAAATTCGGACCCCCATACATGTGTAGTTTTTGCATTACCTCGTAGATGTCTACTACGTAAGCTAAAGCGGCGTCTATCATCTCCTCTGTGTACACAATTCCTGATGATGATTTAACGAATTGCTTGACAAGTATTTCGGGGCCATTGCCATTACGTGAAATGGCGTTTAGTAAGTTGGCGCATAGCTCATGCACAGCAGTACCCACTATACTCGCTTCATTTGTATCATCTTCAGGATATTGGGCTTCCATCAGAGCGGAGCCCGTACACCCATTAAAAGCCCCCCAGACATGAGCAGAAGAGGGGGCTATAATAGAATGATCACTCATGGTATCAGCGCCACGATGTGAGGAATCAAACCTGGGTTTGTGGCGGCCATTTGAAGCGAATCGAGCCCTACCATTTTTGCAAGTTCGTTGGATTGTTCAGGGGTGATACCTTTAGATACTACCAGCCTCATTAAGCCTGGAAAGTCTAAACCTTCAGTTGGGACGGGTTGAGTTTGTACAGGTGGTGGCAATTCCTGTGAGTCCGCCACTGGTAGAGGTTTTGGTAATTCCTTATTAGCCATAACTGGTTGGACTGCCAGTCGCGCTCTTAATTCGGCTTCTACAGTCGCTACTAGAGAAGGGTCTACTTTACGGATTTTTTTCCATTGTTTGGATTTTGCAAGTATCGCTTTACTTGAGGCGTGAATTCTGCCATCCCAGGGTAAACCATCAGAGTCAAGTTCAGGTGGGGTGACTGGAATCTCTTTAAAAGAGTCCCCTGGTTCAATACCCAGTTTAACGTCTGGGGGTGTAGGGCGCCCTGGATTAGTTGGGATTTCCTCAAAAGGAGTGCCTAATTGTGCCCCCTCCTCTAAAAACTTATCCATGTCTGGGGACGCTTCACTTCTCATAGCTTCCGGATTGTAGCCGTTTATTTTAGTAGCAGGATAACCGCATATGATTTTGGTACTTGAAAGCCCCCCTAATAACTTGATTACTTGGTCTAAACTCTCAGTGTCACTTTTTTCTAAAATCATTCTTACTTCAATTTTCATTTTTTTCTCCTTGGGAAAAATTTGTTGTTGACCTGGGTAACAATAAGGGTTATTGTTCCATCCGTCAATAGTTTTTTGGAGAAAAATATTTTGCAACTGAGACCATACCAGCAAGACCTTGAAGCGGCTATCTATAGGGACTGGCGCAAAGGTAGTAAAAATGTTTTGGCGGTACTTCCAACGGGTGCGGGTAAAACTGTTATTTTTGCTAAAATTCTAGCAGATCATAAAGGGCCTTGTTGCGCTATAGCCCATAGACAAGAGTTAGTTGGTCAAATCTCGCTTGCTTTAGCTACATTAAAAGTACGGCATAGAATAATAGGGCCCTCATCAGTTATAAAATTTGTAGTTAAATTACATATGTCAATTTTAGGACATTCTTTTTACGACCCGAATGCGGTTTGTGCAGTGGCGGGGATTGATACCCTTATAAGGAGAAAGCAAGCTCTTTCAACCTGGCTAAATTCCGTAACTCTTTGGGTGCAAGATGAAGCCCACCATGTACAGTCATTTAATAAATGGGGTATTGGTTGTTCAATGTTGCCCAACGCTCGGGGGCTGGGTGTAACTGCTACCGCAATAAGGGCAGATGGTAAGGGCTTAGGACGTTGGAATGACGGTGTTTTTGATAGCATAGTGGTCGGTCCGGAAATGAGATACTTAATAGATGAAGGGTATCTAACTGATTATCGTATCTTTGCACCCTCAAATGACTTGGATTTATCTCAAGTACAAATATCTAAAACCACAGGGGACTATAGCAAGCCAGGTGTTGTAAAAGCTGTACGAAAATCTAAAATTGTGGGCAATGCTGTAAACCATTATTTAAAGCATGTGCCTGGTAAATTAGGGGTTACATTCACTACCGATGTCGAAACAGCCCGTGAAGTAGCAGAAGAATTCAACGCAACTACCCGCGCAGAAGTGGTGAGTCACAAAACAAAAGATTTGGAAAGAACCAATATACTTGACGCATTTAAACGTAGAGATGTTTTACAATTGGTCAATGTGGATTTGTTTGGGGAAGGTTTTGACCTACCTGCAATCGAGGTGGCTAGCTTTCTCAGGCCCACAGAATCCTACTCGTTGTACTGCCAGCAATTTGGAAGGGCACTGAGACTTTTATTAGATGATACTAGCCGTTTCAATATGGATACAAGAGAAGGCCGTTTAGCTGCAATAGCTGCTTCAAGAAAACCGCATGCGACAATAATTGACCATGTTGGAAATGTTTTAAGACATGGTTTACCCGATGCGAAAAGAGAGTGGTCTTTAGAACGTAGAGAATCCCGCCGTAGTAAACCAACCGATGTAATACCCGTCATAACATGCCCTGCGTGTACTGCTGTATACGAACGTACATGCGGGGCATGTCCTTATTGTGGACACTACGCGGAGCCTGCTGATCGTTCCAAACCTGAGTTTGTGGACGGGGATTTAACAGAATTGGACGCAGCCACACTGCAGGCTATGCGGGGTGAGATAGAGAAAGTAGACATGCACCATGAGCAATACCGTGTAGAGTTGGCCGCCAAATATACACCCTACGTTGGCCAACTGGCGCATGTTAAAAGGCATAAAGAGCGTCAAGATGTACAAGGGGCGTTACGAACATCTATCGCTTGGTGGGGTGCATATCAACGGTATCAGGGGCGTGCGGATAGTGAGAGTTATAAACGTTTCTATTGGAAATTTGGGGTTGATGTTATGACAGCCCAAACATTGAGTAAAAAAGATGCCTTAGAATTGGCACAAAAAATAAACTTTTACCTAGGAGAAAACACATGAGAAATCCTATTTTAAAATTAAAAGACCCGTACATGGAAGGACCTGCGGTCGCTAGACTTCAAGAGCTTATACAACCTCCACAACAAAACCTTTTGGTTGATGGTATCTTTGGGCCTATCACACATGTACGTGTAAAACGTTTGCAAAGTCTAGCAGGTTTAACTGTAGATGGTATTGTGGGTCCTAGAACGTGGGGTTCTATAGATGCACCTAGGATAATTGATTTATCAGAGGGGCACCACAAGCCCCCTGCACTTGCAAGTGACAAACATCCCTATAGGACCTGGAATGTTATCCACGGTGTAACAGTGCATCAGACAGGTTGTAGACTTTCCCCTCACCATGATAGATGGGGTCGAGTTAACGCACACATCCTCATGCCTCGAAGTGGTGGCCTGGTGCTTCTTAACGATCCTACTATGGTTATTTGGCACGCTCATGGGCTTTCCATGAATACCATTGGCGTTGAATTTGAAGGTAATTTTGAGGGCATTCAATACCTATTAAAAACGTTATGGGGCCATGAAGACGGGGCGGTGCCTGACTATTTAACTAAAGAGCAGATGGCATCTATACCGCTTCTAATCAAACATCTCACTGAGGAGTTTGACGCGCACGACCAACCCCTTTCAATGGTACAAGCGCACCGTCAAAGTAGTGAAAGCCGCCCCCACGATCCAGGTTCTCAGATATGGCAAAGTTTTGCTTTACCGCTTCGTAAAGAAATAGGAGTGAAACACGGACTAATAACTACTTGGGGATCTGGTCAAACTATCCCTAAAGGATGGAGTTGAAATAATGAATTTAAGTGATATTTATTTTTTCATTAAGCCGGTTAAAAACCACTCTTCTCAATGCGTTTTTGCGTTTTTATTTGAGGAGAATTTCATGAGTCCATTACCAGACGGTTTTGAGATTCTAGAGGAATCCGGTTTGGTCACAAGGCGTGGACGTACAGGGCGTGTCTTGGTGGTAGAAGCTAACATTAAATTACTCGATAAGTGGTTGGATGACTTAAAAAGAATTTCGGTTCTAAGCGACCTTGGCGAATGGGTGGAGGTGACAGGATGAAAGACTTGATAGATACCGCACCTGAATTCGTGAAAGCATGGTTAAAGGAGGCCATGGAAGAACGAACTATGTGGATGTGGAAAGCAATTGAACAATCCGATCCGGAAATGTTTATGGACCTACTAACAGAACGTATCAAAGAAGGGAATTACCACCCATGGCAAGCAATAGGTGCTATCCCTGAAGACGACCGAATACAGGCCATACTTCACTACATGGATGAATTCGAGGAAAGTAAAGAGGGCTCAAAGTGGCTTGAGGAACATACCATTTCTCAAGTTGATGATTTGGAAACTCTCATACAAGAGTATGGGGTTGAGTGGGTGCTTGATCAAATAGATACGTACCGCAAAAACACAGAAGTGGGGTACCCTAAATGATTTTAGACCAATGGGCGCTACAATGGGGGATATCCCCCGAAGCTGTAAACCACTTGCGAACTATGATAATAATGAGCGACCCCACGGACTTGAAGGAAAGGACGGGGCAAAGTGAAGCTTCAGTACAACAAGAAACTAGGATTGAAGCCACTGAAAAAGGTTGTCGTCTGTGGCGTAATAACGTGGGTGCTTTTTTTGACGATAGAGGCGTGCCAGTACGTTACGGCCTATGTAACGAATCTAAAAAAATTAACAAACAACTTAAGTCATCAGACTTAATCGGAATCAGACCCATACGCATACAACCGCATCATACGGGTACTATCATTGGTCAATTTATGGCGAGGGAAACAAAGGAAGGCGACTGGGTGTATAGAGGCACGGAAAGAGAAAAAGCGCAATTAGCGTTTTTAAAATTGGTAATAGGAATGGGCGGAGACGCTCGTTTTGCATGTGGAAGGGGGACGATATGAGTATTGAAAGGCCAAGGACACATAAGATAAAATGTAACACTTGCGAAGCCATATGCTTATACACGCAAGAAGAGTTTGAGAAAACTTCCGATGATGTCATAGATTGCATTAATTGTGGTAGTGGAATTAAAAAATATCATGTTTCCATAAAATGCCTTATGTGCGGTATTTATTGTATGGATATAAAACACCATGTATGCAAGCCGAAGTTCGCACCACCCCCGATGCCCAAGTCACAATGTTTGAGGGGTAAAACGCCTTTCCATTTGTTAGATCTTGACTTTGCTGTTGACATGTGCGTCAATTACGCAGAAGGCGTCAAGGATGGACGCAAAGAAAACGGATGGAAAGACATGAAATGGACGCCCGAAATTGAAGCCGAGTATAAGGCAAAGATACTTAGGCACCTTCACGGATTTGAAAAAACTCACGATGTTAAAAACCTTGCGGCTATCGCATGCAACGCAAATATTATTTCATATCACACAAAGAAACAGAGGGAACAATGAGAGTACGAGACAGGATAGAACCGGGTTTGAGAAAATCCCAATTGATAAACGCTGCTATGGATGTTGCACGCGAAAACCACTATAAAATGCTCACGCGACGGATGATAGCAGATGAACTAGACGTAGCCCCCTCGCTAGTTACACACTACCTGGGACCTATATCAGACATAAAGGATTTGGTTGTAAACAAGGCCATTCAACGGGAAGATTTGAAAATTCTCGCCCAAGCGATAGCGGATGAGCACTATTTAACCCTCAAGGTTTCCAAAGAGTTACGTGAAAAAGTAAGAAAAAAATATTACTCTTGTTGACACCTACGTCAATAAGGATTAATCTATTTGTAAATTCACTATTTGAAAGGAAATCGTCATGGTCATTTGTAAAGATTGCTTGTACGGGGAATACAAGGGGGGTAAGCCTATAAGTCGTGTAATCTGCGAAAATAAGAGCTTAAAGATGCTAGAGAGTGTTCAAGCGATTGATAAGAGCCTTTGCAGAAGTCCCAAGGTTACTAATTCCATTAAAGAACGTGATTTTGTCATGGGGTTTTTTAAGGTTTGTTACGAAAAGGATATTTTGTGCAAAGACATAAACGCTAATGGTGATTGCGACATGTACAAGCCGCACTCAAACATCGCGGACCTTATAGCGCAACAAGAAGCAAAACACACAAGAGATTTTCTTAAAAGAGTTGAGATAGAGCGAAGGAAAAACATTCAGAAGTACGTTAAAATAGTGCTATCCGTAATCATAGCTATAATCATAGCTGTTTTTAGTTCTTTAATAATTGGTTGCGTAGAAAGCCCCATGAATATGGAGAATTACGATGATACAGAAGGATTTGAAACGAGTCTTCTTAGTAATGGCTTTGAATCTTCTGATACTTTATTTTTTAGGGCCGATACAACCTTGGATACTGATAGCGGTGCCAGTAGTGACAATCCTACAGATAGTAGTGATTATTCAACTGATACGGAATCTGAAACTAGCCAAGGAGATACAGAAACTCAAAGCGGAGATACAGAAGAAGCACCAGCAACTTGGAGTTGTTCAAATACCCCGTGGCAAGATACGTGCATAGAGTACAGTAGTGAATACGCTACAATTGAAGGTGTGATGGCAGCCTGCGGGGATTCCTTTTTAGGTGCCGTTTCTTGCAATATGGAGGGGGTAATTGCAACGGAAATAAACATACATTATTTAGATGGCATTTGGATGCATCGCTTTCACCACAGTGGGGGCGCTAGGTACACAGCCAAAAGTAATGAATTGCTACTCAGGTACAACCAATGTGAGAATGACGATAATTGCATATGGGAGTTCCACAACATAAACGAGGCCCTTTGGAAATGTGAAGACGCATACAAATGCGTTGAATACTCTGAAAATTACTTCTCTTCTGAGGATGTGCAGGCCGTTTGCCCTGGGGCCACTTTAGGGGCCTGTTCATCTTCTGGGAATATAGCAACAGCTGATTACATCTCCACAGTAGGAGCACAGAAGCAAAAAGAGTTTTATAAAGATGTGGCTTACTACAACCAATACGGTAGTAACCTGCAGAGCGAGTGGGAAACATGCGAGGCCTACGGTTGGCTTTGCTTTTGGGAAGGATACGAGGGGTCAACATGGTAGTTTTAGTCGAACATGAAAAACACAACGAAGTTATTTTGGGCAAGCCTGATACTATACAGAAAAAAGTTGTTTCTTACATCTCTAAAGCGGACATTTCAGAAGAAGAGTTTATAACAATATCTGTGAGAAACCCCTATGAACCGGATAGGCGTCCCTTAATAGGGAAAAGGGAGACTATTTTAAGAGCAGCTTCTAAACACCAACTTTTTGAAATCTAAAAACTGAGTAAAAAATGAGTATACCAGATCTAGCAATATACTTGGCGTCCGCCCACGTGCCTGTATTCCCGCTCAATGGGGACAATTCACCATTTACCATCAATGGCCACAAAGACGCAAATCTAACTCCAAATCTCATCAATTGGCCGTGCCATAGGGTAGGTGTCCCTATACCCGAAGGGATAATTGTTGTGGACATTGACGCACACAAGTCAATGGACACCTCAAAAGCCGAAGCTGTATTGGGGGTTCTAGATTGGAATGGCGCCTTCCTGCAAAACACTAAGCGTGGGGGTGACCATTATGCGTTTAGAATACCATTGGGTGCCAAAGTGCGCCAGGGTTCAGACTTATTCAAAGCAGCCATAGGGAAGGGCCTCGACACTCGTGTGGCGGGCAAAGGGTACATAGCCACTGGTACTGACTATCCGCAAGGACCAAATGGGGGTATTCTAAAACTGTCTACTCCCATGTTTTTGCCTGAACTGACTCCTCATGCCGCCGCTCAATTGGCCACCAAGCGCAAGACTGCTACTATAGTAACCTCACCTCCAGGCACAGCTAACCCTGAGGAGGTGCGCTCAGCATTGTTTCACTTAGGGGAAGAATTCTACAGTGAGCGGGATATGTGGTTTCGTTGTGGCATGGCAGTTAAACACGGGCTTGGAGATGCTGGCTACGAGATATGGGATGAGTGGGCACAACAAAGCCCTAAATATGGTGATACGGGCGCGGGTGTTTGGAACAGTTTCGACTCAAAAAGAGATGAACGAATAGTAGTTGATTGGTTGTTTAGAAAAGCTCTTGATAGGGGTTGGAATCGAGCACCTTTTGTATTCGGAAGTAGCCCTCTCCCTGAAGGATCATTTCTTCAGACCCCTATGATTACTGAACTAAATTTAAAATCAGAGGCCTTAACCGATACGACACCCGATGTAACACCCATAAGAACCGGTGTTCAATTCATGCCCACCGAAATGCAATTGAAGTATTTTGAGGGGTGCTATTTTGTGAATGATGAAGCGGGGGTTTTCATCCCAGATGGTTCGATTCTGAAAAAAGAGCAATTTAAAGTGCGCTATGGAGGGTACACGTTTTGGCTCGATTCCAATGGAGAAAAAACAACTCGTGACGCATACGAAGCTTTTACACTCTCACAGGCAAACCCACTTAGATGGGTGCACTACACGACTTTTCAACCGAGTCTACCTTTGGGCCATATAGTTTCCAAAACACTGCCCAATGGTGCTGTCCAAACTGCCATCAATGTATATCAACCTATGCACGGCGAAAAAATTCAAGGGGATGTAACACCTTTTCTAGTACATATCTCCAAATTGTTACCGATACCTAGGGACCAAGAAATTCTACTTTCATATTTAGCTGCTTTGATCCAAATGCCAGGTGTCAAATTTCAGTGGTGCCCACTAATTCAAGGCGTAGAGGGTAACGGGAAAACCGTATTTTATAGAGCTTTAGAACACGCAATAGGCACCACTCATTGCCATCTTCTTGACCCTAAAGACAAACTCGAATTTACTGCATGGGTGGAAGGTAATTTGCTTGTAGGTGTGGAAGAGATAAAAATAGCTGGGAGACATGACGCCGCCGACGCTTTCAAACCACTCATCACAAATGAGAGGGTGCCAACCCAGAAAAAAGGAGTTGATCAAAAAACGGGCGATAATTTCGCAAATTTCATCATGACCTCAAACCACAAGGATGCTGTTCTCAAAACTGCCAATGACAGAAGATATTGCACTTTCTACACAGCCCAACAAAGCATTGACGACCTAGTCAGGGACGGAATGGACGATACGTACTTCCAAAACTTCTACAGATGGCTTAGAGAAGGCGGATACGCTCATATCGCGTATTACCTGTCACAATACCCCATCTCCGTGAATGTGACGGGTAGAGCGCCCACTACAAGCAGTACGTTTGAATCCCTCACAGCATCATTGGGTGTGGCTGAGCAAATACTTATAGACGCTATTGATTTAGAAAAACCCGGTTTTGGTGATTTGATTTGCACACAAGATGTTGCCAGTTTATTGGCTGAACATGGCAAAAAACTTGGACCAAATCGCATTGTACAGATACTAGAAATGATAGGGTATATACGACACCCTTTTCTAACTAGGGACAGCGGACGTATGAGTATAGACGGTAAAAAACGTAGAATATACGTTAAAAAAGGCTCAAACGCTGAATTACTGAGGGATCATTTACAAATAAAAGAGCTTTTTAAGCAAATACAAATACCAATAAAAACTATTGGACCAATAACTAACTGAAAGGATTTTTAAGATGGATGCTATGGATAAAGCACTTTTTGAGGGTTCAATGAAGGCCCATTTAAAAATGATAACAAAGTTTCTCCCACTAGGGGTAAATTTCACACTAGAGTTTATTTACAAACCGGGGGAAGTTAAAGCAATCGTTAAGCAGATAGGAGATAAAGATAATGGATGAATTAGTCTTAGATTTTACCAAAACCGAAACGTCTGAGTTTGAGGATTTCCTATTAGAAAACACAAATCATACTAGAGAAGAATTGGCATCTATGACAAGAGGTGAGATTCAATTACTTTGGCTTGACTATGCTTTTGGGGGCGGGGTTAAAAGTAGGTAAATTCTCAACCTTGAATTTAAGCTCTATATCTGCAGGGGGCGTTGGTTTCATGACCTCCGTTTGTATTGTAACTTTTTGAACTAAATACCCCAAGTCACTTTTGCCTATAGCCTTTTTAACAGCATCTTCCATACTCTCAAAAAGTATTCGTAAATCCCTGGCAAACTCTCCATCTAATGTTACTTCTGCTATCCTTCCACTTTTCATTTTATCCCTTCTTTCTGGTTTAATAAAACCATCGTTTAGGCCAATCTAGAGAATTCAGGGTTCATTATCAGTGCACCGAAATTTTCATACAAATAATGGTCGTTTAGCTCATGCCCTTTTTCGTTCAAGTGCCGTTCTATCTCATTCGCGTCGTAGTTTTCAGCGGCATAGTCCTGGTCTTTTTCGTCGCCCCAGAAACATTCTTCTGAATAGGGAATTGAAACAGTGAATTCGTCATTTTTACTATGCGTTTGAATACAGAATAATTTATTTATTTGTATGTTACAACTATACGAGTACGTATCAGTCGTAGCACAATAGTAATCAAATATCTGTACATCAGTTATCTCAAAAGTTAGATTTTCCATTATTTCTCCATTAGTTAGTTAGTTAGTTTGTATTCTTTATCTTCCTGCAGCTTCCTATACTCAAGGCGCCTTAATTGCCAAGCAGTACGGGGTGCTATTTCACGCTTACCTGAGCGCATAAATTCAACCATACGAGTTGACAGGAAAAGCCCTTCTGCAAGTTTCTCATTCGTCAACCCAAGAAATTCTTGTGTTTTCTTAAATTCGTCTTTTGTCATTTATCTACCCTCCAATACCTAAAAATGCCCTAACACGCTTAGAAAAATTAACATGCCCATTCCATGATGATGTGCGTGTTTTGGCGATTATGTCCTTTTGGTTTCTAGACATTGAAGCACGTTCGGGATTATCCGAAAAAATGATTGTACAATTATCATCGCCGCGCCCTTTGTTATTGGCATACCAAAAATGAAGGTAACCATCATCAATTTTTACTGTTTTGGGTGCATGTTTTAGTTTTAAATTTGACATTTTATTTCCCTTTCGTGTTTTACCAAGCCAAAACTATTATATGTTCCACCATATTCATCACAGTTCATGTAGTTCGCGTTTTCGGCTTGTTTTTCGCACTCTTGATTTGTTTCGCCCTCAAATATTCTAACAATTTCCATTGTGTCTGTATCATAGATGTAAAATCTCATTTTTTTTCTCCCTTTGTTATTGGCATATCAAGCCGCCTGATAAAGAATATAAGCCCTACTCAGTTCGGTGTCAAGAAAAAAGATAGCCGCTTGAATAATTTTTATAGCCGCTTCATTTATTCTTGTGGCGGCTACGTGACGTATATAGCGGCTAAGTTCCCGCTACACTGCCCACCCTAAATTGCCTGCCCCCCTGGGAGGCAGCCGTAACTTGTTAATATTGCTAAAGAAAGTACCATTTCTGCCTTCTGCCTCCCTTGTTGACTTCTTTCATGCGTGCGCATGCATGTGCGTGCATATGCGTAGCGGCTATGTACATATAGCGGCTATATACTATTATACTACTCCCCACATTAATAAATAAGAGAGGCAAGAAGGCAGATAGGGAGTATGTACTTGCTTTTATTCACTTTTTGTCTGCCTGCCCTGGCGTTGCCTCCTTTGTATGGAAGGCAGTTTGCAAAATGTGCTAAAAATGTCTAAAATAAAAATATGATAAAACTCGATGAAAAAGATTTAAAAGATTTGCAATCCGATTTAAAAACGTTTGCCAATCGTGCGTATCCATTCGCTACGAAAGAAACACTCAACAAAACAGCGTTTCATGCCATGAAGGTGGCTAGAAATGACGTAGAGGTGTCCATGGTCCTTCGTAACAGATGGACAGTGGGTTCCATAAGGGCACAACCTACACGCTCTCTAAACGTCAATCAGCAGTTTTCCGTGGTTGGCTCGACGGAAGAATACATGGCTCATCAAGAATTTGGTAGATTAGAGACCACCAAAGGTAAGCATGGTGTAGCAATCCCCACTGGTTACAGTGCAGGTCAAGAGGGTGTCACACCTCGTACTCGTCTTCCACGTAAAGCAAATCGTATGCAAAACATACGAATTGCTAAATTCCAACAATCAGGTAAAACACGTAAACAACGTATGGTTATGACTGTAAGACGTGCAGTTGAGACCAATAGACGTTTTGTATATCTGGATTTAGGTAAACGTAGAGGGATATTCAAGGTTAGAGGAGGGGATATTGAGTATGCGAGTAGGGGTTGGCCGGGTAAAGCAAGTTTGAAGATGTTGCAAGATTTATCACATCGTTCTGTTCGTATTCCTAAGTCCCCCTGGCTTAATCCTAGTACAAAGAAAGCATCCAACAAAATGCCTGAGTTTTATAGAGAAGCAATTCTTTTCCAACTAAAACGCAACAAAATATTCGATAAGTCAGTCGGTTAAGTTCAATCAATACTCAAAGTTAACAAACCATATCGCTCAATCATATCAATAGTTTTAAGCAAACGCCACAATCATACCGTTAGGTAGTAGTGTTCATATTCTTATTCCCTCAAATTGTATAGGCTACAACCCCTATAAATACTGGGGTAGCGGGCACGCTAAGACCCTTATGAATACAGGACTTTAGCCGCTTTGTAGCCGCTTCGATTGAACACGCTAAGACCCCTATAAACACTGGGGTAGCGAGCGCGCTGAAACCCCTATAAACACTGGACGAAAAAGGTACTGTGCGGCTAGGGGCCCCGCCTGCCGTTTTGATTCGCCAC
>Ga0316192_10000150_pt1 | contig 47937 bp, 49 predicted proteins | sample MerIslwburrow_MG_FD_204931 | JGI IMG/M metagenome (GOLD analysis project Ga0316192, IMG submission 204931) | Coastal sediment microbial communities from Maine, United States - Merrow Island worm burrow | ecosystem: Environmental > Aquatic > Marine > Coastal > Sediment | place: USA: Maine...
CGCCCAGGGTGTCACAGATGCTAACGGCATGCAGACGGGTATAAAAATCAGGAAACCGCAGTACACCAATGGCGCCGATCAACAGGAAGATCGCGCCCCCCAGCAGGCAGACCCAGCTCAGCACATCCAGTATCAGGTCCATCATTTTTTACCGGCTCCCGTTGTGCCGGTGCGCAGGGCGACCACCCTGAGCACGGCAATCGTACTCACGAATGAGATCAGGACGTACACCAGGGCAATGTCCAGAAACTCGGGACGCCCGGTCATGAAACCAAGGACGGCTACCATCAATACGGTCAGGGTGCCGATCATGTTGGCCGCCAGCACGCGGTCATAAAGCGTCGGTCCGCGGAAGGCGCGCACCAGGCCCACGGCAATGGCAGCCAGTATTACGATTGAGACGGTGATGAACATGGAAAAACACCCTCCACATTGCACACGCGGCGATTCATTTCACCGTGCTTGAGGTCTGTTGCTGCGTCCTGTGTCAGTGCATGTACCGTGATGACATCCTCGTCGACGTCCATGGCGACGGTACCCGGCACCAGGGTGATTGAGTTTGCATAGGTCACCCGTCCCAGGTCGGTTTTCTGAAAGGCCCGGACAGTGAAAATAGTCGGACTGATCGGCAGGCCGGGGGCCAGAATGCGGCGGGCAACGTCAATATTTGACAGGATAATTTTCCGGGTCAGCCAGAACCAGTAGAGCAGTACCGAGGGTTTCAGGAGAACAGGATGAGTTTCCCGGTCGATCAGGTCGGCACGGGTCGCCAGAAAGACAACCAGCAGGCTGGAGAGCCCACCAAGTACCAGCATCAGGGGAGTGTAATGGCCGGATAACAGCAGCCAGATGGCAAACAGGAACAGTGTCAGGTTGAATGCATGCTTCAGCTTATCCACCCTTTCCCCCGGTATTGTTACTTGAGAGCCCGTCAGCAGATCCGCGGCAGGGGGTCATCCTCGAGTTCCTCGAGAATGCGCGCACCGCCAAGCTGTGTTGCCAGCGTAACCTGTCGCGTGGTCGCATCAAGGTGGCCTATTTGTGCGGCATCACAGCCTTCCGGCAGGGCCTGCCAGCATTGCAGCAGGGCGTCCGCGCTGGCCGGGTCGACCACGGCAACCACACGGCCTTCACACGCCAGGTACATGGGGTCGTAGCCAAGCATGTCACAGACCGACTGCACCGGGTCCCGGACTGGTATGTCTGCCTGCTGCACGGTCACCCCCATGCCGGTGGCATGCTGCAGTTCGTGGCAGACCGTGGCCAGGCCGCCACGTGTCGGATCGCGCATGAAGTGCAGACCCGGTATTTTCAGTGCCGCCTGTGTCAACGGCAGCACGCTGGCGGCATCGGATGTGACCTCGCCGTGCAGACCGAACTCCTCGCGGGCCAGCATCACGGCAATGCCATGATCGCCGACCGGGCCACTGACAATGATCGCGTCGCCGTCCTGCACGAGGTCCAGGCCGAGATGCGGACCCTCGCGGAAACCGATACCGGTGGTCGCCAGATACAGCCCGCCACCTTCGCCACGACGCAGTACCTTGGTATCACCGGCGGCGACCACGACGCCGATGTCGGCGGCGGCGGCAGCAAGGCTGGCGATGATGCGATCCAGTTGGGCGACTTCCATGCCTTCCTCGATGAAGGCATTCAGGCTGAGGTATTTCGGGATGGCGCCGGCAACAGCCAGGTCATTGGTCGTGCCATGTACCGCGAGTGAGCCGATATTGCCGCCCGGAAATTCCAGCGGCTGCACGGTAAAACCATCGGTCGTGAACATCATCTCACCGCCATTCAGTGCCAGTGGTACGGCATCGGCGTGTACATCGAGCGCCGGATTGGACAGATGGCGCGCAAAGACCTCGTCAATCAGCTCACGCATGAAACGGCCGCCGTTGCCGTGCGCGAGTGAGATGCGGGTATCTTCCATGCCGGGCCTGCCCTGATCTTGACTCGGCACTCAGCTCATCTTGCCGATGGCGCAACTGACAAAGGACTTGGCCTTTGCCTTCGCGGCCTTGAGCCCTTCGGCTGTACCTTTCTCCGGGTAGCCGCTGGCAAGCAGTGTCTCGACCAGCTGTTTACGGCTGTCATCAGCGGCCTCAACCGTGACCTGGCCCTGCTCGACATCGACACTGACCTGTGTGACAGCGTCGATCTTCTTCAGCCGGGTCTCAATGGTATTGGCGCAGCCGCCACATTTAATGTTTTCAACGTTGATGATGTGTTTCATAAGCTTTACCGGTCTTTTGCAGGTGAACCATCCTACATTTATTGCATGCCGCTGTGCAGTCGCATGGCGTATTCGATTACCTGCCCAAAACTCAGGCCGGCGTCATTGACAGGGATGGATTCAGGCAGGTGCACCTGAAAGCCGTGATTTTCCAGCAACACGATCGCCTGTTCTACCAGTACCCGGTTCTGGAATACGCCGCCGGACAGGCCGATACGGTTCACTCCATGCTGGGTGCGTGCCTGCCGGGCCTGTTGCAGCAGGGTGTTGGCGAGACTGGCATGAAACACCGCAGCCCGCTGATTCACCGGGCGTCTGGCATCCAGCAGGACCGGTAGCAGGGGTTCCCAGTCTGACAGCCACAGACCGGTGTCTGTCCTGCTCAAGGGCAGCGCGACCGGGGCGGCGCTGACGGTGCAGGCTGTCTCCAGCAGCATGGGACCCTGGCCCTCGAAACTGGCGTGTGTGCACAGTCCGGTCAGGGCCGCCGCGGCATCAAACAGCCGTCCGGCGGCAGTGGTCTGCGGAGTATTGAGCCGGCGTTGCCAGGCCTGCTGTAATAACGTGGCCGCTTCGGGAAGCTCGCGCCACTGCTGTCCGGTTTCCCAGCACAGAGCGGCTGCGCTACGCCAGGGCTCCTGCCCGGCCCGTTCGCCACCGGGCAGATGAAACGGCCGCAGTGTCGCAAAGCGTTGCCAGTGCCCGGGACGACCCAGCAGGGCCTCGCCGCCCCAGAGGGTGCCGTCTTCACCGTAACCGACCCCGTCCCAGGTAAATACCAGGCTGTCCTCGGCAAGTGCATCCATACGGGTGGCCGCTGCGGCATGCGCATGATGATGAAATACCTTGTGGAGCGGCAGGCCACAGCGTTGTGCCCAGCGGCTGGTGGTATAAGCGGGATGGGCATCGCAGATGACTGCGGTGGCGGTGATGCCATAGAGGGATTGCAGGTCGTGCACAGTTTGTTCAAACACGGCCAGGCTGCGCACCGTGCCCATGTCACCGATGTGCGGTGATATCAGCACGCGGTTCTGCCAGGCCAGGGCAAGGGTGTTTTTCATATGCCCGCCCAGGGCCAGCACCGGTGCCTCCAGGGTGACGGGCAGGGTGATTTCCAGTGGGGCATTGCCGCGCCCCAGACGCAGCGGGCGTGGCCGGTCATGGATAATCCGGAATACCGGATCATCGGCGGGCCGTTCGATGGGGCGGTCATGGTGCAGGAAGGCGGCGGCGACATGGCCGAGACGTTGCTCGACATCCACGTTGTCGGTCAATACCGGTTCGCCGCTAATATTGGCCGAGGTCGCGATCAACGGTGCATCGAAGTCCGACAGTATCAGGTGGTGCAAGGGACTGTACGGCAGCATGACGCCGATCTCGTCCAGTCCGGGTGCGATCAGTTCGGACAAGTCAAAGCCGGGCCGCTTACGTGCCAGCACGATGGGCCGCCCCGGTGATAGTAGCAGGTCGACCTGGTCACGTGACAGCCACACCCGGTGGTTGAGACATTTCAGCGGGGTGCCCCGCAAGGACGGGAACATCACCGCCAGCGGCTTGTGCGGCCGTGGTTTGAAGCGGCGTAGACGCGCAATGGCAATGTCGTTACGGGCATCGCACAACAGGTGATAGCCACCGATGCCCTTGACGGCCACAATATTGCCGGCCTGCAGTGCTGCCACGCAGGCCGTCAGTGCCGCCTTGTTGCCGCTGACGGGTTCAATGCCCGGGGCCGTGAATTCAAGTGTCGGTCCACACGCCGGGCAGGCAATCGGCTCGGCATGAAAGCGCCGGTTGAGCGGATCGGTATATTCCCTGCGGCAGTCTGCGCACAGTTTGAACCCGACCATGGTGGTGGCCGGGCGATCATAGGGCATGCCGCGGATCAGTGTGTAACGCGGGCCACACTGGGTGCAGTTGATAAATGGGTAGCGATAGCGCCGGTCCTGGGGATTGTGCAATTCCGCGAGGCAGTCGTCGCAGGTAAACAGGTCCGGTGGTACGTGGATGTTACTGGTGCCGGTGGTTGCACTCTCGCGGATGGTGAAACAATCAAGGTCGTCGACCGTGGCAGGCTCACAGTTCTCCAGTAACGGTTGTGACAGGGGGGGGGCATGCTGGAACAGCCTGCGGGTGAAGGCATACAGTGCCTGGTTCTCTCCCTGAATGTGAATCTCCACCTGGCCGGTACAGTTGCGCACCCAGCCGCTCAGGTGATGGGTGTGTGCCAGACGGTAGATAAAGGGGCGAAAGCCTACTCCCTGCACCCGGCCGGACACGGTCAGGTGCAGTGCCTCGACGGATTCCGTGGTCGTGTTGGCAATATTCAGGTCCATGACCGTGTCGGTACCGGGCAGCGCAGCGTGCCCATTATGCCGTTGCCTGTCGCCCGGGGTTTTTCACCGGTTCGCGCATGCCGCCTGACCACCAGATACGGCAGGCGCCTTCATCGGACACCATGCAGGGACCGATGGGGTGACGCGGCTTGCAGGCGACCCCGAACAGGCGGCACTCGTTGGGATAGATCTTGCCCAGTACCACGCGGGCACAGTCACAGCCGGGTGGCATTTCACCGGCCCGCTTGCGGGCATCATTGGCGTAGTCGGGAAAGGCCTGCCGTGCATCCTGTCCCTTATAGGCGGTGTTCAAGGCAAAGCCGGAGTCTGGAATGGTGCCGATACCGCGCCAGTTGGCATCCGTAACTTCCAGGGCCTGTCGCAGCTGCCGTTGTGCCGTGCGGTTGCCACCGGGTTTGACCACCTCTGGATAGCAGTTGTCGAGAAAGCGCTGTCCCTCGATCAACTGGCGCAGCGTGGAGTACATTGCGGCCAGCAGGCTTTCCTCTGTAAAACCCGCCACAGCGGCCGGAATGCCGTGACGCTCGACGACAAATTCCCATTCCTCCGGCCCCATGATGGTGGCGACATGTCCCGGTGCGACCAGGGCATCGAATCCGGGGGATTCTGATTCCAGCAGCATGGCAACAGCGGGCCATGTAAGGCGGCCGGACAGTTGTATAAAGAGATTGTCCGGGACACCTTCGACCAGCAGGGCGGCCGTGGGTGCCGTGGTGGTCTCGAAGCCGGCGGCAAAAAAGATCACCGGCTTGTCGGTGTTTTCGCGGGCAATGCGCGCGGCTTCCAGTGGGGAGGACACTGGCCGGACGTCGGCCCCTTTGGCTCTGGCTTCTTCCAGGGTGCGTGCCTCGCAACGTCGCACGTTGACTGGAACGCGCAGCATGTCGCCATAGGCCACCAGGATGATGTCCTCGTGCAGTGCCAGCTGGATGGCTTCGAAGATGTCCTCTTCGGGACAGATACAGACCGGGCAGCCCGGTCCGGGAACCAGTTCGATGTTATCCGGCAGTGCGCTGCGTAGCCCGGCCATGGTGATAGAGCGTTCGTGGCCACCGCAGACATTCATGATTTTTACCCGCGGCGGCAAGGGCAGCGCGCGGATGCGTTGCAGCCAGTCCCGGGCGGTTGTGGCCATTATGCCGGCTCCGCGGCGAGCCTTCCGGAGCGGTGTTCCAGTTCGGCCAGTTCAGCACGCAACCAGTGGATCCAGGCATCCGTGCCAGCAACATTTTTTGCAGACACTTCATAGACCGGTGCGCTGCTGGCCAGCTCACGCAGATAGCGGCGGGCATTGTCCGGATTGAAATCATCCAGTACCGGCAGCAGATCACTCTTGCTCAGCAACACCAGGTCCGCGGCACGAAACATGACCGGATACTTGGCCGGTTTGTCATCGCCTTCCGGGACCGACAGCAGGATGACATTGCGGTGCTGACCGAGATCAAAACTGGCAGGACACACCAGGTTGCCGACATTTTCAATGAATACGATATCCAGTTCCTTCAGGTCCAGCTTGTGCAGGGCATCGTGCACCATGTGTGCATCCAGGTGACAGGCGCTGCCGGTAGTGATCTGAATGGCAGGCACGCCGTGTGAGCGAATCCGGCTGGCATCATTCTCGGTCTCCAGGTCACCTTCGATGACGGCAATGGAGAGTTCATCCTTCAGGACATCGATGGTGGCTTCGAGCAGGCTGGTCTTGCCGGCGCCGGGGGATGACATCAGGTTGATGGCGAGTACACCGTGTTTGTTAAAATGCTCGCGGTTGTGTGTGGCCGTGTGATTATTGGCGTCAAGCAGGCCGTGCAATACGCTGACGGCTTCATGGCCGCTTTCTGTTTTTGACAGGCGGCCACCCGGCTGTACCAGGTGGGTATTGCCAGGTGTCACGTTACAACCACAGGTATCACACATTTACATCTCCTGGAAACGTCTTCGCGTCTTAGTTAGTGTTCATCTACAAACAATGTACTCTCGCCAAGACGCAAAGGTCGCAAAGTTACAAGCTATTGTTAAAAAGCATATTAAAATTTCTTTCTTGGCGTCTTTGCGCCTTTGCGAGATAAATGCCGGTGTTATAGATAGGCACTAGTTAAATTGTTGCTGTTCGACACGTGACTCGCTTGCTTCTTCTGTTGCCTGTCTCACCAGCTCGATATGCAGCAGGTTCATCTCGTCGCCACTGACCAGACGGGTGCGCCAGTCACCACAGTGGCCACACACCAGGCGGCTGGGCAGGGCATTGCTCAGCTGGCCACACTGGCTGCAGTTGACCTGGACCGGCATGCTTTCGGTCACCAGTTCTGCACTGGCGGCAATGCTGCCTGCGCGGGCAATGTAAAAAGCCTGCTCCAGCAGTCTGGGTTCGACACCGGATAGTGGTCCGATAGCGAGGTGGATGGTCAACACGTGATCCGCCTGTTCCTCATGTGCGATGCGTTCGACCTGTTCCATCAGGGCCTGACAGATGGCAAGTTCATGCATGGCTATCACCCTCGCCGGATTCTCCGGCCAACATCTGGTCATACAGTTCCCAGGCAGTACGGGCCTCCCGGGGTGTGATCTTCTGTATGGCATAGCCGACATGTACGACGACGTAATCGTCAACCTGGAACTCTTCATCCTGCAGCATGAACAGGCTGACGTCGCGATGCACACCCTTTGCTTCGCAATTGGCGATAAAGCCGTCAATGGATTTGATCTGCATCGGGATGCCAAGACACATGGAACGTTGTCCGCGTTCTTCCTCCGGCAACAGGCCGGTGGTTCATTGGCATCTACTTAAACACGGTCTATCTGGATGAGAATTGATATGGATCAATTAATGCCACCTTTCGCTGCTGTACAACTTGTACGCAAGAAATGCGGGGTATAATCGAATGGCAAATAACACACTAATCCTGGGTATTGGCAACACCCTGTTGGCAGATGAGGGCGCCGGTATCCACATGCTCGATTACCTGCAGCGGCATTACCCTGAATTACCCGATGTCACCTGCCTGGATGGCGGTACCCTGAGTTTTACCCTGGCGCCCTACATTGAGGCGGCGGACAACCTCATTGTAATCGATGCTGCGGAACTGGACGCACCTCCCGGCGCGGTTGACGTTTTTAGCGGTGAGGACATGGACCGGTTTGCCGGCAAGACCAAGCGCAGTGTGCACGAGGTCAGTCTTGGTGACCTGCTGGCCATTGCGCATCTCACGGATACCCTGCCGGAAAACCGTGCCCTGATCGCGGTACAGCCGCGTGATGTTGACTGGGGACACTGTCTCAGCAACCCGGTGAAGCAGGCACTGCCGCAGGCCGCTGGCTACATTCTCGACCTTCTGCAGAGCTGGACGTCGGCAGGTGAACAATCCGGTGCCAGCCTGCACCTGCTGCGTGACCCGCAACCCATCGGGGCAGCAGGTTAATGGATACAGAATTGCTGAAGGTAGAGAGCGGTGAAGACCTGACCCATAACGTGCAGCCGCTGCTGCATGAGATTCGGCATGCCCTGGTAAAGCTGCTGGATGATGGCGGCAACACGGTAATCGATTTGCGCAGCCTGCCGCTGGCACCGGGAGAGGAACAGAAATTGCTGGATAAGCTGGGGCAGGGCGAGGTATATGCCCGCTTGCATGCGCTGGGTCCCAGCGAGATCGTTGAAACCCGCTATCCCGGTGTCTGGGTCGTGGTGCATTTCAACTATGACAATGAAGTGATTGGCAAGTTTATCGAGGTCTGTGACATGCCGCGCCTGCTGTGTTCACAGCAGGAAGATATCCGGCAAGGCCTTGAGCAGTTACAGACGCAACTAGTGTGGTGTAACGAATAACGTGCACAGGAGATAAGATGATGTCGAAAGACGAGACTTTGGGCGAAGCCCTGCGGCGACAGGGTATTAGCCGGCGCGGGTTCCTGAAATTCTGCGCGGCGACTGCCTCGCTGATGGCGCTGCCGCCAGGCATGGTGCCAGCCATTGCGGCAGCACTGGAAAAGGCACGGCGGCCCTCGGTCATCTGGCTGTCGTTCCAGGAATGTACCGGCTGTACCGAATCGCTGACCCGCTCCCATTCGCCGACCGTGGAAGGCCTGATCTTCGATACCATCTCGCTGGATTATCATCATACCCTGCAAGCCGCCTCCGGCACTGCTGCGGAAGCCGCACGGGAAGCCGCCATGGAAGAGAACTATGGCAAGTACATCCTGGTGGTTGATGGCTCCATCCCGTTGGGGAATCCGGGGTTTTCCACCATTGCCGGCATCAGTAACAAGAACATGTTGCTGGATACGGCCAAAGGGGCCGCGGCCATTATCTCGGTGGGTACCTGTGCCGCCTATGGGGGTATTCCGCATGCCAAACCGAACCCGACCGGTGCCGTCCCGGTTTCCGAGCTGATCAAGGACAAGCCGATTATCAATATACCCGGCTGTCCGCCCATCCCGGTGGTCATTACCGGCGTACTGGCCCACTTCCTGACCTTCGGCACCATTCCGGAACTGGATGAGCTCGGTCGTCCCATGGCCTTTTACGGCAATAGTATTCATGACCGCTGTTACCGCCGTCCCTTCTACGATAAGGGCCTGTTTGCGGAGACCTTTGATGATGAAGGCGCGAAAAAGGGCTGGTGCCTGTACAAGCTGGGGTGCAAGGGTCCGACGACCTATAACGCCTGTGCCACTACAAAATGGAATGAAGGCACCAGTTTTCCGATTGAGGCAGGGCATCCCTGTCTGGGTTGTTCCCAACCGGACTTCTGGGATGGTGGTGGCTTTTACAAGGCGCTTTCCATGCCGACAGAAGATATTACCCGTACGGCCGTGTATGCAGTCGGCGCCGGTGCCGCGGCCGGTGTGGCACTGGGCGCGCTGAACCGGGCGAAGAAAAAGCGGATCGAGAAGGCACATGAGAAGGTCACTATCAATGACCTGGAAAAGGGTGACTAACGATGTCCGAGGCTGAACTGTTGTTGTGGGTACGTGGCCCGGCACTGCAGATTGCCACGGCCATCTTCCTGCTGGGCGTCGTGGTGCGCCTCGCCGAAATACTGATGCTGGGCAGGAAAAAGGACCTGGCCGAGGCGCGCGGTTCTGCCGTGGCCGGTGGCCTGCGGACCATCTTTTCACGATTTGTTCCGGATCGCGGCACCCTGCAGCGTTCCACGTTTAATGTGGTGGCCGGTTATATCTTTCATATCGGCTTCTTCGTGGTGCTGTTTCTGTTTACGCCGCATATCCTGCTGTTCCAGGATGTACTTAATGTAAGCTGGCCATCCCTGCCGACCCCGATGGTCGATGCCACCACGATCGTGACGATTATCGCGCTGCTTGCCGTGTTGGCGCATCGCCTGCAAAATCCGGTGATGCGCTTCCTGTCGGGTTTCCAGGACTACCTGGTGTGGCTGGTGACCATTCTGCCACTGGTAACGGGTTACCTGGCCTTTCACCGCATCGGTGCGGTGCCACCGCCGACCCTGATCGCGATTCATATTCTCAGTGTCGAGCTGCTGATGGTGATCTTTCCATTCACCAAACTCATGCACGCCTTTACCTTCTTCATGGCGCGCTATTACAACGGCGCCATTTCCGGGTACCGGGGGGTGAACTCATGAGTGCTTCACTGGACCGTGGACTCAATGCCTTCAGGGAGCAGATCGATGCACCGGTGGCGGCCTTTTTCAGCAGCTGCGTACACTGTGGCCTGTGTGCCGAGGCCTGCCTGTTTTATACCGAGACCAACGATCCGACACTCACACCGATACACAAGCTGGAACCGTTGCGCCGTGTGTGGAAGCAGGAATATACCTTCTGGGGACGGTACGCCAGGGCGTTCGGCCTGACCAGGCCGGTGACCGACGAGGAGCTTACCGACTGGGAGACACTGGTGTATGACAGCTGCACTATGTGTGGCCGCTGTTCCATGGTGTGCCCGGTCGGTAACGATATTGCCTACATGATTCGCAAGATGCGTGAAGGTATGGCGGCAGCCGGGCATGCACCCCCGGATCTGGTCGGGGCCACCCAGCGGGCCGTCACCATCGGCAGCCCCATGGGTGTGAAACTGCCTGCGCTGCAGGCGCAGATCCGGCATGCGGAAGAGGAGCTTGGATTCTCCATCCCGGTGGATGTGGAGGGCGCCGACTACATGCTGCTGCTGTCATCCATGGAGATTATGAACTTCCCTGAATTCATCAGCGCCATTGCCAGGATATTCAAACACGCCAATGTCTCCTGGACGATTTCATCCGAGGCCTTTGAGGCCACCAACAGTGGCATCCAGATCGGCGTGTCCGATATTGCCGCGGAACTGGTGGAACGCATTGTCGCTGCTGCCGGCAAGCTCAAGGTCAAGTCTGTCATCAGCCCGGAGTGCGGCCATGCCTACATGGCGATCCGCTGGGAGGGCCCAAATCTGATCGGACGCCCCTACGACTTCAAGGTGGTGCATATCCTGGAGTTGCTGGAGCAGTTACGCGAAGAAGGACGGCTGCGGACCACTGGCAAGGAAACCCAGCGCCTGACCTATCACGATCCCTGCCAGATCTCGCGTCGCGGTGGTGTGGTGCAGCAGCCACGCAACCTGCTCAACATGGTCGCGGAGGACTTCGTCGAAATGCCCGAAACCGGCACCATGAACTGGTGCTGTGGCGCCGGTGGTGGTGTAAGTAGTAATGAACGCGCCGATGATCTGCGTCTGAAGGCCTTCAATCGCAAGAAAAAGCAGCTGGATGCCATCCACCCGGATGCCATTGTGTCCGCCTGTTCCAATTGCCGCATACACCTTGAAGACGGGCTGGAGGAATACGGCATGGATATGCCGGTGCTCAGCCTGACGGAGACGATTGCAGAGTATCTTGCCGGCAGTGAACAAGCAGGGAGCAAGGAGTGATGACCCGGATTAGCAATGATGCGGAATTCAGAAAGGTGCTTGACGGTCTTGAGCCAGTGCGGCAGCGGCAGGTTGCCGCTCGTTTTGTAGAGAATGTCCTTGTCCTGTGCTCCGACGAACGTCTTGCCTCTGTGCTACGGATCGCCGCCAGCAGTGAGTCCTCGCAAGAAGAGCTTGCAGAGGCCCTGAAAACCGCCAGGGCCACCACTTTTGCCTGCCATACCCGCTGCGGTTCTGAAGGCGACTGGTCGGAGCAGGCCGGTTATTTCGTGGCACGCGCAGCAACCGCCGCATTGACACCCATTGGGCAAATGCCCAGTGGTCCGGCCTGGCAGGCGGCCCTGAGCAGCAGGATGGCGCAGACCTCACAGTCGATTGTAAGCGGTGATGACATAGCCGGGCAGGAAAGCAATCAGCAGTACCAGATCCTGTCCGAATTTCTGGATTCCTAGAGAGACTACACGTTATGACTGAGCGTATTGTTGTTGACCCGATTACCCGCATCGAGGGCCATCTTCGCATCGAGGCGCAAATGGATGGTGATCGTATTGCCAAGGCCTACTCGGCCGGCACCATGGTGCGCGGCATTGAGATTATCCTGCGCGGCCGTGACCCGCGCGATGCCTGGGCCTTTGCGCAGCGCATCTGTGGTGTATGCACACTGGTACACGGGCTGGCATCCATTCGTGCGGTCGAAAATGCACTGGATTACCCCATCCCGCCAAATGCACAGCTGATTCGCAATCTGATGAACGGTGCACAGTACGTGCATGACCACGTAATGCATTTCTATCACCTGCATGCACTCGACTGGGTCGACGTGGTGTCGGCACTGAAGGCCGACCCCGCGGCCACCTCGGCACTGGCACAGTCCATCAGCAGCTATCCGAAATCCTCACCCGGTTATTTTTCTGACATGCAGCGGAAGTTGAAGAATTTTGTCGAGTCCGGCCAGCTGGGTATCTTTGCCAATGGTTACTGGGGTCACCCGGCCTACAAGCTGCCGCCGGAGGCCAACCTGATGGCCGTGGCGCATTATCTGGAAGCGCTGGCCTGGCAGCGTGACGCGGCTAAATTACATACCATCTTTGGCGGCAAGAACCCGCACCCGAATTTCCTGGTGGGCGGCGTCGCCTGCCCGATAGACCTGAATTCCGACTCTGCCATCAATGCCAAGCGGCTGGCACAGGTGCAGGAAATCATCACCAGGATGCAGACCTTCGTGGACCAGGTTTACATCCCCGACCTGCTGGCCATTGCCGGTTTTTACAAGGACTGGGGTGCGCGCGGTGAAGGACTGGGCAATTTCCTGACCTTTGGTGACTTCCCGGAAAAGGGCATGGACGACCCGTCCAGTTTCCTGATACCGGCCGGTGCCATCCTGAATCGCGACCTGTCGACTATCCACGATGTGGACATGAATGCGGCCGATGAAATCCAGGAATACGTATCGCACTCCTGGTATGACTATGACGGCGGCAAGGCCAAGGGCCTGCATCCCTATGACGGTGAGACCAACCTCAATTACAGCGGTCCCAATCCTCCCTATGAGCAGCTGGATGTGGAGCAGTCCTATTCCTGGCTGAAGTCACCACGCTGGAAGGGCAATGCCATGGAGGTCGGACCGCTGGCACGGGTGCTGATGCTCTATGCCAGTGGTAATGAACAGGCAAAGGAACTGGTCGGCATGACGCTGAGTACACTGGAGGTCCCGGTGGAGGCGCTGTTTTCTACCCTGGGCCGCACCGCGGCACGTGGTCTGGAGACCAAGATTATCGCCGATATGATGCAGACCTGGCAGGCCAATCTGGTGGCCAATATCAAGGCCGGTGATACCAAGACACATAATGAAACACTCTGGGAGCCTGCAACGTGGCCAAAGCAGGCGCGGGGTGTGGGTTTCATGGAAGCGCCGCGTGGCGGGCTGGCGCACTGGATCGTGATCGAGGATGAAATTATCAAGAACTACCAGGCCGTGGTGCCCAGTACCTGGAATGCCGGACCGCGTGACCAGAACGGGCAGCCGGGGGCCTACGAGGCGGCCTTGCAGGACAATCATACCCTGCATGACCCGCAGCAGCCGATCGAGATCCTGCGTACTATCCACAGTTTTGATCCCTGTATTGCCTGTGCGGTGCATGTGACTGATCCGGACGGGGAAGAGTTGATCAAGGTGAAAGTGCGTTGAATTATCCTTCATGTAAATTAACCTGCAATACCGGAGTTTATTTTATGCAATTAAGATCCCTGTCTGCCGTGCTGTTGGCGCTCATTACTGTACTGATTTCCCCGTTCGCCCTGGCGCATTCCGGTGCCGGCCATATTGCCGGACTGGCTGACGGCTTCATGCACCCGGTGACCGGCCTCGACCATTTGCTGATTGCCATTGCCGCCGGTTTCTGGGCAGGGCGGTCCGGTAATCACGGGGTAGCGGATGTGGTGTACTTCATGTCACTGTTGCTGGGAGGTATGCTGCTGGGTGCTGTCTGCCTGGCATTCCCGCAACTGGAATTGTCGACCAGTCTGGTTTTGATGCTGACCATGGCGTTTATTGCGTTGAGCATTGCTGCACCACAGTATTTTGCCTACGTATTCTTTGGTGCCTTCGCGGTATATCATGGCATTGTCCACATGCTGGAGATGCCTGCACCGGTTACGGCTATGGGTTATATGTCCGGCCTGTTTTTTTCAACCGGGCTGTTGCTGATACTCGGTCTCATCCTGTGGCAGGTGGTGGCGACCCTAAAACCACATTCAAAGACAACATCGTAACCAGGCCTGTGCCTGCGAGGAATCTATTATGAGTGACAATGCATGTACCAATATGGCTGTCAGTACGGCGGCCATCAAGGATTCTCCCCTCGGTGATGAGCTCAGTGATGCACAGTGCGACCTGCTGGCAAGTGCCATGACTGCCTGTGGCATCAATGACCGTGCCTTCCTGATCGAGGAGGGCCACAAGGATGATTCATTGCATGTCCTCACCAAGGGCAACATGGAGGTCTTGTCACACACTGCCGCTGGTGAACAGGTGGGCCTGCAGATTCTCCGCGAGGGTGACATCCTTGGTGAGCTGGGTTTTCTGGACGGGATAGAGCATTCCGCCGGTATCCGGGCAATGGGTAACTGCGAGTTGCTACGGCTGGATCGGGACAGTTTCGAGGGCCTGCTGCAGAAGGACCCGGATCTCGTTTACAAGGTCATGCGCGCTATTGTCCGCACTGTACATCGGATATTGCGGAACATGAATTTTCAGCAGGTCGAACTGACCAACTACATTGCCAAGATGAACGGGCGCTATTAGTACTCTTTCCAACCGATAAAGAAAGATACTATTGCCACGGAATCCACGGAATCCACGGAATTCACGGAAGTACACGTAAAGAATAAACACCTTGCAAATTATTTTTCCGTGTTCTTCAGTGGATTCTGTGGCCATTAAATAAAAGAATACGGGCATTCAGTTGGATTCCCACATGCTTAATATCGAACAGCCTGCCAGGCAACCCGGGATCGCCATCCTGAACCTCGGTTTCCGGCCGTTCTTTAGTAGTGCCGCCTTGTTTGCGGTCCTGTTAATGCTGGCCTGGATGGGTCTGTATACCCTTGGCTGGCACTGGCAACCAGCCCTGCCGGCAGTGACCTGGCATGCCCACGAAATGATCTTTGGTTATGGCATGGCCGTCATCGCCGGCTTCCTGTTGACGGCTGTCAAGAACTGGACCGGGGTGCAGACACTGCACGGAATTCCCCTGTTGCTGCTGTTTCTGCTCTGGCTCACGGCCCGTTTGTTGCTGCTGGCGGGGGGTGCCGGGGTGCTGGTATGGGCCGCACTGGCTGATGGCCTGTTCAATGTCCTGCTGGTGCTTGCGCTTGCCTGGCCCGTCTTCAAGGTGCGGCAGTTCAAGCAGTTCGGCATTGTTTCAAAAATCCTGTTACTGACGCTTGCCAACCTGCTGTTTTATGCCGGCGTGCTGGAGATTTACCCCTGGGGTATTCAGGCAGGCCTGTACTCGGGGGTCTACCTGATCATGGCGCTGATCTTTGTTATGTCACGCCGGGTGTTGCCGTTCTTTATTGAACGCGGGGTCCCTCAGGAAGTCACCTTGACCAACCGTGACTGGCTGGATGGCGCCAGCCTGTTGCTGTTTGTCGGTTTCTGGATTGCCGACATCGCTGCGCCGGATTCACTGCCGGTGGCCGTGCTGGCAGGGCTGCTGTGTGTATTGTATTCCATCAGACTGGTGGACTGGCATACGCCTGGTATCTGGCGTATGCCACTACTGTGGGTACTGTACCTTGCCTATGTGACCATAGTCCTCGGCTTTGCCCTCAAGGTGGCTGTGTACCTGTTCGGACTTTCACCATTTCTGCCCCTGCATGCCTTTACCTATGGCGGCATCGGCCTGTTTACTCTTGGTATGATGGCACGTGTGACGCTTGGACATACCGGCAGAAATATCCTCGAACCACCGGCCACGGTGTCATGGATGTTCGGGCTGGTGCTTGTTGGCAGTATCGTCCGGGTCGTATTGCCACTGCTTGATGCTGCCCGCTTCACCTTCTGGATGGGGCTATCGCAAGTGTTGTGGATACTTGCGTTCTCCCTGTTTTTGGTAACCTTTCTGCGCATGCTGTACCAGCCGCGCACAGACGGCCAGCCGGGTTGACGAAAATTTGCCTGAAATAAATGGCATTTACTTGAATTTTTTGCCACGGAATCCACAGAAGAACACGGAAAGATTTCTTGTAAGGCTTTTATTTTTTCGTGTTTTCCGTGGATTCCGTGGCCAATTCGGTATTTTATTGATGACTCTATAGTTTCATCAGGGTCATCAACAGCTTCGTCGTCTTCATCTTCCCAGCTGTATTTCTTTTCCACTGGCTGCGGGTCATGGTCCCTGAACAGAAATGCCGCCAGTATCCCGGTCGCGGCACCAAAGAAATGACTTTCGTAGGAGATGCCGGGTTCCTGTGGGAAAATGCTCCACACCATGCCGCCATAAAGAAAAAACACGATCAGCGACAGTGCAATGGACAGCCGGTCGCCACGCAGGATGCCGGTAGTAAAAATAAAGAACATCATGCCATGTGTCAGGCCGCTGGCACCGAAGTGAAAGCTGTGCCGGGCAAACAGCCAGACACCGATACCAGACCCGACGTACACCAGCATCAGCACGGACCTTGCCGCACGCGGGTAGCCGTATAGCAGGGCGGTGCCGAGCAGCAGCAGTGCAAAACTGTTGGATGCGAGGTGGTTCCAGGAGCCGTGGAGCAGGGGTGCGAACAGGATGCCCCAGAGGCCGTGCAATTCACCCGGGTAGACACCCAGCCGGTACAGGTTCAGCCCAAGGCTGCGGTCGATGAATTCAATTGCCCACAACAGGGCAACGAAGGTCACGACGATGAGTGCAGAATGCTTCAGTCGGTTATCCACCCGGGTATTGTTGCACAGTTGCGCGAAGCGCAAGGGGTGTATCAGTGCACCGGCTGACCGGTATGCAGATGTTAATGGAGACTCATTGGTCTATAGTTACTAATACGAACACTGGGTGTCGGCTAATCAGGGTTCGCGCTAGTAATACACATCATCCGAATGGATAACCTTATGTCGGTGCCGCTTCCTTTTAAATCAGACAACAGCCGTTTGAGACGATACCTGTTGGTTGTTCTTGTGGCTGCAACCGGTATCACCGCGTGTGCCAGCTCGGCCAAACGCCCGGTGCTCTACCCGAACAGCCACCTGAACCAGGTGGGTGATCATGTCGCCCAGCAGGACATCAATGCTTGCATGGAACTGGCCCGTTCCTCGGCTGTAGACGAGAACAAGGACGGACAGGTGGGCCGCAAGGCGGCCGGCGGTGCTGCCATTGGTGGTGCATCATCCGCAGCCTGGGGACTGGTTCGTGGCGGTGATGTGGCGAATCGTGCCCTGGCAGGTGCGGCGGCCGGTGCCACAGCCGGTGCCGTGAGTGGCGGTCTGCAATCCACGGAAACCTCACCAGTGTTCATGAATTTTGTGAACAAGTGCCTGTCGGACAAGGGCTACAGCGTAATCGGCTGGCAATAGTGCCTGACTGTTAGTCAATTTTTCTTGACGTTTATTAACCTACATCAACACGTGTTTAGCAGATCATGGCTATGATAATAGTGTCTTTTGGATAAGCCCTGAATCAGGAGGTGCTGTCATGGCTACCAAACTTGCAGAGGTTACTTTCCATATTGATGAAGACACATCACATGCTGAACGTGAGCAGTTTCGTGATGCACTGCTGGCAATGGATGGAGTGATGGCTGCGGCGTATCATGATGAGAAGCCGCACTTGATGCTGATTGAGTACAACCCGGATGCTACCCACTCCATCGAATTCGTGAAGGCAGCCAGGGAACGTGGACTTCATGCTGAACTGATCGGCATGTAGTACAGAGCGTCTTTATCGTATGCAGGGCATGCGCCCTGTGAAAGAGCAGGGCGTAGTCTGTAGTGTCGTATTTGATATTGGTAAATTCTGCCATCCTGCCCCGTTCTTTTTCCCCGATTATTATCATGCCGCTGTGGTTCGCACGCAGTGGTATGGTGTACACAGACACAAGAACAGGTGACAGATGAAGCGGTTTTCAAGTCTTGCTTTTCGGACAGTGCTGTTCGCCCTGCTGTGGTGGATACTCACAGAGGGTGCGACGAACTCATGGCTGGTCGGTGTGCCAGTGGTACTGCTCGCGGTACTCGCCAGCGAGGTGCTACTACTGCCGGGTGTTTCCTGGTCTCTGCCCGGTGCGTTACGCTTTGTCCCGTTTTTTTTATGGCATTCCCTGCATGGTGGCGTGGATGTCGCCAGGCGAGCGCTGCATCCCCGGCTGCCGATTTCACCAGAATTGTATGACTATCGATGGCGGTTGCCGCCGGGACTGCCGCGGGTGTTTATGGCGAATACGGTTAGCCTGCTGCCGGGTACCTTGAGTGCCGAGTTGGATGAAGAGCACTTGCGCGTCCATGTTCTCGACCAGACGGGCGCTTTTGCCTCAGGGTTGGCAGTGATCGAGGTGCGTGTGGCGCGGCTGTTCGGCTTGAGCTTGATCGCCCCCGGTAGCGAGGAGCGCGATGAGATGTCTCAACATGCAGAGGAGTGAATGTCCATGGATGTATTGTATTCGGTTATAGCGCTATTCCTGCTGTTGACGTTGGCGGCGGGGTTGTGGCGGGTGCTGCACGGTCCGACACCGGCGGACCGAATGCTGGCAGCACAGTTGTTCGGTACCACTGCCGTTGCCAGCCTGCTGCTGCTGGCCCAGGCATTTGACCGGCCATACTTGCGCGATGTGGCCCTGGTGTTCGCCTTGCTGGCTGCGGTGGCCGCCGTTGCTTTCGTGAGGCGTGCCTGGACAGTCTGGGAAGACGACAATGCCGGTGACTGAGTTCCTCACCTTGTTGCTGTTGCTTGCCGGGGCGGGGTTCTTCCTTGCGGGTACGGTGGGTCTGTTACGTTTTCCGGATGTCTATACCCGCCTGCATGCCCTCACCAAGGCAGATAATGTTGGGCTTGGGCTGGTCATCGCCGGGTTGGTGCTGCAGGCGGAATCATGGGCGGCGATGGGCAAGCTCTTGCTCATCTGGTTGCTGGTCCTGCTGGCGAGTGCCAGTGTCGCGCACCTGGTGGCACGCACGGCCCTGCGCAAGGGAATACGACCATGGAAACGATGACGGTATTGCAATGGGTGTTGGACGGCACACTGGTCCTTGCCCTGTTATGGCTGGCCTGGCGGGCGCTGAGCACTCCGGACCTGTTCACGGCCATTGTATTGTTTATTGCCTTCGGCCTGATGATGGCGCTGGCCTGGGTACGTTTGCAGGCACCCGATATTGCCCTGGCAGAGGCAGCGATCGGTGCAGGTCTGACGGGTGCCTTGTTACTGGCAGCGCTGGCCCGATCGAACGATCTGGCCGACAGCATTAATGACGATCATACTGTGGACACTGAAAGAGAATGAACATTGCAGATCGTCGCTGGCTTTCGTTGGCGTTTCGCTGGCTACTCAGGTTGCTGCTGTTGCTGCTGGCCGGAGGCCTGGCTTATGCAGTGCTGTCTTTGCCGGACCAGGCGGTCGGTTTAACCAACCGGGTGGCTGCAAACCTGGAAACAAGTGGTGTGTCTAATCCGGTCACCGCCGTGCTGCTAAATTTCCGCGGTTATGACACCCTGCTGGAAATGGCTGTATTGCTGGTAGCGCTGCTGGGCGTCTGGTCACTCGGTATTGCCGTGGTGCCCTGCAGAGTCGACCCGGAACCGGTGTTGTCGATGCTGGTCGGTGGGCTGGTACCGATGATGATCCTGATGGCGGGTTATCTGCTGTGGGTCGGGGCCGATGCACCCGGAGGGGCTTTTCAGGCGGGATCCGTACTGGCGGCTTCCGGCATTCTGCTGTTGCTCTCATGCAAGCGTCTTCCTGTCCGACTGCCGGTCTGGCCGTTACGCCTTGTCCTGATCCTTGGTTTGGCGACCTTTGTAACGGTCGGTGCGGCACTGCTGCCTGTGAATGGATTCTTCCTGCAATATCCGCCTGGCCTCGCCGGAGCGCTTATTCTGTTTATTGAGGCGGCGGCCACGTTATCTATTGGTGTTACGCTTGCAGCCCTGTTTTTGGGCGGTCGCCCTGGTCCGGACGCGTAAGTGAATAGTCTTCTCCTCTATGCGCTGGCCGGGGTGGGGCTGTTCACCCTGGGCCTGTATGCCCTGATCGTTCATGCACATTTGCTGCGCAAGATCCTGGCCATAAACGTGATGGGCAGTGGGGTGTTCCTGGTGTTGGTGGCTTTGGGCGGGCGTACACCGGGGGGGGCGCCGGACCCGGTGCCGCACGCCATGGTAATTACCGGTATCGTGGTCGCTGTTTCTGCCACGGCCCTGGCGCTTGCCTTGCTGCTGCGGGTACAGGCGAAGACTGGTCGGACCCGGTTTCCTGAACAGGGCAATATCATCTTGAAGGAGTACTAGTGGGAACCGCGGTAGCAAACACGCCCTGGTGCGTGATGGTCATACTGCTGCCGCTGGCCGGTGCCCTGGTCAGTTTTTTATGGCCACGGCGCAGCGTGCCGCTGGGTCTGGTGACCGCACTGGCTGTGCCAGCTTGCGTGGCTGGCTTGGGGTGGCAGGTAGCGGAGCAGGGTGTGCAACGCTATGCGGTCGGTGGCTGGGGCGCGCCACTCGGTATTGATCTTTACGCCGATGGTCTGAGCCTGCTGCTGCTGCTGATGACGGCGCTGGTGGGGCTGGGTATCAGCGTTTATTCCAGCGGTTATTTCGAACGCAAAACAGCCGCTGTCTTCTGGCCGCTGTGGTTGTTCCTGTGGGCCGCGCTGAATGCCCTGTTTCTGTCCGCGGATATCTTCAATCTCTATGTCACACTGGAATTGCTGGGATTGTCGGCCGTGGCGCTGGTGGCCCTGGCCGGTGGTGCAGATGCCCTGATCGCAGCCATGCGTTACCTGCTGGTCAGCCTGCTGGGTTCGCTGTTGTACCTGCTGGGTGTTGCACTGCTCTACCACAGTTTTGGTAGCGTCGACATCGCGATACTGGCGCAACGGGTGGAACCATCACCGGCGGTGTGGGCAGCCGTTGGACTGATGAGTGCTGGTCTGCTGCTAAAGACGGCGCTGTTTCCGCTGCACTTCTGGTTGCCGCCAGCCCATGCCAGTGCCCCGGCGCCGGTGAGCGCGCTGTTATCGGCACTGGTGGTGAAGGCGTCGTTTTATATTCTGCTGCGTCTGTGGCTGGAGGTCTTTCCGCCGAGTGACGCTGCCGTTGGACAACTGTTGGGTGTGCTTGGTGCGAGCGCTGTCCTCTGGGGCGGGATTCAGGCGCTGCGGCAGGCTCGGCTAAAACTGCTGATCGCCTATTCGACCGTGGCGCAACTGGGTTATTTTTTTCTGGCTTTTCCGCTGGGAACGAGTATCGCCTGGAAGGGGGCACTCTATCTGCTGCTATCCCATGCCCTGGCCAAGGCGGCCATGTTTATGGCGGCCGGCAACATATTGCGTTGCTGCGGACATGACCACATCGTGGCTCTCGACCGGGTGGCAAAACGCCTGCCCCTGACGTTGACCGCGTTTACCCTGGCAGGTATCAGCAGCATGGGCCTGCCACCCAGTGGCGGGTTTACTGGTAAGTGGCTATTGCTTGATGCCGCGTTGTACACCGGGCAATGGTGGTGGGCACTCACCCTGATCCTGGGCGGACTGCTGGCTGCCGCTTATGTCTTCAAGGTGGTTGGCTATGCCTTTACCCCGGCCGAGGTAAGCCATGAAGTCAGGGTGGTGCCTGTCAGAATGGAATGGACCGCCCTGGTGCTGGCCCTGGCGGCGGTCCTGCTGGGACTGGGTACTCCCTGGCTGCTGGCGCTGCTGGATATCGGTTTTCCCTTTGACTCGGGATACGCTGGATGACCTGGGATAGTAGTTTGCTGTTATTGATTCTCGCGACCTCACTGGTACCGGGGCTGGTGATTTTCTTTTTGCCCGAGGAGCGCGTTTCACTCCGCACGACCCTGAACATGGCCGGTGCGGTAGTGAAGCTGGTGCTGGTTGGCGTCATGATCTGGGGTGTTTTTCATGGGCAGCAGTACGAGACCCGCTTGCCGCTGTTGCCCGGCGGGCTGGATCTGGTGTTACACGCAGACGCCGAGTCGGTGCTGTTCGTGACGCTTTCTACGGTGCTGTGGCTGGTGACGACCGTCTACGCCATCGGCTATCTGGAAGGCTCGCATCATCGCAGCCGCTTTTTCGGTTTTTTCAGCCTGTGTGTGACCGCCACGGTCGGCGTGGCATTGGCCGGTAACCTGATTACCTTTCTGCTGTTTTATGAACTGCTGACCCTGTCCACCTACCCGCTGATCGTGCACCGGGAAACCGAGGAGGCACGTCAGGCCGGGCGTATCTATCTGCGCTATACCATTGCAGGTGGTGCTGTATTGCTGGTCGGCACGGTGTGGCTTTACGATGTGGCCGGTTCATTTGATTTTACCCATCGAGGTGTTTTGGCGGGACTGGATGATGCAGACCGGGCAGCACTCACTGCCATTTTTGTGTTGTTGATCGCCGGGCTGGGCGTCAAGGCAGCGCTGATACCCTTGCACGGCTGGCTGCCACGGGCAATGGTCGCACCAGCACCCGTGAGCGCCTTGTTGCATGCCGTGGCGGTGGTCAAGGCAGGTGCCTTTGGCATTGTGCGGGTGGTCAATGATGTCTACGGCGTCGAGTTCGCCGCCAGCCTGGGTGTTACCGGACCGCTGGCCGTGCTGGCAGCGGCGACTATCATCTACGGTTCGTTGCGGGCGCTGTTCCAGGACAGTCTGAAACGCCGGCTGGCATATTCCACCGTCAGCCAGGTCTCCTATATTGTGCTCGGCATCGCCATTGTCGGCCCGATCGCGACCATCGGCGGTCTGGTTCATCTGGTGCACCAGGGCGTGATGAAGATCACCCTGTTTTTCTGTGCCGGCAACCTCGCCGAGACCCTGGGCGTTCACAACATCAGCGACATGAACGGTGTCGGGAAGCGCATGCCCTGGACCATGGCGGCATTTACTATCGGTGCCCTCGGTATGATCGGTGTGCCGCCGCTGGCTGGTTTTATCACCAAATGGTACCTGGGGCTGGGGGCGCTGGACGCCGGGCAGGACTGGGTAATTCTTGTCCTGGCCGGTAGCAGCCTGCTTAACGCAGCTTATTTCCTGCCTATTCTGTACGTGGCCTGGTTCAAGGCACCCCCCGATGCCTGGCCAGCCGAGCGTTACTGGGGACGCCGTGAAACGGCCTGGGCGCTACTGGCACCACCGGCGGTGACTGCCTTGCTGACACTGGCGGTAGGGTTGCTGGCATCGGCCCCGTTCAGTCCGCTGCAATGGGCACGCTTTATCACGACCCAGGAATACGCGCCATGAATGCCTACCTGAGTGCATTGCTGCTGTTGTCGGTACCCGGGTTACCCTTGTTGCTGGCGTTTCCGGCGCTGCGCTCACGCCTGCCCCGGCCTTGCCATCTTGCCCTCTTGCCTGCCGTTATTCTGTTGGCGGTCCCGGCGGCCTTTTCTATTGAGGTGCCCTGGCTGCTGTTCGGTAGCGGCCTTGGTATCGATGCTGCGTCCCGATGGTTGCTGGCGATGTCAGTGGTACTTTGGGCGGTTGCCGCGACCCTTCTACAGGCACCCTCCGGCCAGGCTGTGGACAAGCGTCTCACGGTCTTTTTTCTGCTGACCATGGCGACTCATCTGGGCGCGATTCTGGCGACTGATCTGGTCGGGTTTTTTGCCTTTGCGGCACTGCTGGGTTACGGGTTTTATGGCCTGCTGGTTGCTGCTGGTGATGAGACGGCGCGACGGGCCGGACGCGTCTATCTCGTTTTCATGGTGGTGGCAGACCTGGTCTTGTTTGAGGCCCTGTTGATCGCAGCTGCAACGACCGGGGATCTGCATTTCGAGGCGGCGCATCACGCGCTGGCGCTCTCACAGGAGGGGGCACCCGCATCTCTTTGGTATGTGTCGATGGTGCTTGTCGGTTTTGCCCTGAAGGTCGGTATTTGGCCGTTGCACTTCTGGCTGCCGCTGGCCTTTCGAGCGGCCCGGCCGGCGGTGGCCCTGTTGCTGGGCGGTGTGCCTGTTGCCATTGCGCTGCTCGGAATAGTGCGTTTCTTGCCCCTTGGCGAGATCACCCTTCCTGACCTGGGGGCAGGCATCCAGTGGCTTGGTCTGACCGCAGCCATTTACGGAACAGTCGTTGGCTTGATGCAGTCTCATCCACGGACATTACTCGCTTACGCCACAATGGTGGTTACCAGCCTGTTCATCACGCTGCTCGGTAGCGGTCTTGAATGGCCGCTGCTTGGAGCTGCTCTGCAGGGGACGGCGCCTCTGTTTATCATGACCCTGGGGTTCACCGTGGCGGCACTGGTTGCAGGTTCGATGTTGGCGGATAAAGTCACGACCCAATCCGCACTGCTGGTTACTGCACGCAGAGTGGGGGTGTTACTGCTTGCGCTATCACCCCTGATGACTGTTATTCTGACCCGGCCCTCCGGTGGCGGTGAGCGACTATTCGCTGAATCCGGGCTGGTTGCCTTGTGGCCCTGGTGGATGCTGTGCACGGTGTTGCTGGCGTTTCGATGGCTTTATCTGCTGCTACGTCGTCAAGGGGAAACAATGAGCGCTCCGGCATCCATGATCCCGCCTGGAGATTTCTGGCCGATCCTTGAGCGCTGGTTTTCCCAAAGCAATCACTGGTTCATGTCGATGGGATTACAGCTATTGCCACGCTGGCGTTCTTCAGGGCTGGCCGCAGCGGGCCGTCTTCTGCAGGTCCGTGTATGGCAGAAAGCGCTGGACGCTGGCGAGCGCGCGCTGCAAGGCTGGAGTCTTGCCGTTGCCTTACTGCTGTTACTGGGGCTCGCCATCGCACTGCTGAGTGCATGACACTACACTAGTGCTCTATCAATGTGATAATTGCGAGTTCAGCTACTTGTCTGTCAGTGTTCTGACCCAGTCTTCGCTCGCCGTCCGGGTCAGTTCCAGCACGCTGTCCGGGTAGAAGCCGGCAATCAGGATGAGTATTGCCATCACGACAATCACGCCCAGTTCGCGTGCCCGCAGATCGATGGCGTCAGCGACGGTGCTGTTATGTGCCTCCCCGAGAAAGGCGCGGCGGTAGATACCCAGGAAGTACGCCGCCCCGAGAACCAGCCCCGCCAGCGCCGCAAGCCCGGCACCGGTATGGGTGTCGAGGGCACTCAGGATAAGCAGGAATTCGGCCGGAAAGCCGCTGGTGCCGGGGATCCCCATGCTGGCCAGTCCGAACAGGAAGAAAAAGGCTGCCAGCAGCGGCATGCTGCCTGCTGCACCGCCCAGGCTGATGATGTCGGTTGAGCCGACCCGGTGATGCAGAAAACCGGTCAGCAGAAAAATTCCACCCGCCACGATACTGAAGTTCAGTAGCTGGAACAGTGCTCCCTGGATGCCCTGCAGGTTGAATGAAGCAATGCCCAGCAGCACCAGGCCGACATGGCTGATGCTGGAGAAGGCCAGCATGCGCCGCAGGTTGGTCTGGCTGAGTGCCATCAGGGCACCGTAGAGAATGCCGACCACACCGAGTCCGGCGATCAGCCAGTGATATTCCCGGGCGGCGGCGGGTGCCAGCGGGACGGTGAAGCGAATCAGTCCGTAGACGCCCAGCTTCAGACCGGTCATGATGGCCGCAATCGAAGCCGGCCCTTCCATGGCGACGGTTGGCAGCCAGGTATGCAGTGGAAACACCGGTGCCTTTACGGCGAAGCCCAGCAGCAGCAGGAAGAATACCGCGGTTTGCACTTCTGCGGGCAAAGGGGTGCTGAGCAGGCTGGGGTAGTCGAATACCAGGCCGTCGGGTATACCCATGCCGTTGAGGCTTGCATGATTGAATGCCAGCAGCAGAAAGCCGAACAGCAGGGGCACGCCACCGGTCAGCATCATCAGGGTGTATTTCACAGCAGCGTAACGCCGCTGCGGCCCGACACCCCAGAGACTGATCAGGAAAAAGATCGGCACCAGCGTCAGCTCCCAAAACAGGAAGAACAGGATGGTGTCCAGGGCGCAGAAAATACCCAGGGTTGCGCTTTCCAGGATCAATAGCAGGGTGTAGTACAGGCGGGGCAGGGTGCGCACACTGGTCCAGGAGGCCAGGATAACGCCGGTGAACAGTAACACCGTGAGCGGCAGAAACAGTGCCGACAGGCCATCCACACCGATGTAATACTGGATGTGCAGGGTCGGGATCCACGCATGTTGTTCAACAAACTGAAACCCGCCCGCCGAGCGATCAAAGCCCGTTACGATGGCCAGGGTCAATGCCAGATCGATCAACGCCGTCAGCAGTGCAATCCAGCGTGCCTGGCGCGGATCGGGCATCAGCCAGATCAGTCCGGCCCCGATGGGCAGGGTCATGACCATCAGGCTCAGCAACGGGAAACCGGAATCAGACATAAACATCATCAGTGCGTCACCAGAGTGCCGGCATGGCCGTTGCCGTCATAGAGTGCTGTCAGGCTATCGAACGAATGCTCGAGCAGATCCAGCCAGGGCTCGGAGTAGAACCCGGTACCTAGCAGGATCATGATCAGCATCACGGCGATGACACGTTCCATGCGCGTGGCTGGTTCGATTTCGGGAACCGGCATGCCTTCTGCCAGTGGAGCCAGGAAGGTCCGCTGGAACGCCCACAACAGAAAGGCCGCCGCGGCCACGTTACCCAGTGCCGCCGCAATCGTGACCATGGCGCCAAACTCCAGGATCGCGGCCTCCAGCAGCAGGTGCACGGCATCAAAGCCTGGCGTGCCCGGCATGCCGATGATGGACAGTCCGGCGATCAGGAAAGCGATACCAATGACGGGCAGGTGACCGAACAGGCCGCCCAGACGCGGCAACAGCAGGGTCCGTGTGCGCTGGTAGACAAATCCCGACATCAACAGCAGACAGGCGGTGGCCGTGCCAAAGGTCGCGGACAGCAGAATGCCCCCCTGAAAGGCGGCATGGCTGAGGCTGAACAGACCGATGGTGATGACGCCGGTGTGACTGATCACGGCGAACGCCAGCATCCGCCGCAGGTTGACCTGCATCAGTGCCAGGATCGCGGCATAAAAGATACCGGCGAGTGCAAAGGCCACCACCCAGTCATGCCAGCGCAATACCGCCTCGGAAAGCAATGGCAGGACAAAACGCACCAGTCCGTAGATACCGGTCTTGAGCCCCAGCAGGAAGATACCGGCAACGGCTATGGTGCCGTGTTCCGCGACCAGCGGCAGCCAGCCGTGCAGCGGAAACAACGGGATGCGGATACCCAGCCCATAGAACAGCAGAAAGAAGATCACGGACTGGATCTCGATGGGAACCGGCACCATGGTCAGGTCGTGCAGATCGAAACTCCACTGTCCGCCCGTGGCGTCGGCATGGTTCCAACCCAGCATGAAGACACCGGCAAACAGCAGCAACAGGCCAATCCCCATGAATTGCAGGTAGCGCCCCATGGCCCTGTCGTCCTGTGGTGCCTTTGCCCAGCGCTGCAGCAGATAGGCGATCAGCAGCAGTTCGAGCGCAGACAGCAGGGTAAACCAGAGCAGATCCAGGGTGACGAACATACCCAGCAGTGCTGCCTCGATAGCAAACACCATGGCCAGAAACATGGCCGAGTCCGTCAGCTTCCGCACCTTCGCATACAGCACAACCAGCAGTGACAGCACGGCGGTGAGCAGTATGAACAGGACGCTCATGCCATCGACGGCGGCATGGTAGCCGAGCAGGGGGAGCAGCGGCAGCTGTTCGGCCAGTTGCATGGCCGACTCCGCGGAATCGAAGTGGCGGTACAGGTCGAATGCCAGCAGCAGTTCGGTCACGGCCAGCCCGATGGCTACCGGGTAAACGGCAGCCCGGCCACGCAAGGAGGCGATCAGCACGATGGCCAGCAGTGGCAGCAACTGCAGTGTTGCCAGGATCGGGTAGCTGGACTGTGTTGTCCAATGGAGTTCGGCAATGTTCATGTCACAACACCACGATGAAGGTGATGACGATCAGCAGGATCAGGTAGCGTGGTTCGCTCAGCAGTGACTCGATCTTCATCAGGACGTTGCCGAGACGTTGCACCAGGTTGAAAATTCCTTCATCCCCGCCTTTCAGGACCAGGTGTTCCTCGAACCAGTGCAGCAGGCTGGCGACTGCTTCCATCAGTCGGCCCACGGCGCCTCTGCCGTGACCAATGTCGCCGCTGTCACCGACAATGCGGCTGGCCTGACCGTGTTTGATGGTTTCCCACTGTGCCAGTGATGACACCGCGCTGGCAGAACCCGGCAAGCCGACCAGCCGGTTGACGACTTGCTGGTCGAATGCCTGGGTATCCTGTGCCAGCGCACGGGTCGGCCTGACCAGCAGCCAGTCGGCCAGGCTGTCGACCCAGAAGCGCTGCAGGCAGGCGGTATACAGCCAGTGCTTGTGCGCCAGCCAGCGTGGTACCGGCCGGCTGGGCCGTCCCATGAAGTGCATCAGTGCCGGTGCGCTGAGGAACTGGTAGGCTCGCCATGCGGCATGCGCTGCCAGGTGCCAGGCCGCGAACGTGAACCAGCCCAGTCCGCATTCCAGGAAAATCAGCCCGACCTGTCCCAGTGTGGAAAAGATCAGACCACTCTTGATGTCGGTCTGCACCAGGCCGACAAGAAAACCGTACACGGCGGTGCCGCCGCCAAACAGCACCAGTGCCAGCATTAATACCGGCACCTGTTCAAACAGCGGTTCCAGCCGGATCACCAGGTAGGCACCGGCATGCACCATGAGTGCGCCATAAAAAATAGCGCTTGATGGGGTCGGGCCTTCCAGCGCGCGCGTAATCCAGGGCGAAAACGGCAGCTGTGCCGACTTGGCAAGTGCCGCGAGCAGGAAGCTGGCTGCAATCAAACCGACCTGGAGTTTTTCCAGGGTGGTGGAGCAGGAGAGCACGGCAGGCCACTCGACGCTGTTTACCCAGAACAGCGACAGTGCAATGGCAATGATGAAACCCGCATCTCCGATACGATTGGTGACAAAGGCGCGGCTGGCATTGATAGAGGCGGTGGTGCGGTCAAAGGCATAGTTGATCAACAGGTAGGAACTGACGCCGGCCAGTTCCCAGCCGACGAATGCCAGCAGGGCATTGCCGGCCATGACAATCAGCAGCATGGCGGCCATGAACAGGCACAGGACCATGAAGAAACGCTGGTAACCCAGTTCGCGGTGCATGTAATTGACCGAGAAGCGCAGGGTTAACACGGACAGCAGGGCGACCAGGGTGGTCATTGACAGTCCCAGGGCATCCAGTGTGAACGACAGCTTGATGGCGTACTCGCCGCTGTGTAACCAGGTGCCGAAGCGGAGTTGTCCGGGGGCGCCTTGCAGCAGGGCGAAACCGTCAATGAGCAGCACCAGCAACAGTGACAATAACGCGGCACCCACGGCAATGCGGCGGGTTTGTTTTTCACCGGCTTCACCACGGTTCAGGCCCGTGATATAGCCAATGGCTATGGCGGTGGCGGCCAGTAGCGGCAGGAGCGGGATCAGCCAGGCCAGCTTATGCATGTGTGGCCTCCGCTTCGATGAGTGCGGGTGTCAGTGGACCCTCGTGCCCGTTGTACCACTCGGGTGAACGCTGCACTGTTGGCAGTGGTGCGACGTTACCGCGCCAGGGTGTGAAACCCGCGCCCGGTGTGAAGATATGAATGGCCTCACTGTCCGGGTCCTTGACGGATAGCAGCAGCCAGCCGTTGCCGATCAGTTCCTGCAACGGTGGCTGGCGTTCATAGACGGCTGTGACTACCTCGATGCTGGCCTCGATCACCACTTGCAGGCGCATGGCCTCGTGGATCTCGATCATCTGTTTGGGCAGACCGGTGCGCAGGTCGGAGCTGGTGCCCTCCATGACGCCGAACAGGCCGGCGACATTGTGGGCGATCTTGCTGCCGCAACCGTAACGTTCGTTGTTGACCGTGGAGAAGTAGTATTCCAGGTTGATGCCGGCGCCCACCGGACCGACTGCAAGCAGGATGGTTTCCAGTACCGTGCCCTCGGGATCCTGGGTCGGGTCATAGGAAATAAGGAACACGCGCCGGTCGAAGAAGGCGCCCTGGCTCATGGAACGCCGGCCGATAAAGGCAGCGGCATTGGTGGCGTGTCCCAGTTCCGGGCGTACCTGGCTGAAGTCGCGGGCACGCCCCATGATATGCCGCAGTGCCTGCTGCGGCGCCGGGTCCCGGGGTGCCGAGGCCAGCCGTCGTGAACGTTCGTGAGCGGATCCCAGCACGGCAATATCGAGATCCTGGCGTAATTTGTTGAAGGACTGCTCAAGTGCCGGCGGCAGTGCATCCAGATCATACCAGCTGATGCATTCGTCGCAGGTGTCATGTTCGGCACCCAGAAACCAGGTGTCTTCCGGTATGTCGCAACCACGTTCCCTGAGCAGGGCCCGGATCTCCGGCCGGTTGGCCATGGTTGCAAATACCCGGGCATTCGGTCCACCGTGACGGCCGCTGCAGGCACCGCAATCATAGGCCGCCAGATGGGGGTTGTTCTGGCTGCTGGAGCCATGGCCCATCATAACCACCAGCGGTGCAAAGCCGCTTTGCAGTCCAATGTTGCGCAGGAAACCCTGTACCCGGTCGACCTGCTCCTCGTCGGTGAAGCCGGGTCTCGGTTCCTCCGGGGTTGCCGGCCGGTCATCCTTGCTGTTGATGTTCACCCGGGTGGGTACGACCCGCTCAAAAGCGTTGCGCAGCTTATCCGAAAGCTGACTGACCGGCAGCGGTGCCAGCAGCTTGCCGACGAGGACCGCCAGTGCAGCCGGAGCGGCCAGCAGGATCAGCAGTGTTGAGCCTAGCAGGTTGCGCCGCGTCTCCTGGTGCAGCAGGTCTTTCAGCCGCAGTCGTTGCTGACGGCGTTTGCCGTGTTGCACGCCCGCTGCTTCCTGTCCGGATTGCGGTGTTTCACGTATCTCGTGCGCGGGTACGACCACGATCGGGCAGAGCGGTGTCACCGTGCTGTCATCGAGGCCGCGCCAGTTGATGGCCACGCCGAAAAAACCGGCCGCGCCAAGGGTCTCGAGTTGCGGGTTGTGTTCTTCCAGATGCCGACGGAAACCCTCTTCGCGGTCATCCATGCAGAACACCAGCTGGGCTGCGGGCCGCGTGTTACGTGCGGACCAGCGGCCACGCCCGTGATTGTTGACCAGGGCATTGAACAGTTGTTCGCGGTAATGCCGTTCATAGGCCTGTAGCCAGATGAAGCCGGCACGTTCGGGGTCGAGGCTGTCGACACAGTTGAAGATGCGGTTGATGGTGGTGCGATCCAGGTCACGGATGTCGGCGCCACACACCCCCAGGTGCTGCGCCAGGCGGAACAATCGCCAGGCACTGCGATGCACACTGTAGCCAAACCGGCGATCGGAGACCGGGCTTTGCTGCCATGTCCAGACCATGTGCGCCAGATGCAGCCACTGCGTGGAGTCGGTCCCGCACAGCGCCGAGCAGTTAAGCAGTTGCTGTGCCAGGGTCACCAGGTATTCCGGCAGGTGCCTGTTGTAGACGGTGTAACGCACCATGAACTCGGCACGGTTATGGCGGAAGTACCAGCGGATGACATCGAAGCTGGCCTCGATGGTCCAGCGTTCGCGGCACAGGCGCTGGGCAAACAGGCGTTCCAGTACCAGGCGCACGGCAAGATAATCCACCATGTCGACCTGTACCTGCTCCAGCCCATCGTAACCCGGGTGGTTGTGCCGCCACAGGAACATGCCCGACCAGCCGGGCAGTTCCAGCGCCAGTCGTTCCAGGTAGGCTGCCCACTGCTCCTCCGCCAGGCCCAGCCACTTGAGCTCGATGAGTACCGCATCCAGCGGATCATCCGGCAATGTATCAATACTGTCGCGCCAGTCCGGCAGTTCTTCGAATACCCAGGCCAGGTCCTGCATGGCGCTCTCCCGCCACACGGCATAAAAACCCAGCTGCCGGTCCGGCGCATTCCAGGCCGCCAGACCCTGGTCCAGGAACGAGCCGACATGGCGGATCAGCAATGGCCGCAGGGTGTCCATCAGGTCTTCGCCGGTGACGGTCTTGAGCAGGCCCGCCAGGGTGAGGTCATGTCCAAGTTGCCCGAAGAGCGACTCCATGAGCGTATCGGCTTCGCGGTCGATACGCCGGTCCATCAGTAACTGGCCGGGTTCACTGTGTTCTTCTTCGGTGACGACCGTCGACAGCATCATCTCCGCCTGTTCAGGGGAGATATCCAGCAGCTCCTCGGGATGCAGCAGGTAGTGGTCCAGTCCCAGGGTATGCAGGCAGGCCGTCCACAGGTCATTGATGGCCGTCGCCTCGTCCGCCTGCCCGTGTTCCCGGGCGGCATCCAGCAGGCGCATGCGGCTGGCCGCGTCCACGTCGGGCTGAAACGCTGCCAGTGCATTGAGTTCCTCTATCTGCCAGTTGAGCTGACAGCCGGTGATCGTCTTCAGCGGATGCAGCAGCGCAGCCAGCATGATGTCGCGGCGCTTCAACGGCTCGCCAGCGGCATCCAGGATGTCTTCGTCGGCATTGAGTTCAGGGTCCGCATCAAGGACCTGCTCCAGGTCCTCGCGACTGATGCGCCCGGTCCGGTAGCAGGCATGGAACTGTTCTTCCGGCAGATAGCCATAGGCGCCGGTCACCTTGTGTGCCGCTGCCAGTGCCTGCGGGAAGGGTAACTGCTGGAATCCGTGCAGTGTGTTGTGATGCACGAATTCCTTGATGGCGGCCTGTGCCGGCAGTATGTGTTCGAAGTGCTCAATCACTTGCCGCAGCAGTGCCCGAATGTCCGCTGGCTTTGCAGTGTGTGCGTCGGACACCGTATCAGCTCCCCTGGATGCCGGTGAAGACCGCGCTCAACTGCGCGATCGATGTGGCCATCAGTTGCAGTGCCGGTTGCGGCGCAATACCCAGCAGTATAATGCCCGTGGCGAGTACCCCGGCAGCCGTCAGTTCCATGGGCTGCAGGTCTTTCAGATCGCGCATGCGGCTGTGCACCGGTCCGGTAAATAAGCGGCCGATGGTGCGTACCGAGTACGCGGCAGTCACCATCATGCCGACACTGATCAGCAGGATCACCCAGCCCCAGGCCTCGAACCCGCCGATGATGGCGTGCAGTTCGGCAATGAAGCCGGCCGTGCCCGGGATGGCCATGCCGGCCAGCAGCGCCAGCGAGGTGAAGAAGGCAAAGCGCGGTGTTACCTGCACCAGCGAACTGTACTCATTGATGTCGCGGGTGTGGGTGCGTTCATACAGCAGCCCGATCAGCAGGAACAGCGAGCCCGCCACCAGGCCATGGGCGATCATCTGCATTACCGCCCCGGTCAGGCCGGCGATATTGAGTGCGGCGATCCCCAGCAGCACGATACCCATGTGACTGACTGACGAGTAGGCGATCATTGCCTTGAGGTCGGTCTGCCGCCAGGCAAGCAGCCCGCCATAGATAAGGCTGAAGAACGCCAGGCCTGCCAGCAGCGGCTGCAGCGCCACAATGGCCTCCGGCAGCATGGAGGCCGCACGGATAAGTCCATAGGAGCCCATCTTCAGCAGGATGCCGGAGAGCAGGATGGAAATCGGGCTGGGTGCCTCGACATGTGCCAGCGGCAGCCAGCCATGGATCGGGAAGATGGGCATCTTGACACCGAAACCGATCAGGAAACCGAGAAAGATCATGATCTGGGTGTACACGGGCAATGCCCGGGCACCGCTGGTCATGGTGTCCATGGCGAAGGAGTGGCCAGGGGTTGTGTCGAACAGTACCAGCAGGCTGATCAGCATGAACACTGAACCGCCCATGGTATACAGCACAAAATTGAGCGCGGCCTGGTGGCGGCGCTTGCCGCCCCAGCCGCCGATCAGGAAGAACAACGGGATCAGGGTGAGTTCCCAGAGCAGGTAGAACAGTGTCCAGTCCCGCGCCATGAAGACGCCGAGCATGGCGGCTTCCAGCAGCAGGACCAGTACGAAATACCACTTGGTCCTGTCCCGAATACTGGACGAGGCGAGAATCGCAATGAAGGTTAACAGGGTCGCCAGCAGCACCATGGGGAAAGAAATGCCGTCGATACCCAGAGAATAGGAGGTCCCGAGGCGCGGGTTCCAGGGTGTCTCCTCGACCAGTTGCATTCCGGCAGTGCCCGGCTCGAATTGCGTTAACAAACCCCAGGAGAACAGCAGTGCTATTGCACCTGCAGCAAAGGCAACACCACGAATCAGGCGAACCTGTTGCCCCGGCAGCAAGGCGATGCACAGGGCGCCGAGCACGGGTACCAACAATAGCGATGTAAGCAAGTGCATACCGAATAGACTTCTTTGTTCCAGGGGCGAAACGAGTAATGCCGGGATTACGAAGAGTGTGCCGGGCGGTGATTGCAGGGATGATTCACAATCGTGCCGTTTTCAACGTTCAGGCCAACACAGAGCCTTAGAAAAATAGCATAAATGCTTAACCGGGTCATCCGGATTCACCGCTTTATGGCTGAAATTCGTGTATTCGTGCTGCTCAATAAATCTGGTGATTACGCCTGTAATAAAATTTAATGAAGCGGACTTTTCTAGTACTCCCTGGACGGTTTCAAGACGACCCCGCAGTCATTCCGATATTAACTTCACCTGCGTGAACCTGACAAAACGCTGACAAGGCTGGTTAGGGAAGCGTCAGGATGGTCATGGCTAAATGCCACCCATCGATAAACCACGGTTGTCATCGGGCTACCGTATCAGTGGGGAGGCCGCAGGGTGCCAATTTTAAAATATGTGCAACGGTGGTTGCCGTTGGGCACATTAGTCCTTTATTTGACAGTGACAGGGCATGCGCTGGCTGACACATCCTTGTCAGAGTTCGTCGTGGCGACATTTGTGCGTCATCAGGGTCGCGAACTGTCGCAAAGCGAACGTGACATTGCCAATGCCCTGGATCAGAAAGCCGCCCAGCCGCTTGCGGGTGATCCTACCTTCAATCTCAAGTACGAGACCGATGCCATTGGCAGCGATCTCGGCTATCGGGAATGGGAAGGGGGGGTGGAGTTGCCCCTGTGGTCGCCGGGTCAGTCACGTGAATATAAACGCGAGGCGGAGCGGACGGGTTTTGTTGCTGACGCCATTTTGAATGCCCGGCGTCTTGAGGTCGCTGGCAAGGTGCGTGACCGTATCTGGATGCTGGCACTGGCGCGCGGTGACCTGGAGCAGGCACAGTCGGCACTGCAGACTGCACAGGGACTGGCTGACGACGTCAAGCGCCGCGTTGATGCCGGTGAACTGCCACGCAGTGATCTGCTGCTGGCGGATAAAGACGTGTTAACGCGTACCGATGCGGTGGCACAGGCAGAAAATCGTGTCGCCCAGGCTGAAGGCGCGTTCAGGAATCTCACCGGACTGGAATCGGCACCGGCACCGCGTCGGGAGCCACTGCCAGCAAACAAGGAACTGCCTGAAAATCACCCGCAACTGGTCCTGGTAGACGCGAAGGTGGAACAGGCGCGTGCACACCGCGAGCGGGTCGAGGGCGAACGTCGCAAAGGCCCCAACGTCTGGCTGGGCGGCAAGAGTTTCAAGGAGCGCGCCGGAGCCGGCTATGACTCCGCGGTTGGCGTTGAGATCAGCATCCCCCTTGGCAGTGTCGCGCATGCGGCCCCGGCTCTGGCAAAGGCAGGTGCCGCGCTGACCGAGGCGCAGGTTGAGCGTGAACACCGCCGCCATCAACTGGATGAAGCACTGTACATCGCAACACTGGAATATCAGCGGACTACCGAAGCACAGCAACGCGCGCAGCGTCGGCAGGAACTGGCCGAGGCCAGCCTCGATATAAGCCGTCGCGCATTCGAACTCGGGGAGACCGATCTGGTCCGTCTGCTGCAGGTGCAGGCCGATACCATTGATGCCCGTCATGACCAACAGATTCGCCAGTTGGATGTCGGTCAGGCGATTGCACGACTAAACCAGTCCCTGGGAGTAATACCAGAATGAAACTTATCATAATGACAAGCCTGTTACTGGCGAGCAGTGTTTTACATGCGCAAACGCTGACGCTGGACGCGGAGCAGCGCGCGGCCTTCGGGATAGAGACGGCCCCGGTGCAACTTGCGACCGAGACCCTGAGCAAACCCTATCCGGCCAAGGTGCAGGTACCGAATGCCCAGTTGCGTGTGCTGAGTGCACCGCTTGAAGGTGTCGTTGAGGCCTTGCTGGTTGCTGAAGGCGAGTCCGTCGAGCAGGGGCAGACATTGGCACGTGTGCGTAGCCAGGGATTGCTGGAGCTGCAGGCGACCTATCTGGAGACTTCTACACGTCGTGCTTTGGCTGGTGAGACCCTTGCCAGGGATAAAAAGTTGTATGCGGAAGGCATTGTTGCGAAGCGTCGTTTGCTGGAGTCCCAATCGGCCTATCATGAACTGTCAACGGCAGAGGAGCGGGATCGACAATCCCTGCTGCTGGCAGGTTTGTCGGAGAGCATGCTCAATACTCTGGTTCGTGAGAAAAACCTGAGTGCCGTGCTTGAAGTGAAAGCGCCCCTTTCCGGGGTCGTGCTGGAGCAGATTGCGACTGCAGGTCAACGCCTTGCGGTATCCGATCCACTGTATCGCATCGGCCAGCTTTCCCCCTTGTGGATCGAGGTACATGTGCCTTTGAATGCCCTGGGAACGATTGCTCCCGGCAGCCGGGTGCGCATTGCAGAGGGCGATCTTGATGCCGAGGTCATTACCGTCGGGCGCATGGTACATGGGACCGATCAGGGTGTGCTGGTCAGGGCCGAGGTGCGTGAAGGCGTTGAGCATCTGCGCCCGGGGCAGTTTGTCGAGGCACAGATCAGTCAGGCTGCCGGCAACGGTGCATTTGTAGTGCCCGCACAGGCGGTCGTGCGCATGGATAGTCAGGACCGGGTGTTTGTGCAGCGTGCCAATGGTTTTGAGTTGTTGGCTGTGGAAATCCTGTCGCGCGAGCGTACTGTCGTGGTTGTGCGCGCCAACCTGGAATCCAGTGACAGCGTCGTTACCAGTGGCACTGCAGCGCTGAAGGCCGTATGGGCAGGGGGCGCTGAGTAATGTTGGCACGTGTGATTCAATTTGCGCTGACCCAGCGGCTGCTCGTCCTGCTTGGCGTGTTGCTGCTGATTGGCGGCGGCTGGTATGCCTTTACGAATACCCCCATCGATGCCTTTCCCGATGTTTCGACCACCCAGGTGAAGATCATCGTCAAGGCGCCGGGAATGACACCAGGTGAGGTGGAAACCCGTATCACCGCGCCCCTTGAGGTGGAAATGCTGGGTATTCCCCGTCAGACCATGCTGCGTTCGGTTTCCAAATACGCACTCGCGGATGTCACCGTTGACTTTCAGGAAGGTACCGACATCTACTGGGCACGTCAGCAGGTCAGTGAACGCCTGAACGCGATCTGGGGTGATCTGCCGGCAGACATTAGCGGCGGCATTGCACCCATGACTACGCCGCTGGGTGAAATGTTTATGTTCACCATTGAGGGTGGTGAGCTGAATAATATGGAGCGTCGGGATTTGCTCGACTGGGTTATTCGACCGGCGTTGCGCACGGTCGCCGGTGTGGCAGACGTCAATGCCCTGGGTGGTGAGGTAAGAACCTTCGAGGTGGTGCCGGAGAATGCACGCTTGAATGCGCGCGGCATCAGCCTTGAGCAGTTGCGTATGGCGCTGGAAAACAACAACCGTAATGACGGTGCCGGTCGCCTGGATGATGGTGAAGAAGTGCTGCTGGTGCGCACCGAGGGCAGTATCGTCAGCCTGGAAGATGCCGCATCGATTGTCATCAAGCCGGATGCGTTCCAGCCGGTGCGCGTCGGCGATGTGGCCGAGGTGCGGCTTGGTGCGCTCACGCGCTATGGCGCGGTGACCAAAAATGGCACGGGTGAGGTCGTCGAAGGGCTGGTACTTGGGCTGCGTGGTGCGAATGCGCGAGAGGTGGTACAGGGTGTGCGCAGCAAGCTGGAAGAACTTGCACTCAGCCTGCCGGACGGTGTCGAGACCCGGGTCTTCTATGACCGGGGAACACTGGTGGATCGTGCCGTAGGCACAGTCTCCAAAGCGCTGGCCGAGGCTATCGTGCTGGTGTTTATTCTGCTGGTATTGTTCCTTGGCAACCTGCGGGCGGCCTTGACCGTTGCGCTGATTCTGCCGCTGTCTGCACTGGTGACCTTTATCCTGATGTATGCCTTCGGCCTGTCGGCCAATCTCATGTCATTGGGTGGACTGGCTATCGCGATTGGTATGCTTGTCGATGCCGCAGTCGTGGTGGTAGAGAACGTGGTGTCCTCACTGGCGCAGCGGCGCGGCAAGCTGCCACGCCTGCACCTTATCTACCGCGCGGCAAAGGAAGTGGCGATACCGGTTACCTCCGGGATTCTCATTATCATTATTGTATTCCTGCCGCTGCTTACCCTGCAGGGTCTGGAAGGCAAGCTGTTCGTGCCGGTGGCGTTGACGATCGTGTTTGCATTGAGTGCTTCCCTGGTACTGTCGCTCACCGTCATTCCGGTCATTTCATCCTATCTGCTGCACACTGCCAGCCACAAGGAGCCGTGGCTGATGCGCAAGCTTTCGGGGTTTTATCTGCCCGTCCTGGACTGGAGCTTGCGTCATACCCGTACCGTGGTCGGTGTCGCAGTGGCGCTGTTGCTTGTGGCCGGTGCACTCTACACCCAGGTTGGCAAGGCGTTTATGCCGACAATGGACGAGGGCGATCTGATTGTGCAACTGGAAAAGCTGCCGTCCATCAATCTCGACAAGTCGATCGAACTGGATCAGCGTGTGCAGCGTGCCATTATGGAACAGGTGCCGGAGGTAACCGGTATTATCGCCAGGACGGGATCGGATGAACTGGGTCTGGACCCCATGGGTTTGAACCAGACGGATTCATTTCTGGTGCTCAAGCCCCGCGACGAATGGCGCATGGCCAGCAAGGATGAACTGGTCGATACGATTCGTACTGTGCTGAAGGCTTTTCCCGGCGTGGATTATGCCTTTACGCAGCCGATTCAGATGCGTGTCGACGAAATGCTGACCGGTGTGCGCGGCGATCTGGCGATTAAGGTGTTTGGTAACGATCAGGAGGCGCTGAACCGGACTGCCGAGGCGATCGTCGCGGTCGTCAAGAAAATCGACGGCGCCGAGGATGTGTATACACCACGCAACGAGGGTGCACAGTATTATCAACTGCAGGTCGATCGGCTGGCAGCCGGACGCCTGGGGCTGGATGTCGAGGCACTGGAAGACAGTCTGCGTGCGCAGGTGGAAGGCATACAGGCGGGTACAGTGTACGAGGGTGCACGACGTACGCCGCTGGTGATCCGCGGCCCGGACTCCCTGCGTGGTTCCGCCGCTGTGTTTGGTGCATTGCAGCTGATGCTGGAAGACGGACAGGCTGTGCCATTGTCATCCTTGGTCACAATGGAACGTACCGAGGGCCCGGTCGCCATACAACGTGAACGCGGTAACCGCATGGCGGTGGCCGTGGCCAACGTCAGTGGACGTGATCTGGTCGGTTTTGTTGAAGAGGCCAGGCAGCTTGTTGCTGCACAGGTGCAACTGCCGACCGGCTATTATTACGAGTGGGGCGGTGAGTTCGAGAACCAGCAACGGGCGGCGCGGCGTTTGTCCGTGGTTGTCCCGATTGCCGTGGGCCTGATTTTCCTGCTGCTGTTCAGTACCTTTGGTTCCGTACGCCAGGCCGCGCTGGTGTTGACCAATGTGCCGTTCGCCATGATTGGCGGTGTTGTAGGGCTGTGGTTGACCGGAGAGTATCTGTCCGTGCCGGCCTCGGTGGGTTTCATTGCCCTGCTGGGTATTGCGGTATTGAATGGCGTGGTCATGGTGACCTATTTCAACCAGTTGAAAGCGCTTGGCTACTCGATCGGTGAACTGGTTGTAGAAGGCGCCAGGCGTCGCCTGCGTCCGGTGTTAATGACAGCAAGTATTGCCGCTTTCGGGCTGGTACCCCTGCTGTTTGCCAGTGGTCCCGGTTCGGAAATCCAGCGGCCACTCGCCATCGTTGTGATCGGCGGATTGATTTCATCAACAGCATTAACGCTGATTTTATTACCGATCCTGTACCGCCGTTTCGGCATAGCCGCCAGGGAGGCCTGATATGAGCGAAAACTGTCTTTTGAACCTTGTGGTGACGCCGGAGGTCGAGGATGCGGTTGCCGACTGGTTGCTGGAGTATCCGACCGTCACCGGGTTTTCCAGTTACCCGATTGCCGGTCACGGCAGCTCGGAGCAAAGAATGACCCTGGCCGAACAAGTGGCCGGCCGGCGTCGTCAGCTATTATTCCAGTTGCATCTCCCCTGTGTTGACGCCCGTGCCTTGTTGTCGGACATTAAGCAGGTATTCCGTGGCAGTGGTATGCATTACTGGTTGGTGCCGGTCATCGATGCGGGCCATGTGGATTGATGTCGTCCCGGATCAGATGAGATTCAACAGATCATCATGCTGTCGCTGTTAACAAGGGGTGAAATTTCCGGACGACAGGTTCGAGTCCTGGTCCTGGCCGCCACTCTTGTCCTGGGCACACCGGCTCCGGGCTTGACGGCAGAGCCAGTATGGGAAGACTATAATCTTTCCTATGACCGCGCGCGACGCGCGGTGAGACGCGGTGAGGCAATACCTCTGTCACAGGCAATGGCACGTTTGCGTGAAACGATACAGGGGAAATTGATTGCGACAGAGTACGAGTATGAGTTTGATCGCTGGGTCTATGAATTTACCGTGATAGACATGGAAGGCAAGCTGCGAAGAGTACATCTGGATGCGCGTAGCGGTGAGCTTGTGCAGGTGACGGACGACTGATGCGCATTCTTCTGGTGGAAGACGATGACGGTGTCGCAAGCACTGTGACGCAGGCGCTCGAAGCGAGCGGTTATGTGGTTGATCGTGAAGCGGACGGTGAAGCAGCCTGGTTTAAAGGCGACACCGAATCTTTTTCAGCGGTTATCCTGGATCTGGGTCTGCCGGTTATGGATGGACTGACGGTGCTGAAGCGCTGGCGGGAGGCCGGGCAGACTTTTCCGGTGCTGGTGCTCACCGCGCGTGGTAGCTGGAACGAAAGAGTCGAGGGTATTGACGCGGGAGCGGATGACTATTTGCCGAAACCCTTCCAGGTTGAGGAACTGCTTGCACGCCTGCGCGCTATTCTGCGTCGCACGACTGGCCAAACCAATCCGCTGGTCAGTGTGGGTGTGCTTACTCTGGATACCCGGCAGATGCGCGTGACAGTCAATGGTCTGCCGGTGCATCTTGCGCCCCAGGAGTACCGGCTTGTCAGTTATCTGTTACAGCATGCCGGGCGCGTGATTACCCAGCTGGAGCTGACGGAACAGTTGTATTCGCAGGATTTCGAACGTGCATCCAATGCGGTCGAGGTGCTGGTAGGCCGGGTGCGCAAGAAACTCGGTGTCGATGTGATCGAAACGCGGCGAGGTTTCGGCTACATCATCGAGAAACCGGAATAGTGCGTATTCGTTCGCTGCGATTCCGTTTGCTCGCGGCCGCTGCTGTTTCTGTTTCCCTTGCATTGATAGCGGCGGCATTCGGACTGGTTATATTGTTCGAACATCATGTCGAAAGGCGGCTGGATCAGGAGCTTGAAACCGACCTTCGACAGCTTATCGCGCGTATAGAACTCGATTCGGACGGGCGGATTCATATTAGCAGTGAATTGGCTGATCCGCGTTTCGAAGAGCCTCTCAGTGGCTGGTACTGGCAGATTCAGGATGATGAACACCTGACGCTGCTGCGTTCGCGCTCGCTGTGGGATACCAAGCTGGATTTACCGCAAGATCAACTCAATTTGGGTGTTGTGCACCGACACGTATTGGTCGGACCCGTTGCTCAATCTCTCATGGTTCGGGAGCAACAGGTGATTATGCATCCGCAAACCGAAGCGCGCCGATTGCGGGTTGCCGTGGCTATGGATCGCAGTGAGCTGCTCATTGCCCGGCAGGCCTTCTCAGCAGACATGTTGCCGTATCTGGCACTGCTGGCACTGACATTGTTGGGTGCAAGCTGGGTTTATGTGCGCATGGGACTTTCACCGCTCGATCATGTACGCCAGGGCGTTCTGGCAATCAGCTCCGGTGATGCACAACGCCTGCCTGACGAGTTTCCGGATGAGGTTATGCCATTGGTTGACGAAATCAATGAACTGCTGAAGGAGAGAGATGACGCTGTTGAACGAGCCAGGGCATGGACGGCGGACCTGGCGCACGGACTGAAAACACCACTGACTGCACTGGGTGCTGATGCCCAGCAACTACGTAACAGCGGTCACACCGATATGGCCGATAATCTGGATCAACTCGCGCAGGCGATGCGCCAACGTGTTGATCGCGAATTGATTCGCGCGCGCCTGCGCACGGCTGGCGCCCTGCTACCCCGGCATGCCGATATGGTAGCTGTGGCAAAGGGTGTGATCGCAACGCTGGAACGCACTCCGCTCGGGTCGAGACTGACCTGGAATGCCGAGTTACCGCAGGCCCTGGAAGTGGGGATGGCGCGCGATGATTTGACCGAATTGCTTGGCAATCTCATGGATAATGCCAGCAAATGGGCGTGTGAACAGGTTCGAATACGTGTCACACAAGACGACGGCACAAGACTTCTTATCGAAGATGACGGACCCGGGGTACCCCATTCCGAGCTCACCAACCTGGACAAACGTGGTGTGCGTCTTGATGAACAGACTGCGGGTTCGGGTCTTGGTCTGGCCATCGCCAGAGACATTCTGGATGCTTACGGCGGTCAGTTGTCTTTTTCACAATCTGAACTGGGTGGGCTGGCGGTTTCAGTTAAACTTAAGGGGAAAGCACGCTTGTCAGGCTCGTAACAAGGAAGGGGCTGACGCTTTGTCTTTACGCGGCTGAGCCCTGTCGGTGAATGTAAAGAGATAAAGGAAAATATTATGGATATTCAGATACTCACAACGTTTTTCATGTGGTGCACCATCATAAATGGCGGCATCCTGATTCTGTGGGCAATGTTTTTTATGTTCACCCCGGATCTCGTGTATCGCATACAAAGCAAATGGTTCCCCATTCCTCGAGAAACCTACAATGTCGTCATTTACTCGTTTCTCGGGTTGTTTAAAGTCATATTTTTGGTTTTCAATGTCGTGCCCTACATTGCGCTTATGATCATCGGATGAAAAGGAGCAATCCGGTACATTGCACCTGGCGGCTATTCCGTTGTATCCCATAGTGGCCAGTGAGCTTTGGCGTTCCTGAGTGACAGGTTTGTGACACCAGGCAGTCATTTAATTTCAGCTATTAATCTGCAGTAATTCGAATCAATAACATAATGGGGGATAACATGCGGTAATAGCGGGTGAGGTTAACCCTCGGTTTAGACCTCAGGGTGGTTAGCCTGGCAATGAAGTCCAAAGGCTCGAAGATCACAGACAGGTGGTAGCGTCGCGATAAGGTGTTTTCAACTGATCAGCTTGAATTAACAGTTAATAGTGTCGAAAATGGCGACGTCCTAGGCTGTTGGGGTGGTGACAGTCGAATTTACCAAAGTAACCAGAGTGACGTATGAGTACAATTACTGGCTGTAACTGGTATATGAACCCTCAAAGTCTCTACCTGCTTTTTACAAACTAGGGTATCTACTATCAACTGACAGGAGAGTGTCATGAATCCCCCCGGGAAAAAAAAGACGACTACGAGAAAATCTGCCAAGAAAACAGCAACCAGGAAAACTGCAGTCAACGTCAAGAAAGCCTCCACGAGAAATGTCGCAAAGAAGCCCACAAGAACCTCCAGGCCAGACATATCGGCGATAAACATTACGCCAGAGGAGCGTTGGAAGATGATTGCTATCGCTGCCTACCTTAAGGCAGAAAAAAGGGGGTTTGAACCAGGCGGCGAGTTTCAGGACTGGACCGAGGCAGAACAGGAAGTTGATAAGCTTATGTCCAGATAATTGTGTCAAGGACCAGTTGATTAGGTTCTCATTTCGAGTATTCTCATGTTTCCTTTTTCGACAACTCTAGCCGGATTTGACTGAAGGTACGCACACCTAACACAAACCTAACAATGCAATGACAGGGTGGTACGGCTGAGATAAATCAAGGATTGGCAGAATCAGTTGCAGCGGCCTTCGTTCATTCGTTGGTCGCCGTTTTTGTTTGTGCGAACGGCAAGTTTTGCCGCACTCGGAAGTCCGCATTCAGGGTAAAACAGATAAATGCTTGTTCTTTACGGATGTAATAAATGAATCCAGAAACAGACCATTCTGAACAAATCAGATACCCCCGTACAAAGTTGCGATTCAGCAGGCGAGTAATTGCTGATATCGACACTCTCCTTGCAAGCTTCCGAAAACAAGCAAGTAAGGGACTCCATATAGGAGCTGGCAGCAAAAGAATATCTGGATTAATAAACTGTGATTTTTACAATCCAGATGCTGATTTGAAAGCGGATGCATCAAACCTCACAATGTTTGATGATGGTTCTATTGACCTGATTGAGTCGCATCACATGATAGAACATCTTTCATTCAACGATACAGCATTGGTCCTAACAGAATGGAATCGTGTGCTACGCGATAGGGGGCTAATCGTTCTTACTTTCCCTGATATTTCAGCTATCGCCCTGGAATGGATAAAGTACTCACTCGTATATCCTGTTTTTCCGCGGCCAGAGAAACTGGACTATATAGTAAAAATGTTGGTCGGATCTCAGGAACATGAAGGCATGTATCACAAAAATGCTTATGATATCAGGCGGATGTCTCGAATACTTTCAAAATATGGCTTCAGTGTTGAATTCACTTACTATAGATACCCAAGAAGAGCCACCCCTTCAAGGTTGGTAATAGCCAGAAAAATTAACTCGTTGTCATAGCCATTTTACGAGGTATGTATGAGCCTGGTTTTCACTGGCGCGGTTCCTCTTCTGGGCATTCAATATCCTGAAAACGAACTTCCAGCATGCCACCGCGTTTATCCCTGCCGGTCAGGAAACGTGCCTCCAGGTTAAATTTACTGATATCGCCTTTTAGCACAATATTGCCGCCAACCGGCTCATCAGGTTGCAAATCGCGTTGCACTGGCAACTGGCTCCAGACAAATGTTGAACGGTTTGCCAGGGGCAGATTTATCTCGTCCCACCGGGTATCCCAGTGGTCCTTATCCAGACGCCGGAGTGTCTGCTTGTTACTGCTGAGGCGCCAGTCTGCTGTTTCCAGCCAGATCACCCGGTTGCTTTTGTTTTCTATATGGACGGTTACAAAACAGGCCTTGCTGATCAGTTCCAGGGCCTCTCCTGGGAAACCGCGCGCTTCATAAAAGGCGGCTATTTGCTCGGGGGTATGCGGCATGAGCACCATGAGCATGTCGTCATTTTCAACAAACGGACCGGGGTAAGGTTGCTCGATGCCGAAGGCGGACGTGGCCGGCAGTGTGCCGAGCAGTACCCCGCACAAGGACTGTACAGTGATTAGATATTGCATTCTGATTCGCATACCATGGCTCTGTAATGCGTGACTCGTTTCGAGTTTGCACAGTTTGTAGCAGGAGAACAAGGTATGCACAGGATTCTCGTTACATTAATTGTGTATCTGCTGGCCATACCCGGCGCGCAGGCCGGGGAGGGCGCAGCGCCTGTCACCGGCCGACCGGTACATACCTGCTCGATTGTTGCCCGTGATCCGGAAAGCGGTCAACTGGGCGTGGCCGTTCAGTCACACGGGTTCTCGGTCGGCTCGCTGGTCCCCTGGGCACAGGCTGGTTTGCTGGATGCGGACGAAATGGTGCTGGGCCGTATAAATGCCGCCGGTTCAAAACAGGGGGAGGGAATCAACGACTAGGGCGAAGGTCGTGTGGTGGATGGTCTTTAATGTGTGCTCAAGGCGTTGGCGTATTGGTGCAGACGTACAGAAAATTCAGCGGCTGGTTCAGGTTCGCCGTACAGCCAGCCCTGAACTTCGTCGCAGTGCTCGGCACGTAATACTTCGAGCTGGGCCGAATTTTCGACGCCTTCCGCTATAGCCGTCATATGCAGTGATTTTGCCAACACGATGATCGCCCGTGTTATCGCCTTGTCACTCGAAGATGATGTAATGTCGTTGACGAATGACTGATCGATTTTCAGTCGCTGTATTGGTAGGCGCTTCAGGTAGCTGAGCGAAGAGTAACCGGTGCCAAAGTCGTCCACCGCCAGCGTCACCCCCATTCTCCTCAGCTCATTGAGGGTGCGCATGGTCTTGGATGTCTGCTGCATGATCAGGCCTTCGGTAAGTTCAAGTTCCAGGTGTTGTGGTTCCAGCCCCGTTTCCTCCAATATCCGCTGCACTGTTTCTGCCAGTCGACCATGGGTTATCTGCAGCGTGGAAATGTTCACTGCAAGCCGGAATTCAGGTAATCCATTGTCCTGCCACTGCCTGGCCTGTCGGCAGGCACTACGCAGCACCCATTCTCCCAGCTCTATGATCAACCCGGTTTCTTCCGTCAGAGGTATAAATCGTGATGGCGCTATCATACCGAGTAACGGGTGCTTCCAGCGCACCAGCGCCTCCGCCCCCATGACCTGTTCGTTCTGCGCGGACATCTGCATCTGGTAGTACAGCTCGAACTCTCCCTTCCCAAGCGCCTGACGAATGCTGCTTTCCATTGCGAAGCGCTCAAAGGCAGCGGCTGTCAGTTCCTTGGTATAAAACTGGTAGTTGTTTCTGCCCTTCTCTTTGGCACGGTACATCGCATTGTCGGCGTTTTTCAGCAGGGTAGTCACGTCTTTGCCGTCTTCCGGGTACAGGCTGATACCGATGCTACCGCTGACGTGAACTTCATGCTCGTGCAGGTCCAGCTGTCTCGAAATCGTCTCCAGAATCTTTTGGGCGACTGCCCCGATAGCCTGAGGAGAATCGACATCTTCCAGCAGAATGGTGAATTCATCACCGCCAAGGCGCGCTACGGTGTCCTCGTCGCGCACTGTTTTTCTGAGCCGTTTTGCCACGCGCTCCAATAGCTGATCACCCGCTGTATGCCCCAAACTATCATTGATATTCTTGAAGCGGTCCAGGTCGATAAAAAGTACTGCAATGCCGGTATTCTCGCGGTTTGCGCGTTGCAGTGCGTGGTGCAGTCGCTCATTGAAAAGCACACGGTTGGGAAGCCCTGTCAACGAGTCATGATGTGCCAGCAATTCCAGCTGTGCCTGTGAATCTTTTATCGAGGTGATGTCGGAGAACACGGCGACATAGCTGGAAATCTCATTGTTTTCATCTTTTACGCCGCTGATGGTCAGCCATTGAGGAAACAGTTCCCCGTCGCTGCGGCGACCCCATATTTCACCCTGCCAGCGTTCGGCCGCCAGTACGTTCTCCCAGACCTCCGCATAAATCCGGGACTGGTGGCACTCCGGGTACAACATGCCCAGAGATTTGCCCACTATCTCCTCCTGTGTGTAAGCCGTGATTTCAGTGAAGGCCGGATTGACCGACATGACATGCGCATTGTCATCGACTACCAGGACACCTTCAGCGGTGTTGTCGAACAACGCCGCGGCCTGTCGCAACTTGTCTTCCGCGGCCTTAGTATCCGTGATGTCCACATGGGTGCCGACCATTCGGTAGGCTCGACCGTTTTTGTCGCGTATTACGCGACCGCGGTCGAGTATCCAGCGGTAATTACCGTCCTTGTGGCGCAGACGGTGCACGTTGACGTATTCCGGCGTTTTGCCTTCTATATTGTCCTGAATATCTTTCATTACCTGGTCAATGTCGTCAGGGTGGGCTCGCTTTTGCCATTCCTCGAATCTGTTCGCAATTTCCTGGTCTTCGTAGCCCAGCATGCTTTTCCAGCGCGGTGAGAAGTAGACACTGTCAGTTTCCAGATCCCAGTCCCACACGCCGTCGTTCGCGCCCAGCAT